>JAEEGJ010014801.1_pt1 | contig 18389 bp, 17 predicted proteins | sample 8958761 | NCBI WGS metagenome assembly JAEEGJ01 (sample SAMN16246546, study PRJNA631951) | gut metagenome | biome: gut microbiome; feature: rumen; material: RS-attached | host: Bos | place: Iran: Karaj | collected 2018-10
TCATCTGGAATCAACATCGGAACCATGGCACCATTCTCCCCGCCGCAAAAGTAATTACCTACATAATGAATAGCATCCGTGTTGCAATATATTGGATAATTGGCAGTGAAAGGGTACACCGTATCCTGCGCGCGCATGGTGCAAAAAAGGACAAAAAAAATGATAACAAGGGGGATTTTTTTCATAATGATGTGGTTTTAATTGTTGATAATGCAAGACGGGAATAAAAATTCATTCTCATACGATGTGCGCCGATAAAGAAAACCTACAAAATTTGATCGGTGATAATATGTATCAATCTCTTTTGCATATTTCTGTGTTTTAATAGGTGTTATTTCAATGGAATCGGTCTTGTAACAGGAATCAGGTGTCAAAGGATAAATGTCTTTCAAGCACCAATACTCTCCACCAGAGGCCACATAAACCGTGTCGGTCAGCCTGCTGAGGCAATTGAATGTCCAGTTCCTGTACGTTTCATACCAACATTTGGAATAGACAGTGACTTTTGAATACGGATTGACATACAAAAATGAGTTTTGCACGCTCGACAGTGTGGGAAGATAGATGTCCTGCAGCAGTACAAGTTGATGGTCTTTTAACATGTACACCATGTCATACGGCTCTGACTTGGTGTTAAGCGACACCCGCTGTGCACTGATATTATCCATATTAGATATATCAAACACCCTGATATTGGAGGAGAACTGCTGCAACCCTGATGCATCGTTGAATGTCGACAGGGACGACACCGCTATCGTGTCACCTTTCATCACACATCCATGGTAGTTTGAATGTCCCTCGTCTATCCCCCAGTAGCACCAATGAGTATTAAACAAACTATTTAATACATTGTCCTTGTCACATCTATGGATAATGGTGGTATGGTGGTTGGTGTAATAGCCTATAAATACAACATTTTGCTGAGTCTCCACCACCTCGCTTATTAATTCAAGATGCGAGGGGATTTTGGTCGTTGCAACATATCGATCCGAAAAACACGTATCACCATGGAAGTTGGCTTCCAGGATAATGGAACTGATACAATTGTAATAGAAATAATGCACCGTGTCGCAAAGAACAGAATCATAGTATGTTGTATCGTATGGACATAAAAAAAACGGATTATTATGTTCGGTAAATATTACATCACCTACTATAACCACCTTTTGGGTGTCTCTATCGGTGGTATAGGCCACCATTCTGTTTAGATTAGTCACATAGTTATTGTCTACCTTATACAAGGTAACCGTTCGGGTGGTGGTTCCGAAATCGCTCAATTTGATGTGGCCGATGATTGGGTCTGCTTGCAAATGGCCGCAGAAATAAACATTGTTGCCTGTTATACGCATGTCGTTAACCCTGCATCCTTTGGGAAGGAGTGCCTTCCTGCAAGAAAGGTTCAGTCCAACCCGTGCTATTACACCGCTGTCGGCACTGTAATCGTAATAATACACCAACGCCGATGTGTCATCTATTGTACGGATTAGTGAATGCATATCTGTGTACGGCATACCAATATTTGCCGATGCAAAATCAAAAGACTGCCCCACGCCTAATCGGGGTGAGCCAAGCCAAAAACAAAGTGCCAGCAATGGCAAGAGTACTTTTTTATTCATGATGGGTTAATATTTCGGTTCACTTTTTTGTTATGACACACAAGTATCGGTTCTGTTGCACTTTTTTAACTTTATTTAAGTTTTCTTATCCCTGTAGCAGCTCTGTCATCCATCTTTAACCCAAATCGGTCATTAGGGTTTATGGCAGATTAGTATTTGTTTCGAGCAGATTGGCCGCATCGCTGGCGAAGACGTAGCGGGCTACAGCGAGACAGGGATGTGGACAAGATGCCGAAAAAAATGCTGATGTGGCATAAACAGACCTTAAAAAGCGAGAAAGGATATAAAAGTCGGTCTAATGACCGATTTGGGTTTGTGTCAGAGTGGGATGGCAAGGACAAAACTTGCTGCTGTTTGTAGGGATTCCGTACTAATGACTGATACGGGTTCTATTCCCGCCATTACAGGACGTGGTGTGAAATACATTGGATTATTTTGGTTGGTATAATGGAATGATGACCATTCGTAAATTTGTTTAAACGATTTCGTGATAATTGAAAAAAAAATAGTATTTTTGCATTTTGTTAGGAATGGGCAGAGGATGAAGACAGGTGTGTAACAAGCGAGTAAACACCCATTCTCGACAACAGGATAAGAGAATAATTATTAAAAAGCATTAACAATGAAAAGAGTCATTACCCTTTGTGCAACCCTCTTGATGGTTGCCACCATGGCTTCGGCCCAAGATGAATCCACAACCCTTGTGACTGGTGGCTCGTGGACTACTACCACGACCCCGGCATTGAAGATCAGCGAGTTTTTCTTCAACAACTGGGCTACCGCCGGTAACTCGCAGATTGACGCTACCGCCACCTTCTTCGGCAATTACAAGTACACCCATCCCAGGTATGTGTGGGACAATATTGTCGATCTGGCTTATGGCTACGCATGGCAAGACCTTGACGACACTCCCGGTCTTCCTTTCTTCGAGACCCGCCGCAAGAGCAACGATAAGATTGACCTCACCAGCGTCATTTCGTGGAATGCGTATAAGGGCTGGGGCGCCAGCTTCACGGCTAATCTGAAGACCCAGTTCGGAAGAGGTTTTGAGTATAAGGGCGTGGGTGCCAACCAGACCGAGAAGGTTATCTCCGATTTCTTTGCCCCGGCTTACTTGACCACGGCTCTCTCCTTCGAACACAAGCGCACCGATTGGTCTGTCTCCCTCTCATTCTTGACAGGTAAGACCACTTTCGTATATAACGATTCGCTTATCTCAAAAGGACGTAACTATGGTGTCCTTCAGGATCCGGAAAAGTTCAACAAGAAAGACTCTTCGACGTTTAAACACGCTTACTTTGCTCTTGGTAGCTATGTGAAACTCCAGTACTTGAAAAAAGATGTGCTGCCCAACCTCGACCTCTATGCCCGTGCAGAACTCTTCTATGATTACAAGAAACCGAAGCATATGGCATGGGATGCCATCGACGCTTTTGTGGCAGACCCGGAGAATCCCGATCTGGCTCCCACCAAGGACTACTCGCTTTCCGACGGTGAGACATGGGCTGACCTGAAAGGCAAGAACTGGCTGGCCAAGCGCGCTTTTGAAACCGACTTGGATTTCGAACTGAAGTTGGACTACCGTCTCTCGAGCTTTATCTCAGCTAATTTTGGCCTTAATCTGAAATGGGACACCGATTTCAGTGGCATGGGCAAGTGGGGTCACTGGCAGGTGTATCAGATGGCCGGTATCCAGATTTATTTCAACTGGAAGACTCCCAAAGCATAACTGTTATAGTTAAGGAACAAAGTTCTACAGGGCGTTCAAGTGGATAGTCTCCGCGGGGACGCCTTTGTTTTTGCTTGCTCAAAGGCAGTGTATCGGGTGGCAATAGTGGTTAATCAAGCCCTGTCGCACAATAAAAGTAAAAGAATGGCGTTATTTAGGAAAAATTTTGTTTGCAATATGAAAATATTGGTACTCAATTGTGGAAGTTCGTCGCTTAAGTATCAGTTAATTGATGTGGATACTCAGGCTGTTTTGACCAAAGGTCTGTTGGAGCGGATTGGCTTGGCGAGCGGTATTTTCTCATACACCAGCAAGGGCGAGAAGCATGTAACAGAATGCCCGATTCCCACGCATACCGAGGGGCTTCAGATGGTAATGAATGCCTTAGTGGACCCTGTGACGGGAGTGATCGGTTCTATAAAGGAGGTGTCGGCAGTGGGGCATCGGTTTGCGCATGGAGGCGAGTTTTTCAAGCAGAGTGTACTCATTACCCCACAGGTGTTAGAGCAGGCCTGTTCGTTGACCGACTTGGCGCCGCTTCATATCCCCGGCAACATCATGGGTGTGGAGGCTATGGGTACAGTGCTGCCCGGTGTGCCTCAGGTGGCGGTGTTCGACACGGCTTTCAATTTGACTATCGAGCCCAAGAACTATCTGTACGGTATTCCGTATGAATATTATGAACAGTATGGCATACGCCGCTACGGATTCCATGGCACGAGCCACCGTTTTGTGGCCAAAAAGGGTGCCAAGATGATAGGCAAGTATTGGAAGGATTTGAAGATTATCACCTGTCATTTGGGCAGCGGAGCCAGTATCTGCGCTATTGACCATGGCAAGAGTGTGAACAACAGCATGGGGATGACCTCATTGGAGGGACTGACCATGGGTTCGCGGTGTGGCGACATCGATGTGGGTGCGCTGCTCTATTTGATGGAGAAGGCCAATCTGAGTGTGCAGGAGACGAACGACATTTTGTATAAGAAAAGCGGACTGGTGGGTCTGACCGGCGGAGCACAGGATATGCGCGACATCTGGGCTGGACGAAATAACGGTGACCAGCGCTGTATCTATGCTTTTGATGTCTTTGCACAGCGTTGCAAGAAGTATATCGGTGCCTTTGCGGCGCAGATGAACGGCTGCGATTTGTTGGTGTTTACAGGCGGCATAGGTGAAAATGCCTGGTTTATGCGCCACGCTATCTTGCAGGATATGGATTGGCTGGGTATTGATATTGACATGGAGTTGAATGACCACACTTCGGGTGTGGATGGCATTATTTCGGTGCCGGGAGCCCGTGTCACCACGGCTGTGGTGACCACCGATGAGGAGCTGGCCATTGCCATTGACACGTATAAGATTATCACAGCCAAGTAGTGTATGTATCGTTTTAAAGCAGCGTTGATACAGAATGAGGGGATGGATGCCGCCTATGTGGTGGTTCCGATGGATATCCGCAAGGAATTTGGCAAAGGCAGGCTGAAGGTGGAAGCCACTTTCGACGGGGTGCCATACAGCGGAAGCATTGTGAACATGGGAGTGAAGGATGAACAGGGAAATGTATGCTACATTATAGGCGTTACAAAGGCTATACGTAAACAGACAGGAAAGACATTCGGAGACGAGATAGAGGTGACGTTTGAACCTGCTCAAGAGGCTGTGGAATAGGTTCCAATAATGTCGGAAAGAGGGCTACAAGTTGCATAGCATTAGGCAGTAGCAGTAATGTCGATGGCGTTGGAGGGAGCATGATGTAGGGGGAGGGATACTCATATTTGTGATTTATTTCTATTATGTCATTTTTTTTTAGTATTTTTGCAGCATGAAAATCAATCCTATTTTTAAGGTCCGCAAAGTGGCGGGCGAGAACATTATCCTTTTACAAGGAAAGACCAACGGGGACATGACCCGTGTTGTTGCATTCAATGAATCAGCCCTGTTGATGTGGGAATCGTTGCAAGGCAAGGATTTCACCATTGACGATGCAGTGGCAGTGTTGTTGGAGAATTACAATGTTGACGAGGCTACCGCCCGTACCGATGCAGAGAGATGGGTAGAGACTATCCGTGAAAACGGTTTGTTGTTGCCTGAATAAAACCGAAAAGTATGCCCGACAGTATTTCATTCTTGATAGCGGGACATAAGTTTCGCGTGGTAGGTGATGGCGAAGCGGCATTGTTGAGAACGATGCCGGGTTTCCCGGTGTTTGTGGCCGAGTATGACGAACCGGAATGGCAGGTGGTGTTCGGCAAGCAATTGTCGAAGCCGGAACACTGGACTGTGCTGTACGATTTTGTGTTTGAGGCAGACATTATGAAGTGTGTGTTTGCCAAGACCGACGAGGCCTATTATTTCAGCATGGATCCGTACGACAAAAGCACGCCAGCACTGTTGATGCGCTATGAAAGCGGAAGCAATGTGGTTGAGGCTACGGTGGGAGCCGACCGCGACATGTTGCGTTTCGCTTTGTGGATTGCATTGAGCCTACTTTCCTTGTCCAGCAAGATGGCACTTATCCATTCTTCCACCATCGTACACCAAGGACGTGCAGTGATGTTCCTCGGTGAATCGGGGACGGGCAAGAGTACGCATACGCGTTTATGGCTGAAGAGTATTCCCGATGCCCATCTGCTCAACGACGACAGCCCAGTGTTGGCTGTTGAAAATGACGAGGTGGTTGTTTACGGTTCTCCATGGAGCGGCAAGACTCATTGCTATCATCAGTTGCGTTTCCCCCTTGCGGGGGTGGTGCGTCTTTCTCAGGCACCGTACAATAGTATTCGCCAGCTCAATATAGTAGAGGCCTTTTCAGCTATTCATCCGTCGTGTCCTCCGGCTATGGCACAGGACGACCGCTATCAGGATATGATTGTGGATTTGCTGTCGGAGGTGCTCTCCAAGGTGCCGATGTTCCATTTGGAATGTCTGCCCGACGAGGATGCCGCATGGACAAGTCACGATGCCATCTTTAAGGCGCAGCAGTTGTAACAGAGAACAAGAGGTAAGACCAGTGAAGACAATCCAGATATCATTGCCTAATAGCCCCGACAATTTCTTGTTGGTGGAGATGTGCGAGCGGTTGAAAGCCGGCATGACGGTGACGATGCTTTTTGGCGGTTGCAGTATGTTGCCTCTGATAAACGGCAACGGGGACAAGATTACGCTGCGGCCACTCCAGAATGACGAGGAGTGTAAGCCCGGGAGGGTGTATCTCTTTTTCGATGGTTATCACTATATTATCCATAGATTGTTGCGAATCAGCAAGGGGGTGTATGATTTCCGTGGGGATAACTGCTATAAACATGAGCGTGTGCACCGCGAGAATGTGTTGGCGGAGCTTATGACCATTATCCGTCCTGACGGGACAGAGGTGGACTGCCATGGAGAATGGTGGCGCAAGCAATCGCGCAAGGTGGTGCTCCGGAGGACGGTGAAGAATATCATCACGCGGGTGGCAAACCGTAAGGCTCGTCGCAAATGGTCGGTGGTATATTTTGTACTGCTGGCAGTGCTGATGTGGGCTCCTTTGAACGGATTTGGGTTGCCATTGCATAAGTTCGTGTTCGGGTTGCGGTTTGACCACTTGTTGCACGGATTGGTGTATGTGGCTTGTCCGCTCTTCTTGATGGATTTGTTGAAGCGTCGCAAGGGATTGGTGATCGGTGTGGCCATTTTGATAGGTCTGTTTACTGAGTTTGTGCAATATTTGTTGCCTTTCAGAGGGTTTGATATCAACGATTTGGTGTCGAACTGTCTGGGAAACTTGATAGGTTGGATTGCCATATTGCCTTTCCTGAAGCGTCATCCGAAATAACTGAACTATAATATCTTTGAATACTTAATTATTATGTCTGATACACTTGTAATTACACCGACCTATAACGAGAAAGAAAATATTGAGAACATAATCCGAAAGGTATTCTCGCTTGAGAAAGAGTTTGATATGCTCATCATCGAGGACAATTCGCCTGACGGTACAGCCGACATTGTGAAGCGGCTGATGGAGGAGTTTCCCAATCGTCTTTTTATCGAGGAGAGAAAGGGGAAACTGGGATTGGGTACGGCCTATTTGCATGGTTTCCGTTGGGGTTTAGAACACGGCTATGAGTATATGATTGAGATGGATGCCGACTTTTCGCATAACCCCGACGACCTGCCGCGGCTTTATGAGGCTTGTTCCACGGGCAAAGGCGATGTTGTAGTAGGTTCGCGCTATGTGGATGGAAAAATCAGTGTGGTGAATTGGCCGATGGGACGACTGATGATGTCTTATTATGCCTCGGTCTATGTACGCACGGTGACTGGCATGAAGGTGATGGATGCCACGGCAGGCTTTGTGTGTTACAGTCGCAGGGTGCTGGAGAAAATGAAATTTAACAAGGTGAAGTTTGTCGGCTATGCGTTCCAGATAGAGATGAAGTATACGGCAACCCGGTTGGGATTCAAGATCTATGAAGTGCCTATTGTTTTCACTGACCGCGTGTTGGGAACCTCGAAGATGAGTATGAAGATATTCAAAGAGGCATTCTTCGGTGTATTCAATCTCAGATTTCGTAATTGGAAAAATTATTGATTGTATGTATGTGTATCTGTGCTGGTGTAATACTTGAACATCAACACGGTTGTGCATTCAAATTATTGAATTATTTGATATGAAAAGAATTATCTTTTTAGCTGCGGCATTGATACTTACTTGCAGTTTGGCCGCTCAAAACAAGATGCTCAGTTCGAAACAACTGATGTCAAGAAGTCTCTATCCTCAGACCAATATGAGGGGATTCCAGTTTGTAGGCAACACCGACCAAATAGCCTATGTGCAGGATACGGTTCTCTACATGGGCAATCCAGGCAAGACGAAAGCCCGTTTCACTCTTGGAGCTTTGAATAAGATTATGGTTGCTTCAGGAGAGGAGGCGTTGTCTTATTTCCCCTATTGTAAAATTGTAAATGATAAAGAGTTCCGTTTCAATGCCAACGGGAAAGTCCTTCTTTATAATATGGCCAAGAAGACGCTCTCGGTTGTGGCGCAGTATCCTACAGAAGATGCCAAAAACCTTGACATGGAGGAAACTGGCTACAAGTCGGCCTATACCCAGGGTAACAATCTCTACATTAAAGACGGAAGTAAAGTCTTCTCCATAGAGTCGGCAGACCAAGACATTGTTTTCGGGCAGTCGGTGCACCGTAATGAGTTCGGTATTGAGAAAGGTACCTTCTGGTCACCCATGGGTAACTATTTGGCTTTTTACCGCATGGATCAGTCCATGGTGACGGACTATCCGTTGGTGAACACCACCGCACGTATTGCCCGCGAACAGCCTTTTAAATACCCTATGGCTGGTATGAAGAGTCATGAAGTCACTGTGGGTATTTATGATGCGTCGCAAGGGTCGGTACTTTATCTTGATACCCGTCGTGATGAGTCGTCTGTCGCTGAGCGAGAGAATTATCTTACCAACATCAGTTGGGATCCTAACGAGGAGTATCTCTACATTGCCAAAATTAACCGCGAGCAGAATCGCATGTGGTTAGAACGTTACTATGTGGGTGACGGCGAGTTTGACACTGTCCTCTTTGTTGAGTCTAATTCCCGCTATGTGGAGCCTTGCGATCCCATGACTTTCGTACCCGGGCATCCCGACCAGTTCCTTTGGTTCAGCCTGCGTGATGGCTATAAACATCTCTATTTATACAATACCGATGGTCAATTGCTCCGTCAAGTTACCAAAGGTAACTACGAGGTGCAAGGAATTATCGGATTTGATGCCAAAGGCGAGAATGTTTATGTGTACGCTAACAAGGAAAGTGCTATTGGTCTTGCCGCCTATCGTGTCAATTTGACGACGGGAGACATGGTCCTTCTCACTCCTGCCAAGGGTACCCATTCTGTGGTTGTCAATTCGAAGGGTACTATGCTCATCGATGCTTACAACAGTGTGGAGAACCCTGGATGCGCGCAGGTTATTGATATTAAGAAAGGCAAAACCTTGGCCACACTTTATCAACTGGACAATCCTTTGGCCGACTATGCGATGCCTGAAATCAAGATGGGCACCATCAAAGCTGCTGACGGTGTGACAGACCTTTATTACCGACTCATCACCCCTCCGAACAGAAAGGCTGGCGAGAAATATCCTACGCTTGTCTATGTCTACGGTGGTCCTCACAGCCAACTGGTTACCGACACATGGCTGGGCGGTGGCAATCTATATTTCCTCTTCCTTGCACAACAGGGCTATGTGGTCTTTACCCTTGACAACAGGGGTACCGACAATCGCGGCTTCGAGTTTGAGAGCTGCACCCATCGTCAGCTTGGCACCATCGAGATGGCCGACCAGATGGAAGGCGTCAAGTTCCTTCATTCCCTGCCCTATGTTGACAAGAACCGCATGGGTGTGGAAGGATGGAGCTTCGGCGGCTTCATGACTATCACAATGAAGTTGGCTCATCCCGAAGTGTTCAAGGTGGGATGTGCCGGTGGCCCCGTCATTGACTGGAAGTGGTACGAAATCATGTACGGCGAGCGTTATATGGATATGCCTCAGGAGAACCCCGAAGGCTATGCGGGTAACTCGTTGCTCAATAAGGCAAAAGATTTGCAAGGCCGTTTATTGGTCATCCATGGTGCTGAGGACAACACCGTTGTGTGGCAGCATAGTATTGAGTTCATCGATGCCTGCATCAAAGCCGGCAAGCAGGTGGACTACTTTATCTATCCCCACCACGAGCACAACGTCCGTGGCTACGACCGCATTCACCTCTACGAAAAAATGTTCGACTACTACGAGACATTCCTGAAATAGGTTTTTGTTTACATGACTATGCAGAGGTGACGCTTTTTGTCGCCTCTGCTTTTTTGTATTATCCCAAATCGGTCATTAGGGTTTATGGCAGATTAGTATTTGTTTCGAGCAGATTGGCCGCATCGCTGTCGAACTTTACGTAAAATAACGTCGCGACCGAATGGGTGCTACGTTATTTTCGAGAGCAGAGGATGCTTGCTTGCTCTGCCAAGCCCAAGTAACATTATGGAACATAAAGAAATGCTGATATGGCATAAACAGACCGGAAAAAGAGAGATTGATTGAAAAGTCGGCCTAATGACCGATCTGGGTCAACTGCTGGCGGACGTTCACTCTTCTTGTGAGACTCTATCTTTTCTGTATCCGTTGGTCATCGATATATCTTGTCGTTATTGACGTTCAACAACAGGTAAGGGAATGGATATTTTATAAAAGAGAGATAGACCTTGCACATTATTACTAAATAACTCGCTTATCTTCTTTCCTAAAAATGGATTATGGGAATCATCGGCTTCTTCTGGATATATTATCATACAGGGTACAGAGGGAGTGGGAGTCGATTCATCAATATCATTATATCCGAGTTTTTTTAAGATGCTTATATCTCTACCATATCCGCTCAATTGGCGAACAACATAGTTGTCTAAAGAAGTCTTTTCGTACTTGGGGATATACTTTGTGTCAAGGATGGCTTTAAAGTCAGTGGAGCAATATAGAAAGTCGGGGTAGCCTGTTTGACCTCTGTACTGATATACAATTTTGTCCTTATACGCCTCATACAGTAACCCGTAGACATAGTGTTCGTATAAAAGCGACATGTCCAGCACGAAAGGCACAATTGTATCTTCCTTCTGACTAACATTGTTAATACTGTAGTCAAAGTGTCTTAGCACCAATTTGGCCAAACGTATTGCCTCTGCATAGTCTTTGTATATCTTGTGTCCTTTAATCATGCGAATATCCTTAATCTCAACATTATCACTCACACTATCAAATAAGGATAAACTGCGAAATAGCATATGATTGATACCCTCATAAGAATGGTACGATTCCCTCATGCTTCCGAGGAAACGTTGAGCAAATAGCAATGCTTTTTTGAGCACCCTGTTCTCTGGTATATCCACAGAATATTCGTCATAATTACAATAAACGCGGTCAAAGCGTTTTATAGCCACATTAGAACGTTCATTCTTTAGGATAGATATGCGCCCTTTTAACTTCTTCAAGTTTTCGCAATGGGGTACATATCCTTTCTTAAGCGTTTTTATTCGGCTAACGACACCCAAAAAATGGAGTACGATTAATGGGCTGACGATACCTTTCAACGATGGCGCTTCAATGCTTGGTGCCTCAGCATTGATAGTATATATTTTTGAGAACTCTTCGACAGCCAGATTCGACGAGAAACAAGTCATGAACATTCCAAGGAAATCTATATTCTCCATTCCTCGTTTAGTAGTCACGACCAATGCTTCTTTGTTGTCGATCCATTCCGCTCCAATCTTGAAAGACGCATAATAACCCCAAGGCAAGTGGCTCAACGGTTGCTCCCAAGACACCAAAGACAGTTGGTCAAGGCGAGAAGTTGGGGCGACAATACCGTCTATTATGTCGTGTTCCTGAAGCCGTATCATAACTACTCGTAATCGTCTTGCAATTCCGCTTCTTCTACATCAGGTGTTAGATTTACCCATGAGGCAAACGCACGGTCTTTCTCGGAGGTTTTGACATTAAGTATGCCATCATTAATATACTCACCGATAAGAGGAATAACCTCAAACTCTATTCTATTTGCAAGTTCCTCTTTGGTCTTTGCCATAAAATAGCTGTGGCCTACCATGAGGTCATCTATACCATAATCTCCGCAAAGATGCTTCGGGTTACTGATGAAATCTCGAATGTCATCGAATAGAGCCAATGCTGTATCACGCAACTTATCTTCTCCTAAGTTTTCATAGTAATTGGCCACGACCGATTTGTCTGATTTCAGCGTCACAAAAGCGAACCTCCTGCGCAAAGCGTAGTCCAACGTACCCGTACTGCGGTCAGTGGTGTTCATGGTTCCAATGATATATAGATTTGACGGAACCCCAAACAGCGTTTTCGAGTAAGGGAGCATCACCTTAATCGGATGGGTTCCTTGACTTCGCTTGTCGGATTCGAGCAGCGTAATGAGTTCGCCGAATATCTTAGAGACATTCCCTCTGTTAATCTCGTCGATAATCAGCACTACAGGTTTGTTTTTCTGAGTTTTATACTCTTTCTTCACCGCGTCAATAAACGCTTGGGCATATTGTTGCCAGTTGTTCTCCACCCCCTTTCCTTGTGCTTGCAACTTGATTTTTTCGATGTTTAAAGGTGAAGGAGTGTAATCCTCCCCTTTTTTGCTTTGGGAGTTTTTGCTTCTCACGCTAACTGTAGTATTGCCGTCCTTCCACCAGACATATAGAGAAGATTTTCCAGTGATTGTGGGGATTTCCTTTTTGTTTTCAAATCCTTTTATAGTTTGAAGGTAATCGTCTATACACTCTACAATATCTTTGGTATCATCATTCTGTGCCGCATAACATGCACGTTTAAATATGCCATCTTCGGGCTCATATGTCACCCCCACGCTGTTGCCATCGGAATCAGTTTGGATGCGAGGTTTAAGGCCTTCAACAAAATCTTCATAGTCGAGCGACTGGTGAAAAGTCGTAAAGAAAATCTGGCTATCCTGCAAGGAAGCATAGCACTCCATAACGGCCTTATGGTCGGTCAGGTCAACATCAGAAATTCCTAATGCAGCCAGTGCAATTGCAGCCGTATTGTACGTTTTACCTGTCCCCGGTGCACCCTGGAGGATGATGTTGTTTTTCTCTTTTAATAGTTTGCTACAACTGTTAATGAATGTCATGTTTCTAATGTGTTTTAACCAGTCGTTGATATACCAATATTGTTCTGTGGTCGAACTGCAAGACTTAAAGGTCCCCTGCGAAAAAAGTGAGGGTCTAGGTTGTTTATAATCCTCTGCCCATCCCAAAATTCGAACCTTTCTATAATTCACATTTATATATTTCGCTTCAAGCTCCTTGTCGTAATAATTATCCCCAATAATCTCACACAACGCTATAGCTTCACTGCCTCTTCTTACCAGAACGATGCTCCCTCGTGGTATTGTTTTAAAGTTTGTGCATTGCGCATCATCCCACTCTCCAGTGCCAATTACAGGCTCATTTTCGAGGAGCAATTTCCGGGGAGCTATTTCTATTCCATCTTTTACCTCTGGCAAGTGCATCTGAATATGCCAGTATTTGTCATGCGTTATTTCCATAGATACGAGAATATGATTATCAAATTTCAAAATATCGTCAACTGAAGAATCGTTGGGTATCCAGTATTTTTTCCCCTGGGACGACAAGCCGAATTGGGCAAGACGTTTTTGAAAGAGGACATCTAACCTTTCATCTTCCACCATTCGGTAATACTGCCTCAGTTTATTGTCGGTATGATTCCCATTTCCATGATGCTGCTGATGTTTTTCGATAGAATTATTCTTGTAACCCACAAACCTACTGGGAGCAAAGAAAACCTGTTCGTCAATGACCTCTACCACATAATTATGACCATTTTTCAATATACCTGATGCCCACCTAACAGTATTGTCATCATTATCGCTTAGATAAGCATATAGCGTTTTGATGTTTTGGATAACATCTGATTGTGACTCAATAAAATCGGTTCTATCTTCCATAGGCTATTTATTACTATTTTTTAACTAACGTTGATAATCACTTAATATTGTAATTAGAGTTAGAAATCTTTTCAATGTGCGTGAGGGAGGTGGGGGGCAAAAAGAAATAGGGAATGGCGGAACCTTTCTTATGCTGTTTTTGAAAGTAAGGGCGACTGTGGCATACTTTTTTTGCTTTTCGGGGCAGAAAAAGGCTGTTAATTGGTAAAAATGCGTACCTTTGCAATCTATTATTCAGTCAGGCGATGTTTACGTCCTTTGTTTTGATAGACGGGTATTCTTTGTTAATAATTCTCCTGTAGCCAGTGACCGAAAAAGAAGTCGCTGACGCGGTACTGTCCGTTGTCTGCTGTCACGATGTCTTTTTCAAGTAGTACCCGCAGTGCCGATTGGACGGTGCTGGCTGAATCTAATGCATGCTTTTTGACAAATGCTTGCGAAGTGACGGCTTTCACGCTACCCTCCTTGCCAATGGCTTGGAGCAGCCTCTTTTGCTTGGACGACAGGATGTTGAGTTGCATCATGTATGACCCTTCTTGCACCTGTATGATGTTTTTCTGTGCCTGGTTAAGGTGTTCCAGTGTGCAGGTACCGCCTGGTTCAGTGAGGGCAAACAACTCGTTCATGAGCATTTGCATGTACCATGTTGTGGCATGGTAGTCCGTATAGACTTGTGCAATAACAGATGACTCAATCTGTTTATCATACTGGGCAAAGAGTCTGGTGGCAAACGCTGTGTACACATCCGGTTTGAGAGGCTTCAGGTCCATTAGTTGTGCATTCTGATAGAATGGGCGTGATTTCGAGAGGAATATTTGGTTGATGGTGTGCTGTTTGCTTCCACTGAACAGAAATGTGGTCTGACGACAATTCTGTATCATGCTGCGCAGCAGTGCCTCAATGCGCTGTTCAGGGAATTCGGCAATTTGTTGAAACTCGTCGAGTGCTACAATGCACGGTATGGATGAAGACTCTAAATAGTCGAAAATCTCTTCAAGCGTTGTTGCAGGTTGTTCAATGGCACCAATTCCTACCTCCAGTTTGGGTTCGCCGGTGACAGCGTCAAAGCGGACACCTGCCCGCAGGGATTTCATGTATTGGAAAAAGGTTTCCCAGTGCTGGGTCTTCTTTGCCTTTAGTCTTTCGAAGACACTCCGCCCCAATATGTAGCACATCTCCTGTAAAGAGGATGCTGGGTAGATGTCTACAAAGAAGGTTGTATACCGTTCCTGAATTGTTTCTTGGCGAAACAGGTGGTGTATCAAGCCTGTTTTACCCATTCTGCGGGGTGAAACAATCACCGTATTTCGTCCATTGTCGATTTGCTTGATGAGAAAGTTTGTTTCTTCCTCTCGGTCACAAAAAAACGCTTCCGGGATGTCTTTTGAAATAATAAATGGGTTTGTTATATTATTGTATTTCATTATAATATACGTTATTTAATAATCAATTATTACTTTTTAAATAATTGCAAATATAATAATTTTCTTTTAGTTCGATAACTTTTTGTTTCATGATGTGTGGTGGTGCTGGGAATAGTGTGCTGGTGAGGGGTATGGGAGGATCTTGAGGGAAGTGCTCTTTTATCATTTGGTGGCAGAAAAAAAGCTGCTAATTGGTAAAAAATGTGTACTTTTGCAGGCAGTAAATCCATGCGGTTATGCTGAAATACATTGCAGATAAGGAACATTACACGGAGGTGCTGTCGCGGTGCGAGGCCGTGAAACACGACCTCTGGATTGCGACGGCGGACCTGAAGGATCTCTATGTGGCCAAGGGGCGCGATGCCGAGCCTTTCCTTGCCGTGTTGGACCGTCTGCTGCACCTTGGCGTGGAGGTCCGCTTGCTGCATGCCAAGGAACCTGGTGCAAACTTCAGGCAGGATTTCGACCGTTTCCCTGGGCTGTGGTCGCGGCTGGAGAGGCGGCTCTGTCTGCGGGTACACTTCAAGATAATGATTTTCGACTGCACGACGGCCTATATCGGCTCTGCCAACCTGACGGGTGCGGGCATGGGCATGAAGAGCGCCGACGGTCGCAATTTCGAGGCGGGCATCCTCACCGACGAGCCGTCGCTGGTGGATGCCGCCGCCGACCATCTGGAACGGGTGTGGCTCGGCCGCAACTGCGGCACCTGCCGCCATAAGCATATCTGCGGCGACCGCCCGGAACCCGAGGCAGTGATAAAATGATACCTAATGATGATAAAGCAATAGATCAGAAGAAATGCAGGATTTTGCAGCCATAGACTTCGAGACGGCCAACGGCGAACGCAGCAGTGTATGCAGCGTAGGGGTGGTTGTAGTGCGTGACGGCGAAGTGTGCGACCGCTTCTACAGCCTCATCCAGCCCGAGCCGAATTACTACACGTGGTTCTGCCAGCGTGTTCACGGCTTGGGACCCAGCGACACCGACAGCGCCGAGGTGTTCCCCAAGGTATGGGCGCGCGTGGCACCCTTGATTAAGGGGCTGCCCTTGGTGGCCCACAACTCGCCTTTCGACGAGGGTTGCCTCCGTGCGGTGATGCGGGTGTACCAGATGGACTGGCCCGATTACAGGTTCTACTGCACTTGTCGGGCGGCACGCCGCAAGCTGAAATTTCTGCCCAACCACCAACTTCACACGGTGGCCGAAGCCTGCGGCTACAATCTCAAGAATCACCATCACGCCTTGGCCGACGCCGAAGCCTGCGCCGCCATTGCCATTCAGTTGTTGTAATTACAGCTGGTTGCCCGGCTTCCGTACTTCTCACGTTAGGCGTCGAGAAGCAGTCGCGCCCTTCAATCAAGGCTCGTTACCGTATACTTACAGCATCGTTATCCGTTATGTAATCGGGTAACGATACTGTTTCGATGCTGTATCGATGCAGGATTGAACGACGTTAGTGCGGAATGGCAGCCGTGGGGTTCAGGGCACGGGGTCGTAGCCCGAGCCGCCGAAGGGGTTGCAGCGCAGTATGCGCTTGAAGGCGAGCCATCCGCCTTTGAGGGGACCGTGCTTTTTGATGGCTTCGATGGCGTATTGCGAGCAGGTGGGGGTATAGCGGCAGGTGGGCGGTTTGAGGGGCGAGATGCAGGTGCGGTAAAACCAGATGAGGGCCAGCATTACCTTCGACAGAAGGGTCATCAGGAGCTGATATAGGGCGAAGACCCCTTTGCACAGGGTGTTCCAGATGGCGGCGAGGGCGTTCATGGCTGGGGCTGGGTGGGGGTGTCGAGGTGTTGGGTGATCTGTTCGATGAGTGTGAGCGTGAGGCGTTCGTATTTGTGGTTGAGGGTGTGGAAGTCGAATATCTCGTTGTGGATGTAATTGAGTGCGAGGACAAGGGTGGCGCCGTGGCTGTCAAGGAATTGGTAGAGAGCGGGTTTGTGCGTGCGGTAGCATTCGCGGGTGAGTCGTTTGACGTGGTTGCGGTCGACGGCGTGGTGGAATTTCTTCTTGGAGGTGGCGATAAGTACTTGCGCAGGGATGTTGTCGGGCAGTGTGCCGGAGGGGCAGAGCATCCAGTGGACGCTGTAAGGGTAGGCCATGAACCTGTGGCCAGATTGGAACAGGGTGTCGATGAGTTTCTTGCTGCAGAGGCGCTCCTGTTTGCAGAAGGTGTACATGGTGGACTATTCTACTTTGCCCGCAGCCCCGGCTTCTGCTCTGATTTGTGCCTCTTTGGCGGCAAGGCGTTCGGCTCGGCGTGCGGCGGCCTGTGCTTTGCGTTCTTCCTGCAGTTGTTTGTATTTGGCTTTGTTGGCGAAGACCGACTTGGGTTTCTTGGTCGCGCCAGAGGATGCCACGGTGCCTTTGTGTGCGCTGTCCTTTTTCAGAGCCGAGGGACGGGTGATGACGGCTTCGTCCTGTCCCTTGCCGTTGATGTAGTTCTCGATGGCCATGGCCATGGAAGGCGAGGCCTTGGTGGGAGCGGCGATGGAGAGTTTGATGCCGGCGGCTTTGAGGGCTGCATGGGTGGAGGGGCCGAAGGCGGCGATGGTGATGTTCTCGTCGGCGACGTTGGGGAAGCTCTGCAGCAGCGAGCGGACGCCGATGGGTGAGAAGAGGCAGACAACGTCGAAGTCCTTGAGGTTGAATTGGGTCAGGTCGCGGGGTACGGAGGTGTACATGGTGGCCTTGGTGTATTTGAACTTGGCCTTGTCGAGCATCTTGGTGTATTCGGTCTGCTTCTCGTCGGAGCAGGGGAAGAGGAATTTCTCTTCGCGGTGCTTGGAGAGGATTTCAATGAGCTCGGAGAAGTACTGGTTGCCGAAGAAAATCTTGCGTTTGCGGTACTGGATGTAGTTCTGGAGGTAGTGGGCGATGGCCTCGGAGGTGCAGAAGTACTTCATGCTGTCGGGGATGACTTCGCGCAGCTCTTTGGCAAGACGGAAGAAGTGGTCGATAGAGTTCTTGCTATTGAAGATGACGGCTGTGTATTCGGTGAGGTGAATGCGTGATTTGCGGAATTCTGATACGGTCAGACCGACGACTTCGAAGAATTTGAAAAAAGTGATGTCTACTCCG
>JAEEGJ010014805.1_pt1 | contig 18384 bp, 15 predicted proteins | sample 8958761 | NCBI WGS metagenome assembly JAEEGJ01 (sample SAMN16246546, study PRJNA631951) | gut metagenome | biome: gut microbiome; feature: rumen; material: RS-attached | host: Bos | place: Iran: Karaj | collected 2018-10
TGGAATAGATAACTGGAAATACATTGCATGCTTCTGGTCACTGATCCCACTTTACAATATTTACAATTTCGCAACCTGTCCTATTGAAAAGCTTGTTGATTCTGGCAAAGGCATGACAATCCTTCAGCTTTTTAAGTCACCGCTTTTCTGGGTGGCCGTTGTGCTTATGGTCTGCTCAGGTGCCAGCGAGCTTTCTATGGCACAGTGGGCTTCAGCTTTTGTTGAATCTGGACTTGGCCTTTCTAAAACAATCTGCGATCTAGCCGGTCCTTGTCTTTTTGCAGTGACTATGGGAATCTGCCGTGTCTTTTACGGAAAATTTGGAGAGAAAGTTGAACTAACAAAGTTCATGATAGGTTCAGGCATTCTCTGCCTTATCTGTTATATCATGGCCTCTCTTTCTCATAATGCGATTGTGGCGCTGGCCGGATGTATTATGTGCGGTTTTTCTGTAGGAATCATGTGGCCGGGAACTCTTAGCATTTCTTCTAAAAAGATTCCTACTGGCGGAACTGCAATGTTTGCACTTCTTGCAATGGCCGGAGATTTGGGCGGTTCAATTGGACCAAGTACAGTCGGAATGATTTCTCAGAAAGCAGGAGACAATCTTCAGCAGGGACTTTTCTTTGGAGGAATTTTCCCGGTTCTTCTGGTAGTATTTTTGATTATTTTGAAGTTCATGAAAGAGAAAAAAGTGTGATTTTGACTCAAGGGATTGTTTTATTTCTGCGGACAAATCATCTTGACCAATACTTTAAATAAATGATATATTTTATTACTATTTTTGTATTTTAATAGAAAATTTAAATTATTATATATAAGGAGTACGTTCCATGAAAAGAACATATCAACCAAGCAAAGTAAAGCGCAACAGAAAATTCGGTTTCAGAGCTCGCATGGCAACAAAAGGCGGACGCAAGGTACTCGCACGCAGACGTGCTAAGGGTCGCGCAAAGCTTTCAGTTTCTGACGAAAAGAAGAAGTACTAATTAAAAGGGATGGAAACAGACTTGATAAAAACGGGATTTTTTAAGCGTGAGGAACGAATAAAAAATCCCGCTGATTTTAAAAAGCTGTTTAAGGACGGAAAAAAGATAAGTATTCCGGGTGCAAAGCTTTTCTATTTAGAAAACAACCTTGGAATGAATCGTGTTGGTTTTCCTTTGATGCGCGGCTACGGTAACGCTGTCGAACGGAACTTATCAAAAAGGTACAGCCGTGAAGTCTATCGATTACTAAAATCACATCTGAACACCGGATATGACATGTTATTCTTAATATATCCCGGAAATGATTCGTTCCACTCGCGATGTGATCAAATTCGTTTATTGTGTCAAAAGGCAGGATTAATTCAGGAATAAGGCTATGTTGAAATATTTGGCCGGCCGATTTATTGGTGCCATTAAATTATTTTTCACAAAGTTCTTCTGTTTTCTAATTCGCGCTTATCAAATTTGTATTTCACCATTGCTGGGGAAAAACTGCAGATTTACTCCCACTTGTTCTGCATACGCCCTGGAGGCAATTCAAAAATACGGGCCTGGTAAGGGTCTTTTCCTTTCAATCAAACGAATTCTCAAATGCAATCCATTTCACGAAGGTGGTTACGATCCCGTTCCATAACGAACGGTAGTTTACTGCCTTATATAAGGAGTAAAAAAAATTGGATAAAAATACTATATGGGCAATTGTCCTTTCTACAGTAGTAATTATTGCATCGTATTTGATTTTGCCTAAGTTTTTCCCTGGCTTGAATCCAGCCTTTGGAAGACAGGCAGCTAATACCCAGACAGAAGAAGTTGCTGAGCCACAGGAATTGAACCTTGAATCTTCAGTGATTTCTGAAACTTCAGAAAACACAGCTTTTGCAGATTCAGAAGCTGAAGAAGAAGGTCAGCCTGCTCTTGTTGAACAGAAATACACTATCAGAACTGATAAAGTTGAAGCTGTATTTACAAACAAGGGTGGAGATATCATCAGCTATAAGCTTCTTGATCATAAAGATATGGATACTGATGATTTTGTTCAGATTTCTGACAACGTAAACAGTAAAAACCGAACCTGTGCAATTGCATTTGGTAAGGCTGATGCAAAAATCATCGACGAAATTTTCAATACAGAAACAGACGGAAAATCAATTACATTTACAAAGACAATGAATGTAAACGGAAAGAAAACAACTCTTCGTAAGGTTTATAGCTTTATGGATGGAGAATATGTTTTCAAGCTGGATGTTCTTATTCATACAGCTGATTCTAATGGACTTGATATTGGTGGAACTTCTTATACAATCAGAACTTCTCCACAGATTGGTCCACATTTTAATCCAAAACAGAACCGTTATGAACACCGTGAGTTTATTGCTTACAACGGCAACAAATATAAGAAGATTATGCTCAGCAACGGTCAGTTCAAGGAATATGACAAAGACTTTATCTGGAGCGGTATTGCCGGAAAATACTTTGTTGAGCTTTTGATTCCTTCTGCAGCAGAGAACGTAAAAACAGGCTGGTATTCTTCAAAAATCGAAATCAATGACTATGCAAATGCTCAGGCTTTTGTTGAACGTACAGCTTTCTCTGGTTCAGATATCAGCGATACCTACTATATGTACTTTGGTCCACGTAATGATAAGGACCTTAAACGCTATAATGTAGCAGAAAATAACGGCTGGAGACTTGGTGGAAAGAAGGTTACTCAGGCTTTGCAGACAAGTGGCTGGCTTAACTGGCTGGAAAAGATTCTTAAGGTAATTCTTGAGTTCCTTAATAAGCTTGTTCATAACTGGGGTCTTTCTATCATTATTATGACAATTCTTCTTAAGATTCTTATGTTCCCTCTTTCAAAGAAGCAGTCTATGGGATCTCTTAAGATGCAGGATTTGCAGCCTAAGTTGAAGGCTCTTCAGGAAAAGTACAAGAATGATCAGCAGAAACTTCAGCAGGAGACTTCTAAGCTCTATCAGCAGGCTGGTTATAACCCTGCAAGCGGATGTTTGCCAATGCTCTTCCAGTTCCTCGTACTCTTTGCTATGTACAACCTCTTTAACAACTACTTTGAGTTCCGTGGAGCTATGTTCATTCCACACTGGATCCCAGACCTTTCTACAGGTGATGTTGTAAAGACTTTTAACTTCAATATTCCGTTAATTGGTAACCAATTACGTCTTTTACCTGTAATCTATGTGGCTACTCAGTTGTTATCTGGTAAGATAACTCAGTATGGTCAGACTGCAGCGCCAGGCCAGAGTCAGGCTACAATGAAGTTTATGATGTACGGTATGCCTTTAATGTTCTTCTTCCTGTTCTACAATGCACCGTCTGGACTTCTTTTGTACTGGCTTACAAGTAACGTTCTGCAGATTTTCCAGCAGCTTATTATTAATAAGATGATGAGAGAAAAAAGAGCTGAAAAAGAAGGTGGATTTACAGCAAAGGAACAGAAGGTTCTTCCACCAAAGGCTAAAGGAAAGAAAAAATAACTTGTCATTCCGAACTTGATTCGGAATCTCAATAACAGAGATGCTGAAACAAGTTCAGCATGACAATAAAGTATAGGAGACTTGAAAAAATGACATACGAGTTTGAAGGAAAAACTGAAAAAGATGCTATTGAAATGGCAGTAAATGAACTTGGTCTTGAAAGAGATCAGTTTGACGTTGAGATTCTTGAAACACAGAAGAACTCAATCTTCAAAAAGGGTTATGTAAAAATCAGAGTTCATACTCTTGATGATAATGAAGGAAATTCAAGCTGGGGCGGATCTTCTTCTGAAGAAAAACATTCCCGCCTTGTTGCAGATCCTCTTCCACAGGGAGAATTTGAACAGAAGCTTATTGAATTTATTCAGAATGTAATTGAAAAAATGGGTTACGATGTAAAGGTGGAAGTTTCTTATCGTGAGGAACGCAAGCTTGGTATTCGTCTTGATTCTTCTTATTCTTCAATCCTTATTGGACGCAAAGGAAAGAATCTTGATGCCCTCCAGCTTCTTGCAAACATTTATGCAGGACGTCTTGGACACGAAGAAGTACGCGTAATTCTCGATACAGAAAACTATAGAATCCGTCGCGAGGAGACTTTGGTTCGTCTCGCTTATACTACAGCAGATAAGGTTCGTCTTTCGCACAACTCAATTCTGCTTGAACCAATGAATCCGTTTGAGCGTCGCCTTATTCACACAACTTTGAATGACATTCCAGATGTTGAAACAAAGAGTGAAGGCGAGGGAGTTTTCAAACAGGTTCGCGTTCTTTATAAGGGAATTCGTTAATGTCAAAGAAAACAACATTTGTTAAGAAAATGAGTATGGTACTTTTTGCCGGAGCAGCTCTTACAGCCTCAACTTTTGCTGGAGAAAATGCCAAGGCAAAAAGCCTTGTAGATCCAAAATATTATTCTGAGCTTACAAAGAAGGGAATTGTTTCAACCTATCGTGATGACGGGGCAAAGGGCTTTTTCCTTCTTCCTGAATCAATTTATAAAAATAAGATTATTGAAACTCAGGTAACAAAGCAGGAAAAAAATTATCCTTACACATACGAAGCTCTTTATCTTTTGAATAAAAAAGACCTTCTTGCAAAAGGAAAATCAGGAAAAGATTCAATTACAATTGATGATGTTTCTGTAGTTGTACGTTCAGTTTCTAAAATGCAGGGAATGACATATTATTCCACTACAAAAAAGAAAGAATGTGTATTGTACGAAACAACTTACATGATTGCAGGTCCGGAGGATAAAACTCCAGTTGCAGATAAGAATACTGGTAATGCTGATGGTCAGATTTCATACTGTATTCAGGATGATAACAGCTTTGGCGTAAATACCTATAAGCTTTCTTACCATCAGTCTGAAGATTCTTTGTACTGTAACTTCTGTATTCTGGACAAAATGGGAATCGGTCCTTTTAAGGCTATTTATCCGGAAAAAATGAAAATTAATATTCTGGTAATAGACTGCGGTGAAGATTTGCTTTTGTATATGAATACAGATCTTGATAGCGTTAAATTCCCTGGCATTAAGGCTCAGATTACTGATTCTATGTCTGCCAGAATGAATGCTGTTTACAACTGGTTTATAACTCAATTCTAAGAGGGAAAAATGAAACTTAAAAAAACTATTATTGTAAGTCTGCTGGCAATTCTTGCATTATCATCTTGCTCTGCCGCAGGTAATAAGGGGAAAAACATGGAAGCATTGAAAGGAAAGGAAGGCGTATTTGCCGTTCTTGAAACAGAAAAGGGAACTATCATTCTTAATCTTTTTTATAAAGAAACACCAATGACAGTTGCTAACTTTGTTGGTCTTGCAGAGGGAACTCTTGATGCAGCTAAGGGAAAACCATTCTATGATGGTTTGAAATTCCACCGTGTAATTTCTGATTTTATGATTCAGGGTGGTGATCCACTGGGTAACGGAACTGGTGGTCCTGGATATAAGTTTGCTGATGAATTTGTAGAAGGTTATGTATTTGATAAGCCTGGTAAGCTTGCTATGGCAAACTCTGGTGCTAATACAAACGGAAGCCAGTTCTTTATTACTCATGTTCCAACAGACTGGCTTAACTACAAACACACAATTTTTGGTGAAGTTCTTGATGGACAGAAGGTTGTAGACTCTGTTGCTCAGGATGACACTATTAAATCTCTTACAATTGTACGTCAGGGTAAAGATGCAGAAGCATTTAAGGTAACACAGAAGAGTTTTGATGAGCTCAAGTCTGCAGGTGCTAAGAAGGCTGCTGATTTCCAGAAGAAGCTTTCAAGCATTAAAGAAAAAGAAATGTATAAGCAGATTGAAGGAAAGGTAGACGGCTTTACAAAAACAGATGATGGAATTTATTACAAGACTATTAAGCAGGGTAATGGAGCAGTTTGTGGAAAAGGTAAGAATGTAACTATCGAATATAAAGTTGAACTTCCTACTGGACAGATTGTAGATGCTTCTCAGGAATTCCATCCACAGGGACACAAAGCATTTTCATTTGTTACTGGAGAAGGCGGAGTTATTACTGGTTGGGATATTATGGTTTCAGAAATGAAATTTGGCGAAACAAGAGTCTTTATGCTTCCACCAAAAATGGCTTATGGAGACATGGCTCAAATGTACGGTCTTCCACCTGATACATATCTAATTTTTACATGTCATCTTGTAAAGTAGATTAAAAAGCAGAACTGTTAAAAACGAAGCCGACTCATTAATATGAGCCGGCTTTTTTTTGTCATTGAAAGCGAAGCGTTCTATTTTAAAATTGGTGAAACGTCGAAAAGACTCTTTGTAGCTTCATAGATTTTACGTGCTACATGAGGGTTGTTCATGGTGTAAAGATGAATACCCTGAACGCCATGAGTTACAAGGTCTACAATCTGGTCTATGGCGTAGGCAATGCCAGCATCGCGGATTGCTTCCGGGTGATCGGCATAGCGGTCCATCATATCTGTGAACTTTTTTGGAAGCAAGGCATTTGTCATGCTTACCATTCTTTCAATTGATTTTTTATTAGTTGCCGGCATAATTCCGGCTTCAATCGGTACATTAATACCTTTTATCTGGCAGCGCTCAAGGAAGCGGTAGAACTGGTCGTTATCGAAAAATAACTGAGAAAGCAGATGGCTTGCACCGGCATCTACTTTCTGTTTCAGATAATCAATATCTTCAAAAACATCTTTTGACTGTGGATGAAGTTCAGGATAGCAGGCACCAAAAATCTTAAAATGTTTTCCGTCTGTACGTTTAGAATCAAAATCCTTAATAAAGGCAATTAAATCACTTGCATGAAGGAATTCATTGGCAGGTTCTTTACCTTCAACTTTATCTCCGCGAAGGGCAAGAATATTTTCAATTCCAGCCTGCTGAAACTGTTCCAGAACAAACTGGGCATCACTGCGGCTCATATTGAGGGCTGGCATATGAATAACAGATTCTACACCACATACATTTTTAATATGTTTGGCAATTTCAACTGAGTTATTGCAGTTTTCGCTGCCGCCGGCTCCAAAAGTAACGGAAATAAAATCCGGTTCCAGACCTTTAAGCTCATCGAGGGTTGAAAAAATAGTGTCGATAGGCATGGTCTTTTTTGGAGGGAAGACTTCGAATGAGAAAATTGTTTTTTGGTTGAAAGCTGTTTCGTTTGTCATATTCAATTGTTATTATATAAAGAAACGATAAAAAGGTTAAGAACTTTGGTTATTTATAATATCTAAAGGTTAATTTAAAATGACAAAAAAAGTATAATTTGTCTAAATAAAAGTTATAGGAGACTCAAATGAAAAAACTAAAAGGTCTTATTATTTTATTAATTGCAACTGCATTTGTTGCTTCTGCATTTATGATAACCGGGTGTTCATCATCTAAGGTTTCAGGCAAAAGTAATGTAAATCAGCTTGTCATGGATACCTCAATTAAAGAGGGAAAACTTGACAATGGAATGTCATATTTTATTCGGGAAAACGGAGAACCAAAAAACCGTATTCAGCTTCGTCTGGTTGTAAAAGCCGGTTCCTGCATGGAAGAGGATGACCAGAAAGGTCTGGCGCATTTTATTGAGCATCTTTGTTTTAACGGTACAGAGCATTTTGAGAAGTCTGCGATTGTAGATTATTTTGAATCAATTGGTATGGCATTTGGTCCGGAAGTAAATGCTTATACAAGCTTTGAAAACACAGTTTATATGCTTGAGCTTCCGGCAGATAATCCTGAAATCTTAAAAAAGAGTCTGCTGGTTCTTCATGACTGGGCAAGTGCAGTTACCTTTGATCCTGAAGAAATTGAAAAGGAACGCGGTGTAATTGTAGAAGAATGGCGAATGAGAAATCAGGGAGTAAAGGGGAGAGTTTCTGATAAGGAAACAGCGCTTCTTTTGAAGGATTCCCGCTATGCAGAAAGATTTCCGATTGGTGATATGGATATTATAAAAAGTATTCCACGTGACCGTATAATTGATTTCTATAAAAAATGGTACAGACCTGAAAACATGGCTGTTGTTGCTGTTGGTGATGTAAAGTCAGCAACACTTGAAACGGCAATTAAAGAAGTAATGGTAAGTATTGAAGCTTCTGAAAAAAAGACAAAGGTTCCATCATTTAATGTTCCTCTTCAAAATCAGAAAACAATTGAAATTATGAAGGATAAGGAGCTTACAATTGTTGAAGCTTACATCTTCCAGCAGAATCCTGATACTGAACCTGTGACTAGGGTTGAACAGATTCGTAAGAATTATGCCCTGGCTCTTGCTTATGATATTTTTAATCAGCGTTGTTCAGAAAAAACAAATCAACCGGATGCCTTGTGGCTGGGAGCCGGCATAGGAAAATTTGGTGTTACAAATTCTAACTCAGTTTATTATATGCAGTTCTTCCCAAAAACAGGTTTGTTTAATGAAGCCTTCAAAGCATTTCTTGATGAATATGAACGCTTTATGTCTTTTGGTGTAACTGATTCAGAGCTTGAAAGAATTAAACAGGGATATCTGCAGAGTATTCAGCAGTCTTATTCAAATAAAGATAAGCATCCATCTTCCAATTATGCAGACAATCTTGTGAGTCATTTTTTAACAGGCCGCATTCTTATTTCTGATGATGATGACTTAAAGATATCAAGTAAGCTTATTAAAGAAATAACAAAAGAAGAAATTCTTGATGCTGCAAAGGGAGCTTTTGGAGACAGGGGAACAATATTCTTTATTCTTGCTCCGGAAACAATGAAGATTCCTTCAGAAAAAGAAATTTCTGAAATCTGGAATAATTACGAAAGTGAAGCCGCAAAAGAAGCCTATGTTGATGATGTAGCAGACAACGTGCTTATGAAAAGACCGGCTTCAAAAGCAAATGTAAGCTCAAAGAAATCAATTAAAGAACTTGGAGCAACAGAATATACTTTTGAGAATGGTGTAAAAATCATCACAAAAAAAACAAATTTCCAGAAAAACGCAATTACAATTTATGGTGGAAGTAAAGGCGGATACTATCAGCTTAAAGAAGAAGAAATTCCTTCTGCAAAGGTATTGATGGAATATTCATTCATATCAGGATTTGATGGAAAAACAGGAAGTCAAATTGAGAAAATTCTTTCTTCAAAGAATATGGCTTTTAATTGCAATTTAACTTCTACAGAAGAATATTTTTCTGGTTCTGCAAATAAAGACAGTATTGAAAGCTGGCTGCAGCTGGTAAATCTTATCTTTGAGAAAGCTCAGTTTACAGAAGAAGGCTGGCAGACGTTAATCAGTCAGTATAAAGAGATTGCTGAAAACTATGGTTCACAACCTTTTCAGGTTTATTCAGATAAAATAAGTGAAATGATTTATGGAAAGTCTTTGTATACTGCACCAAGGAATAAGGAATGGGTTGCAAAGTTAAATCCTGAAATTACTGAAAAAGTGTACAGAGAACGTTTTGAAAATCCTGCCGACTTTACTTTTATTTTTGTTGGGGATTTTAACGAAAAGGCTCTTGTTGATCTGTGTGCATATTATCTTGGAAGCCTGAAAACAAATAACAAGTTTGATGAAACAAAATATGTATATTTCCCTTTCCCTGAAAAAAGTCAGACTGCTACTGTAAAGAAGGGAATCGATGAGACAGGTTATGTTTATATGTGTTTTGGAGGAGAACTTCCTGAAGAGAAAGATATTGAAAAGAGCTTTAAAGAAAACAGAATAATTAATGAGCTTTCATCTTTGCTAGATATTCGTTTGCGTGAAGTTATTCGTGAAGATATGAGTGGTTCTTATGGTGTAAGTACAAATGCTTATATTGATGGATGGCCAGAACGTTATTATAAAGTGAATATTGAGTTTGGATGTGAGCCGGCTCGTGCCGAAGAATTACAGGCTGCTGTTATTGAGGCTATCAAAGAAATAAATGCAGGAAATTTTTCTGATGAAAATATTACAAAGGTTAAGGAAGCATATACACGCTCTATAGAAACTTCGCTCAGAAATAATAACTGGTGGTTACATCGTATTAATGCAGAACTTGTATTTACTGATGAACCATTGTGGTATACAACGAACAGTGCAAAAGCAGCTGACTGGATAACAAAAGAAGCTCTGGTAGAGGCAGCTAACAAGTATCTGAATACAGAAAGAGTTGTAACTGCTTATTTAAAACCTGAAAAATAAAAAGGGGTTTTTAAGGGGTGTCCCCTTAGGAGAAGGGGTAGCGTAAAAGAAAAAGGCTGCGGTGGTTAAGACCACTGCAGCCTTTTTCTTTGGAGCGAGGGGGAGACTTCCCCCTCCTGCAATATAAGATTAGATGATACCAATACCTGTCAAAAGAATGATGAAGAGCAGGATTGGTGCAACGAACTTAATCATTACAACGTAAAGTCCCTTACGAACAAAGTGTTCCCCGTTAAGAGTGATTTCATCGATTGTAGTCTTTGGCTTAGCAATCCAGCCGATAAGAATACAAGTAAGAAGACCAACGATTGGCATGAGGATGTTGTTGCTCAAGTAGTCGAGGATGTCGAGGATCTGACCAACACTGCCGTTAGGAAGCTTGAGGTCGAAGTAGAATACGTTGTATCCGAGACAAACGATGATTGAAACAACGAATGTGCTTACTGCCATAATGAAGGCTGAACGACGGCGGCTCCACTTGAACTTATCCATCATAGAAGAAGTGATAGCTTCGAGGATTGAAACTGCAGAAGTAAGAGCGGCAAACATTACCATTACGAAGAAAATCAAACCAATGAAGTCACCAAACTTACCAAGAGAGTTGAATACCTTTGGAAGAGTGATGAACATAAGTCCAGGACCTGCAGACATTCCTTCTTTTCCGCTGAAGGCAAATACGGCTGGAATAATCATCATACCGGCGAGAATTGCAACACCAGTATCAAAAATTTCAATCTGGTTTACAGACTTGTTGAGGTTTTCATCCTTCTTCATGTAAGAGCCGTAAGCAACCATAATTCCCATTGCGATAGAAAGAGAATAGAAAAGCTGACCCATTGCATCGAGACAAACTGTGAGGAAGCCTTTGAAAGTAAGACCTTCAAAGTTTGGAATAAAGTAAACCGCTGCACCCTGAAGTCCTGTGCGTGTTACTCCATTTGCATCTGTGTGCTTAATGAACAAAGCATAGATAGCAATGAATACAACAATTATAAAAAGAATAGGCATGAGGATTTTTGAGTAGCGCTCAATTCCATGCTCAACTCCCTTGTAAACAATAATGAAACAGAGAATTGCAAAAAGTGCACAGTAGAAAATTGGCTGCCACTGTGAGGTGATAAAGCCTGTAAAGAATCCGTCTGCAACAGCAACCTGACCCTGGAAAGCAAGGTAGCTGAACATATATTTCATTACCCATCCACCGATTACACAATAGTAAGGATAAATGATGAATGGTACAACGAAAGAGAAGATTCCGAGGAAGCCCCATTTACTGTTAATTTTCTTGTAAGCAGTAAGAGGGCTTTCCTGAGTCTTACGACCAATTGCAATTTCTGTAATAAGAAGTGCAAAACCAAATGTGAGTGCAAGGGCGAGATAAACTACGAGGAAAAGTCCTCCGCCATCTTTTGCTGCAAGGTAAGGGAAGCGCCAGATGTTTCCTAATCCAACGGCAGAACCTGCAGCTGCCAGAACGAACCCGATTGAACTTGTAAACGAGTTACGCTGTTTTGTTTGAGTTTCCATAAATGATACTCCTGAATTAATTTTTTTTTACAAATTTATTTTAACATAAAAAAAGATGACAGTTAAGATACATCAATATATAATATATAAGTATGGACTGGAAACAAAAATTAAAAGCCAATATAGATGGTCTTCCTTCCTCATATCAGCGGGCCAAGCTTGTTGCATTATTTGTTTCTATTTGTTCACTTTTATATCACATTGCAATCTGTATTTTTTTCAAGTTTATTAATATAACACCAATGTTTTATTATAATTTTGTAAGCATTAGTGTATTTCTTACAATTTCAATTATTATTCCACGACTTAAATCATATATTGCTGTTTATCTGGTGTCTTTTTTTGAAATTATAACACATCAGTTAATGGCAGAGTATTTTCTTGGTTCATATACCAGTTTCCATTCGATTATAATTCTGTTAGGACTTTTACCATTTATCATTTTTGAAAACAAAAAAAGATACGCCTTACCAATTACAATTTTAAGTGCAATTATTTATATTTTCTACTCCTGCAAAAATATAGAAGCACGCTCAGATATAGAACAAAGCCTTTTATACATTGTCAGATGTATGAATATTTCAATTACAGTTTTCATAATTATATTTGTTGTTTTGATTTATACACAGGTTGTGGACAAAATTGAACATCATTTAAAAACCCACAGTGAATCTCTGGAAAATGAAATCAAGATGGCAGCTGTAATTCAGCAGAATTTTTTCCGACAGGAAATTGATGATATCAAAAAATATGAAGTAGCATATTTCAGCCGTCCTATGGTTGGAGTTTCCGGAGACCTTTATGACTTTTACAAGACCGGAGAAAAGTTGGATGGTCTCGGAGTTTTTGATGTTTCAGGACATGGAATTTCTTCCGGTTTGGTTACCATGCTTGTAAAAAATATAATTCATCAGGAATTTTATAATGAAAAAGATAGCGAACTTTGGGAAATACTAAATAAAATTAATGACCGCGTAATTGAAGAAAAGGGAGAAATTCAAAATTATCTTACCGGAGTTCTAGTTCGCCTTTATGAAGATAAATTTGAACTTGTTGATGCGGGACATCCGGCTCCAATTTTGTACAAGGAAAAGACCGGCCAGTGTGAATATATTGAGCTTGGTAAAAAATCAGTTGGTGCAATAGGAATTTCAGGCTTTCCGGTTTATTACGAATCAATTTTTTATGATTTTGAAGATGGTGATGAACTGATTCTATTCTCAGATGGTGTTGTAGACATTAAGAACGAAAAAGATGAATATTTTGGAAAAGACCACCTGCTTGAGGCAGTAAAATTAAATATTGGAAAATCTGCTGCAGACCAGGTAAGTTTTATTGCAAATTCTATTTATTCTTTCTGTGGGCCGCGAGAGCAGAACGATGATCTTACAATCATTGTGTTGAAAAAATAAAAAATCTGGTATAAATTCCGGTAAAATGTCTGAAACTCTATCTCAGCGAAAAGCTTTGTCTCAATTTCCAGTTACTCCCTATCTCGATGAAATTTGTGAGACTCTGAAAAATTCTCCTTCGCGATTTTTGATTTTAACTGCAGAAACTGCAGCAGGAAAGTCTACTGTACTACCCCTTGCTTTTCTTGAGCATTTTAAGGGAAAGATTATTATGACAGAGCCAAGGCGCATTGCAGTACTTGGTGTTGCCAGCAGACTTGCGGAATTGTGCCAGAGTGAAGGAGCGGGAGAGGCTGAGGCTGCAGAAAATCTGTTGAACTCAGAGGCCCCTGGGAATCCGGTTGGTTATAAAATTCATCTTGAAAGTAAAATAACAAAGGAGACCCGTCTCGAGGTTGTTACAGAAGCAATTCTGGTTCGTCAGCTGCAAAGAGACTCGGCTTTGGAAGATTATAACGTAGTTGTTCTGGATGAGTTTCATGAGCGTTCTGTAAATACGGATCTGGCACTGGCCTTCCTCAAGGAAGCCATGCAGCTGCGGGATGATCTTTATGTTGTGATAATGTCTGCAACGATTGATACTAAAAAGCTGCAGAATTATTTGGGTGAGTCTGTTCCGGTCTTCAAAGTGCCAGGCAGACAGTTTGAAGTTAAGGTTGAATATGAGCCGGAAAAGAATGTTGTAAATGCTGTTCTGGGCTGTTTGAGACAGGCTGATAAGGGAAACATTCTGGTATTTCTTCCTGGAATCGCAGATATAAGAAAAGCCCATGAGGCGCTCATGGAAAGCGGTTTTTTTGACCAGGATTCAGAAAATGAACTTTTGATTTTACATTCCAGCATATCACTTGAAGAACAAAAATATGTAATTGCTCCTAAGCAGACAAAGAGACGGGTGATTTTATCTTCTGCAATAGCTGAAACTTCTTTGACTGTGCCTGGGGTAACGATTGTAATAGACAGCGGGCTTGCGCGTGTGAACCGCCTTGATATAAATACCGGCATGGAAAAGCTTACGACAGAAAGGGAAAGTGAATTTTCTGCAGAACAGAGAAAGGGTCGTGCCGGTCGTATTTGTAAGGGCCGATGCATTCGTCTTTGGGATAAGCATGATCCAAGAATAAAGGATTTTCCACCAGAAATTTTGAGGGCGGATTTGCTTCCCCTTGTGCTTGAGTGCAGCGAAAAAGGCGTTTATTCGCTGGAGGGAATTGACTGGCTGGATAGTCCTTCTAAGGCTGGCTGGAAGGAAAGCGGAAGGCTGCTGGAAAGCCTTGGAATGATTAAGGCGGATGGACGGATTACGGATAAGGGAAAGGCGGCCCTGAGCTTAGGCCTCGGTCCTCGGCTAGCAGGGATTGCGCTGGAAGCTTTTGATAAGTCAGCAGGTCGTCTGAGCCAGGAAGGGCAGGAGCTTTTGATTAAGTTCAGTTCTTATGCCCGTTCTTCAAAGGATTTACAAAGACGTTTTATTTTGGATCTGGAAAGGCGGCTTAAGGCTTGCGGATATGAAAAAGGGGTAGAAGAAGAGGGATCGGAATTTTTAATTTTGAGCGGATATCCAGACAGGCTTGCAAAGAGAACTAGCGAACCTGGTGTGGAGCCTGCAGAATATAAATTTGCCGGCGGCAGACAGGCTCTCCTCTATAACAAAAAGGCTCCTCTCTGGCTTTGTGCGCCGGATGTTACTGCAGGAGACAAGGAAGCCGTAATTTTTGATTTAGTCGAGCTTGATGAGGCAAAAATTACAGATTTTCTTGAAAATCATTGCAAAATCCGCCAAATTTGTTCATTTACTCAAGGGACTTTACAGAAATTTGAAGAGAAATGTTTTGGAGAAATAGTGCTTTCTTCTAAAAAAATTCCTGTAAATGAAGAAGATTATGCTAAGGCCTGGGTTACTGAGATTGAAGAAAAAGGCCTTGAATGCCTGCCAAAAGATTCAAAAATAGAAAGCTTTTTACTCAGAGTGGAATTTATTCAACAGCAAAAAGGTGAGAAATCTGACCTCAGGAATCAACTGAAAGAGAATGCAGAAGAATGGCTGCTTCCATTTCTGGCAGGAAAAACAAGTCTTAATGATTCCACAGTATATAATGCTTTGTACTGGTATCTGGAAGGGGCGGAAGTAGACAGGCAGGCTCCAGAAGTTATCATGCTTGAAAACGGCCGCAACTGTAAAGTAAAATACGAAAAACAGGCAGAAATAAGGCCGGTTATAGAAATCATAATTCAGCGGATTTTCGGCTGCTTTACAACACCTCAGATTTGCGGCAAAAAAGTTTTACTGCGTCTGCTTTCTCCTGCAAGCCGTCCTCTTCAGGTAACAGAAGATCTGGAACATTTCTGGACAGGTGCCTGGGTAGAAATCTGTAAGGAAATGAAAGGTAGATATCCTAAGCACAACTGGGACTACCGTGTCGTGGAAAAGGAATAGATGCTGAAACAAGTTCAGCATGACGTCATCCCGAACTTGTTTCGGGATCTGATAAAGGATTTTATCTATGAACATTTTTTTAATCATTTTAGGAATCATCAGCATTGCTTATGATTTTACTCTCATCGCAATTAACCCTGGAACCTTCCTGGATATTGTTTTTTCTTTTACACATATCTGGCTTGCCCTTGGCGCCTATCTGATTTTCCTTGGTATCTACAGAATCAAAACAGGCCATTCCTTCTGGAGTATCTGGAAACGCTGGATAAAAATTACTTTTATAAGTTTGTTTGGAATAGGCCTGATTATTTCTCTTATCAATCTTATTTTGATTCTTAATCCTGCTGTGGCTTCAATAAATGAGCCTGCAGAAAATGTAATTCTTCTTGGCGGCGGTATTGATAAGGATGGCATATTACCGGATTCTGTAATGACCCGTGTAGAAAAAACTGCGGAATATCTTAATGCAAATCAGGATGCAATTTGTGTAGTTACTGGCGGAACCTTAAAATGGCTTCCATACCCAGAAGCACCGGAACTGAAAAATCAACTTGTAAAAAGAGGTGTAGCGGCCGAGCGTATTCTGGTAGAAGATCAGGCGCTGGATACCATTCAGAATTTTCAGTTCAGCTGTAAAATGATGGCAGACTATAGAGGTGTTGGAGTACAGGAAATTCTTGCAGCTCCTACTGTGGTTGTTACAAGCCGTTTTCATTTAAGAAGAAGCGAGCGGCTTGCAAGAAGAATGGGATTTAAAAATATAAAAGGCATACCAGCGGCATGCCCTTTAATTTATATTCCTCACAATTACGTGAGAGAAATCTGTGCTTATGTAAAGCTGAACCTTCGCATTCTGCTTACAGGTCAGCCCAGCCTACTTTCCTAAAGCAATAGAACGTTCGCAGGCAGCTGTTACTGCTTCAATTACTGCATTGCGGAAGCCATTCTTTTCGAGGGCAGCAACGCCTTCAATGGTTGTTCCTGCTGGAGAAGTTACCATATCTTTAAGGGCAGCAGGATGTTTTCCGCTTTCAAGAACCATTCCGGCAGAACCGTAAACAGTCTGAGCTGCGTAAGTATAAGCCTGAGCGCGAGGCATTCCGCAGCGAACTGCAGCATCAGCAAGTGCTTCAATAAACATGAAAACGAAAGCTGGGCCTGAGCCGCTAACTGCAGTTACACAGTCCATCAGCTTTTCAGGAACAACTTCAACGCGGCCAGCTGAGCTGAGGATTTCGATGGCAGTTTTTGCTTCATCAGCTTTAATATTTTCACCGTAAGTTACGGCAGTCATTGCTTCACCTATCTGGGCGCAAACGTTAGGCATCATACGGATAAAGCGTGCTTTTGGTGCCCAGTTACTAAGCTTTTCAATTTTTACACCGGCAGCCATCGAAATGATAACCGATGAATTAGAAATCTTTCCAGCAATTTCAGCAAAAACATCACCAAGAAACTGTGGCTTCACAGCAAGGAAAATGTAATCACAGTCGAGAACGTCAGTGTTGTTTTCAACAAAGGTTGCTCCTGTTTCAGCGGCAAAAGCCTTGCCCATTTCTGTATTCTTGTCTGTTACTTTAATCTGGCTTACATCGTATTTTTTGCAGACAGCGCGCATAATTGCACCGCCCATTGCACCAGTTCCAATACATCCGATTTTCATTTATTCTGCCTCCTTTTTTATTTTACTGTAAATAAAGTTGCTTTTGCGTCATCTTCGAAAAGAGCCGCAAGAGAGCGTGTCTTTCCGCCGTTAGCCAGCAGCATTTCAATACCGTATTCAGTTACTTTTTCTGCGGCCTGGATTTTTGTCTCCATGCCGCCGGTGCCAAAAGCATTTGTATCACCAATCTTAATTGATTTTCTGAGTTCCGGAATAGATTCCACTGTTTCAATCAGTTTGGCATCCGGATTTGTTTTTGGATTATCTGAGTAAACTCCGTCGATGTCGCTGAAAAGAATCAAAAGATCTGCAGACCAGAGAATGGCAGTGAGGGCGCTCAGGTTATCGTTATCGCCGATTTTGATTTCGTCGAAGCTTACGCTGTCATTTTCGTTGATGATGGGTACAACACCTTCGTCTACAAGTGTAAAGAGTGTGTTGCGGATGTTAAGGCTGCGGTGCTCGTTTTTGAAGTCATCCTTTGTAAGAAGCAGCTGGCCTATGTGGAGCTCCTGCTTCTGGAAAGCCTTACGCCACTGGTGCATAAGCTCTACCTGACCGATTGCACAAAGGGCCTGGCGGTAGTGAACGTCCTTTTTGCGGGCCCATTCCTTTGTTGTAGAAACGCCTGCAACCTGAGCTCCGGAAGAAACCAGAATAATCTGCTTTCCCTGTTTAATAAGGTCTGCACACTGAGCAGCAAACTCTTCCATAAACTGGGTGTTCTGAGTTCCGTCGGCTTTTGCCAGGGTGTTTGAACCGATTTTTATAACTATTTTTCTAGCTTTTTTTAAGCTTTCGTTGATCTTTCCCATTTTCGTTTTTCCTTTCCGTCGTCATTGCGAGGAGCGTTAGCGACGTGGCAATCTAATAAATGGATTGCTTCGCTTTGCTCGCAATGACGGTCTATCTTATTTGTCCTTCGCCATCTATTAAGTATTTTGTTGTTGTAAGCACTTTAATTCCCATCGGGCCGCGGGCGTGCAGCTTCTGGGTGCTGATTCCGAGTTCTGCGCCAAAACCGAACTCACCGCCGTCTGTAAAGCGTGTACTTGCATTTACATAAACGCAGCTTGCGTCAATCATAGACTGGAAGAGTCTTGTATTTGCGCGGCTTTCAGAAATTATGCTTTCGCTGTGCTTTGTGTTGTGCGAATTGATGTAGCTGATGGCTTCTTCAATTGAATCTACAACCTTTACACAGCATTCATAATCGAGATATT
>JAEEGJ010014811.1_pt1 | contig 18377 bp, 17 predicted proteins | sample 8958761 | NCBI WGS metagenome assembly JAEEGJ01 (sample SAMN16246546, study PRJNA631951) | gut metagenome | biome: gut microbiome; feature: rumen; material: RS-attached | host: Bos | place: Iran: Karaj | collected 2018-10
TACTCGCACGCAAAGGCTTGACCGAGAACGCCGTAAAGCCATTGAGCCAAAGCCCAAGCAAGCGCGCAAATGAATAGCCCGAAGTCCCTTGCAAGCGAGCTCGATGTTGCGTCTCGACCCAAGCGATCTTGCGGGTAATGCGCAGTACCAAGCCCACCAGGTAGGGGAAAGCGTTCCGATAGTTGCACATCTCGCGAATCACGAAACCGCGGGCCACATAGAAACTGCTTCCCTTGAAGCCTTTCGGGGGTTCCAGCATCATTTCGCCCATCTTGCCTGCCATCCACGAACCAAATCGGCGAAACAAACTCTGCTTGATTTCGTGGTAATAGGCATAAACCACATCGTAGCCTTCTTCGAGTTTCGTAATCAAGTCGTTCAACGAATCCAGCGGAGCCTGGCCGTCGTCATCTAGCGAGACAACATACTCGCCGGAACACTTACCGTAGCCCGCCATCAGGGCGGAATGCTGCCCGAAATTCTTTGCCAAGTTGATGCCAATAATGTTCGGCTCTGTTTTGGCCATCTTTTCGATGACGCTCCACACGTTATCTGGGCTGCAGTCGTTAACCAGCACGATTTCGAAATCATCGTCAGGGCGTTTTGCTGCCATCACGCTCTTGATTTCGTCCACCACCTTTTCGATGGTATTCTCGGACCTATAGCAAGGAATAACGAATGAAAACTTGGGCATGAGAAAACTCCTAGATATAATTTAGTTTTCTACAATAAAATTCTTTATTTCCAAAGGAACGTTAGCACTGCCTATATGTGGAAATTGCGCGACATCAGCAGTATTTTTGAACCCGTAGCCGTACGTAACACCAATAAACGGAATGCCGAGTTTGGCCGCGGCAATCGCATCGTTGTCGCTATCGCCAACCAAAACACATTCAGCCAGGGGCACACCGAGCCGTTCGGCGGCACTTTTCACAATTTGTGCTTTAGACTTCGTCGCAGCAGCATCAGAACCGCAAATGGAGTCAAAATAGGGCGATAGTTCAAATTTTTCAAGAAGCAATTTCGCATGGTCCTCGCGCTTGTTCGTCGCCACGGCCAAGGAGAAATGTTTACGGAGTCCCGCAAGGCATTCTTCCATACCAGCGTATCGATCAGCCAAAAAGATGTCGCCTTTTCCATATTGTTCTCGAAAATTTGCAACAAAAGCATCGGCGGATTTTTCGTCAGTACCGAATAGTTCCAAAAATCTTTTTTTCAATGACGGGCCAACAAAACTTTTGCAAATTCCTTCATCAGGAACTTGAAAGCCCTTTCTTTTTAACGTCGATACAATACACTTTAAAATACCTTTACCGGTATCAAGCAGCGTTCCATCGAGGTCAAAAACAATCAGTTTCATTTTCTAAATACCGTCGTCGTGACAAATTCAATGTTCATAGAATCGCCAACAGTCGCAACAAAATCGTCTAAAATACTTTGAATTTCCTGGTTCAGCAACTTATAATCATGACTCTTTGTCAGCGTCGGCAAATAGGGATCCGCGTAACTTTCGTTATAGTCGCTCAAAAATTGGTCAAGCCCGGCTACGCCAATATTCTTCACAGATAATCGATTCATCAATCGCATGCAGGTGATGATAGCGTTGTCGAAATACATCCACCCGCGCTTGATGACACTTTCATAGTTAATAATGTATTCATCCTTTGATGGATTTCGCTTGATATTTGAAAGAAGTATCTTTTTGACAGATTTAAACTGGTCTCCATGAACTTCTTCCGCATAGTCATATCGAATCGTACTAATCAAGAAAAGGAAATCACCCTCATAAAGCGAGTTTAAAGCATTTACAAAAATGACAACCGGGTCATTCTTTCTGATATATTCCGTAATCTTATCGTATTCGTCTCTAGTTGTTTTTCCCGGACCAATCAAAAGAACGTTTCTACCCGCAATTTCTTTCTTAAGAGAGTCTATACTTGCGTTATCGTCGTATTTCCAAGCCTGGTTGTCAAGATATTTAGTCTCCAAAAGGTCGTAATCGTATTTTCGTCTATCTTCGACCGAAAGCGAGTCGATGATATTATGCATATCACGACTATTCGTCCTATGATTTTTCAAGAGATACGCAATGTTATTCACATGACACTGGTACATTCCAGCAATGCAATTTGGCGTAGAATAACCCCAAGTATATTTTTCCTGGAATGGCGGCATATACATGTCAATAGCATCAAAAATCTCATTCATATCATAGTTTTTATGATACTTTTGGTTGAGAAAGTTTGCCACCAGTTCAGTCGGCGCATTTCCCGCCCCACGACCCATACCACAAAGCGATGAGTCTATCATAATATTCCGCTTGCCATAAAGTGCACTAGCAAAATGAATACACAAAGAGAATGATAGTTGAAGATTGTTGTGAGAATGGAAGCCAAGAGCAATCTGGGAGTCTAATTCACGGTCAAGAATGTTAATTATGCGGTCTAAATCTTCAGGATACATCGCTCCGAACGTATCCACCACAGAAAGCGCCACAGGAGACAACGAATTGACTTCTTGAGCAAGATTGATTAAGTCTTCTTCGCTATAGGCAAGCGTATTTGCCGCTTGGAGAAAAGCCTTATATCCCTTTTGCTTGATTTCTGCGGCAACAGCAATGCCTTCGCGGAATTTGCCATGCGGGAAAACCACTCTAATGGCATCAATCGATTTGCCATCGCAAATAGGGAGATTGTTCAAATCATACCTATCCCAGTCTATCATGACCACGTAAGTTTTGTCGGAATCCTTTTCGTCACAATACTTCAGCATGTCGCTCGGCACATGATAATAAGACGACCCTTCCTTATGCGAATCATTTTTCAGCCAACCACATTCAATCACATCGACATTAGCCTTTTCACACTTTTTGATAATTCCCTGAATACACGGAGTACCAAAATTGCCGCCAGTTATATAGGCCCCATCTCTCAAGGTACAATCAAGCAATTGAATTGATGTTTTCATAACACGCCATCCTTCTATACCATCGTCACACGGAACAAGTTTATTTTATTCTTCTTGAACCAGTCTAAGTCTTCTTTTTTCAATGTAAAATACAACGTACCAATTTTATCGTTCAGATAATCCGTCACAGAATATCCAGGGCCATTCAGCATCTTAATGTCAAACAATTTTTTTTGGAACTCCGGGACAATTTCTACACTCTTAATAACTCCGTTCGACGGAGCAAATATCGCCATAAATCCACTGTAGCATTTTAGAACATGAGCGGGCTTCAACACTTCGGAACAGTCTTCGCCACACTGAGAGAGAATATAGAGTTCATAATAGTCTACGCCGGTATCTTTTGACATGCAAAGATAATGTTGGTTTCCGAGCGAACGGCGCATGGTTTCAACATAATAAGGCTTTCCATCTCGAACAATATATTGTATCGTAAAAAAGCCATCCGCAATATCTTTTTCCTTTGCAATCTTTTCGATATCGTCAACAATGATATTTCGAATGCTCTGGTAATTATCCGCCGGTGAGCATGCCATCCAAACCATGTAAGGATTGACGTAGGAATAGTCGTTAGTCGCATATTCAAGGACAACTTTCTTGTTCTGGACAAAAACGGTAATTCCCTGTTGCTGACCTTCAATATATTCTTCAATCAAGACTCGCTTAATTTTGGAGCGGGAGAACGCTTCTTTGACAGCTTTCTTCGCTTCTGTTTTATCGCAAACTTTCTTAATTCCTTTCCCACCGCTCAAGTCCGCCGGCTTGACTATCTGCGGAAAGTAAGAAAGAGAGTCAATGTAAGCAACAGCATCATCTAAACAATCAAACCAAGCTGCAGCGGGTGTAGAAAGATCTAATTCCTTAGCCAGTTTTTTAAAGCAATCCTTCTCGTGAAAAAAGCGGCATATTTCATACTTGTCATGCCCCGGAATTCCAAGTTTTTCACAAGCGTATGCAGCAGATAGCGCGCCAAAATCATTGCTACAGGCGCATATAAAATCGACTCCTTTCTGTTTTGCCAATTGATATACCGCTTCTTTGTCGGAATAGTCGCACGGGCAATATTCATTCGCATACTTGTGCCCCTCTCCCGAGCAGTCATTACCCGAAGTAATCACGTAATAACCGAGCCTATGTGCAGCATGAATCAAGCGCAGTTCGTTAAACGATCCGTTCAAGAGAAGCATCTTTTTCATTCTAACAAACCTCTTTCGGTAACGGGAATCCTGACATTTCCGAAAGTTTTTTCAACTGAGCAACTGTATTCTCGGGCAAATCGACGCCACGCAAATCAGCCTCTTGAGAATGTTTCCAAGCAAGCTCGCCAGGAACCGTAACAGGAACAGCCGGATTGACAGGCTCCGCATTATGAATTTCACGAACCATCATATCAACACGCTCCTTCAAGTATCCCTTATAGAACAACTTGTCCGCATCGACAGCCATAAAGGAGTGGCTCACTCCATTCGGCTGGTCCAATTTCAGATTCCAGCTCGGAATATTGCCGCCCATGCTCAACAGACCTCCAGAAATGATACTGGTCATCATCTCAATGAACATTGCAAAACCATACCCCTTATGGGCAGCCATCGGCTGAAGGGCGCCCTCTTGCGGAAAGGCGGAAGGATCATTCGTCGGCTTACCATCCTTATCGATAATCCAGTTTTCAGGAATCCTGTTCCCTGCAATCTTTTCGTTGATAACGCGAAGCGATGCCACCTGGCTCGTGCAGATATCAAGAAAAACCGACGGTAACAAACCAGAAGGGGTAGCCCAAGCAAAGGGGTTTTGCCCCATCACCGCATGTTTGGCCCCAGGCGCCGCCATGAATCTATCCACATTGCTGAACACAGCACCAAGCATTCCCCTTTCGGCGGCAATATTCGCATAGCAGCCCGCCGCACCAAAGTGGCAACTACTCTTTATCACTACCAGGGCAAAGCCCGTTTCTGCAGCTATATCGCAAGCCATCTTCATCGCTTCGGTTGATGAAACATAACCCATGCAGTTCTTTCCATCAACAAGGGCAATAGACGAGGTGCGATTGATTAATTCGGGACGGTTTGTAAAGGATACTCCGCCTTCTTGCGCCTTGCGGATATAATTATACAGATTCTGCAACCCATGAGAATGGACATTCCACTTATCAGTCTGAATCAAATGATGCGCAGTAATCTCCGCATCAGACTGACACATGCCATACTTCTGAAGGCAACGAACGCTAAAATCGAATAAATCTTTTTCTTGGAACAACATTTCTACACCCCAAAAAACTCATACACTTTTTCGCAGATATACTCAATTTCTTCCGTTTTCAGCCCATAGAACATTGGCAAACGAAGCAGACGGTTGCTTTCGTTGGTGGTAAACTTGTCTTCGCCATGGAAGCGACCGAAACGCATACCGGCAGGCGATGAATGCAGCGGCACATAGTGGAACACAGCGAGGATTCCATTATACACCAAGTGTTTCAGCAAAGCCGTTCGCGTCTGCAAGTCTTCCACCTTCAAGTAGAACATGTGGGCGTTATGCGTGCAATGTTCCGGAATGTACGGAAGTTCAACAAGTCCCTTTTCTGCAAGCGGAGCAAGCCTTTGTCTGTACTCGTTCCAGCACGCCATACGAGCATCGTTTATGATATCGGCACATTCCAGTTCAGCATAGAGATAAGCCGCGTTGAGTTCGCTTGGCAAATAACTAGAGCCAAGTTCCACCCAAGTGTATTTATCGACTTCGCCACGGTGGAACTGGCAGCGGTTTGTGCCTTTTTCGCGGATAATCTCGGCACGGTCACAAAACTCCGGACGGTTGATGAGCAGCGCACCACCTTCGCCCATACTGTAGTTCTTGGTCTCGTGATAACTGTAACATCCGAAATCACCCATAGATCCGAGAGCGCGGCCCTTGTAAGTCGCCATCATCCCCTGAGCAGCATCTTCGACCACGAACAAATTATGTCGTTTCGCGATTTCGTTTATCTTGTCCATTTCACAGGCGACCCCCGCATAGTGGACCGGCACAATCGCCTTCGTCTTTTCGGTAATTGCGTCTTCAACAAGTTTTTCATCCAGATTCATCGTATCGGGGCGGATATCCACGAACACACACTTAGCCCCTTGCGAAACAAACGCATCGGCGGTGCTCACGAACGTGAACGAGGGCATAATCACCTCGTCGCCGGGAGCAATATTACAAAGACGAGCAGACATTTCGAGTGCGTGCGTACAGCTGGTGGTCATGAGCGCCTTGACGGCACCCGTATGTTTTTCGAGCCACTCATGGCACCGTAAGTTAAATGTTCCGTCACCACAAATGCGACCGCTTTCCACGGCCTGCTTTACGTAATCGAATTCCATCCCTACAAAGGGAGGCTTGTTAAAAGGAATCTTCTGCATGTTCGAAATATAAACTTTATTTTACCTTCTAGTTAAGAAGAAAATAAGGAATTAGTTTAAAATCACAACCGGGACCCAATGAGATTTGTGCATCCGCCGTATTTCAGGCATGCCCAAAATCGGGCGATGCGCCCCTTGAACAATAAACTGTACATCGGGGTATTTTTTTGCAAGTGCAGCAATTCGCGTTAACGTGCGATGCAATTTACCACGGTCTCCCAGCCTAGAGTCTTGAGTGGTCCATGCTATCACACTTTTTTCTGCGTTCACCAAAACCGAGTCCAGCTTTAAGGTCATTACAGAATCACTACACGAGTCACAAAAAAGCATTTCTCTATATCCCAATGTTGGAATATATCCCTTGCGGTCATATTCCAAAGAATCGCCTCCAAACATGTACAATCCCGTTGTATCGTTATTGCGATACTCGACCAATTCCGCATGCTTTGTCCGATTGGCTAGTCTTTGATGCAAGCCATACTTGTGCGGCATCTTTGCAAAAAGCGAAAAATCCTCCGCAAGCAAATTCTCGTCCGTGGGTACGCCCCATGCATCCACCAAGATTAGCACCTTTCTTTTTGAAGAATCCCCCACCTGGTCAATCATGCGGATTTTGTCATAAATTTGGTATTGACTTGTATATGCAACCGACAAAGAATCTTCGTGGACTGACGGCTGCAAATGCCACGGTTTTTCCTGACGACCTAAAAAATCCATCCCTAAAACGTACAGCAAAATTGTGCAGAACGCCACAAACAGCAAAAAAAACATCAAATTAATTTTCTGAATCTTTTTCATCATCGGCACCATCTTCCCTATACTTAAACATCAACGTTCTATTCCAAACACGTACCGTATCAACCACAAGTTTTTTATGATAATGGGTTTCATAAAAATGTAAATAATTTACTCGAGAATCTTCTATGACATACACATTTTCTTTCACAATGTCTCGCAGCGGATTTTGCACACCTCGCTTTGTCAACTCTTTTTTCATTTGCGGCAAATGAATATTCCAATAACCAATCGGAATTATGTTATCCCAACTTCCCGGAGATATAACCTTGTACGCGGCATCTTTCATCTCCGCCAATCTTTTATAAGGTTCAAAAGCCAACAAAAACACATCATTTGGATGATTACGGGCATAATCCAAAAAAGCAGCGTTTTCGGGCGATAGTTCAGGAATCGAAACAAGGCCGCGACGCTCCGTCTCTTTATGCGACGGCGTCGCCATGATAATAAAAGCCACCGACACCAAAGCCAATCCCAAAACAGCAACTCGTTGATATTTGGAAGCTTTCCCCTTAAAAAAATCCTCGCCCCTTGGCATAAAGGCTATCGCAGCCGTTGTAGCACATAACCAAATCCCCGTCTCGACATGATAAACAACTCTATTGACCAACAGCAAATAACCTATACACATGCCAACGATTCCCAATGACACCCACGGATAAAGTCGGCATTTCTTATTCGAAAACAGAATCAAGAAAATACAAAGAATCGCCCAGCACCACGCATTCATTCGAGAAAAAGCATTCGACAGCACAATGACAAAAGCCGCGGGCATCCGCAACTTATTCGGAACATACATATTACGCCGAACTACTTTGGCAATCGCATTTATGCTATCCAAACAAAAGACGTCTGTATCGTAAAAATCCCAATTCTGCAAATGATAAAAGTCACGTCCCTGCATTCCACGTTCTTCAAGTTCATCATACGTTGACTCTCCGTCATAATACCTTCCATCACCAAAAAACGCACGGGGTCCCTGGTAAGCAGCATAGTAACTGTACTCGTTATTTTGATATAAATTTCGATTAAACGATTTTAGTCCCCAAATGGCAAACATACAAAGAAGAACAGTCAACAACGTTTTCCAATAAATTTTTCGAGAATCAAGAAAATTTGAAACCAGCAGGACACAAGCAAAAGGCATGGCTATCATAAAAGCATCAGAACGCATGACATAACCGCCAATCAAGAAAAACAGCGAACCAAATATGAGCCCTTTTTTGCGTTCAATATCGCCAACAGCCAGTAACAAAACACCCGCAGCAGTCAGAATCGTCGCACATTGCGTAAAATTGACATTCGAATAAAAATCCGGAGCAATACAAGCCAACAGGAAAAACGACAACAAACCGCCCCATTTGACCCCGGAACGTCGAATAAATATGAAAGTGATTACGAAAAGCGACGCAAAGACTTCGAATATTTCAAAAAAGTAGAACCAGCCAACATTCGGAAAAAGCCAAAAGAACGGTTTTAGGACATACGCAAATATGGCATTGATGAAATACAAGTGAACATTGTACACAGAGCCATAAGCACCGGTCAAGACGCCCGACATAAAGTAATCGTCAAGCCCCCCGTACCGGACAATTCCAAAAATAAAATACCCAGCCAAAAAGAAAATATTTAAAGCAAATGCAAGAATCGCCGGATTTTTCATAAAATCGAATCGGTTTTGAATCATACCATAAATATAATGAAAATGACTGGAACCACATCAAATTGTAGGATGCTTATGTGTCTGAAGCTAACAAAGTCGGTTCCTGGCACTTGATTGGCTATGTATCTCCAGGTTCTACCACAGCAAGTTCTGCAGGCGCTACCACCAATTTCGCGTATTTAGCAGGATCACCGGCTGTTAACGCCACTGAAGAAACTGATATTTCTACCTATGCCAATGATACAAAGGTGTGGGGTGCTGCAAACAATGTCGCGTTGAATGAATGTGAGAATCAGGCATCCCCAACCCTTGAAGGTGCTCATTGGTCCATTTCCATCAAGAAAAATGATAATGGCAATAGTGTTACTTACAAAGCTGCAACGGCCTGCCCGCAGCTCACGCCGACATTCGACAAGATCGGCAAGTAATCACAACTGTAATACAGAATTTCAAAGGCAGGGCTCAATGCCCTGTCTTTTTGCATTATCCGAGTCTGTGTTGTTGAAAAAAAATTATGGCACATACGGGGAAATTTTCTCAATTAATAATGATTATAGCAACCCAATGAGATTTGAACAATCTTCTAGTTTCTGGAGAATCTAATGTGGGACGGTGGGTTCCTTGGACAATAAATCTTGTGTCGCTATGTTTTTAACTCCGTTCTCGATTGCCTGTAACTTAAGCCCAAGCATTTGCAGTACATGAAGGACTTTGGAGATGTGTAACGATTCCTTGCCATTTTCGAGTTCCGAAAAGAAACGGACGCCGACTCCGCAAAAGGCGGCGCATTCCGCCTGGGTCAATCGAAGGCTTTTACGCCTTGTCCGTATCATTTTCGATATGTCTTTGACACCTTGAATTTCCATGTTTCAAATATAATATTCCCGAACGGGAAAAACCAAGGTCTTGTTTGGTGTTATGCGTTAAAATATTCCCGAACGGGAAAATTTCGTAAAAACAATAACGGAAAATCACCGGATTCATTAAACTTAGGGCTCAGACCAGCCCAACCCTTGATGGAGCTAATTGGTCTATTTCCATCAAGAAAAAGATAACGGCAATAGTGTTACTTACAAGGCTCTAACAAATTGCCCGCAACTCACGCCGACATTCGACAAAATCGGCAAGTAAGCAAACAACCTAGAACAAATTCAATAGAATCTTCGTAAAAACGGAGACTCTTTTGGGGTCAAATACATATCAAAAGTCAGCTCTTGTGTGAGCTGGCTTTTGCGTAGATTATGGCACCTCTTACAGCTATTTGACTGTTTTGCAGGTTTTCGTCTTCTGCAATTCGAGCACCTTTTCTTTGGGCAGATGCGAATACTTCATGATTTTGTCAAGAGGCTCGTTGTCGGCAAGCATGTCAAGCGCTATTTCGGCGCTACGATTATAACGCCCGTACTCAGCCCCCTTTTCAAAGCTTTCATCAATAGCGTCACTATACGCATAGAGAAAATCTTTCATATTAGCCTGCTTAATTAATAGTTCGTCACTTGCCGTATCGCATTCAATTCGTCGGAGGGCATCCTCGAAAGTCGGATTGTCGAACTCGGGCAGGGAACTTGAAGAACCCGCATTTTTCAAGATATAGAGCCAGCGATCTTCGTCTGTTTCGAGGTTGTCTTTCGACTTGTTAAACTTGGTAAGGTCCACAATAATATACTTATTTTTCGTAGAAATGGGAATGCAACCTTCCTTGCCCACACTAGACAAATTATAAAGACCAACTTCATCACGATAAACATTTCCCATAAACTGAACGGGATAGTCCATGATCCAAATGGAATAGATTTCCGGCAATGTGTAGCGGAATTTTTCTTTTTTCGAATCGGGAAGGTTCTGAAAGTCGATTTCCTTGTTGTAATCGTTCTTTGCACGTAGCAGCAAGAATGCGTTGTATATCATCATTCTGTCAACATAGTCGTTCAACTTGAGCTTTTGCATTTCTACATCTATTCGCTTACCAGCCTTGGTTCGGGCGCCGATGTCGAACTTGACACGGTAGGGTTCTGGCAAATGAAAAAGTTCATCTTGTTGAACCGTATAAGTTAGGGACTCAATTGCATTTTCGCCTTCAAAATGCAGTATTGCGTTCAAAAAATTCACAAGCGCATCCTCGCTGTCGAGCAGAGCCCTGAATGCTGGGTCGCATCTGGGATCTAAGTATTTTTGCCCCTCAAACTTTTTCCTGGCGCTTTCTGCGTCATTTCTGTGCTCGTATGTTTCGAACAGGCTTTCGTCTTCAATATTCATTTTAAAATCTCCATAGTGTTTATGTTCAACGAATGAAGAATTCTTCCACATTCATATAGTTAACACGCTTTTTTGGAGATTTTGTACTGTAATTTTGTGTAAAATATTTTCATACGACAAAAGGCAGGGCTTCCGCCCTGCTTTTTTGTATATCCGAGTCTGTTTTGTTGAAAAAAATATGTAATGCTCATTACGGGGGGATTTTTTCAATTAATAATGATTATAGGAACCCATGCGTAATAGAAATCATCTGGATTGACTGTAGCCATAGGTCTATGATCGCCTCGTATAACAAATTGATAGTCAGGATGTTTTTGTGCGAGTTGGGCTATTTTTGTTAATGTATTTTCAACCAAAGAAAGATATACACACATATTATTTGAATGAACTGTATCTTTGCATAAAACAGAATATGACTGTAATAAAAGATTGCCGTTATATGGGGGATGGGAGTCAAGAGTTGTCCAATATACGAACTTGTCGCCTGGCCTATATAAAATTGAGTCAATAATATTTATTACAGAAGAATCACAAATGCCTTCGAAACCGTAACTGCATAATTTTGCGTTTCTTTCTTTGAATTGATCAATAAAAAGTAATGAATCAAATCCAAATTGGTTGTATTTTTCATTTCTTGAATAGAATGTTTCATCATAGCCGTGCATATACCAGGATTCGATGTGATTCTTTTTTAGTAAATGCATCAGGGGTATTGTTGTAGAGTTATGAACGTCTATATTTCCCAGATCTTCTAATTCAGCCCCTTGAGTGTACATTGTATGCCTTGAGAGAATTCCTGTGAAAGTAACATTTGAATTCTTAAATGGAGAGAAAATCATCTGTTTTGCAACAGCGGTGTCTTTATGTACGCCAAATGATTCAACAAGTATAAATACGGCTTTTTTCTTTATTATTGTAGAGTCTTCAGGAGACCATATTTGAAAAACAGATTTTGCTTCTTTACTCAAATTTTCTTCTTTAAAAACTGTGGAATCTTCATCAAAAGGTTTAAAAGTGTTGTAATTCCAAAATTCTCTATAAATAGGAAAATCAACAAGAAGCATTCTATTTTGGAAACTTGTAAAGCCCATGTTGACAAATAATATTAACGGAATGGATGCTATCACAAAAAAGGGTTTTAAGGTGTTTTTGTTATTTCTCCCCAAAAAATCCTTGGAGAAGTACACAATTAAAGCCGTATATCCCAAAGGAACTAAGAAGAAAAGAATTGTCCCCCACCAAAAAAAAGAGCTAACATTCCAAATTTGCGAGATGTTCATTATAAATGTTTCTTTGAAAAACGCGAGACATTCCGAGACGATTGAGAAAAGAATAATCGGGGTTACAAATAAGATATTCTTTTTCGTAGAATCACGACAAACAAAACTGATGCAGGTCGTGTATAACAAACAAATTCCAATAATCGGATTTAAACAGATTATAGAGGCTATACTACCTAATAAAAGGATGATTTTTAGCTTACTCTTCCTTGGAAGTAGCCATAATAAATAAAATAAAAGAATATCGCCACTAATGAGGCCATGTAATGAAGGTGTTGCAAAATAATCGTATGCGATAAAACCTCCAAAGGAGGCTAACACGGAAACGAAGAGAATACGCAGGTAGATAATCATTTTTTTGATATGGCTTATTTTCTTGAAAAGAAAAGTTTAACTATTTTTAATTGATTGACTCACATGAATGGAGGTAAATCTGTTCATCTTTGTACCATAGGGCGAGTGAATCATTCTTTGTAAAAGGCAAATCGCGCATGTCCGTTATCAGGTGGGTTATTTCGTGCTCATGACACAGGTGACGCGTCCTTGATATTAAAGAATCCTTTTCGAAAAGGTATTTCGATGCTAGGTGCTTACGAACTTGCCATTTTAGTTTTTCCCATTCTGCAGCGGTAGGCTGTGCTCCTAGAAAGATTCTTTTTTCACGGTCTTGCGACATATACTTGTGCCCCTTGAAAAAGATACACCCGACTTCGTACTGTTCGTCGTAGTATGCGCCTGAAAGGAAGTGTATTCGCGGTAATTTTCCCGCATAGTCCTTGACGGAGTAAAGGACTCGCCCTCGTTTTTCAATAATTGGGAAGGGTGGTGTTTGCACAAATTGGTTCATCGCTCGTTCTTTTTCCTTTTGTTCGTTGTCACGATGGTCGTAGTTGATGACGGCAATGGCGCAAAGTAAAATAGTTAGCATTCCCAAAGAAACTATTTTGCCGACAGAATTATTTTTTTTCAGAACAGGCACAATCATTCCCCAGCAGACAACGGCTAAAATGAACGCAAGTGAAAAATTCTGTTTTGGAAAAATCTGATTACCCCAGAGTATTTCGATTGCGCAAAGAAGCGTAATGCCGATAACGACTTTTCTCCATTTTGGATAAACTGTATGGACGGCTAGCGCAAGGGCTGCGGTCATTGCGAAAAGCTCTTGTATAATTGTTTGGTAACTTTTGTAGAGTTCCGGCAAAGGTTGCTGATGCAGGAAAATAATCCAATACACTGAAAAAGCGGTTGTGGCAATCCATGTGCAGGCCATTATTGCTCGGATTATTCCGAAATACGTTTTCTTTCGGGTTACGAACAGAATTGCTGCAACAACCGCTCCGACAAGAAAGAATGGGGAATCTATCCAATATACGAATGTGATTGCGAAGAAGATTTTGTCCCAAATGTCAAGAGTTTTACCTTTGCGCAATTTGGATACGTACAGGTGGGCCCCAATAAAGAACTGGATAAATATGGCGGAAACTTGGCAAAGCCAAAGAATGCGGAAAGTTTGGACTTGGAACAAGAATATGTGATGGGTAAACACCGATACGATAAACCAGTAGATGGCAATTCCTGCGGTAAATACCTGTGCTTGTGCAAACTTTTTTAGTTTTTTTTCTTGGATGAATTTAGTTGAAGCAGAAATCAAGAAGAGAAGATTCAGCAAGAGATTTTGTACCAGCGGGATGATTCCTTCGATGTCCCAACCGATATGAACCCAGTCTTCAGGGTAGGCTGCCCAAGGAGCTTTGTTGATGAGTATTGTCGCAGGCAAAAGTACTGCCGCAATAGTGATAGGCAACTTAGTCTTTGGAAAACGGAAGAATATCCATAGCGGAAGCCCCCAGCCGGCAGTCAGCGGGTGTACCAGAGATCCTATGAGAAGGATTGCCGGTGTTATCCACTTGTTCTTGTCGAATAAGTGCGCAAGTCCCCAGAAACCGAAACAAACCGAAAGAGTTCGGGCCACAGGGAATGCTTCAATTGTTTTGATTGTGTCCCACATGTCGTTACGGAATTCACCATAGGCATACATCGAGAAGAAGAAAAGAGTGATGGGTAGGGCTAATTGTTGTTGATGGAACTTCTTTGTCCATTTGTGGGAAAGCCAGGCAAACGAAATGGCCAGCCCACAGTGAGTCAGCATAGTAAAAAAGAATGCGGCTGTATCGATAGGCAATAGCTTTATAAAAACGGCATAAAGCGGAGAAAAAATGCTGAATGCATCTTGATTCCCGAACATAAAGGCGGGATCGTCAATGAATCGCCCTGGAAAAATCCTGTTGATTGCTTGCAATGTATAGAGGATACAGTCTTGCTCAAATCCGTCGAAGTGGTTCACACATAGGAAGAATAGGACAGCAAGGGGAATGAAAACCTTCATAGATATGATTTGCCGCACAAATTCCTCAACAGATAATCGTTGTATAGCACGATTGGAAAATAAAAACACATTTATCCAAGAAAAGCTGAGCAAAACTGCCCCGCCTTTCTCAAATTAGCTCTAATTCTTAAAAAAAAGAGAGCATTCCCAGTTAGGATGCTCTCTGAATTCTTGCGTTATATGTTTACGCCATTACTTGCCAATCTTGGTGAAAGACGGAGTAAGTTCTTCACAAGCGGTGGAGGCTGCATATGTCAAGCTATTACCGTTAGTAGCGGCCGATACCTTAACAATCCAAGCTCCTGTGTTAATCTTGCAATCATTCAAGGCTACGAGGTTATTAGCCTTCCACCCTTCTGAATTAGAAGGTGCAGATGAGGTAATTACAACATCGCTTGCTATTGCTCCAGTATACTCGAAATTGGTCGTTTTACCCGAGGAGCCAGCGGCGGTTGCACCCGGAGCGACGTAGCCGATGTTCTTCCATGTGCCAGCCTTGTTTGATTCAGACGCATAAGCATCCTGCAACTTGATGTAGGTTCCAGCTGCCGGGCCGACTTCGGAGGCCTTGGACTTAGCAATCATGCCGAAGAGTTTCGGAACTGCGACGGCGGCCAGGATGCCCATGATCACGATCACGACCATCAATTCAATAAGGGTAAAACCTTGCTTCTTCATAGTGTATCTCCTTGGTTTTAGTTACACATTCTTGTGTGAGCGTTATTGCTCGTTTACATTCAGTAATATAACCTCTTTTTTTTCGAAAAGCAATAGTTTTGTCAAACTTTTGTCACGTTTGTGTCATGACTAGGTGTTTTTCGTGACATAACGCACTTTTTCGTCAAAAAAACGGCTTTTTCTACCAAATTTCGATGAACTAAGTATAGATATTTTTTTACGGAAAAGAGATTTTCATCTGTTTTTTATATTCCAAATTGGAATATAAAAGGTCAATTTCGTGACGGACGTCACGTCAGTCTCGGTTAATTTGGTTTATAAAATTTTACAATTCACGGTATCGGCAACATCAATACGTTTTTTGCAGTAAAACAAGAGTCTAATTCATCCCAGGCAACAAAAAATTACACGAAAAATTCAGGACAAACGGGTCAAAAAAGCGTGTTAAGAATATAGGGACAAATCAAAATACACCTAAAGGAAAAACAAATGACCGAAAATAACACGCAATCCAAAAAAGATTTCTACATCGTCACAAACGCCGACGGGGAACAATTCCTGCATCCCAAATACGCCGACACATTCCGCATCCTAATGGACGACAAGGATACGATTCGCGACGTACTCAACAGCGTTCTTGATCTCGACGATTACCATGAAATCATCGACCTCAAATACGAATTTGAGAAACCCATCGACATATTCATGCCCGAAAAGAACCCATCCCGCCTCGATGTCTGGGTCTCGACCAAAGACAACCAGTTCATTAACGTCGAGATGCAGAATTGCACGCACTCCTTTATTCTTGACAGGATGCAGTTGTACAACGCCTTTCTGACACTCCGCGGCAAGTACGAGTACAACCGCTCGGAGGCATTCAAGTCGCTCAGCGAAGAGGAACGCAAGTACCGTTATTACGAGATTCCAGAAACTGTTTCCATTTGGTTTTGCAACTTTCCGATTCTCAAGTCAGAAAGCATTTTCAAGGATTACTGGTCGTTTTACAGCGAAAACGACGTTATGAATAGCGATAGCGACAAAAAGGCTCAACCACGTTTCTCGAAAAATAGGTATATTGTAGTTGACCTACCGAAATTTATCGAGTTGCGCAAGGGAGTTGTTTCCCGCGAGGACTTTTGGCTCAGACTCATTTCGCAAGGGCCGCTCAAAGTCCCGAAATCAGACGACCCGATATTTTCGGATGCGATTGAACGCTTGCGCGTGAGTCGCGTGAAGCAGGACTTTTTAAAAACTATGGAGGCTCAAATGTCAGACGACATCCATGTACGTGAGGCGATTGAAGCCGAATACTACCTCAAAGGCAAAGCCGCTAGTGATGCCAAAAACGAGGCCGCGAACGCCGCTCGTGACAGCCAGAGGGCCGAATACCTCCGTTCGCAGAACATCCCAGACGACGTCATTTCAGCGATGCTCGCCATCAAATAGGCATTTAAGACGAAAGGTGCAATCACATCAAGTTGGCGAATACTTACGTGTCAAATTACAGACTGCCGAGGACCGCAGACTTCTGGTGAATCGCGCTTCGGAAAAACTAATCAAAAACTACCTTATTACAGCATCGGCGAGCACGACGCGATTTCCGCCGGCTTGCATGGCCATTTGGAGCGAGGCTTCCGCTGTATAGATGAGGGAGCCGGCGTCCTTGGCGTGGGTGGGCATCACGGCAACGCCCATGCTGAGCGTGGTCGCGAGGATTCCTTCGCCGTAAGCGATTTGGAGTTGCGAGATTTCGTTTCGGATGCGTTCGGCGCGGTTCCTTGTAATCTGGAGGTCGGCGCCAGGCATAATCACGCAGAACACGTCGTCGGAATAGCGGCACGGGATGTCTTCGCCACGGATGTAGCTGGGCAGACGTTGTCCTAACTCCCAAAAGAGTTGTTCTACGGCGTGGCGGCCCTGTGCGTTCTGCACGGCAGGGATTGCGTCGGGGTAAAGCATCACGATGCCGATGGGCGACTTGTGGCGCTGAGCCGCGGTAATTTCGCGGTTGAGCGATTCTTCCATATAACGTCTGTTGAAGAGTCCGGTCAGCACGTCGCGGATGCTATGTTGTTCAAAACGCATGCTCAGGTCTTGATTGGCAACGTACAAGCCAAATGCGGCAGAGACGATGCTGACCTTGGCTTGCCAGTATTCCTTTGTCTCGGATTCAGGGAGTTTATCGACTTGGACGGTGAGAATACCGAAGTGTTCTTCAAGGCCTTCGACGGGGGCACAGATGGCGATGCCCTTCGGGCGGTGGTGCAGGTGTGTGCAACCGCTGGAGACTTCGGGCGAGCTGTAGTCGGTCACGACGATGTCGCCGGTGTTGAAGCTTGCGCATTCGGCGGGCATCACAGTTTCGTCGCTCACGATGTTCGGGCCAAAGCGGAAGATTTGCGAAAGTTCAGTTTGGACACCGCCGTACATATAAAGTACGCCGGAGGCCTCGGGGAAGAGCTCCGGCAAAAGTTTCTGCATGGCGTCGATGACTTCGGTGAACGGACGGTTGCGAATAACGGAGAGTTTGAAGGCGTTCCAGGATTCAAGCGGGAATCCGACCTTGAGGGCTGCGGCGTCGAGTTTTCTGACGGAGACGGGCACGGCCTGTTTGAGGGCTTCGGCGGCGGGAATGGCTCCCGGCGGGAGTTCGGGTTTCTTTTCTTCTTGCGGGCGAACCGACACGAACTGCGGGACTTTCGGCTGAGGCCTGTTCAGCGCCTCGTTAAAGTCGTTTTCGATGGCTTCTATCTCTCTGCTGCAGACGGTGTAGAACACAAAGCCAAGCACCGCACCCCAGGCACCGATAAAGATGAATTTTGCCCCGGTGGACATTGTTTCTTCGGGGACGACATACGCTGCAATAACGCCCATCAAAAAGGCGACCAACCAAAAGATATATTTTACGATATTCATACAATAAATAATATTAAAATAATATGGGGAATGGCTGTAAA
>JAEEGJ010014813.1_pt1 | contig 18375 bp, 18 predicted proteins | sample 8958761 | NCBI WGS metagenome assembly JAEEGJ01 (sample SAMN16246546, study PRJNA631951) | gut metagenome | biome: gut microbiome; feature: rumen; material: RS-attached | host: Bos | place: Iran: Karaj | collected 2018-10
TGGAAGTTATGATGGTCGACAGGCAGCGTGTAGTCCTTTCGTATTTCCGAGCCCGAAAGCATACCAAAGATATTCAGCGCTCCGTAAGCCACCATAGCTATAAGGCTTATGCGGCTTATACGCTGTATTTTACGCGTAAGCTGTTTTTTATCCATAGACTCACGTCCTTTCTGCTCAGAGAGTTTCATCTGACTCCTTCTGCAATACCGTTCCGTAGCGGAATACCAGTGAGAATGCGTAGAGTACAAGTCCTGCCAGCCACAGCATACCTATTTCGACAGTCCCCTCGGAAAGATAGTAGAATCCTGCTCTTGTGACCTCATAGACCATAAGGCTCACGCCCATATTCTTTATAGCTTTGCTGACCTTTTCCGTAAAGGGCGAAGCTCCGCGGCTCATACCGAATAGAAGCTGCAAGCCGGCAACTATTGTAATAACAAGAGCCGTCAGCATAGCAACAGCGCAGACAACTCCAAGCAACGCCTCCCATACTGCTATATCAGCTCCGTCGTCGACAGAGTTCCAGCCGTCAATGAAGCCCTTTTTTGCCGAAGGAAACATGGCGTATACTGCAATTACGATATATGCTATCAGTCCGACTACAGATATCCTGCTGATGTTTTTGATCTTAGAATTAAGTTTTTCGTTTTCCATAATGATTCTCCTTTTCTGTTTTTTCGTGGGAGCTCTCCCTGTCTGTGATTACATGATACCACGACAGTTAATGTTTGTCAATGTTTTTTTATCGTTTATCATTAAATATTGTATGTTTAAACATAAAAAGGCAGGTTCTGGGAGCTCCCTGTTGTACAGTTTACACGATAAAAATTTATCGTTAAACATTAAATCCCAGATTTGGCACATCTGAATTTCTGGCATTTTTCACAGTTTTATTATAGACATCAGCGCAGAAATGTGTTATAATATATGTAGGGAACGCCGCCCTCAGCGTTCCGCTTATATGAATTTGTAGGGGCGGATATTATCCGCCCGTTAAGGGACGCCCATTGGGAGTCCGCCAACCCAAAACTATATGTAGGGGCGATGCCCACATCGCCCCGTTAAATAGCAAATAAAATCGGGCTGATGTGGGCATCAGCCCCTACATTGGAACGCCGAGGGCGGCGTTCCCTACAAGTTAAATCAAAATCCTGCAAAGCATGATTTTGATCTGAACAGGGAGGAAACCACATGAAAATGACTTTTATCGGCGCTACCCATGAAGTTACGGGCAGCTGTACCTATATAGAAGCCTGCGGCAAGAAGTTCCTTGTGGACTTCGGTATGCAGCAGGGCGAGGACATATTCGAGAACGTGCAGGTACCTGTATCTCCGTCCAATATCGACTTCGTTCTCCTTACTCACGCACATATCGACCATTCGGGACTGCTCCCCCTGCTCTATGCAGGCGGCTTTCAGGGCGAGATACACGCTACGGAGGCTACCTCCAATCTCTGCTCCGTAATGCTCCGAGACAGTGCGCATATTCAGGAATTTGAAGCAGAATGGCGAAGCCGTAAGGCTGCAAGACGCGGCGAGCCCGACTACGAGCCCCTCTACACTATGGACGACGCTATCGGAGCTATCGAGCTTTTCGTTCCGCACCGCTATGAACAGGAATTCGAGGTATGCGAGGGCATAAAGGTGCTCTTCCGCGACGCAGGTCATCTTCTGGGCTCGTCAAGCATACTCCTCACCATAACCGAGAACGGCATCACCAAGACTATTGCTTTTTCGGGCGATATCGGCAACACCTACCAGCCACTTATCCGCGACCCGCAGTACATCGAGTCCGCTGATTACGTGGTTATGGAGTCCACCTACGGAAACCGCATACACGACCGTCCCACGGACTACACAGCTTCTCTTGCCCGTGTTCTTCAGGAGACCTTTGACCGCGGCGGCAGCGTCATAATCCCATCATTTGCAGTGGGCAGAACTCAGGAAATGCTTTACTTTATCCGCCATATCAAGGCAGAGGGACTTGTCACGAGACACGACGGCTTCCCCGTTTACGTGGACAGTCCCCTTGCAAACGAAGCTACGGATATATTCATCAGCAACCGTGAGAGCTGCTACGACGAGGAGGCCCTCTCCTTTGTCCGTCAGGGCATAAATCCTATCAGCTTCGACGACCTTATCAGGACAGTCAGCAGCGACGACTCCCGTACTATCAACGACGATCCCCGTCCAAAGGTAATAATCTCCGCCAGCGGTATGTGCGAGGCAGGACGTATCAAGCACCACCTCAAGCATAACCTCTGGAGAAAAGAGAATACCATTCTTTTCGTGGGATATCAGGCAGGAAACACCCTTGGACGCGCCCTTATTGACGGCGCAAAGCGCGTAAAGCTCTTCGGCGAGACCGTAAAGGTAGCCGCAAGGATAACAAAGCTCCCCGGTATCAGCGGTCACGCAGATATGAACGGACTCCTTGCGTGGGCTAAGTCCGTCAAGGGAGTACAGCGCTTCTTCATCAACCACGGCGAGGCAACAGGCTCTGAGAGCTTTGCACAGAAGCTCCGCGATGAGCTGGGCGCAGAGGTATACGTCCCCTACAGCGGTGCGGAGTTCGATATTGCCGAGAATGTGGTAACTATCGATGCCGAGCCTATCCCGATACCAAAGAAGCGCAACAGCGCAAACTTCAACATCACCTACAGTGACCTCGTTGCGGCGTCAGACCGTCTTGCGGCTCTTATCAGGGACTCCGACGGCAGGACGAATGCGGATATGCGCCAGCTCACCGAGGCTATCCACAAGCTCTGCGACGAGTGGAAATTACCGTAAATACACTGAAAAAGAATTTCTTTGATTGCTTATTTACTTTTTCAACAAATTAAGCTTGCAAAACTCTAAACATCGGTAATACAATTAGTATGTAGGCATATATAAGGGAGGATGATTTTATGAGAATATCTAAAATTATAACTACTATTTTGGCAATTACACTTGTCAGCGGCTCAATGAATTATACTTTAGATAGTTACACTGACAGCGTTACAACGGTTAGTGCGGCAACAACTAACGTTAAACCAGAATCAATAATAACATCTACCACGTCGGAAAAGGCAACTACTAAAATAAAAAGAACCTATGTTGTGGATGTCACTGTAATAACAGTTTCCACAACCACGAAGGCCATAATCAACCCTACCATCACCATATACAACAACCCAACCAAATTGGGTGACCCCAACGGTGACGGCATCATAAACGCTATCGACGCCTCAAATATACTTACAGTTTATACAGAGTTGGCTACAAACACTTATAATCGCAATAGACCTACAAAAGATGAGAGAGACTGTTGCGACATAAACAAAGACGGAGCTATAAATGCTGTTGACGCTTCCTACGTTCTCTCCTACTATGCGTATACGGCCACAACTAAAGATAAGAACAAGGCAGACATTATTACATACATTAGGATGAATACCTGATATCATTGCGGCAGGGTTGCTCCCCTGCCGTTTTTTGTAAAAAAAGCTCTAAAAGCTACTAAAAACAGATTTGCCCTACCTATTTTTATGGCTTTTGACGAATATTTCCTGCTCCGCAAAAATTTCGGCTTTATATATTGACATATTTTGAACAAAGGAGTATAATTTATATTGTATTGCAAATACTTCTTATTTTTATAATATATAACTTGGAGGTTTTTAACATGAGCAGAGTTTACAACTTCAGTGCAGGTCCTGCTGTTCTTCCCGAGGAAGTTCTCAAGGAATGCGCAGAGGAAATGATGGATTACAAGGGCTGCGGTATGTCCGTTATGGAGATGTCCCACCGTTCAAAGGTTTATGATGAGATTATCAAGGAAGCTGAGAAGGATCTCCGCGACCTCATGAATATCCCTGACAACTACAAGGTTATCTTCGTACAGGGCGGCGCTTCTCTCGTTTTCGCAGGCGTTCCTATGAACCTTATGAAGAAGGGCAAGGCTGCTTATATAATCACAGGTCAGTGGGCTAAGAAGGCTGCACAGGAAGCTGAGAAGTACGGCGAGGTAGTAAGAGTTGCTTCTTCTGCTGACAAGACATTCTCATATATCCCTGATTGCTCAGACCTTGATATCCCTGACGATGTTGACTACGTTTACATCTGCGAGAACAATACTATCTATGGTACAAAGTTCTGGGAGCTCCCAAATACAAAGGGCCACGAGCTGGTTGCTGACGTAAGCTCATGCTTCCTCTCAGAGCCTGTTGACGTATCAAAGTACGGCGTTATCTACGGCGGCGTTCAGAAGAACGTTGGTCCTTCAGGTGTTCAGATAATCATCGTTCGTGAGGACCTTATCGCTGACGGTCCTGCTCTCAAGTGCACTCCTACTATGATGGACTGGAAGATACAGGCTGATAACGAGTCTCTCTACAACACACCTCCATGCTACGGCATCTACGTTTGCGGCAAGGTATTCAAGTGGATCAAGAAGATGGGCGGTCTCGAGGCTATGAAGAAGCACAACGAGGCTAAGGCTAAGATACTTTACGATTTCCTCGACCAGAGCAAGATGTTCAAGGGTACTGTTGAGAAGAAGGACCGCTCACTCATGAACGTTCCTTTCATCACAGGCAACGAGGAGCTTGACAAGAAGTTCGTTGCTGAGTCAAAGGCAGCAGGCTTCGAGAACCTCAAGGGCCACAGAACTGTCGGCGGTATGAGAGCTTCTATCTACAACGCTATGCCTATCGAGGGCGTTGAAAAGCTCGTTGCTTTCATGAAGAAGTTCGAGGAAGAGAATTCCTGAGATAATTTTTGATACTATATTGTAAAGGAGTTTTACTGAAATGTACAAGATCCAGACATTAAACAAGATATCAGCTATCGGCACAGATATTTTTGACAAGAGCAAGTACTCAGTAGCAGAAGATATCGCTAATCCTGACGCTATCATGGTTCGTTCAGCTAAAATGCACGATATGCAGTTCGGCGACAACCTTCTCGCTATCGCACGTGCAGGCGCAGGCGTAAACAATATCCCTGTTGAGCGCTGCGCACAGGAGGGTATCTGCGTATTCAATACTCCCGGCGCTAACTCAAACGCTGTTAAGGAGCTTGCTATCTGCGCACTTCTCCTTGCTTCAAGAAAGATAGTTGAGGCAGCTTCATGGGCAGCTTCACTCAAGGGCACACCTGACGCTCCAAAGACAGTTGAGGGCGGCAAGTCAAAGTTTGCAGGTCCTGAGATCGCAGGCAAGACTCTCGGTATCATCGGTCTCGGCGCTATCGGCGGTAAGATCGCTAACGCTGCTGAGTCTCTCGGCATGAAGGTCATCGGCTACGATCCATTCCTTTCAGTAGGCGCTGCTCTTCACCTTGAGCCTTCCGTAAAGATAGTTTCCGATATCAACGAGATATACTCAAACAGTGATTACATCACAATTCATATGCCTTATACTCCTCAGACAAAGAACACTATCGACGCTGAGCAGATAGCTATGATGAAGGACGGCGTTCGTCTTATCAACCTCGCAAGAGGCGAGCTCATCAACAGCGAAGCAGTAGTAAAGGCTATCGCTGAGGGCAAGGTTGCCAAGTACGTTACAGACTTTGCTGACGATGTAGTTCTCGGCGTTGAGAACGTTATCGTTCTCCCACACCTCGGCGCTTCAACTCCCGAGAGCGAGGACAACTGCGCTGTTATGGCTGCTGAGGAGCTTATCGAGTACATCGAGAACGGCAACATCAAGAACAGTGTAAATCTTCCTAATGCTTCAATGAACGCAGTAGGCACAAAGATCTGCATTATCCACAAGAACGTTCCTACAACTATCGCTTCTATCACTTCAGCAGTAGGCAACGAGGGCATCAACATCGAGAACATGGTAAACGCAAGCAAGAAGGACTTTGCTTACACAATGCTCGACGTAACAGGCGATGTACCTCCTACAGTTGAGGGCAAGATAAACGCAGTTGACGGCGTTATCAAGGTAAGAGTTATCAAGTAAGATATATACATAAAATATTACGGCGTTTCCGTTGCTTCGGAAACGCCGTTTTTTTATTTTAATAACTAAGAATTTTGTTTGTAGGGGCGGGCGTCCCCGACCGCCCATTTTTTCGCTGCAATAATGGGACGTCGAGGACGCCGTCCCCTACAATGGTTTCATATAATTTCATCTTGATCCTCGGGCGGATAATATCCGCCCCTACATATAAAAAGGGCGTGATAAACATCACGCCCTTTCGCTGTTTTACTTGACTCTTGTGAGCTTCTCTGTGGACTTTGAATCCTTGAGCTCAAGTGTGTCTCCGTCAACCTTGAACTCAGCTGTTGCCTCTTTGCCGTTGCCGCCGCTGAGGAAGCCTGAGAAGCCTGAAACTGTAAGCTTCTTGCCCTTTGTCTCATAAGTAAAGAGATTGTTGAATACTACCTCGCTCTTTGAGCCGTCAAAGTCGATAGTGATATCAAGATTTGACTTGTCAAATGAGGAATCTCCCTGCTTCTCGATGCCCTGAACGATGCTGTCGTAGAGGATACCGCTGTCAAGTGAGTACTTACCGTCGTAGCCCTCACCGCTCTCAAGCTTTGTGAGACCTATCATTTCCTGTCCCATAACGTCAACTTTAAGAGTCTTGCCCTCTTCCTTGATGTAGTCCTTGGCAAGAACTGTGCCGCCTACATTGAGACCTTCGCTCTCAAAGTGGAGAAGGCTCGAAGTATCAAGATATACAGAGCCCTTTCCGCCTTCTGTGAAAATGATTCCGCCTCCGTCAACGCTCTGGTCAGTGTTGCTGAGGTCGCTCATAGCCCACTTTCCTATTATCTTCTCGCCGCTCTTGGCAGAGCTTCCGCATGAAGCGAGAGCACATACTGCAAGTGAACATACTGTAATAGATGTAATTACCTTTTTCATAAAAACCTCCAGATAAATGTGTGACGTTCACGAAAGGTGAACGAAATATATTAATGTATATGCGATTTATCCTTCACCCCTGTCGGCAGCCTTTAAAGCTCCGACATTACACATTATATCACGTATTATTACACATTGCAAGCAATTCGCAAAAAAGTTATCGAAATGTAATCAAATATCGCCGCAAAATAAGCAAAAGTAGTTCATTTGCACAGAAAAAAGCTCCTTTTTGCCTTGACAGCGCCCTGTATTAATGCTAAAATTAAGGCAGATATCAACTATTCGGAGGCGGTTTTCATGAATAAGATACGTGCTTTTGCGGCAGCTGCGGTGCTGCTGCTTGCTGTCCCTGCGTCGGTATACGCAGAAGGCAGTATCCCTATGGACTACAACAGCGACGGAGCTGTGAATATATTCGACATGGTAGAAGCCCGTCAAAAGGGCGCTTCTGCGGCGGAGCTGAAAAGGCTCAGCAGCTTTATCCTCGGCAAGGGCGATATACAGCCCGATGAAAGCGGCTATACCCTCCTGTGGAGCGACGAGTTCGACGGCTATGACCTTGATATGGACAAGTGGAGCTATGAGCTGGGCAACTGGAAGCTTGACGACAGCGGCAACTTTATCACAGGGGGCTGGGGCAACAACGAGCAGGAGTTCTACACATCGCAGAATACCACTGTCAAGGACGGTATCCTCACTATTGCCGCCAAAAAGGAGCAATGGACAGACGAAAAGCAGGGCAGCTACGATTATACCTCCGCAAGAATAAGCACTCAGCACAAATTCTCGGTATGCGGCGGAAAGATCGAAGTCAGGGCTCGCTGTGATTCGGGCAAATCCCTGTGGCCTGCTATATGGATGCTCCCCGAGGACAGCGCCTACGGCGGCTGGGCTTCGTCAGGCGAAATAGACATCATGGAGGGCTGGGGCAGCACTCCCGAAAAGATATGCGGCACTGTACACTTCGGCGGCGCATGGCCGAACAACAAGTACCTCACAAACGACTATATCTTCGCGGAGGGCGACAGCACCGAAAACTGGCATACCTACAGTATCGAATGGGAACGCGGCGAGATACGCTGGTTCGTGGACGGAAAGCTCTACAGCACTCAGTCGGAATGGTTCTCAGAGGGCTTCCAGTACCCTGCCCCCTTTGACCAGAACTTCTACATCATACTCAATCTTGCCGTAGGCGGAGCATTTGACGGCATTGACGGAGTTCACGCCGATCCGAGCATTTTCGCAAACGGAAATAAGAACTTCGATATCGACTACGTCCGCGTATACAAAAAGGACGGCAGCGATTTCGCACCGTCGGAGATAAGCTCCCTTGCGCTGGATAATTACATCGAGGGTGCAGACGCCACAGTCACCAATAAATCGGGCTGCACCACCGTCAATATCAAAAATGCAGGAGAGCTTGAATACGCAGTTATGGGACTTCTCCGCGGCAGAGAGGTCAAAGCAGGCGAAAAGCACACCCTTGAATTTGACGTCAGCTCCACAGCAGAGCGCAGCATGGTAGTCACCGTGGAGGACAGCTCCTACACCCGTTATCTGGACGAAAAGCTGACTGTTACCCCCGAAAAGAAGCACTACAGCTTCGATGTGACATTCGCGCAGGATATGGCGGCGGATATAAAGTTCCAGCTGGGAAATATCGACGGAGCCTCCGCTATCGGCGCACATGAGGTAAATATTTACGATATCAAGTGGTCATAATTAAAAGCCCATGGTTTTCCATGGGCTTTTATTCGTAATAAACTACTGCTATCACAGTTATATTGTCCTTGCTGCCGTTATCGAGAGCCTTTTTCACTAAGATATCCAGCCTTGTCTGCAAGGGCTTGGGCATTTCAAGTACCTCCTCGATATCCAGCACCGACACGTAATCCGAAAGTCCGTCAGTGCAAAGCAGCAGCAGGTCGCCGTACTCCATGCCGCCCTCAAGCTTTACCGTATCTATCTGAGGGGCAGACTTCACATTGCCGAACACAGGGAAGATTATATTCCTGTGAACGTGAGTGCTGCGCTCCTCGCTGGTGATAGCGCCCTCGTCGATAAGAAGCTGCACCAGTGACTGGTCACGGGATATCTGCCTGATACGTCCGCCGCGGTAGCGGTACAGACGGGAATCTCCCACATTGAATGTGAGGAGCTCATTAGACTCATCTACGGCTATACCGCAGAGAGTAGCCTGCATATTGTGCATTTCGGGATCTGACTCGCTGTACTCCGCAAGCTTTCGGTGTATGGCAAGAAGCTCCTCGTCAAGCTTCATATCGCCGCTGTAGCCCATATCGCGGATAAGCTCCAGACACATCTTTGAAGCCAGCTCTCCCGAACGCTCTCCCGACACTCCGTCGGAAACAGCCGCTATGAAAGGCACATCTACGTTTTTCTCGGCGGAACCCGAATCAATTACGCTGTCCTTGATGAGCAGGGCGTCCTCATTATGGGGCATTATGCCCTTTTCTGTCACTCCGCAGCAGTAATACATTCGGTTTCCTCCTTTCGTTTTATATCTGTATCCCGTACATTGTCATGCCGTTTTGGCAGGTAATGTCGATAAGCTCCTGTGTGGTCATGCCCTTTATCTCAGCCGCCTTAGCCGCCGTATAAGCTATCATGGAGCTGTCGCAGCGTTTTCCTCTGAATGGCTCTGGAGCCATATAGGGGCAGTCCGTTTCCATGAGGAGCTTGTCCATAGGCACCTCAGCAAGGGCTTTCAGCGCTTTTTTTGCGTTCTTGAAGGTAAGCACACCTGTGAAGCCGATGTACATTCCAAGCCTCAGTATCTCCTTAGCGGTCTCGGCAGAGCCGCTGAAGCAGTGTACAACGCCCTTCGGACGGTATTCGCGGAGTATCTCCACCGTGTCCTCAGCGGCGTCCCTGCTGTGGACTATAACGGGCATATCAAGCTCATTGGCGAATGCGAGCTGTTCGCGGAAAAAGCGTATCTGCTTGTCGCGGTCATAGCCGTCGTAGTGATAATCCAGACCTATCTCGCCTACCGCCTTTATCTTGCTGTTGGCAGATATCATCTCGCGGAGCCTGTCAAGGTAATCGGCAGGAGTCTCGTCAACGCACTCGGGGTGAACTCCTGCGGCGGCGTAGATATAGCCGTATTTCTGCGATAGAAGCGAATTCTCGGCGGAATCATGCAGTCCCGAGGCTGCCAGCATTACCAGCTTTACACCCTTTTCGGGGAGCTCCGCCAGCACCTGCTCCCTGTCCTCGTCAAAGGCACTGTCTGCGTAATGGGAATGTGTATCAAAAATGCCTGTCATTTCTTTTCCTTGTCGTCCTTTTTAGCCTTAGCGTCCTTATTTACCTTGAAATATGACTCTTTCAGGCTGTCTATGAAAGTGCTGCTTGGGATAAAGTCCTCGCCTGCGGGAGTACCGTCAAGTGAGAGCGGAACAGCGATAGCGCTGCCGTACTCGAACATATTCTTGATACCGTTTTTGCGGTTCTTATAATCGGCGGAGGTAACGTCGGAATCCACCATATTGATAACTATGCTGAAATTGTTGTCGAAGCTGTCGGCGATACGCTTTCCGTCGGACTGGTTCACCATAGCCGAAAGAACAGCCGCGGAAGTGAATGCACGCTCGGACTCGCCGCCGTCGAACATCAGATAGTTTACGAAGGTCTCTATCTGGTCGCTGTTGAGATACTGCTGGCTGCCGTCGTTCTTGAAGCCTGCTATATCGGCGTTTACAGGATAGGTAACGCCGCCGAAGATATCACAGACCTTCTGGAATGCCGCAGAATCGAACTTCATGTATCTGTCTACCTCGATATCGAATACCTTTTCAACAAATTCCTCTGCCGAAGCAGCGCCGCCGTTCTGATAATTCTCGATAATGCTGAGCTGCTGTCCGTCAACGAGAGCAATTGAATTTGAGGGAATGCCGATGAATACCAGCTGCTTTTTCAGCGGTATCGAGCGCATGAGCATGAATGTGGGAGGACTGTGCTTCTCGGGCACATCGAGGATAAGAAGCATGGTGTGGTTGTCCTCAGCGGTTATCTGACCGCTGGTGCGCGGTACGGGCTCCGGCGGCTTCTCCACCTTGCCGAAGCCGAAATATCGGTAAATACCATAGGCTATACCGCCAATGATGATAAGTCCGATGAATATTGTCATAAGGAACGGTAATGCAACGTGACCTGTTTTTTTATTAGCCATTTCTCTGGCTCCTTTCATTTTTACTTGTTAATGATTTATCGTTATATTTTTATCGTTCTCTGCTTTTTTATAAATCCCGAACTGATATAAACTGACCGTATAATACTTGTCCCGAAAATATCCGTCATAAAATGAATAAAAAATGTTTTCCAAAAAGCAAGTTTAAAAATACTTGGCGAAGCTGCGACTATCCACAGAGTTTTCCACATTTTCCACATAACTGAATGGAGAGTGTATGTTTAAACAGCGGATTCAACAGCCTGTTGAAATAGAACGAGCGTTCATGTCAGAGCACTTAAAAAGCACTGTTTTAGGCTTAAAATAGCCGTTTATCAAGCATCGCGCTTTTAAGTTTTTTCAGCTGCGGCTCTGCTTTCAACGGTATATCGCCGCTTTTCAACAATGTTGAAAGCGCGGAGCCCGTGCTGCCTTTTTCGCGTTGAAATATTTTTTAAAGACAAATACTTTGCCGCGTCTTGCTATTGCATAAAATATGTGATATAATATTTAGTATGGCATTTCAAAGACATTTTCCATGAATACCAGCCTGCGGCGTATGCTTTCAATATCAGGTCCGCACTCGTCAATAAGGGCATATGCGTCCTCGAGACCGAATCGGCGTATCGTTCTCCCCTGCCGTGTGGCATAGTTGAGAGTCTGGTACGTTCCAGACTTAAAAGAGCCCTCGTTAAAATAGGAAATGACCGCAGAGGCGTTGTCTACCATGAAGTAGTTCCGCTCTCTGTACACATCAGGCGAGGTATTCTCCCCTGAGCCCTTTTTCCCGTAGATAACGTCAGGTTCTGTATTCGTGGTGAGAAGCACGTCCGCACCCTTTTCGACGTCGGCAAGAGTCTCCCTGTACTGAGGCGCAAATCGCTCGGCATGGCGGAGATAAGGCATTACGCCGATAAGACGTATACTGCTGTCGGAACGCTTCTTGGCAAGAATGTACTTTGCCGCCCAGAGGTCCGTACCCACAGCAAGTCCGCTGATGAAGCTGCGGTAGCCGCTCTCAACAGCCATATCTATATACCTGCACAGCATGAGCTGTACGGTGCGAAGAGTGATACTTCGATATATCGGCTCGTTCCTGTAGGGTATAACACTGGTCTCACGATGACCTGTAAAGCATACCGTGGTATCAATATCACCGCTGAAGTCCTGAGCAGGAAGCACAGGGACTCCCGAATCGAGTGAGAAAAGCATAGTACACCTCGCTTTCCCAAAATATCATACATGAAAATTATAACATACATCATACTTTATTTCAAGACGTTTTTTGACTTGTAATTAAATTTTAACTTTGACATAAACACGAAAGGAAGGATAACGGAATGAAGCCGTATCTGAAAAGAGCATGGGCAGAGATATCGCTCCCACAGCTCAGAAAAAATGTTGATATCATAAGAGGTCTGAACTCTCCCGGTACTGAGATAATGGCAGTAGTCAAGGCTGACGCTTACGGTCACGGCGACGAGCACATCGTCCGCTGTCTCGCCGAGCAGTGCGGTATCAGCTATTTTGCGGTATCCAATCTTGACGAAGCTATCGCCGTAAGGAAGTTCGCTCCCAAGTCGGAGATACTCATACTGGGCTATACTCCCCCGGAGTACGCCCATGAGATAGCCATGTACAATATCATACAGGGCGTTGTGTCCACCGAGTACGCTCAGGAGCTTGTGAAGAACAGCGCAGAGCCTATCCGCTGTCATATCAAGATAGACACAGGCATGGGCAGAATAGGTCTCAAGCACGATACTCCCGAGGCTTGCGCCGCTGAGATAGAGGCTATGATGAAGATAGAAAAGCTCTCCGTTGAGGGCATATATACACACTTTGCAGTTGCAGACAGCGATTCTCCCGACAATATCGCCTATACCGATATGCAGGAGAAGTTCATCACCGATACATACGATGTGCTTGTGAGCCGCGGCATAAAGCTCCGGCACCTCCACTTCATGAACAGTGCCGCTACCTGCTACAGAAACAGCTCCAGAAGCACACTTTCCCGTGCAGGTATCATTCTCTACGGTCTGCACCCAGATGTGAGCCTTGATATCCCCGAGGGACTTGAACCCCTTATGGAGCTGAAAGCCGTTATCTCCCATGTCAAGACCGTCAGAAAGGGCGACTGCATAAGCTACGGACGTACATTCGTTGCTGACCGCGAAATGCGTATCGCTACAGTAACTATCGGCTATGCCGACGGTTATTCGAGACTTCTCAGCTCCAAGGGCGAGATACTCGTCCACGGCAAGCGCTGTAAGATAGTGGGCAGAGTGTGCATGGACCAGCTGATGATGGACGTTTCCGACGTTCCGGAAGCTAAGGCAGGAGATATCGTGACCATGATAGGACACGACGGCAATGACCGCATAACCGCCGACGACCTTGCGCAGGTCTACGGAACTATCGGATACGAGGTAGTCTGCGGTATCTCCAAGCGCGTACCGCGTATCTATATTGAGTGAACAGTTTTAGTTATCAATGCTTAGCAAAGACGCCCAGTAGGCGTCCGAGCAGAAAATAAACATAAGGGGGATCTTTTATGAAAAAGAAAGCTTTCTCACTTGCAGCTGCAATGATAATACTGACAGGCTGCAGCAATCCGCTGTCTAAGGACAGCAGCGTAGAAACAACTACCGTACCCGCAACTACTCAGGAGCAGACTACCGAGCCCACTACAGCAGCCAAAAAGAAGATATTCTTCCGCATGGGAGAGGACGAGAGCACAGAGCCTTTCCTCACCAGCGATCATATCACCAACTGCTCTATGGAGATAATCCCAAATGAATCAGGTGAGTCAGACTATGTTGTGAATATTTTCTTCGACGATGAGGGAAAGGAGATATTCGCAAATGCAACTACAGAGGCTTACGAAAAAAATATGCTCATCTCTACATGGTACACTGAGTACCTCATCAGCCGCGCTCATGTAGACGGCCCCATAACCGACGGCTCTGCGGTCATATACGGCACAGATTTCAGAGAAGCCTCAAAGATAGCAGGCTGGATATACGAATGTATCGACAAGCCCGAAACAACAACTACTAACGAAGGTGAATAATATGGCAAAAGCTATGACTATTTCTTATGAGGTGGGCGAAAATCTCTACCTCAACCTTACAAATAAATGTCCCTGCGCCTGCACGTTCTGCATTCGCAACCACGCTGACGGCGCTTACGGCTCCGATCCGCTCTGGCTGGAGCACGAGCCCACTCTCGACGAGATAATCGCAGACCTTAACAAGCGCAAGCTCAAAAAATACCGCGAGATAGTTTTCTGCGGCTACGGCGAGCCTACAGAGCGCCTTGACGTGCTCCTTGAAACTGCCGCTTATCTCCGCAGCAGAGAGAACTGTCCGCGCCTGCGTATCAATACAAACGGTCTCGGCGACCTTATCCACGGCAGAAGCATCGCCAAGGAGCTCTGCTACGAGCTGGATACAGTATCAATAAGCCTTAACGCTCCCACTGAAAAGGACTACATGGCTGTTACGCGCCCTAAGTTCGACAACGCATTCGAGGCTCTCCAGAAATTCACAAAGGACTGCGTAAAGGCTGGCAAGGCTGAGGTCATCATGTCTGTCGTTGACGTTATACCCCCCGAGCAGATAGAGGCTTCACGCCAGCTCGCTGAAAAGCTCGGCGCTCATCTCCGCGTAAGAGAGTTCGATGACTGATATCGCACTGCGTACATCAGGAAAGGATATAGGCTTAGTCGTAGGACTGATACTTGGCGTTGTACTTGCAGGCTCCTTCTTAGGTATATCCAGACTGAGATACCTGTGCATAAGGCATTGGCGGAAAAAACACAGCGAGATAGTTATAGGACGAGTCACAAAATGCGAGGAGCTGTCCCTGTTCCCCGGAACTCCACGATATCTCCTTACTGTCGAGTATAACGACAACAGCGGAGCCCTTGAGACCGAGGAGCTCATAAGCTTCTCTCCTGCCGCTCCAAAACTGAAAGAGGTGGAGCTTTCGATAGTCAGCTATGCAGACAGAATGAGCCGATACGGCGAGGAATACACGGTTAAGCCCGATTTTGAGGAGCTGAAGCAGTTTCCCCAGCTAAGCGAGGACGAGAAAGAGGCTATGAAACGGAAGTTTGAGAATTATCTCGCCGCTGAGCACCCAAACCACGCCACAAGCTTCGCAGATGGCTTCTTACGTCCTTATCTGTGCGCTCAGAAAGCGGAATTCGCCGACAAAAAGGCACATCAGCGCCCTAAGCCGCCGAACGCCTACAGCTTAAAAAATTTCCTTGGAGACGCCGTTATTTTCATAGTTCTGCTCATTTCAGCCTGCGCAGGTCTGGCGTATCTCATGGTGAAAACAGGCTATTAGCCATATCACACAAATACAAACAGCTCTATTTGTGCAGTATTTATGCAGTTAAACTATGGAAAATCATACTGAAATATGATATAATTATTTATTGAAAGATTTCTCTAATCTGAGATAAGGAGTAATTTTTATGAGTAAAAAAGGTAAGATCATACTTGCAGCTTCAGTTTCTACCTCGGTTTTAGCTATTACAGCCGCTGCGGTGACGATTTTCGTCTGCAAGCGCATTTACGAGAAGAATTACTTCTCGGTCACAGATTAACAGGTCAATATTATAAAAAGAAGGTTGAATAATATGGAAATCAAATTCACAAAGGCTGCAAGCCTCAAGGCTAAGCCACAGCCAGGCGACAAGCTCGGCTTCGGTCACATCTTTACAGACTATATGCTCGTTATGCCTTACGATGAGGGCAAGGGCTGGCACGATCCTGAGATCAAGCCATATGCTCCTATCGAGCTCTCACCTGCCGCTATGTGTCTCCACTACGGTCAGGAAGTATTCGAGGGCTTAAAGGCTTACAGAACTGCTGACGGCAAGGTACAGCTCTTCCGTCCAGAGGAGAACTTCAAGAGACTCAACGACTCAAACAAGAGACTGGTTATCCCAGAGCTCCCTGTTGAGCTTGGCATGAAGTGCCTTACAGAGCTCATCAAGGTTGAGAAGGACTGGGTTCCTTCAAAGGAAGGCGAGTCACTCTATATCCGTCCGTTCATCATCGCAGTTGATCCGTTCCTCGGCGTTAAACCTGGCGCTCAGTACCTCTTCATCATCATTCTCTCACCATCAGGCGCTTACTATGAGAGCGGTCTCAACCCTGTAAACATCTACGTTGAGAGCAAGTATGTCCGCGCTGTAAGAGGCGGTATGGGCTTCGCTAAGACAGGCGGCAACTACGCTGCTTCTCTTATCGGACAGGACGAGGCTCACAAGCAGAACTACTCACAGGTTCTCTGGCTCGACGGCGTTGAGCAGAAGTACATCGAGGAAGTCGGTGCTATGAACATCTTCTTCGTAATCGACGGCAAGGTAGTAACTCCTATGCTTCAGGGCTCTATCCTCCCCGGTATCACAAGAAAGTCCGCTATCGAGGTTTGCAAGAGCAAGGGACTCACTGTTGAAGAGAGACGTATCGACATTCAGGAGATCGCTGACGCTTACGACGCAGGCAAGCTTGACGAGGTATTCGGTACAGGTACTGCTGCTGTTATCTCACCTGTTGGTCACCTCAAGTGGAACGACAAGGTAATGGAGATCAACGGCAACAAGATCGGTAAGATCTCACAGATGCTCTATGATACAATGACCGGTATCCAGTGGGGCAAGATCGAAGACACATTCAAGTGGATCGTTCCTGTTGAATAATTACATACCGTAAAATCAAGGCGCTTCCGTTTCGGGAGCGCCTTTTTTATCGATCAGTATATGGTCGAATGATATTATCAATACTGACTGCCATTTCATATAATATTGTTATCAGAAATATTAATTCTGAGCCGAAAGGCAGATCGGAGTTTCAATATGAATAAATACAGAATACTTATCGCAGGCGGAGATATGCGGCAGATATACTGTGCAAACCGCCTGTCGCAGGGGTTTGAGACAGGTCTCACAGGCTTTGACATGGACAGTATCCCCTATGATATCGGGCTTCCCATTGCAGATATTGGCTCACCTGTGCGGTACGACTGCGCTGTACTGCCCGTGCCGCCAATTGATGACGCAGGAAATATCTATACACCGTGCAGCTCGGGAATGCTGACTTTCCATGCTTTACAGGAGCTTCTGACAGAAAATGCAGTCATTTTCGCGGGAAAAGTCACTGACAGGCTGAAAAACGCTCTCCCCTCCCACGAGATATGCGACTATATGCTCAGCGAAGAGCTCAATATAAAAAACGCCGTACCTACTGCCGAGGGAGCCGTTCTCCTCGCTCTCAAGGAGCTGCCCGTTACACTTAACGGCCTTCGGGTCCTCGTTGCAGGGCTTGGCAGGATAGGAACGGCTCTTGTGCGGATATTGCAGGGCTTCGGCGCCGACATAACCGCCGCAGTCCATAATCCCCGCGGAGCCGCAAAAGCACGGCTCTGCGGGATAAGATCCGTTCCCACAAGACGGCTGGGTAATAACTATGATCTTGTGTTCAATACGGTGCCGAAGCTCATTTTCGACAGAAATATCCTCGAAAAATTCGACAGCAGCACACTTTTCATAGACCTTGCCTCAAAACCAGGAGGTATAGACTTCGACGCCGCCGTAAGTCTCGGTCTTAAGGTCATATGGGCACTTGGGCTGCCGGGAAAGACGGCTCCCGTATCCTCGGGAGAATTCATCGCCGAAGCGATATGCTCCATGCTTGCGGAAAGGAGTGAAGACTTTGAATGACGGATTAAAAGGGCTTCGCATAGGCTATGCCATGACGGGCTCGTTCTGCACCTTTGAAAAAAGCTTTCAGCAGGCAGAGCTGCTTTGCAGCCTCGGTGCGGAGCTCCTCCCCATAATGTCAGAGCATGCCTCTGCAATAGATACCCGCTTCGGAAAAGCCGCCGCCAATATCAACAGACTCAGCTCGATATCGGGTAAGGACGTGATGCTCACCATTACCGAAGCCGAGACCATAGGTCCCAAGGATCTTACGGATATTATGGTAGTTGCTCCCTGCACCTCAAATACCGCCGCAAAGCTTGCCGCCTCCGTTACCGATACTGCTGTTACAATGGCGGTAAAGTCACACCTGCGCCGCGGCAAGCCCGTAGTGCTTGCAATAGCCTCCAACGATTCGCTTATGGGTTCCGCCAAGAATATCGGGGAGCTCTTCAACAGGAAGAACTATTATTTTGTACCAATGCTTCAGGACGACTGCATAAACAAACCTGCTTCACTTGTTGCGGAATTCTCTATGATACCGCAGGCAGTGGAAGCTGCTCTGAACGGCGTTCAGCTCCGCCCTATAATCTACCACAGCT
>JAEEGJ010014814.1_pt1 | contig 18375 bp, 19 predicted proteins | sample 8958761 | NCBI WGS metagenome assembly JAEEGJ01 (sample SAMN16246546, study PRJNA631951) | gut metagenome | biome: gut microbiome; feature: rumen; material: RS-attached | host: Bos | place: Iran: Karaj | collected 2018-10
GGGAAGCCGTGTAGTGTTTGAGGATAAGACATACCGGGTGGCCGAGACCAACATACTGACCAAGACCGTAAAGATAACAGCGGCCGACGGAGCAGGCTTTGTAATGCCGATATCAGGATTCATGTTCGACCCCGAGCGGAAGATATGGCTGGTGACCGAGGAGCCTAAATAACAGTTCTTGACATAAATGTTTATTGTCAATATATTTATTCACTGTATTATTTTTTTGGAGGGTATTCATGGGACAGGTAAGTAAGAACTCACGTGTTGGTTCATCAACTCATAAGTTTTTGTGTCCATGCGGTGGCGAGATTAAAATGAAGACTGTCTTTGCAAACGGCAAGAAGAAAAACTATGCTGAATGTGAAAAGTGCAAGAGACAGGAACGTAAACCTAGCGATTTCAAATAAGAGTCGGCTGGTCTTATTGACTATCTGATTTTTATCTGTTAATTTCGAATAACTTAATGTAAGGAGTAAATCGTTGTCAGAGAAAAGGTACAGACAGAGTTTGAAAAGACATCTTAGAAATAAGATGACAAAGAGCGAAGTCAAAACTTATATCAAAGATTTTACTGCTGCAGTTGAGGGAAATGACAAGGAAGGAGCTGAAAAGACATTCGTTCTTATTTCTAAGAAGATGGACACAGCTGCTGGCAAAGGCATTTACCATAAGAACACTGTTGCAAGAAAGAAATCAAGATTGGCAAAGAAGCTTAACAAGCTGATTGCCGGCTGATGGACGGTTATATCAATCCCTATTGTAATTTTGGAGTGAATGTGGAAAAGAAAGTTACAAAAAACGACGTAGTAGAAAATATCTATAACGACACAGGCTTTGATATAACCAAGAAAGATATCCACATAATCGTTGACAAAGTTTTTGAAGAGATTAAAAAAGCTCTACTTAATGATCAAACTGTAGAATTACGCGGCTTCGGCACTTTTGAAGTCAGAACCCGCCGGGGAAGGGAAAAAGCCCATAACCCAAAGACCGGAGAGCAAGTTTCCGTAGAGGTTCACGGAGCCGCAGTATTTAGACCTGGAAAGGAACTGAAGAACAGTGTCTGGGCGCTTAGAAAAAAGTAAACCACTGTTTCTTTTATTCTGCTCCGCAATCCTATTTGCATTATCATTCCCCTCATTCATAAGCGACAAAGGGTTTCCCATTTTCGGCTACATAGCCCTGACCCCTATGTTCATGGCCATCCGCCATATAAGGCTTAAGACTGCGCCCCTGTGGGGCTTCCTCTACGGCCTTGTTACCTATGCCCTTTTCAACTACTGGCTGGGCATATTCTATCCACCTGCAATTGTGATAATTCCTGCGCTTTACGCAGTTTACTATTTCTTTTTATTCCCAGCCCTCAAGCTGGCAGACAGAGCTTTCCCCAAGTGGGGCTTCCTGGTGCAGTGCGTCATCTGGATTGGCTACGAATACCTGCGCACCAAGGGCTTCTTAGGCTACCCATATGGCATCCTGGGCTACACCCAGTACTCCGTCCCGCTGGTGGCCCGGCTTGCCGCCCTTACAGGCGTGTGGGGCGTATCCGCCCTCCTGGTCCTGCCCTCGGCCCTCCTTGCCAACATCCTGCTTGACGGCGCAAAAAAGCATACCAAGATAACAGCCATAGCATACGGCGCCTTGTTCGCCGCAGTGCTGGCCTACGGCTTTGCCACCGGCTATGACTACTCAAACTGCCTCACCAAGAAGGCAGCTCTGATACAGCAGAACATAGACCCATGGCAGGGGGGCGACGCCACCTACCGGGAGGCCTTGCGCCGTCTTACCAAGATGAGCACCGAGGCGCAGCAGGACCCGGCAGGCAAGCCGGACATCGTAGTATGGTCCGAAACTTCCTTTGTGCCATCCATCGACTGGCACACCCGCTACCGCACCGACCCTGCTTATTATAAAATGGTAAAGGAACTGCGGGACTACATGAATAAGCAGAGCGTCCCTTTTGTCCTGGGCAACAACGAGGGCGTCCTCGGTTTTGACGAGGAGAAAAAGCAGCAGGTGCGCCAGGACCACAACTCGGCCCTCCTTTTCGAAGGCGGCCAGATTACCAAAGTCTACCGCAAGATCCATCTGGTGCCGTTCACCGAGCACTTCCCATATAAAAAGCAGCTTCCTTTCATCTACAACTTCCTGGTCAGCTGGGATACCCACTTCTGGATTCCCGGCACCGAGCACACCGTGTTTGATGCAGCTGGCTTCAAGTTCTCAACCCCCATCTGCTTCGAGGACAGTTTCAGCGACCTTTCCCGGGCCTTTGTACGCAATGGTGCCCAGGTTATAATAAATCTGTCCAACGACGGCTGGGCCTACTCGGTGCCGGCCGAGATGCAGCACATGGCTATGGCCGCCTTCCGGGCCTACGAGAACCGGCGGACCGTGGTGCGGAGCACCAACAGCGGTATAACCTGCGTGATTGACCCCTCGGGCCGCCGGGTCGCCGAGATGGAGCCCTTTGTAGAAGGCTACCTGATTGCCGATGTTCCTGTGTACGACGCCACCACTACTTTGTACACCAGGTGGGGCGACTGGTTGGGTATAGCGTGCGCCGCAATTGCAGCTGTGCTGCTGGGGTGGGGCGTGCTATTGACAACTGGGCTTAAGTATAAGAAAATAAAATAAGAAGGTAAGAAAATGTTTTCCAGTAACAATAAAATTCCAAAAGATATAGAAAAGACAGCAGCACTCCTAGGCAAGGATGCATCTCTCGACGGTACACTGCGGTTCTCCAAATCGCTACGTATCTGCGGCCGCTTCCAGGGCATCATCGATTCCACCGGATTCCTCAACGTGGCTGCCGGTGCCGAGGTCAAGGCTGACATCAAGGCCTACGCTGCAGTTATCTCCGGCAAAGTTATTGGAAACATCGAGGTGGAGGACCGTCTCGAGATGACCAGCGGCAGCTGCGTGTGCGGTGATGTGAAGGCATCGAAACTCAAGATTGCCGACGGTGTATTCTTCGAAGGCAAGTGCAGCATGATCCGCCCGGGCCAGGACATAGATGTATTCTCCTCCAACCGCGAGGAGCTCAAGAAGTCCCTTCAGGCCTGAATAATCGGGGGGTTGACATATGGCCCCTCTTTTGAATAAAATTAAATAAAGATACAAAAATCAATAATCAGTTCAACTGAACCTCATTATTAAAAATAATTGTTTTAAAAAGTGAATTTTGAAGAAGGAGTTTTTCTTTTTTTATGTTTGAAGAAGAGAACCGCATTGAAAATCAGGAAGAAAACCTGGAAGTAAGACCAGAAGAAAAAATCGATTCAGAAAAACCAGAACCAGTTATCCGCAAACGCCGGGTAATATCACGCAGACACAGAATAGCCGAGGCTCCTGCACCAGATGCACAAGGCTTCTCTGCGCCACCTGTCAATCCTCCAGCTCCCGAGAACCTTGAGGGACGCAGCAAGCTTAGCATCAACGACCTTACTCAGCTGGGTCTCCTGGAACTCCGGCAGAAAGCACTGGAGATGGGAATTCCCCACGAAAACCTGGGAAGCTTCAAGAAGCAGGACCTTATATTCCAGATACTTAAGGCACACACAGCCGCAGGCGGCATCATCTACGCATACGGATCGCTGGAGAACCTGCCGGAGGGCTTCGGCTTCCTCCGCTCGCCTCAGAACAGCTATCTGCCGGGCTCAGACGATATCTATATTTCTCCGTCCCAGATAAGGCTCTTCAACCTTAAGACCGGCGACATTGTATCGGGTCAGATCCGGCCTCCAAAAGAGGGTGAGAAATACTTTGCCATGCTGCGGGTGGAGCAGATTAACGGCGACGACCCGGTAGTGGCTCAGACCAGAGTGCCTTTCGACAACCTTATCCCGCTGTTCCCGGACGAGCGGATCAATATGGAGACAGCCTCCGGCGACCCATGTACCCGGATGATCAACCTGTTCTGTCCTATCGGAAAAGGGCAGCGCGGTCTTATCGTGTCACCACCGCGGTCTGGAAAGACAGTCATCCTGCAGAAGATTGCCAACGCAATCACCGAGAACCATCCGGAGATCAACCTTATCCTGCTCCTTATCGACGAGCGTCCTGAGGAAGTTACCGACATGCGGCGCAATGTAAAGGGCGAGGTTATTGCATCCACATTCGACGAGCAGGCATCCCGCCATGTCCAGGTGGCTGAGATGGTTATTGAGCGGGCAAAGAGGATGGTGGAGCACAAGAAGGACGTGGTTATCCTGCTGGACTCCATCACCAGACTGGCAAGAGCATACAACCAGACAGTGCCTACATCGGGTAAGATCCTTTCCGGTGGTGTGGACTCCAATGCTCTGCACAAGCCAAAGAGATTCTTCGGTGCAGCCCGTAACATAGAGAACGGCGGAAGCCTTACCATCATCGCCACAGCCCTTATCGAGACTGGAAGCCGTATGGATGAGGTTATTTTCGAGGAATTCAAGGGAACCGGTAACATGGAGATGGTTCTGGACCGAAAGATTGCAGACCGCAGACTCTACCCAGCCATCAACATCAAGAAATCGGGCACCAGAAGGGAGGATCTGCTCCTTTCCGAGGAGGAACTGAAGAAGATTTGGATCCTCAGAAAAGTAATAAATCCGATGGATGATGTAGAAATTATTGAAATGCTGATTGACAGAATGCAAAAAACAAAGAATAATGAAGCATTCTTACGGTCTATGAACACAACTGGACCGGCAGAGGTATAATATAGAAATTTTTTGGAGGAAATATATATGAAAAAGGGTATACATCCAGATTACAAGCCAGCAAAGATCACATGCGCATGTGGAAACGTAATTGAGACTGGTTCTTCTGTAGGCGATATCCAGGTTGAAATCTGCTCCGCTTGCCATCCTTTCTTCACAGGCAAGGAGAAGCTGGTTGACACAGCAGGAAGAGTAGAGCGGTTCAACAAGAAGTACGGAATCAAAGGTTAATCAAACTTAGATAAATGAACATTGTATGGGGATATAATGGAACAATAATTCCATTTATGCCGTATTCTGCTTTCTACAGCAGCGACCATATCCTTATCGATTATCTCCGTACCAACAATTATCTTCTATTCAAGAAAAAACTGATGGCCTCGTTCATGCTTAAGCATGAGAAAAGCCCAGCTGTACAAAGCTGGACTAGAGGTCATTTAGGTTCCCTTATACAGGGACAACCTTCCATCATATTGGAGAATGTCTCCAAGATACTGAGCACAAAGATCTCAGAACCGACCCTGGATGTGATGCGCATCCTGCAGTCCCAGGGGTTTGAGCTGTATATTACCAGCTGCAGCACCGATTCCCTTATAAAGAGTTCTTTATTCTACAAGAATGCCGACACCCTGTTCCGGGGCATTATCGGAAACCATGTTTCCTCATACAGCGGACAAATCATGGATTACACCTGCAACTTCCGCACAGGTGCCGACAAGATTACATTCCTTGAGCAGACTATGCGGTTTTCTCCTGAGAATACTATTGTGATAGGGGCAAGCCAGGATGATATTCCGCTCCTGGAGTGGTCCAAGTATCCGATTCTGGTGGATGCCTCCCGGGACGGCTGGAAAAAGTATGAGGACAAACATTTCATATTTATGGAATCGATCCAGATGGTTCCAGAAATAATAAAGAGCCTGGTGTGAGGTGACGCCGCATGAATTTGCTTGTTTTTGACATGGACGGGGTACTTGTGGATGTATCTGCCTCCTACCGCGAGGCAATCCGGCAGGCTGCATATATTTTCTTAAAAGGCTGCAAGGGCGGCGAGCTCCTGCCCCAGCCCCTGTTCTCGCTTTCTGAGCTGGCTGCGGTAAAGCAGAGCGGCGGCCTCAACAACGACTGGGATATGACCCACCGGATCATATCCCTGCTCGTTGTCATGGCGGAGGGGGCGGGCGCTGATGTGCCCCGGGAACAGTGGGATGTGGGGCCTTTGGCCCAGTACCTGCGCACTGCAGAGCGCCCGCTGTCCGCCATCATGGAGAGCGGACGGCTCTCCAAGGCCGCCGACCGGTACTACGCCGGCGACATCGGCAGCGGCAATGTGATAAAGCAGATGTTCGAGGAGATATACCTGGGGCAGGAGCTTTTTGAGGCGACCTATGGTTTGAAGCCCCAGTACTGCTTCCAGGATGGCCTTATCCTCAAGGAAAAACTTTTCATCCCCAAGGAAATGCTGCAAAAGCTGGCAGCTGGCAACAAGCTGGCCATAGCCACAGGCCGCCCTCGCAGTGAGGCTCTCTATCCCCTTGAAAAACACGGTCTTGATATGTTCTCCACCATCATCTCTTTTGATGAATGTGATGCCGAGGAGAAGCGGATACTGGAAAAAACAGGCTGCCAGGTCTCCCTTGGCAAGCCAGACCCCTTCATGCTGGACACTATTGCCTCCTTGTATCCCCAGGCTGAAAAATTGTATTATTTTGGAGATGTGGTGGACGACATGAAGGCTGCAAAGCGCTCCCGCTATCCATTCATAGCTGTGGGCATTGCCTATTCCGCCCCTGACAGAAATGTTGCCGCGCAAAAGCTTAAAGAGTGCGGCGCAGATATTTTGATAAATAGCCCTGACGAGCTGGCTGATATATTCGGAGGATCACATGTTTAAGAAACTGGTGCTTATACTTTTCATCGCCCTGATGGCGTTCACTTCTTGTTCCAAGAAAGCTGACGACAGCTATCTTCCAGAACTGGAGACCCTTCTGAAAGAGAAGACAGGGGATGACCTTCTTGAGGGGCTTATCGCACTGGATAAGAAGTATCCGAAGGTTCTTATGCTCAAGATAAACATCTCTGGAATGCTCCTGGTCAAGAATGAGGTCAAGATGGCCGGCGATTACCTTAAACAGGGTCTGCCACTGATAAAAAAATCAGACAACGACGGCGAGAAATATGTCTTCTACACCAACATGGCCCAGTACTCATTTAAGAACGGAGACCCGGGCAAGTCCATCGAATATGCAAAGCAGGCACTGGAATTCAACAAGGAAGACCCGCTGGGTGTAACCATTACTATGGCAAAGGCCTACGCCAACAAGGAGGACCCGATAAGCGCCATCAAGCTTATGAAGGAACAGTGGGCGGCAGACCGCAAGAAATTCTCCGACGAGGATATGTATTACCTACTTTCTGTATTAGGCAACGAGCCTGACAGCGCAGAAAACCTGGCCATAGTTGTTGATGTTGCCGATGAATACCTAATCCGCAATCCGACTATCTCCGGTATCGGTATAAACCAGGCTCAGGATCTGGAGCGGGCAGGATATATGGTCAGCGCCCTTGTGGCCACATTCTCCGAGATGGACAGGATGCGCTGCGTCAACAAGATTAAAGATGAGAACATCTACGATGCACTGGTCAAGGCCAGAGAAAACTTTGCTCCAGACTCTCCCCATGTAAAATTCCTTGACGGTTTCAAGGCCTATATGGATGAGGATTTTGACACAGCTTCTGCAGCTTTTGATTCAATAATACCAGAAATCCCTCTCAACTATTTTACATATCTGCAGATGGTATGCCGGGCAAACAGCAGCAAGACAAGCCCAGAATTAGTTAACGCCTTCGGCGCCCTTGAGGATAAGTTCCCACTGTTCCAGAGCTATTACTATTATCTGTGGAAATCTATAAAGAAAAATAACCTCCTTTCCAAGGAGGATGCGCCCCTCATGCAGCAGTGCATACTCTCTAATCCGTCCTCCAAGTTCGGTATTGAGACCAAGAAGGAACTGGGTAAGCTCTTTGGTCTTGAACACGGCGAATACATCCTGTTGCCCGATGAACTTACAGTCTATCTGATGCGGGTGAAGGGAGGCGAGAAACCTGATATTCTGGAGCCAGTTGTCAAACTGTTGGAGATGCCTGACAACCCGTTCAAGGACAACGCTCTTCTTCTGGTGCAGGAACTCAGAAAAATTGCCGGCGTGTCCGAATGGCTCGACCAGAGGCTTGCAAACTGATGATCTGCGGAATGGACGAGGTAGGGCGGGGGCCATTGGCTGGCCCTGTGGTGGCCTCTGCCGTAGTTTTGCCTCCGGATTTCCCGGTTGAGATCCTTGCCGACTCAAAAAAACTGTCTGAAAAGAAGCGGCGCAAGGCCTATGAAATAATAATACAGAAGGCTGTCTCCTATGGCACCGGCTGGGTATGGCCAGAAGAGATTGATGAGATCAATATTCTACAGGCATCGCTTCTGGCAATGAAGCGGGCATGGCTCTCCATGTCTGTGCCTGTACGCCCCGACCGCATCCTGGTGGATGGCCTTTTCACACCTCCTATCGACACCGATATCCCTATGGAAGCAATTGTGAAAGGGGATGACAAGGTGCACGAGATTATGGCGGCCTCAATCCTGGCCAAGGTGCAGCGTGATGAGTGGATGGTGGAGTATGCTAAAAAAGATGACAGGTATGGGTTTGAGAAACACAAGGGATACCCTACCAAAGCCCATCGAGAGGCTGTGGCAAAGTATGGGCTGAGCCCTATTCACCGAAAGAGTTTCCACTCTTCTCTTTCTTGAAAATTTTGAAAGCCCTGTTCAGTTCCTTCATGAAGTTATCTATGTCCTCTTCGTAGACCATGATGGAGTGGCGGTCAAAGGATCCGTCGGGCTTCTTGGTGCTCTCGACAATGTTCAGGAAATGGCTGCCCATCCTATTCTCTTTGACGTTGAAAAAATAGGTCCTCTTCTCGGTCTGAACCTGCGATGAAAAAATTTCTCCTCTGATAGCCATATTATCTCCTTAATCGAACTTTACTGTATTGGGTATGTTTGTTCAATAACTCTATTGACAATTTGTTTTTGATTTTGTATAAAAATATCTGTTCGCGCCTGTGGTATAATGGCTATTACCTCAGCCCTCCAAGCTGATGATGTCGGTTCGATTCCGATCGGGCGCTTACCCCGTTGGGGTATCCTTACTTATGAGCTCGGGTTTAAGCCCGGCTTTTTTTATGCACCAAGGCCTTCAGCTCATCCATAGTGTCGCAGATAAACTCAGGATTCACGCTCTCCAGTATTGCTCTGGGCTGCCAGCCGTAGGTGACTGCGATGGTGTGGACTCCCGCCTTTCTTCCCTCAGTTATATCCCCCATGGAGTCGCCTATCATATAGGTCTTGTCCGGGTCTGCCGAAAGCTTTTCCATGATGTATTTTATCTTCTCGGACTTGGAGCCTGGTGTGTCAGAGCCCACTATATAGTCAGGCAGCTGGTCGAGTCCTGATTTTTTAAGCCGGTTCCTTACTGTTCCAGAGTCGTTTGATGTGTTCACTGCCAGGTATGCCCCGGAATCCTTCACCATCCTGAAGATATCGCCGATGCCCTCAAATATCTCAGCCTTGGTGGCGTTATTTCTAAGATGCTCGCTGATCTCAGCGGTGTAAAGATGGACATCCTCCGCCTTGACCCCTAAAAGACCAAAGGCTCCCTCTGCCGTCACATGGGGAAGTCTGGCAATAGCTTCCTTGGTCAGTTCCCCGGGGAAGCCATATTTGGACTTGAGAACATTGAATGCCTCGATGCACATATCCAGTGAGTCTGCAATGACTCCATCGTAATCAAAAATAAAAATTACATTGATTTTTGTCATTTTGTGACCTATACGATTGAAATTTCTTTATTGAAAATATAACATTACATTGTTTTTTAAACAATCGGGAGAGAAAATGGAAAATAACAGAATCGTTGATTTCAGCAAGACATCGCTGCACGACATCTATGGAGAGAATTGTTTTAATGATGCAATCATGAGAGAGCTGCTGCCAAAGGCAGTGTACAAAGAGCTCAAGGAAGTGCAGCAGGGGAACAAGGAACTGACTCTGGAGACAGCCAACGCAGTTGCCAGCGCCATGAAGACCTGGGCAGTGTCCAAGGGTGCCACACACTTTACACACTGGTTCCAGCCCCTTAACGATCTTACAGCCGAAAAACACGACTCTTTTATCGCACCTACATCTGACGGCAAGGTTATTCTTGAGTTCTCAGGAAAAGAGCTTATTAAGGGCGAATCCGATGCCTCATCCTTCCCATCAGGAGGACTCCGGGCTACATTCGAGGCTCGCGGCTACACAGCTTGGGACACCACATCCCCTGCCTTCCTTATGGCAGACAACACAGGTGTAACTCTGAACATTCCTACCGCATTCTTCTCTTACACTGGCGAGCCGCTGGACAAGAAGGGACCGCTCCTCAAATCCATGGCAGCCCTTGATAAATCTGCAGTGCGGCTTCTGCGCTCGATTGGCAACAAGACAGTTAAGAAAGTATCGGCCTCTGTAGGTCCCGAGCAGGAGTACTTCCTTGTTGACCGCAAGTATTACGATACACGGTCCGACTTGGTGCTCTGCAAGCGCACACTTTACGGTTCCATGCCTGGCAAGGGACAGGAACTCAACAGCCACTACTACGGCAATATCCAGCTCAAGGTGGCAGACTTTATGCGCGAGCTCAACTGCGAACTGTGGCGCATGGGTATTCCAGCCAAGACACAGCACAACGAGGTGGCTCCGAATCAGTTCGAGATAGCACCTATCCATTCCACAGTGAATGTGGCAACCGATCAGAACCAGCTGACCATGCTGCTCCTGCGCAAGGTGGCAAAGCGTCACGGCCTCGCAGTGCTCCTTAACGAGAAACCTTTCGAGGGAGTCAACGGCAGTGGCAAGCACAACAACTGGTCGCTGATTACAGACGAAGGTGTAAACCTGATGGATCCGGGCGACGATCCTAAGTCCAACACTCAGTTCCTGCTGTTCCTTACTGCCTTCATCAAGGCCTGCGACAAGTATGCCGGCCTTCTGCGCTTCTCTGCAAGCAATGCGGGCAACGACTACCGTCTGGGCGGAAGCGAGGCACCACCGGCTGTCATCTCTGTATATCTGGGCTCCGAGCTTGAGGAGATCTTGGAGAAGCTTTCAAAGCACGAGGACATCACCTCTGCCAAAGTAGGCAAGATCCAGTTCGGCGTCAACTCACTGCCGACAGTGCTCAAGGACTCCACTGACCGCAACAGGACAAGCCCAATGGCGTTCACCGGAAACAAGTTCGAGTTCCGTATGGTGGGATCTTCTGCATCAATCGCAAAGCCTAACACAGTGATCAACACAATCATGGCATCGGTACTTGATGAGTTTGCTGCTGAGCTTGAGAAATCAAAGAAGAAGCAGGATACAATCCTTAAGCTTATCACCGACACATACAAGGCTCACAAACGGGTAATCTTCAACGGAAACGGCTATTCCGAGGAGTGGAAGGAAGAGGCTGCTCGCCGCGGTCTGCCTAACATCACCAACAACGTGGATGCAATTGCCGAGATCCTTAAGCCGGAGGCAATCGAGGTGTTCGAGCGGATGAACGTCCTTACAAAGCAGGAGCTTGAGGCCCGCTATCTGATTTACCTCCAGGTATACAGCCGCCAGATTAAGATGGAGGCTACTGTGATGCTCCAGATGGCAAGAAAGGATATTGTTCCGGCTGCTCTGAAGTATGTGCATGATCTGGCTTCCACAGTGAACGAAGTGAAGACATCAGGCGTTAAGTGTCCACTCTCAAGAGAGGAGGAGATGATTGCCTCAATCATGGACAGCGTGGATAAGTTCATGCAGACCTGCCTTGTTCTTGAGAGAGAGCTCAAGAATGCACACGAGCTTACCGAGCCGTTTGCCAAGGCCTGCGCATACCGGGACAAAGTATTTGCTACAATGAAGGTTCTCCGCTCTTACGGCGATGCCCTTGAAAGGGTAGTAGGAAAGACATACTGGCCATTTGCCACATACGAGGATCTTTTGTTCAATATTTGAACAACTTTTAAGGATGACGGAGGGACAACATGATCTGCAGGACAATCCTTGATGCAATGGGAAACACACCTCTTATCCAGCTGAACCGGATGGTGAGCGCAAACTCTGCCCGGGTGCTGGTGAAGTTCGAGGGACTCAATATCGGCGGCTCCATAAAGACCCGCACCGCCTGGAATATGATTCTGGATGCGGAGAAGCGTGGAATTATTAACAAGGACTCTGTGATTGTGGAGCCTACCAGCGGTAATCAGGGAATAGGCCTTGCCCTTGTAGGGGCAGTCCGGGGCTATAAGACTGTGATCATAATGCCAGACTCGGTGAGCGAGGAGCGGCGCAAGATTATCCGCCACTATGGTGCCGAGGTAAAGCTGATCCACGATGCCGGCGATATAGGTGCCTGCATGGAGGAGTGTCTTAACACAGCTGTGCGGATGAGCCAGAAGAATCCCCATGTGTTTATTCCGCAGCAGTTCACAAACCCGGCTAACCCGGCTATACAGCGGGCTCAGACCGCACAGGAGATACTAGACCAGGTGGGCGGCCCTATACACGGTTTTTGCTCCGGCATCGGCACCGGCGGCACCATTTCGGGCATAGGCGAGAGGCTAAAAGAGGCCAACCCCGACATCACAATCTGGGCTGTGGAGCCCCAGAACGCGGCCATACTGGCGGGCGGCAACATAGGAACACACCTGCAGATGGGCATAGGCGACGGCATTATCCCCGAGAACTTAAACCGTTCTATCTACGACGATATCTTTATCGTGACTGACGAGATGGCAATAAAGACTTCAAGAAACCTGGCGCGGAAAGAGGGGATAATGTGCGGCATCTCAAGCGGCACCAATGTTGCCGCCGCCCTGGAGCTGGCAAAGAAGCTGGGAAAGGGCAAGACTGTGGTCACAGTGCTCCCCGACACAGCAGAGCGCTATTTCTCCACCCCGCTGTTCGACAACGATCTTACTTTTTAAGTCCTAACAGGATTACTGCGCTGAAGGTCAGCATTATGCCGGCCGCTTTCAGCAGAGTCATAGGCTCCCCATAGATACAGCACCCTACAAGTGTGCCTACCAGTGGTTCCACTGTAACCAGGATTGCGGCCTTGCCTGTCTCCAGCTTTGTCATGCCGTAGGTGTAGAACAGGTAGGGGAGCACTGTGCAGAACACAGCTATGCCAGCTCCATAGAGCAGCATACGGGGCTCCAGCAGCCCGGAGGCTGGGCTGAGCCCTGAGAACGGGATTATGCTTATGCCGGAGAAAAGGAATGTGTAGAATATGATGGTGAGCACGTTGTACTTCTTGAGTGCATACCGGCTGAATATGGAGTACAGGGCATAGCCCAGCCCCGACCCCAGCCCCACTATAAAGCCTTTCGCCGTGATGCCGCCGCTGTCTCTTCCCAGTCCCGACACCAGTATGCATCCCACAAATGTCATAACCAAAGCTGTCAGCTTGACAGCTGTAATCCGTTCCCTGAACAGCGCCAGCGAAAGCAGAATAACAAAGATGGGGGAGGTGTAGAGCAGTATGACAGCTACCGAAGCACCCGACTCTATGATGGTCTGGAAGTAGCACAGCGAGAAGAAGGTCAGGCTTATGACCCCGGTGCCGATGAACATCCATATATCTTTGAGCTTGAAGTACAAGAGCTTTTTATCAGTAAAGAAAAGGTACAGTGCCATGGCTGCCGACGCGATTATGGTGCGCAGCTGCAGTATCTGGAGAGGTGTGAAATTGCCAGCATTCATCCCTTTTATGAAGATGCTGATTATGCCCCACAGGACTCCTGCTGCTATGACTGACAGTGTGTACTTCGCTTTTCCCATACTTCCATTCTCATAATTTTTCGCTCTTTTTGCAAGTGGAAATATTTTGCCCCTTTTATTTTTATATAAAAAGCGATATTATAATAAAAACCATACTACTGTAATTTCTCTGGAGGAAAAGATGAATAAAAAAGCAATCGCTGCAGTTGCAAATTCTGTCCGTGCACTTTCCATGGATATGATTCAGAAGGCAAAGTCCGGACACCCGGGACTCCCTATGGGATGTGCCGAGCTTGGCGCAGTTATCTTCGGTGAGGTCTTGAAGCACAATCCGAAGGATTCCAAATGGATTGACCGCGACCGTTTTGTCCTTTCCGCAGGACACGGCTCTGCTCTTCTCTACAGTCTGCTGCACCTTTGCGGCTACGGTGTGTCACTGGATGACATCAAGAACTTCCGTCAGCTGGGCTCCAACACTCCAGGACATCCTGAATATGGCATGACCGATGGTGTTGAGACCACCACAGGTCCTCTGGGAGCAGGATTCACAAACGCAGTAGGAATGGCAATTGCCGAGGCTATGCTGGCAGAAAAATTCAACACAAAACAGCATAAGATCATAGACCACTACACATACGTTCTTTCAGGCGACGGCTGTATGATGGAGGGCCTTACCTCCGAGGCAGCATCCCTGGCCGGCAACCTGGGCTTAGGCAAGCTTATCGTCTTCTATGACGACAACGGAATCACAATCGAGGGTTCCACAAAACTGGCATTCACCGAAGATGTCAAAGCACGGTTTGCAGCATATAACTGGCAGGTACTCTCCGGCGATGCATATGATGTTGAAGGCATCCTCAAACTGGTTGCCCAGGCAAAGAAAGATACAAAGAGACCGACCCTCATCTCCCTTAAATCAGTGATTGGAAAGGGCGCTCCAAACCTGGCAGGAAGCCACAAAGTACATGGTGCTCCTCTCGGCGACGAAGAAGTCCTTGCAGCACGGAAGGCATTGGGAATTCCAGTGGACAAATCATTCTACATCTTCCCCGAGGCAAAGGAATACTTCAAAGAAAAAGCCAAGGGCTGGAAGAAGGATTACGACAGCTGGTGTAAGACCTTTGATGCATGGAAGAAAGCAAATCCGGAGCTTGTAAAAGAGTGGTGTGCATTCATGATGAACGGCACATTTGAAGATATCAAGCTGCCTAAGTTCAACGTGGGCGATAAGATTGCAACCCGCAGTGCCAGCGGAAAGACACTGGTAAGCCTGTGCGCCGCATTCCCTAACCTGGTGGGCGGTTCCGCAGACCTGGCTCCATCCAACAACACAGTAGTGCCAGACAATGGCGACTTCTCCAAGGAGAACAGAAAAGGCAGGACACTCCACTTCGGTATCCGCGAGCATGCCATGGGCGGTATCGCAAACGGCCTTATCCTTCATGGAGGGCTCCGCTCCTATTGTGCTACATTTATGTCCTTTGCCGACTACCTGAGGCCAACAGTGCGTCTTGCAGCTATCATGAAGATTCCTACAATCTTTATCCTTACACACGATTCAATCTATGTTGGCGAGGATGGACCCACACATCAGCCTGTGGAGCAGCTTGAGTCACTGCGCGTGATTCCTAACACACAGGTTATCCGCCCGGGCGATGCACAGGAGACTGAGATTGCATGGCTTATGGCTCTGGGAGCACAGGACAAGCCTACCTGCATGGCATTCACACGGCAGAACATCACAGTTTATCCGAAGGATGACAAGCAGTGGAAGAAGAATATGCGCAAGGGTGCTTACATAGTAAAGGACTGCAAAGGCACACCAGATGTAGTTGTAGTTGCAACTGGTTCCGAGGTCTCTCTGGCTGTTGAAGCTGCTGCAAAGACAAAGAAGAAAGTGCGGGTTGTCTCCATGCCTTGCCGGGAACTTTTTGAGGCTCAGAGCGACGCATACAAGAACAAACTTCTTCCTAAGGGAGTTCGCGTGATTGTTGCAGAGTGCGGTGTTCCGACAGGCTGGAAAGGCTATGCAAAGGATAAGGATATCCTTGCAGTGACAACCTTCGGCGAGTCTGGCAAGTATGCTGATGTAGCAGCTAAGTTCGGATTCACTGCCGACAACTTGGTTAAGATTATCAAGAGAAAATAACAGAGGGGACTCAGTGACATTTCCAAGTGAAGTCAAAGAATTTGCAGATATCGTATTCCGTGCCGGATATGAGATTTATCTGGTGGGGGGAGCAGTACGCAATTTAAAGCGTGGTCTCCCTCCCGATGATTACGACTTCACCACGAATGCCACACCGGAGCAGATAACTGCGCTGTTCCATAGGGTGATACCCACCGGCATAGAGCACGGCACAGTGACAGTGCTCTTCAAGGGCAACTCCTTCGAGGTCACCACCTACAGGATGGACGGCAAGTACACAAACTTCCGCCATCCCGACAGCATCACCTACTGCAAGGATATCTACGAGGATTTGAAGCGGCGTGACTTCACAATCAACGCTATGGCCATAGATGTGCGGGACGGCAGACTGATTGATGTTCACGGTGGTATGGAAGACCTTAAGAATGGCATTATCCGCGCCATCGGGAACCCGGACGAGCGGTTTGCCGAGGATGGCCTCCGTATCCTGCGGGCATGCCGTTTCGCGGCCCAGCTTGAATTCAAGATTGAGCCTGTGACACTACAGGGAATGATTCACAACCGGGATCACCTTAAGAACATCTCAAAGGAACGGATCCGGGACGAGCTTCTTAAAACTATGAGCGCAGAGCACCCATCAATCGCGTTCTTCTATATGCAGGAGACACAGATTCTCGAATATGTACTGCCGGAGCTCCTTGAGGGAGTAGGTGTGGAGCAACGGGACAGGCACAAGTTCGATGTCTTCCACCACGCTCTTTACTCCTGCGATTTCATGGAGAAGGACCCCATACTCCGCATGGCCGCCCTGCTCCACGACATCGGCAAACCGCGCTGCTTCAAGGTGCGGGATGGGGTCAACACCTTCTATGGCCACGATAATGTGGGCGCCGAGATGGCTCACGATATCCTTAAACGGCTCAAGTTCTCCAAGGCCGACGAGAACCGTATCTGCCACCTGATAAAAAACCACATGTTCCACTATACCGAGGACTGGTCCAACGGTGCGGTGCGGCGGTTCATCGCACGGGTGGGACTGGAGAACCTGTCAGACCTTTTCAAGCTGCGGTTTGCCGACCGGGCCGGGGCAATGGGGGACAAGACCTTTGCCTGCACACCCGAGGACATCGCTCTTTCCAGCCGTGTGGATGCCATTGTTAAGGAGACCCCGGCCCTGAAGCTGGGCGACCTGGCTGTGGATGGCCAGATGCTTCTTAAAGAGGCGGGAATCCCCAAGGGGCCTAAGATGGGGCAGGTGCTCAACTATCTGCTGGAGGCTGTGATGGACGACCCTGCCATGAACACAAAAGAGGCGCTCCTCAATCTGGGAAAGAACTTTTACGAGACCAGGCTGCAGGGTAAATAAATCATGAAAGTTGTAGCTATCGGAACTGTTTTTGTAGATATCAAGGGCTATCCCGAGGGGCACTATCTTCCCACAGGAAGGAATGCGGGCGACATAAAATATTTCCATGGCGGCGTAGCAAGAAATGTGGCCGAGGATGTGGTCAAGCTGGGCGAGGAATCGGTACTCGTAAGCCTTGTAGATAAAAGCGGCGTCGCTTCAGATGTAATCAAACACCTCTCTGCTGTCAATGTGAAAACCGGTTTTGTAAAAGCGACAAAAAACGGTATGGGCACCTGGATGGCTGTCTTTGACGAAAGGGGCGAGCTGTGTGCCAGCATATCAAAGCGCCCCGAGCTTCTTCCTATCTGTGACACACTTAAGGAAAATGAGGAACAGATCTTCCATGACGCTGATGGAATCCTGCTGGAGATAGACATAGACGAAGAGATTGTGGACATCACAATGAGGATGGCAGAGAAGTACAATATCCCGGTTTATGCAGTCATATCCAACATGACAATAGCAAGGGAGCGCATCGAATATATCAAGAGGACAACATGCTTCTTCTGCAACAGGCTGGAGGCTGGTATTTTCTTCGATAAAGAGACAGCTGATTTATCACCGCAGCAGATGCTTGACCTGCTCAAGACCGAGCTGAAAAGGCTTAATATGCAGGCAATGGTCATCACGATGGATGCCGACGGTGCAGTCTTCGCAAAGGCAGATGGCGAAGCTGGTCACTGCCAGGCCGAGCCGATTACAGTTGTGGACACTACTGGTGCTGGAGATGCCTTCTTTGCAGGAACCTCGGTGGGGCTGCTGAGGCAGCTGTCATTTGCCAAGGCATGTGAGCTGGGTACAAAAACTGCGGCAAGAGTCTTAATTACAAAGGAAAATGTTCTTTAGTCGATAGGATGCAGGTGAGCCGGGTCTGCCAGCACATTCTCGTACAATGATTTATACTTGTCTCCGAAAAGCTTAAGGGTATGGCGCTTTAAGATAAGTTCGCGCCCCTTCTGTCCCATATCCCACAGCTGCGGGATTTCAACTTTTCTAAGAATCTCGTACAGCTCATCAGCTCTGCCCGGGGTAAAGAGGAAGCCGGTCTCTCCGTCGGTCACAGTCTCTGGGTTGCCGCCGCACCGCGATGCGATAAGAGGGGTGCCGCTTGCCATGGTCTCCAGTGGAATATAAGAGAAAGCCTCGTCCCAGCGGACAGGGAGCACAGTCACATCGGAGTTGGCGTAGAACTGGCTCACCTCCTGAGGACTCTTCAGGAAACCCACCCAGTTGATGCACGGGTCGCCCTCGGTCTTTTTCATCAGGA
>JAEEGJ010014817.1_pt1 | contig 18373 bp, 14 predicted proteins | sample 8958761 | NCBI WGS metagenome assembly JAEEGJ01 (sample SAMN16246546, study PRJNA631951) | gut metagenome | biome: gut microbiome; feature: rumen; material: RS-attached | host: Bos | place: Iran: Karaj | collected 2018-10
CGTGACCGATGCCGACAACAAGGCTTTCTATGAGGAGAACAAATCGCGCTATGAGACCGACGAGCGTCGCGATATCGAGTATGTCGTCTTCGAGATCAAGCCGTCGCTGGAAGACCGTCAGGAAGCCCTGAAGTTCGTCCAGGACATCAAAGAGGACTTCACCAACACCGAGAACGTGGCCAGCTTCGTGAATGCCAATTCCGACAAGCGTTACGACAGCACCTGGGTGGGTCGCAAGGACGTGTCGGAGCTGGTTGAGAAAGCCGTCTTCGACGGTGGCAACGGCGTGGGCCATGTGTATGGTCCCTATGAAGATGCCGAAGCTTTCAACCTGGTGCGTATCGTCGACCTTCAGAGCCGTCCCGACTCGCTCAAGGCCAGCCATATCCTGATTGGCTACAACGGCGCCTACGGCAGCCAAGACACCATCAGCAAGGAAGAAGCCGAAGCCAAGGCCAACGAGCTGCTGGCCCAGCTGAAGGCCGCTAAGAACAACGACGAGCTCTTCGCTGAGATGGCCGCCCAATACAACGGCGACGCCACCAAGGACAAGGGCGGCGACCTCGACTGGTTCACCGATGGCGCCATGGTGCCTCAGTTCAACGAATATGTCATGAACAACCCCGTGGGTTCGTTGGGCGTCGTTGAGACTCCGTTCGGCTATCATGTCGTGAAAGTTACTGGCAAGACCCAACCTCAACCCAAGGCTCGTCTGGCCTATATGACCCACGAAATCACCCCGAGCACCAAGACCTATCAGAACACCTTCGCTGAAGCCAACAAGTTCGTGTCGCAGAACAGAACCTATGAGCAATTCAACCAAGCCATTGAAGACCAGGGTCTGACCAAGCGCACCATGCCGAGAATGAACAAGTCGACCTATCAGATTGCTGGTATCGACAATCCTCGTGAGATCGTCCGTTGGGCTTTCGATGAGAAGACCAAGAAAGGTGATGTCTCCGAAAAGATCTTCGAACTTGACAACATGTTGGTGGTGGCCGCTTTGACGGGTGTCGTCCACGAGGGCTATGCTCCGTTGGAGGCTGTTGTTGACCAGTTCAAGTATCAGGTCCTCAACAAGAAGAAGGGTGAAGTCGCTGTCGAGAAGATGAAAGCTTGTGGCAACGATGTTGACAGAATGGTCAATGAGCTAGGTGCTGAATCCACTACGGTTTCCGATATCGCCATCGATTCACGTGTGCTGAGCAACTTTGGTGTTGAAGCCGACATCGTCGGTAAGCTCCTTGGTATGAAGGAAGGTGGAGAACTCGGTCCCGTTGCCGGCAACAGCAGTGCTTTCATCATCAAGAACGTGAAATTCACGCAACCTGAGACTCCTGAAAACTACAGCGACATCATCAGGGAGAAGACCAGCCAGTTTACCAACAAAGTGTTGGGTGGTGCTGTCTACCAAGCCTTGAGAGATCAAGCCAAGATTAAGGACAACAGGACAGAGATTTTCTAAGCGTTTTGTTGGACATCAAATCAAAAAGGTGCGTCGGGATGGTTTTTCGACGCACCTTTTTTTGAATAAAGCATACTAACCTGAATTTACTTGCGTTATAATCCAAAACAGATCCGATTTTTCATACCATTAATTCTTATCTATATGAAAAAACTTAGTTACCTATTGTTTGTCGTAGCTTTGGTTATAGCCTTTGTGGGCTGCCGTAAGCCTGTTGAAGTGTCTTTTGCTAATACCACGCAAGAGATTGATCCACAAGGAGGGACTGTCGAGATGACGATGAAATCTACTGGTGAATGGACCATTAATTCTCCGGCAGAATGGATTACCGTTTCCCCTATGTCGGGTAAAGGCGATGCCACACTGACCTTTACTGCTGAAGCAAACACTACAGGAGAGGACAGAGCCACGCAAATCAAAGCTATCACGAAAGACAATACGGCTACCTTGATTGTGACGCAGGGAGCTGTCGCTCAACCACCGCAACCCCAGTATTATCTCAATGTGTCGCCAAAGAATTATCGATGCGGCGGTGCAGGTGGAGAGTTTACTGTTGAAGTGTCGTCTAACATAGATTGGAGTGTCACTGCGCCGCAATGGATTATCTGCTCGGTGACGGAAGGCTCCAACGATGCAACGGTTACTTTGACCGTCAGTCCAATTGATGGTGAGATAATCGAAATGCGTGAAGCCGAAGTGATCTTTGAAAACATGCTCGTTTCTGATAGGGTTCACGTAACCCAAACAGTCGATCCAGTTCTGGGCATTGACATTATGCCAAAGAATCTTGAGTTTGTCTGTACAGGTGAAACGAAAATCATTGCCGTTTTCACTGAAGATGCATGGACGGCTTCCATGGATGTGGATTGGGTTAACTTGAGTCAGAGCGAAGGACAAGGTGATGCCGAAATCAGTGTGACTTTAGGCGAGAATCCTATTTATGAGCAACGCCAAACCACGGTGCTATTCACCACAGTTGGTGGCATTCAGGCTATGCTTACCATTAGGCAGGAAGCTTCGCCCGACCCGCACTTCCTTGAGGTTTCTCCTCTTGAGTTCCAGTTTGGAAAAGAAGGTGGAGAGCGTGAAATAAACGTCAGTTGCGACGCTGGATGGGTGTTTGATATGGAATGTGACTGGCTGTCGCTCTCGCAACAATCCGGGACAGGCAATGCCACCGTTGTTCTGACGGCGCAGCCAAATACGTTGACAGAACCTAGAACGATGGGTTTTTCTATTAAGTCGGTTAATTTGCATTTTGACCTATCCGTCACCCAAGCTCCTGGCGACAATCCACTTGTGGTTGAATTTGATGTCGATACAATGTTTGTTGCCTATACTGGTGGATTACAATCACTATCTTTAAACTCAAACACAACATGGCAACTGCAAGCCAGTAGTTGGATTACGCTGATAACCAGCTCAGGCGAGGGCGATGCCACTTTCGATATTGCTGTTGACAGCAATCAGGACCCCGATGACCGTATTGGCTTTGTGACAGCCGTTCATAACGGACTGGAGATGGCTTACGTGGTTGTGTTTCAGGAAGGCAAGCCCAATATCTTGGAGACCGATATGACCGAACTTGACGTACGTCCGGAGGGCGGAAGTTATGAAATTCAGGTGACCGCAAACCAATCATGGACAGTGAATTCGGATGTAGAATGGATACAGTATGATCCCCAAAGTAGTTTTGGAAATAGGATACTGACCATCACGGTTGATCCCATGATGGGTGCCCGACCTCGAACAGGACATATCAAGATAGGTGGTGAAACAGGAAGTCTGGTGATTATCACGGTCAACCAGCATCAATAATAAAGAAAGGAGAGCCTTGGCTCTCCTTTCTTTTTGTCTTTTGAAATCTTTAGAATCCTGTACCGAACCAGTACCAGAACTTGTTTTCCATTTCCTTCCAGGCTTGACGCGTTGAGGCGGCGAAGTCAGAAGTATATTGGTTAAGGAGCTCGGTGACTTCTTTCTTCTTGCCGTCAGCAATCAAGGTTTGGGCTCTGCTTTCGATGGCAGGGATTTCGTCGAAAGCCTTTTGCTCGAATCGATTGGCGGTACTGAGTAAGGTTTGCTTGGTGCGGCCCCACTGCACGGTGGCCAGCTTGTTGGCTTTGCGGTAGTGCCAAATCCAAGCCTCTTCGCGGTAACGTAATTGGCCGCATTTGTCGAAGCCTTCGGGCAAACTGGTGGAACCTGAGAAGATGGGGATGCGCGGGCTTTGCCCTGGATTGTCGCAGGCCATCCAGCAGATGGCACCAATTTCGTCGGGCATCCAGCTACGGCATTGGATGATGTGGTGGTAGCTGCTCCATGCCACGGCCACAGTGCGTTGGAAGTTGATGGTGCCGGGAGCTAAGTAATTAATGGTGTTCATCATGGCGCTGCCCACCCAAGGATTGGCAATGGGGCTGATGATGGTGTCTTCAACCACCGAGCCGTCGTCCTGACGTTTCTTGGCGACCATCTTCACATTGCGCGTCATGTCCATGTCCGTACCCTCGTAAGTGCTGCGGAAGAGTTCCATCACCTTACGCACGTCGACGTTCTCGTCAGGTTTCACAGAGAAGGGCAGCTCGGGCATGTCGCGGTTGAGGTTCAGCGAGGGAGCCAGCTGGCTGAGGATGAAGAACTCGCGGTCGCTGTAGTTCTTGCCACCGCCATAGGAGGCACGGAAAGCCTTCCAAAAGACGAAGTCGCCCTTGCCGTCCCAAAGGCCATATTTCTTTGCTACTGCCTCGCAATTGTCGGAGCAATAAAAGTCCTTGCTCTTGCGCTCCAGTTTGCCAATGCGTGCGATATTGGCCGAAACACCCACCTCGTCATCGGGGATGCGTTTGGCTGCCCACACGCCTCCGACTTTGTCGGGACCTTCGCCGAGGATTTCCATTTGCCAGACTTCGTTCTTGTCGGCAATGGTGATGCACTCGCCGCCGTCGCCATAGCCGTATTCTTTCACCAGCTTGCCGATGAGTTGGATGGCGTCACGAGCGTTGTCGCAGCGCATCAGAGCCACGCGCTCCAGCTCCTCAATCATGAACATGCCTTTGTGGTTCACTAAGGTGTCAGGGCCGGAGAAAGTGGTTTCACCGATAGCTAGCTGTTTCTCGTTGAGGCAAGGGTAGGCCGTGTTGAGGTAAGCGTAGGTGTGTTCTACCTGTGGGATTTCGCCAGCCAGTTCCACATTGCGGTTGTCGAAGGGGTCTTCGGTGTGCATGGTGCCTTTGTAGACCTTGTACATCTCGCCTTTTTCGTGGTCTTCGGCGGCTTCCCAGCGCATCCAGGTGCGGTAGCGGCCGTCGCAGGTGTGGGAGGTGATGACGGAGCCGTCGGTGGAGGCTTTCTTGCCCACCATGATGCTGGTACAGTTGGCGCCGACGCGTTGTTCGTTTTCGTCTTGTGCCATCGTGTTCAGGCCGATGAGCAGAAGAGCGGAGAGGAGTAATGATTTGATTTTAAACATAATAAAGTGTTTTGATAATTCAATGGATCGGCCCTTCGACGGGCTCAGGGACCTTAGCTGTAGTTTTGAAAGTCCAAAAATAGGAAAGAAAATGGTTGATTAGGATAAAACGGGGATTATTTTTTTGGAATTGTAAGACTAATGGAAAAATAGTATAAATTTGCACTCAGTATTCACTTTAAATCAAGCATTATGAAAAAGTTAGTTTTACTTATTTTGGTTGTTCTTCTTTCTTTAGGGGCTATTGCTCAGGACAGAGGTGAAAAATTTGTTGATTTTGCAGGTTATTCATGGTTTGGAAATACGAAGTCAAAAGCTTCAAATGGTCAACAATATGCCACTTCTAACGTTCCTTCAAATACTTATTATGGTTTAGAAACGAGTTTTGGCTATTTTGTTGCAAAGCGGTTCCTTTTGGGGCTGGGTGTAGGTGTTGGGTATAGCAAAGTGCCTGATAGGCAGGAGAATTCTGAATGGCTTTTTGTTAAAACGTCTGCTATATGGCTTAAACCATATTTGTCCTACTATGTCAAACTTGCGGACAAGTTTTACTATAAGCCTGAAGTAGGTGTAGCTTTTGAAATGGGAAATTCAAAATATCATGAGACGCAATATTTAACAGAGAAATATCCTTATAAATCATTGGGCTTTTATGTGAACTATTTCGCTTTGGAATATCGTGTCAGTCAGCATTTTGCGATAGATGCCACCGTAGGACAGTTAAATAGGTCGCAATCTAAAATGGATATTGGAACGTCAGGTACAACTGTGACCACAAAGCAGTGGCATTTCGATTTCAACAGTTGTGAAGTCGCTGCGAAGATATACTTTTGAAAACTAGTTATCCCAGAATAATTCCTCTGCCACACCATCGGCGAAGAGCATCTGCGCGTCGGTGAGGTAGAGGAATTCTCGTGTTTGTGAGAGGCGGCCTTGGGCAATCAAAGGTTGGGCTTGTTTTTCGCAATAGGTGGAGAAGCGTTCGCCCATTTCGCGTTTCATGTATTTCAGGTCGATGCCCCAGTGGGTGCGCAGGCGCAGCATGACGTATTCGTCGTAGAGTTGCTCGGGGGAAAGGCTTTCTTTTTCTATGTCGGGCCCTTCGACAGGCTCAGGGACCCTTGCACAATATTTCTCCACACTGGAAACATTCCACTGTCTCGAAGCTCCATCGAACGAATGCGCCGAAGGCCCGAAGCCCGCATAGGGAGTGCCGAACCAATAACTGGCATTGTGTTTGGAGTGCATTCCGCGTCGGCAGAAATTGGAAATCTCGTAATGCAGATAACCGTTTTCGGTGGCACGCTGGCATAGGATTTCATAATCGCGCAGGGCATCCTCCTCATTGACGGGTGGCACCTTGCCTAATTCGATTTGCTTGGTCAATATGGAATTGGGTTCCAAGGTGAGTGCGTAGGCCGAGAGGTGAGGGAGACCCATTTCGAAGAAAAGGTCAAGGTTTCGGTTCCATTGCTCGGCATCAGAGGTGGGTAGGCCGTAAATCAAATCGATACTGATATTGCTAAACCCTGCCTGTTTTGCCCAGTCGAGGCATTGCTGGGCGTGCTGTGAGTCATGGCGACGGCTGAGATACTTCAAATCGTTGTCGAAAAAGCTCTGGATGCCGATGCTGAGGCGGTTGACGCCGAGTTGACGCAAGCCTTTCAGGTATTCCAACGAAAGTGTGTCGGGATTGGCTTCAAGGGTGATTTCTGGGCCTATTCCAACAGGAAAAGTTTTATTAATAAGGTGTAAAAGTTCGCTGATTTCTTTTATGGATAGCAATGAAGGTGTGCCGCCACCGAAATAAACCGTGTTGACGGTTTCGCCATGTAGATAGCCTTTTCGTGCGACGATTTCCGTCTTCAGGGCTTCCAAGAAACGTTCTTTCAACTTCAAAGAAGGCAGCGAATAGAATCCGCAGTAGGCGCATTTCGAGTTGCAGAAGGGGATATGGATGTAGAGGCCTGCCATGGTGCAAAGGTATAAAAAAGTCCCGTTGAGCGGGACTTTTTAGTTTAGAGTTTAGGGTTTAGAGTGTTATTCGATGACCAGTTTGACGGTCTTTTCACCTTCGGTGGTTTTGATGCGGACGAAATAGATTCCGTTTTGCAATGCATTGAGGCGGATGCTTTCAAAGTTTTCATTAATGCTCAACACGTTTTGTCCCAAAATGTTGAACACCTCCACTTGAAGCAGCCCCGTTCCCTCCACATGAATCATGTCTTTGGTTGGATTCGGATAGACTTTGGCTTCCTTCCAGTTTTCTTGGACGGCATCAGGAATCACCTCCACCGACAGCGGGGCGCATGCCGACTCACAGTTGTCGTCGTATACAGCGATGACGACGTATTCGTAGGTTTGGAAGAACTCAACTTCGAAATCCATATATTCCGGCGTTTCCAAGAATTCTTGCAGAAGCTCGCCATTTTTCTGGATGAGGTAGCCTAACAGGTTGCCCGTTGAGCCAGGTTCGGGTTCGGCCCAGTGCAGATACACTTGGGATACGTCACCACCAGTTTCTGCCTCCAAATCGCGGATAGGATTGCAGCTGACCACCACCTCCTCTTCACGAATCCACCCCATACGGTCGTTGCTGCCTTTGTAGGTGCCAAAAACAAGGTTTTCCACGGGTTGGTTCAAGGCGTATGCGGTGACATAGACTGGGTCATCAGGTGAGAAGTTCTGAACGTAGGTTAAAGTGACGATTTCCAAGTTGCCGTCACCGTCGATGTCACCGAAGTTGGCACCATTCATATAAGAAAGTCCCTGTGGGCGGAGCGGGAAGCCTTCGGTCACCTCGGTACCGTCCATCTCCCAAGCACGGATGAAGCCCTCACCACCATCCATCAGGTTGAAGTCGGTGATGATTTCGTTCTCACCGTCGCCGTCGATGTCGGCCACAGAGATAAAGCCTTCGATGCCCGAACTTAGGTTGAGTGGGAATCCGGGAGCCACATTGCCTTCGGCATCATATTGGTAGAACACGTTACCTTCGCCAGAGACGCCCATGAAAATGGCGTATTGGTCACCGTTTTTAGCCACTGTGGGGGCGGAATAGGTCCAATAGGAAACAGGTTTGGGCCATCCTGTGCGGTATTCGCCCGTGCGGGCATCACGCACATAATGGTTCGGGTTGTCGCCATGACAGGCACCGACGAGGCTCCAGTTGCCATCGCCTTCAAAATCAACGACGAGAGGCGATTGGTAGGAATATTTATAGGCTTCTTGTCCGTCGACCGTATATAGCTCCTCGCCCGTATGGCTGATGCAGTATAACACCGAGGTGGTTGCGGTGAAGATCTCCAAGAAACCGTCACCGTCGATGTCGGCTAAAGTAGGTGTGAAAGAAGGCGTGGAAGGCATCTCGAAGGGGAATCCATATAGCTCCTCGCCTTGGAGGTTCCAGACGTGGATGCCGGCAGAAATACTGGCCGAAGCTCTTCCGCGACCGTTGAAAATGATCTCCAGCGTACCGTCGTTGTTGAGGTCGGCCAATATAGGGGCGCAGATGAGCGGATTATTGTTGGTGACCGTAGCCATTAAGATGTTGCCCGAAGCATCAAAAACGTTGATGCCGCCGCGGGCGTTGCCGTAAGCGGTTAGGGCTACGATTTCAAGTATTCCGTCGTTGTTGATGTCGCCAATGGCAGCGGGGTACTGAGCCATGCCTCCGACTAAAGGTTGGGTCCAAAGGATGTTGCCCTGTCCATCGATGACGTTAATCTCCTCGTTGTGGCAGAGGATGATATCGTCGGCACCATCGTTGTTGAGGTCAGCTAAGGTCAAGCCTCTCATGGGCTTGTAGGTGGTGTTGGAGGCAAAGGTTAAAGGAAAGCCGGGCATGGGCGTCAGACCATCGCGGGCCGCTGGAGGCAGTTGTGTCTGTATGGTTTCGGTACGGATTACGCCTTCTTCGTCGATGAAAGCGCGTGTCGCAGATTGTTGGGCATTAATACCCAACGACAGCGAAAAGAAAGCTAGGAATAGTAGAGATAACTTTTTCATGGTAATGTGTTTTGATGTAAAAGAAAGGCCGTCTCATTGCCGGTATCACCAGCGAATGAAACGGCCTGAAATCCATTAATTAATGATCAGATTATTTCTCTTTTTTGCAGCAGCCGCAAATGCACTTGTAGCAAAGGCCAGCGAGGCAGGCACCAACGAGCGGAGCCACGATGAAGAGCCACACTTGACCCATGGCACTCCAACCGTCGCACTTTGAGAACAAGGCAACGCCAAGTGAACGGGCAGGGTTCACTGAAGTGTTGGTCAGCGGGATGCTGATGAGGTGGATGAGCACGAGGGTGAGACCGATGGCCAGACCGCCGAACTTGCCGTTGGCATGGCAGCCGTCAGTGACACCGAGGATGACCATCAAGAACACGAAGGTCAGCAAGGCTTCAACGAGGAAGGCACCGCCAGTGGAAATGGCTTGATAGCCCGTTTCGGGACCACCACAAGCCTTTTGGAAGGCTTCGCCAAAGCCGTTGGCAGCGAAGACGCCGGTAGCACCGCCGCCGATAGCGTTCCAAATCACGAGGAGCAAAGCACCAGCGATGATACCGCCGATGAACTGGGCAGCCCAATAAACGAGCATTTCTTTAAAGCTCATGCGGCCGTTGACGAAAACGCCAAAGCTAACGGCAGGATTCAGGTGAGCACCCGAAATGTGACCGATACCATAAGCCATGGCCACCACAGTGAGACCAAAGGCGATGGCTACGCCAAGGAATCCGACATGTCCGAAGAGGGCGGTACCGCAGCCGCCGAAAACCAGAACGAATGTGCCGAACAATTCGGCGAAGAATTTGTTACATGTTTTCATAACGTTTTAAATTTTAGTTAGTTATAAGTTGATTTAATGTTGTTACCCGACTTGAGTCTACGTCCCTGCTTCCCTTTTAATACCGCAAAAATACAAAAAACTAATCAGAAACCAAATTTTCTTGATTTTTTGATTTTTCTGAGATTTTTCCTATTTTTGCGCTTTTTCAACAGTAAGTTATGATGGCAAACAAAAAGATATTGACCTTCGTCTTTTTCGTGTCGCTTGTGTTTTCGGGCATGGCGCAAGAGTCAAGTTCCTACCGTTTTTCGTTTGAGGACTGCATCCGCTTCGCCTTTGCCAACAGCTACGAACGTAAGTCTATGGAATTGACAGGCAAGTCGTTAGAGACGACCTATGAACAGTCGAAACAACAAAGGTTGCCCAACTTGAGCGCTTCGGTAGGACAGAACTTGTCGAATAATGAAAACGGTTGGTCGACTTCGGGCAACGTGGGTGTGGGCTCCTCGGTGACCATCTACCAAGGCGGCAACATCAACAACACCATCGAGCAAAACCGCCTCAATTTGGAGCGCAATGAGGTACAACTGGAACGCTACGACGACCAACTGACCGCACAGATTTTTCAGAGTTTCCTCGCCATCCTCGGCAATCAGGAACTGTTGAATTATCAGCTGGAAGTGCTGAACACCAGCCGCGAGCAACTGAAGCAAGGTCGTTCGCGTCATAAGGTGGGCGCCGTCCTCGAGAGCGACTTGTTGTTACTTGAGGCGCAATACTACAGCGACTCGAACAATGTGGTCGACACGCGCATTAATGTCGAGAACAACTTGCTGGATTTGAAGGTCTTGCTCTCGATGGACCCTACCGACAATTTGGAAATCATCTCTCCCAATACCGACAATCTTGATTTCTTAATGGAATCCTTGCCAACCGAGGAAGAAGCCATTGCACTCGCCATGGAATACATGCCTGAGCTGCGCATGAGTGACTATGACATCCGTTTGGCTGAAAAGAGCGTCGACATGGCGAGAGGCAACTACTTCCCGTCCATTTCCGCCAATGCTAATGTGGGTATGGGTGTGCTTTCGTTCGATGGTGACGGCAATTCAAGGTGGTACGGCAAACCAACCGAGTCCGTGGGCATTTCGATGAGCGTTCCGATTTATAGCCGTGGACAGACCAAAGCCAACGTGAAAAAGAGCCGTATTGCCTTAGAGCAGGCCCAGTTGGACTACGAGCAATCGACCCTTTCGGTGCGTCAAACGGTGGTGCAGGCCTACCGCGATGTGGTCTCGGCCTTCAATGCCTATAAGGTGTCGCAAATGAGGGAAAATGCCTATAGTAAGAGTTTTAACGCCTATAATGTTCAATATCAATACGGTACCATTACTACGGTGGAGTTGCTTCAACAGCAAAACAATTACCTGAACGTGTTGAATACCTACATCCAGAACAAGTATTCCTTGGTAATGAAAAGGAAGATTTTGGATATTTACATGGGCAAAAAGATTGAGTTATAAGTTTAGAGTTTAGTGTTTAGAGTTTAGAGTCAGTAGAAAGTTTAGAGTTGTAGGGCTGTCACACCGTGGCAGCCGCACAAAAACGAAAACAGAAAAACACGATATATGAAAAAGAAAAGAAAAATATGGCTGATTATCTTAGGCATCCTTGCCGTGGCTATTGCTGCAATACTGATTGTGAGAGCCACGAAATCAGCGAACAAGGAATTGGTCATCCGAACCCATGTGGTCGGGGAGTACACCGTTGAGAACACTGTCACTGCGACTGGAACCATCGAGCCGGTGGAGACCGTCGAAGTCGGTACGCAAGTGTCAGGTAAGGTGGAAAAGATTTACGTCGACTACAATGACGTGGTGAAGAAAGGTCAGCTGATGGCCGAGTTGGATAAGCAGACGCTCAACCAAAGCTTGAGTCGCGCCAAGGCCAGCCTCACCTCGGCTGAGAGTCAGCTCAATTATGCCAAGCTTACTTATGAGCGCACCAAACAGCTTTATGAAGCAAATGCCGCTACGCTGGCTGCCTATCAAGAGGCGCAAAACTCGTACACCCAGGCACAGATGAGCAAACGAAACGCGCAGGCTGCCTACGATCAGGCGAGGGTTGATTTGGCCTACGCCGAAATCTACTCGCCCATCGATGGCATCGTCCTCGACCGTGCCGTGGAGGTGGGCCAGACGGTGGCAGCATCCTTTAGCACACCTACTTTGTTCACCTTGGCCAACGACTTGACCAAGATGCAGGTGGAAGCCGATGTGGACGAAGCCGACATCGGGCAGGTGAAAGTGGGGCAGCGCGTGACCTTCACCGTCGATGCCTACATGGACGACGTGTTTGACGGCACCGTGAACCAAATCCGCATGAAACCTACCACTACGAGCAATGTGGTGACTTACACCGTCATCATTGATGCACCCAATCCTGAGCAGAAGCTCTTCCCTGGCATGACCGCCAGCGTGACCATCGTTACGGAAGAACAGACGGGTCTGGCTGTGCCTGCCGAGGCCTTCAACTTCACCCCTGATGAGCAGGTGCTGAAGGCTATGCGCAAACCCGAGAAGCCGGACGGCCAGATGCCTGAGCCTCCGCAAGGCGAACGTCCCGAAATGGACGAAAAAGCCATGTCGGGCAGTCATAATATGGTGTGGATTAAGAAAGGCGACAATATGATGCCGCGCCCTGTGAAAACGGGCATGAGCGACGGCGCATACAAGATCATCGAGCAAGGCGTGCAAGCTGGCGATTCGGTGGTGCTGTCTGCGCAATATGTCGTCAAGGAGAAAGCGGTGAAGAAGGGTGAGAATCCCTTCATGCCTGGCCCTCCCGGTAGGAATAAAAACAAAGGCAACAACAAGAGCGGAAGTGCTCCGAGTGGTCCTCCACCACAGTAAACCTTTTACGTCATGAGTGCGCAATCTATCATCAAGGTTGAGAACCTCAAGCGGACGTTCGTCGTCGGCAGTGAGGAGGTACACGCCCTCAAAGGCGTGAGCTTCGACATTTGTCAGGGCGAGTTCGTGAGCATCATGGGCTCGTCGGGTAGCGGCAAGTCGACCTTGCTCAACATCCTCGGCTGCCTCGACCAACCCACTTCAGGTGAGTATTACATCGATGGCATCTCGGTCAGGGAAAGGAGCAAAAACGAACTGTCGGACATCCGCAACCGCAAGATTGGCTTTGTGTTTCAATCCTACAACCTCTTGCCGCGTACTTCGGCCTTGGAGAATGTGGAGCTGCCTTTGGTGTACAACCCGGCAGTGTCGCACCGCGAACGTCACGAAAAGGCACAACATGCTTTAGAATTGGTGGGCTTGAAAGACCGTATGGGACATATGCCTAACCAACTCTCGGGTGGTCAACAGCAGCGTGTGGCCATTGCGCGTGCCTTGGTGAATGACCCTGTCATCGTGTTGGCCGACGAAGCCACAGGTAACCTCGATACCCGCACTTCCTACGAAATCATGAGTCTTTTCCAGAACCTTCACGAACAGGGCAAGACCATTGCCTTTGTGACGCATGAGTCTGATATTGCAGTATTTACAAGTAGAACCATCTTCCTTCGCGACGGTCACATCCTTCGCGATGAACCTGTAGCAACCAAGTCGGCAGTGGAGGCCTTGGCAGCCTTGCCGGTTGAAAACGATTATTGATATGGATATTCTGAACCTCATACGGATTTCGGTGAAAGCCCTGTTGCGCAACAAGACGCGCACGGCCCTTTCCATGCTCGGTATCGTGATTGGTATCGCTGCCGTCATCGCGGTGGTCAATTTGGGCGAGGGATTGAAGCAAAGCACGGCCAATCAATTGTCGGACATGGGCACTAACCTCATCATGGTGATGCGTGCCAATCAAAGACGTGGTGGTGTCAGCATGGGCTCGAGCAATGTGCAGTCGCTGAAAGTGCATGACTGCGAGTTGATTGCCAAAGGTGCTAAGAATGTCACGGCGGTCAGCCCTGTGGTGAATAGCGGTGGACAGCTGGTGAACGGTTCCAAGAACTGGTCGGGCACGGTCTATGGCGGCTCACCCGACTATCTGGAAATCAGAAAGTACGAAATAGCCACGGGTGTGAATTTCACTGATGAAGACGTGAAGAAATACGCCAAGGTCGGTTTGATAGGCCAGACCATCGTGGAGGAATTGTTTGACGACGGAGAAGACCCCATCGGCAAGACCATCCGCGTGGGCAATATGCCGTTTAAGGTCATCGGCACCTTGAAAGAAAAGGGCGAGAACACCATGGGCATGGACCAGGACGACCTTGTGGTGATGCCATACAGCACGGTGCAAAAGCGTATGTTGGGCGTTGACTATATCCAACAGATTGTATGCTCTGCTGCCTCTGAGGACGTGGCAGAAGCCGCCGTGGAGGAAATCGAGAGCATCTTGAGGGTGTCGCACAAAATCCCCGATGGGGGCGACAATGACTTCGAGGTGCGTACTCAGCAAGAGATGCTGGAAATGATGTCGTCTATGACGGGCATGATAACCACGGTTTTGGTCGCCATCGCCTTGATTTCCTTGCTGGTAGGCTGTATCGGCATCATGAACATCATGTATGTCACGGTGACAGAACGCACCAAGGAAATCGGTCTGCGTATGTCCATCGGAGCCAAGAACTCCACCATTCTGTTGCAGTTCCTGACTGAGAGTATCATTTTGAGCCTTATCGGCGGTGTGATAGGTCTTTTGTTGGGCTTGCTGCTATCCTATGTGGTTTCTTTGGCCATGTCGTTGCCTTATGTTGTCAATGTGGGATGGATGGTCATCTCTTTTGTTTCGTGCGCCATCTTGGGTCTCATTTCGGGATTCTTCCCCGCTTTGAAGGCTTCGCGCACCGACCCAATCAATGCTTTAAGATACGAATAACTCTTGCCTATGAATGGAATCAGTACGCATAAAGATGTAGATAAATATCTGTCAATCAAAATAATAGTTCTTCTTTCCATAGGTCTCACGATGGCGTACTATTTTTTGTACACGTTGAGCCATTATTTTGGTCGGCCTTCTTTTTCCACTCAGGAGAGTGAGCATGATGAGCAGGTATCGGAAAAGGCGAAAGCTAAGTCGAAGATCATCCAGTTTAGGGATGCCCGTGCCTTGGCGCATGAGCACAAAGCGCAAGCCCCGATGCCACCACCGGTGGAAGACAAGAAAGATTTCTATCAAAAAGTTGCTTTGAACATTCCGCTTACTTTCATCATGGTTTTCGCGGTGATGATTTATTGTAGGAAAATATTCAGCAGGAACTTCAAGCGGCGAAGCGACGAGTTAGTGGTGATTGTTTTGGGCACATTGGTGATCACATTTTTGTTGAGTGCCATATTTACCACATTCCAGTTGATTATCTTTCCCGACTGGCCTGATCCGAATAGGACGATATTCACCTATATCATGAGGGGTTATCTGGGTGATTGCTCACTGATGGCCATCGCTGTCATGGTGGTGTATCTGGTGCGCGCACAATATCGCGAGAAAGTGGCCGATGTCGAAAACGAGACCCTTCGGGCCGAAAATGCAAATTCGCGCTACGAAGCCTTGAAAACCCAAATGGATCCCCATTTCCTCTTCAATTCGCTGAATACCTTGAAAGGTCTTATCGATATTGATTCCGACAAGGCTGAAAATTTTGTCCATCAGCTCTCTTCCGTGCTGCGCTATACGTTAAAGAACGAGGAGGTGGTGACCCTGGCCAAGGAGTTGGATTGTGTGCGTTCTTATTGTCAAATGATGAAAATTCGCTATGGCGACAACCTGATTTTTGACCATCACATCGACCATGATGCCTACGACAATTACTATGTATTGCCGCTTTCCATTCAAGGGCTGATTGAAAACGCCATCAAGCACAATGTCATCTCCTCTAAACAGCCTCTGACGGTTCATATTCAGACCGATGATGATAATCATTTGATAATCAGCAATGAAATTCATCCAAAGATAGGGAAAGAGGAAGGAAGCGGCATAGGATTGGCCAATTTGGCGGAACGATATCGTATCAAATGGAACGAAAATGTTGAAATTTTTGACGACGGAAAGAATTTTACTGTAACTTTGCCACTTAAACAAAACGAATAAACGCTATGAAAGCTCTGATTATTGAAGACGAGATGATGGCTGCGAAAGCACTGAAAAAGCTTCTCGGAGAGGTTAGCCCGGGTATTGAAATCGTAGGTGTCCTTGAATCCATCGAGGACAGCGTCGAATGGATAGAGGAGAATCCCATGCCTGATGTCATCTTTATGGATATCCATTTGGCCGATGGCTCCTCGTTTGCCATTTTCGATAAGGTCAGCATTACGTGTCCTGTCATTTTCACTACGGCTTACGACGAATACGCGCTTAAGGCCTTTGAGGTGAACAGCATCGACTATCTGCTGAAGCCTGTGAGTAAGGAGGCATTGGAACGCGCCATGCATAAATTGCTTACGCTGTCGGAGACCCGTGTCAATTCTGATCAGATTGAAAAGCTATTGGCGCAATTGGGCGAGAAAAAGAAATACAGGAATTATTTCTTGCTTCCTGAGCGTGACAAACTCGTTCCGCTGTCTGTGAGCAATGTGGCTTATGCCTACATAGAAGCCAAGACGGTTAAGATGGTCACGTATGACAACAAGTCTTACTATCTCACCCAGACGTTGGACGATTTGATTGCCCAGTTGGATCCGCATGAGTTTTTCCGTGCCAACCGTCAGTTTGTAGTGGCGCGTAAAGCCATCAAGGATGTCTCGGTGTGGTTTGGTAACAAGTTGGCTATCAACTTGATTATGGAGACCCCGGAACGTGTCATTGTGAGTAAGGCCAGAGTAGGCGAGTTCAAGTTTTGGTTTACCAAGCAGTAATATCGCTTTTTCCGAAAAGTGATATTGTCGATGATGCACCTATACCCTTGGGGGTGTTGGATTGATATTATTGTAAACAACTGAAATCCAATCAGATAATTCTCGGAAAGAAAAAAAGTTGGAGAAAAACGTCCAACATAAGGAAAAAGGTTGTACTTTTGCACCCACAAAACGATGCTTCCGTAGCTCAGTTGGTAGAGCACCTGACTCTTAATCAGGGTGTCCAGGGTTCGACCCCCTGCGGGAGTACAAAAAGAACCGCTAAATAGCGGTTTTTTTTGTGTCAAAGTTGAATTTGGTAGAAGATTTTGCAAAAACTTTCTACCAAAAATAAACAAAAATGAGCATCGAGGATAAAATAAGGAATCAGATTAAGAGTGATGAGGCGGGAGCGTTGTATTTCATTTCCGACTTTGCCGAGCATGGTAATGATGTGTTTATCAGCCGTGTATTGTCAGAGTGCGTCAATGACGGATTGCTGTTACGTATAGCCAATGGAATTTATTGCAAACCGATTGAAACAAGATTTGGCCCGCTTTTTCCTTCGGTTGAAGAGTTAGTCAAAGCTATTGCCCGTCGTGATAACGCACAGATACTGCCCACAGGGGAGACTGCGCAAAACCAGTTGGGACTTTCAACTCAGGTGCCGATGAATTCTGTTTATCTCACGTCTGGATCAGCAAGGAAATTGGTTTTACGAGGACGTACCGTTACGCTGAAAAGGTCGGTGCCTCGGAACTTTGCTTGCAAAAACGACTTTATGGCGGCATTAATCCAGGCTTTGAAATCCATTGGAAAAGCTAATTTGACCGAAGAACACTTGAGTACCATAGTGGGATTATTGAAGGAACATCTTGATGATGCCACATACGCTGATGACCTGAAAACGGCTCCTATTTGGGTTAGAAAAATGCTCTCAGAAATCATTCGTAATATCAAGCAACATGAATTGAAAAGACTGGTGGGTGACAATGGTACTGAAGGCCCTGTTTGAAACGGATTGTGCACCATTTTTGGAGTTTAGGCGGTACAAGTCTCAGCAAAGGATGGAACTTGATTGAAAGATTTTCGGAGGACATCGACCTGACCATAGACCATACCTTCTTTACGAACGACATCGCCAATAACAACCAATTGAAGAACCTGCGAAAAAAGTGCCACAAATATGTCATCGACAATTTGACCAAGCAGTTGGCAACGGCTTTGACACGAATGGGGTTGCAAGGATTTGAGGTCGTATCAAAAACCGTTGATGAGGAGGGATTTGTAAAAACTGCAATTTTGTAAGTAACTGTTCAAAATCAAACTGCATTATCCTTTGACTTCGGGACACGGGACTTGGAGACAAGCCGATGTCCCGTAGTCTCGTGTCTTTTATGTAAACTAAATTTGCTCACCTACTTATTTAATCAGAAAACATTCACTATTTTTGCACCAACCACTAAAAAGATGGAGAAAAATGCCTTGGCGGTGCGATTTTGAATTATGTGGAAAAGGTTCAGAATGAGTGAGCTAATAAGGATTTAATTTGCAAACAAAACAATAATACGATATGACTGAACAGGAACTTGCCAGTATGATTTGGGATGTGAAGGAAACGATTCGCGACACTTATAGCGATGCGGAGGTGGAGGATGTGATTCTGCCTTTTACGCTGCTTCGACGCATGGACTGCATCTTGCTGCCTGTGCGCAACGAGATTGAAGCGGAGTTGGCCAAATACCCCGACGAGAAGACTAAGGAGGTGGTGCTGAAATCGCTGATGCGGAAGCATAAGCTTC
>JAEEGJ010014818.1_pt1 | contig 18372 bp, 15 predicted proteins | sample 8958761 | NCBI WGS metagenome assembly JAEEGJ01 (sample SAMN16246546, study PRJNA631951) | gut metagenome | biome: gut microbiome; feature: rumen; material: RS-attached | host: Bos | place: Iran: Karaj | collected 2018-10
CGATGGATGAACCGCCGGCATGATTCAGCTGAGGCCGTTGAGGCTTTCAGGATCCTGCGACGTTGCGGAGTCATGAATATCAGTATAGACTTGATATTCGGCCTGCCGCAACTCTCCGAAAAAGTTTGGGCCAACACCATTGAAAGGGCACTGGATCTTAAGCCCGAGCATATTTCCGCATACCAATTGTCCATAGAAGAGGGTAGCGCCATTGAGAAACTGGTTGCCAAAGGCGGCTTTACCGAGGCTACTGACGAGCGATGTAGGGAGCAATACGACCTGCTTTGCGCCAGACTTGGTGAGGCTGGCTACCATCACTACGAGGTCTCCAATTTTTCCCTTCCCGGTTATGAAGCTGTCCATAACAGCGCCTATTGGAGGCGGGTCCCCTATGTGGGCCTCGGCCCAGGAGCCCACTCATTGTCAGCAGGTTCCGTCAGGTCTTGGAATAGCGAGAGCCTTGGTGAATATTCCCGGGAAGAAGAAGTCCTCACTCCGGAAGACATCCGAGTCGAGCGGATCATGCTACCTTTGAGGACCGATGCTGGCCTTCCTGAAGATGAGCTACGTTCCCTCGCCGGTGACGCTCCGGTTGACCGGCTCCTTTCAGAGGGAGCCTTGTGGTTCGACTCCGCTCACCAACCGGCTCCTTTTGAACAAAGTCAAGTACCGGTTCCTGAGCGGAGCCGAAGGACGGTTCCTGAGCGGAGCCGAAGGATCCGCATCCCCGAGGATCACTTCTTCACCTCTGACGACATCATCAGCGACCTTATCTGACGATTGCTCCGGCGACGATGTTGGCGGCCTGGGCGCGGAAGCGTGCCAGGCTGCCTTTGTCTTCGGGGTGGACCCTGTTGGTCAGAATGATAAGGGCCGTCTTGGTCTTCATGTCGATCACGATTGATGTACCGGTGTAGCCGGTGTGCCAGATGCTGGTCTCGGGGTCGAATATGTCACCCCTGGTACCGGGGTTCCATCCGTCCTTGTCCCAGCCGAGAGCCCGGCCGACAGCCGGGTCATTCTGGACAGGGACCTTGCACATCAGATCGACTGTCAAGGGACCCAGGATACGGGCTTCTGGAGCAGCTCCGGGGAGGGCTCCGCCGTTCATGATCGCGGCGCATATTACCGACAGATCCTCGGCGTTTGAGAACACGCCGGCATTGCCGGAGTTCCCGCCCATGATTCTTCGGGCGATGGGATCATGCACGATGCCGACAAGTGGTTTTCCGTCCGCCTGCACCTCCGTCGGAGCGCATAATTCCGCCAAGGCGGGGATGGTCCTGACTGCCGACCGTTTACCCGGATAAGGTAGATAGCCGGTGTGCTTAAGCCCCAGGGGATTGAATATGTGCTCCTGGGCGTAGTCGCAAAGCCTTTCGCCGGTTACCCTCTCGAGAATCCTTTGGAGGGTAACGAAATTAAGGCAACTGTAGAGGCACTGGGTGCCGGGGCGGAAGTTCCGTCCGGCACGGGTGGCGATATAAGTCTCGAATTCTTCCGGGGAGTGTTCCCCGAATTCGGCCACGTAGTCATCCACGTTGGCATAAGCGTCCAGACCTGAGGAATGGGTCAGCAAGTCCCGAATGATGATGTCGACTGTTTCCCCGCTGTCTGGATCTACCCAAGGTTTGAATCCGGGAATATACATGTTGACCTTGTCCGTCAACCTGACGAACCCATTCTCAATAAGCTGCAAGAAAGAAAGTGTCGTCCCGACGCATTTGCTGAGGGAGGCGAGATCAAAAACCGTCTCCACACTCATCGGCTCAACCTCAGGTACCAGAGACTTGTTGCCGTAGGCTTTCAAGTAAGCGATTTTATCTCCCAGGACCACGGACACTACAGCCCCGGGGATGGTACCGTCCGAAATAGCCTCGGCCATTACACTGTCCAGACGCTCCAGCCTTGTCTCATCCATCCCACATTCTCCGGGAGTCACTTGACGAAGGGATGTCTGGGCGGAGGCGAAAAAGGCCGCTAAAAAAGCGGCCCATATTAAAGATAACTCTCTCATCAGAACACCAGTGTGGCCGTGATCGGGAAGTGGTCGGAGATGAATTTGCGCTCCATGTATGGTTTGGTGATGGTCTCGTAGATCGGGCAAGAGCTGAAGCCCTTGAACCATACATAATCGATGATGGAGTCGGGACCGGCCTTTCCCCAGCCGTTGAATGTGGCATGGTGGTCAGTCTTGACGGCAACCTCGCGGGCGTTCTTCATCATCTTTTTCATGTCATCGAACTCGGGACGGTCAATCTTCATGTTGAAGTCACCGGTCACGATCATCGGAAGACCTTTTGGATTGATGCTGTCGATCCTGTCGACGATGAGTTTCATTCCGTTCTTGCGGGCCTGCCAGCCGACATGGTCGAGGTGGGTGTTGACATAGTAATACTTCTTGCCGCTGGCCTTGTCCTTAAGGAGAGCCCAGGTCGCGGTGCGGAAGCAAGCGGCGTCCCAACCCTTCGAAGGCTTCTCGGGAGTCTCTGATAGCCAGAAGGTTCCCCATTTCAGGAGTTTGGTTGTCTTCGTGTTGTAGAAGATCGACATATGCTCGCCCTCGTGCTTGCCATCCTCGCGGCCGACACCGACGCTCTTGTAATCCTCGCAATATTCCTCAAGGTATTTCACCTGGAAATCATAGGCCTCCTGAAGACCGAAGATGTCCGGCTTCTGGTCGTTGATCATCATTGCGGAAGCGGGATAACGGTACTCCCATGAGTTCGTCCCATCCTTGGCCACACCAAGGCGGATGTTGTAGGATATGACTTTGACGTCCGCTGTCTTTTTCTTGGCGGACACGCTAAGTGGCAGTATCATAAGTGCTGCCATCGCGACAAGGAAAAATCTTTTCATGACAGGTGGTGTTATCAATTACCACAAATTTAACAATTTGTGCTAATTTTGTGAATATATCCACAAAAATAATTGAATTATGGCAGAGGAGACTTTCAATGAATTTGGCAAAGAAGAGGCTATCTCCCTTTTGTTTGAAGGGACGGGATTTGACCGGGTTCTCAATCCTTCGTTCGAGCCTTCCGCAGGCAGTCTTGTGGTTGGATCGAGCCTTTTGTTCACGGAAGGTATTGATTTCGATCTCATATATTTCCCGCTTAAGCACCTGGGCTACAAATGCATCTGTGCCGCTGCTGGTGAGATCTACGCCTTGATGGCCCATCCGAAGACTCTCTCTGTCAGGCTTGGACTATCTGCCAAACTGGATTTCTCACATGTTCGGGATCTTTGGTCCGGGATGGTGGTAGCTGCCAAAGAACACGGGTTCCAATCCATTGATCTTGATTTGGTTCCGTCTCCAAACGGATTGACTGTCAGCGTCTCTTCCACTGGAGAGGAACTCAAGCTCACAAGAGGGCGGACAGTCAAGGCGAGGAGTAAGGACCTTGTCTGTGTCTCTGGAAGCCTCGGGGCAGCCTATCTTGGGCAGCAGATCCTCGAGAGAGAGAAACGTTCGTTCGAGAAAACAAAAGACGATTCTTCACAACCCGATCTCGAAAAGTACAAGATGCGGATAGGCAGCTATCTCAAGCCAGAGGTTCCGGCAGGAGCCGTTGCCCGTCTTGAGGAGGTTGGAATTTATCCTTCAAAAGGGTACTTCGTCTCCAGGGGCCTGTCGGACGCATTGAAAAGGCTGTCAAAAGACACAGGTCTTGGAGTCAAGGTCTATGCTGACAAGATCCCGTTCGAGGGCAACAGTTTCGCTTTCGGTAAGGAGATGGACATCGACCCGATCTCCGCGGCGATGAATGGTGGTGATGACTATCGGCTTCTGTTTACGATTCCTATCCTTTCGGCCGAGAAGTTCCGCAGGGAGTTCCAGACCTTTGACATCATAGGCCATCTGGCCCAGAGGGAGGTAGGGGCTGTGCTGGTCACCCCCGACGGAGTTGAATTGCCTGTCAAGGCCCAGGGCTGGAATGACAGCCGTGATTTGGAAGTCGCTGATTAAGAATATGCTTAAATACTTAGTGGTTAATAGGTTACAAAACGCGGCGTTAGCAGCGTTGCTGTCCGCCTTGTTCTTCCTGATGGCGGCGAGCTGTTCCACCGGGCTGGATACCCAGATGGAGGCTGTGCTGGATCAGGTAGAGGGTGATCTTGGTTATGTCAATACCCTCGACGCTGACAATGTGGCTAAGATGGCCGGTTGGTTCGTCAGGCGAGGAGATGACAGCCAGAAGGCCAGGGCGCTTTATTGCCTGGGAAGGACTCAATACAATGACCATAACTATTCCTCAGCTATTATCTCCTACACCAAGGCTCTTGAATATGCGGAGAAAGCGGGGGATCCTTTCAGAGAAGGATTGATTTGTCTGGATATGGCCAGAACCAGCGGTGTGTCAGGCAATTCCGCTGATGAGATCCTTTATCTGGCAAGGGCATCTGAAGCCTTCAAGGCCTCTGGTGCGAAAGAGAAAAGCCAGGAGACTCTCCTAGAGATAGGCAGGGTACAAGCTTCCCAAGGACAGTTCGGAACCGCGGAGGAAATATTCAAAAGCGTCCTTTTCGATTCTCATGAGATGAAAGATACTCTTTTGGAAATCAGGTCTTTGGAAGCTTATGCGTCGCTTGCTGTCAGTAAGGATGAGCCAGACCCGTCTCTTGCGATCGACATGCTCGGCAGGGCGGCGAATGAACTTCATTATCCCTTGACTCCTGAAGATAAAGGAATATTGGCCTATTCATATTCCCTCTCGGGGAACCAGAGTGAAGCGTTCAGGTGGCTTTCCGAAGCCAAGGCGGCGGTCGAGACTGAAGAAGACGCCGCGGACATCGACTTTCGGGAATACCAAATCGCTTCCCGGTCCGGCGATGCTACAAGGGCTCTAAAGGCCCTGGAAAGGGTCACTGAATACGGTAACAAGTCTCAGGCTTCGTCTCTTCAGGAGGCTGTCTCGGCTAGCCAACGGGAATATATTCAAGGTCAGGCGGACATCCAGGCAGAAAAACTGCGGGCCGCGAGGCTCCGGCTTTTGTTGCTGGCGCTGACGGCCCTGCTGGCTGCCGGTGTGCTTTTCGGGGTGTATTATTTCTATCGTTCGAAGCAGGAAAGGATTCTGGCTGAGGAGATTGCTGAGCGGGATAGGTACATGTCGATCGCGGAGGATTTGAGGGGTCGTCTAGCGGCTCAGGATGACAGGAGTGTTCAGGGACCGGGATTCGAGGCGCTGGAGCGGCTTTGCGAGCAGTACTACATCTACGAAGGTACCGGAAACCTCCAGCCCAGGATCCTTAAGGAAGTGAAATCCATCGTGGAAGGTCTCCGGAGTGACAAAAAGGTTAGGAGGAACCTCGAAGATATGCTGGACAGGACAAAAGGTGGAGTCATGACGCTACTGCGTTCCGAGTTCCCTTCCTGGAAAGAAGAGGATTTCCAGCTTTACGGATTCACCGCTGCCGGCTTCAGCAGCACAACTATTTCCGCATTGATGGAGAAAGAAAAAAGCGTGATTTACAACCGTGTCTGGAGGCTTAAGGGCAGAATATCCAATTCTTCCTCAGAGCATAAAGACTTTTTCCTACGTTGCCTAGACAATTAAAGTGCTGAATATGAGAAGATTCCTCTTAATCATCGCATCAGCGTGCCTCTTCATAAATGTATTCGGCACTCCGGCCAAAAAGATCAAAGTAGCCTGCATCGGCGACAGCATCACCTACGGGGCAGCCATAGAGGACCGTGAACATTTCGCATATCCTGTCCAACTACAGGCTTTGCTAGGGGGTAACTACCTTGTCGGCAATTTCGGTCATAACGGGGCGACTCTTCTCAAAAAGGGGCACAATCCCTATGACAAGCTGGAAGTTTGCAAGCAGGCCATAAACTTCGCCGCTGATGTCTATGTGATCCATCTCGGAGTCAACGACACGGATCCGAGAGACTGGCCGAACTACAGGGACGACTTCGTAGGCGACTATCTGGATCTGATAAACTCATTCCGAGGGGCCAACCCCAGCGCCCGCATAATCATAGCCTTGTTGAGTCCGCTCGCTGACCGTCACCACCGCTTCATGTCAGGGACGAAACTATGGCATAGTGAGATACAGGAAGCCATCAAGGTCGTGGCGGAAACCGCTGGTTGTGAGCTTATTGACTTTCACAGTCCGCTTTATCCCTATCCCTGGCATATTCCTGATGCGATCCATCCTGACGAGGTCGGCTATGGGATGCTGGCGAAGACTGTTTATTCCGCTGTTACTGGTGATTACGGCGGACTTGCCGTTTCGGAACTATTTGGCGATAACATGGTCCTTCAGCGTCGTAAGCCACTCACGATCAGCGGAACAGCCAATGCCGGAGACAAGGTGACGGTCAAACTAGGGAAAAATACTCAAAAGGCTTTGACCGGGACGGACGGGAAATGGTCGGTTGAGTTCCCCCCAATGGAGGCGGCCACCGGGCTGAAAATGACAATCTCCACCAAAGACAAGTCTTTTGAATATTCAAATGTGGCTGTAGGGGAGGTCTGGCTATGCTCAGGTCAGTCGAATATGCGTTTCAGGCTTTCTGAGGCCGTGGGTGGATCCGCCGCCGCAGCTTCGTCAGATGATCCTGATCTCAGGTTTTTCGATCAGGAGTGTTACTGGGAGACCTATGATGTCTCTTGGCCTGAATCCGCCGTGGATTCGGTCAAGAATTTGATTTATCTTCGTCCGGCGGCCTGGGAAACAGCGTCTCTGGAGACTTCTTCCAGGATGTCCGCTGTCGGCTATTGGTTTGCCAAGAACCTGAGGGATAGTCTTAAAGTTCCAGTCGGGATTATCCACAACGCTGTCGGCGGGGCGACCGCCGAATCATGGATCGACAGGAACACTCTGGAGACAAAGTTCCCTGTCATCCTTCGGGATTGGATCCACAATGATTTCATCATGGGTTGGGCCCGGGAAAGGGCGGCCAAGAACATCTCCTACAAGCAGGGTGATAAATTTGCCCGTCATCCTTACGAGCCTTGCTATCTGTTTGAATCAGCGATACTTCCGCTCGGTCATCCGACTATCGCCGGGGTCCTTTGGTACCAAGGGGAGTCAAATGCCCATAACTTTGAGGCTCATGAGTATCTATTCCCCTTGTTGGTCGATAGTTGGCGGGGATGGTTTGCCGATCCTGACATGCCTTTCTACTATGTCCAGCTTTCGAGCCTTAACCGTCCTTCCTGGCCATGGTTCAGGGACAGCCAGAGGAGGTTGCTTGAAAGCCGGCCGAACCTCGGGATGGTGGTGACAAGCGATCTTGGGGACCCTTCCGACGTGCATTACAAAGACAAGAAACCGGTCGGGGAGAGACTGGCGAGGCTGGCTCTGCATAATGAATATGGTTTTGACATAGTACCATCCTGTCCCATGTTCAAGTCTGCGACGGCAAAGGTTTCCGCCGCCTCCCTGTCGCTTCGCGACCCTATCCGGGAAAATGGTCGGCGGTCGGAACCTTTGCCGTCGTCTTCCTCTGTTCAGGAAGTGGTAGTGACTTTTGAATACGGCGATGGCCTGAAGGCTTCAAGCGGTACGGAAGTCGTTGGTTTTGAGCTTGCGGGGAAAGATATGCTCTATCATAAAGCAACCTGCCACCTTGATGGTGACAGGGTTGTCTTATCTTCTCCTGAGGTGAAGAATCCGGTTTATGTCCGCTACGCCTGGGAGCCTTACACCAGAGCCAACCTCGTCAATTCCGCCGGCCTTCCTGCTTCAACTTTTCTTTGTACTCTTTTATTCTAGCTTGCATTCTAGCTTCACTAGATCGCTTGATTTCTTCCTCCTTTTCGACCTGGTCTTTTGTTTTGATAACGATCAAGCCGCCCGTTTCTACTCCTTTAATAACCTTGACACTGCCCACATTGCCGTAGACCATCACGCTGTCAGCCACAAATTTAGAGACTTCTTCGTGGTCTAGAATATACCTAGGTTCCACTATCTTCGTGGAAATGTGATGAATCCTCACGACTTGCTTCCGGGCTTTGATGTCATCGATTTTATAAGCCGTGATTTTGTGTCCGACTATTTGTGAGCCATCGAAATTCTCCACCAGCTCGCCATTTATGTAGTACCTGTTGGTGGTGTCGGAGGGGGCATTTGCCGGGGTGAAAGTGAGGCTTGCCGCTATTATTGCTGAAAGAAAAACTGTTACCATAATCATTGATTTTTAATTCGTTGAAGATAATTGGGTGAGGAGTGTGGCGCCGGTTTCCTCATCCATTGTCATAATGTATGTTCTAGTGCCGCCATTCTTCATGTTGACGGTCAGAATCGCTTTTGATCCTTGAGGTTTCGCCTCAATAGAAAGGATGTTACCCTCGTCAAGGTTCATGAGCTCTCCGATAGTCTCGGCGATGGTTACAGCGCTTAACGGTGTTTCTTCGGCAGGGGTCCGGAAAATGAACACGGCAAGTACCACAGCGGCTGCCGCGGCGGCGATGCCGCTGACCCAGCGGAAGATTCTCCGTCTTTTGAGCGGTCTTTCGTATTCCCGGACAATGCGGTCGAACTCTTCCACCGCTGATTCGGACAAGTATTTTTCCTCAAGTTCCATCACTTTTCCCCCATGTTCTCCCGTAATTTCCTGCGGGCGTTTGATAATGTGACTTTAATGCTGGCCTTGCTTCTTCCCGTCTTCTTGGCAATCTCGTCGAGAGAGAGGTCCTGATCGTTTCTCATCGCCATTAAATCTCTCTCACTAGAGCTCAGGTGGCCATATAGATGTTTCTTGACTATCTGGTTGTCAGAGTTTTCCACTCTCTCATCCGCCCTTTCGTCTCCGATTATCGGAAGCCCTTCAAGCGGAATAGTCTCCAGCTTTCTTTTCCTGTAAAGGGAGACGCAAATGTTCTTGGTGATTCTTATGGCAAGAGCCTTGGGATTCTGGATCGGATAGTTTCTCTCGTACAGCTGCCAGAGGACAATCGTAGCCTCCTGGACGATGTCTTCCGCCTCCTCCGGTCCGCCAGTCGCCTTGATGAATCTCCGGGCGAGCCTGATCAACTCTCCTTTTGACTTCTCACAAATATGCCCGAACTCTTCCTTTGTCATAAACGGCGTCTCTACTTATAAGCCGCAAAACCCTTAATAAAGTTAACGGTTTTTTTCATTAAATTGCTTATATTTAAGGGTCAAGGTTTTACGTCATGAAAGCTAAGGATCAAAAATGGGTGGTGACCCGCATTGACGGGAAGGTGGCTTCCATCAGCGCCGATTTCAGGGGCCTGTCCAAGGTGGCCCAGCAGGTTTGTAAACAGCCCGTGGACGGTGTCTCAGAGATAACTGTCAGCAAAATAAGTACTTCAGAGTTGGCTGAGCTGTCAGCCGCGACAAAGTGGGAGGACATGAGGTTGTCCGGATCTCCTTTCCAGGTGAATGTCTGGCATCAACTTTATCTTCTGACTCATCATGAGGACGGAACTCCGATCTTGCCGGATGAAGGGATTAAGTTGCTGAGCTATAGTCAACTGGCCGACTTGTGCGGCAACCCCAAGGGTGTACGGGCCATTGCCCATGCCGTCGCCTGCAATCCTGTCGCCTACATAATCCCTTGCCACCTTATCGTCCCGAAAGAAGCGATCGACAAGATCCTCGCCATCCGTACTGTCGCACAGTCCACCATATTCAAAGGAACCGACCTCTATCTACTTGATTCGATAGAAGTCGGTGAATATGAATATGGTAGCGTCCTTAAGCGCCGCCTTATCGAGCGCCAGCTCTACGGCCGCTAGTCGTTATTGAGCTGGACTATGTCCACTCGGGCTCGCTCTGAGTCTCCGATGAGCCACTCAGAGTAGTAGTCGGCCATCCTCCAGAAGAAATATTCATTCATGTCGCCGAAACCGTGCCTCTGGCCCGGAAGGAGGAGCATGTCGAAGCGCTTGTTGGCCTTGATGAGGGCGTTGACGACGCGGATCGTGTTGGCCGGGTGGACGTTGTTGTCCACATCTCCGTGGACCAGCATCAGGTGGCCCTTGAGGTTCTTGGCCAGCTCCTGGTTGGTGTCGATGTGATAGACGAAGGTCGTGTCGCCCTTGTCGATTCTTTCCAGGATGCCGTGGTGCTGCTCGCTCCACCAGCGGTTGTAAATGCTGTTGTCGTGGTTGCCGGCGCAGGAGACGGCAGCCTTGAAGAAGTCGGGATATTTAAGGATCGCGGCGGTGCTCATGAAACCTCCGCCGGAGTGGCCGTGTATTCCGACCCTATCCAGATCGACAAACGGATGTCGGGCGCCAATCTGCTGGATCGCATATTTCTGATCCTCAAGGCCATAGTCCCTCAGGTTGCCGTAGCCGTAGTTGTGGTACCATTTCGAACGGTTCGGGTGGCCGCCTCGGTTGCCCACGGTGATCACGATGATCCCGAGCTGGGCGAGACGGTCGATCCTGGTGAAGTTCTTGCTCCAGGAGATGTTGTTGGCCTCGACCTGCGGGCCCGGATAGACATAGTCGCAGATTGGATAGACCTTGGTGGAGTCGAAGTCATAGGGCTTGTACATGGCTCCGTAGAGGTCTGTGACTCCATCAGCGGCTTTGACCTTGAAGCGTTCGGGGAACTTGTAACCGGCCTCGAAAAGAAGGCTAAGGTCAGCGGTCTCGAGATCGAGGATCTTCTTGCCTGCCGCTCCATATAGGGCGACGGCGGGAGCATAATCTACTCTGGAATAGTTGGCCACGAAGAATTTCGCGTCATCGCTGGCCGTGGAGAGGACATCCATGTCGTCCATGTCCAGTTTCTGGAGAGCGCCGCCAGCGAGAGGGACCCTGTAGGTGTGCATCTGATAAGGGTTCTCATCTTTCTGGACTCCGCAGGCGCTGAGCAGGACATAGCCTTCTTTCTCATTGACTCCCAGCACATTCTCGACATGGAAAGCCCCGTCGGTTATCTTTCTGACGAGAGTTCCGTCATTATTGTAGAGATAGAGGTTGGCCCAGCCGTTGCGCTCTGACCACCAGATCATCTGCTTGCCGTCCTTGATGAGGTAAGGAGTCCGTGTCTCGATGTAGGTGTTTGAACGCTCCGGGATTATGACTTTGGCCGAGTCGGCTCCGACACCCACCCAGCAGAGGTCAATCCTCTTTATGTCACGACTTTGCCTGATGAGGTAGAATCCGGTCTCGTCGCCAAGCCATTTGCTGGAGTAATAGTCTTCGTAACTGTCTTTTGCGAGCCTGCGATCCCGTTGGAGACTGAAGTCTTGGTCCTTGAAAGCGTCGACCTTGATTTGTTTGCTGTTTACCTCCGGTCCCTGAGCATCTTTATCCGGTCCCTGAGCGGAGCCGAAGGGCCGGTCTATGCTGAACAAATAAAGGTACCCCTTCGGACCCGGCTCACCCGGCATCTGGTACTTGTAGGTCTCCAGTTTGGGACGCTTACCGCTAACCGAATTGATGACCCAAAGGTCTTCCAGTTTCCTTGTGTCCCATTTGCTGGTGGCGAAATGCTTTGAATCAGGGGACCAGACCAGTTCGCCCGGGTTGGAGCGCCTTGTGGTGTCAGTTTCCGTGTCGCCGGAATAGTTCCCGTAGCCGAAACCGAATTGCTTGATCCCGTCCTTTGTGAGCTGGAACTCGACGATAGTGCTGTCTTTCGGATCCTTAGCTGCTTTCCGAAGGTTGGTGGAATCCATAATCCAGAGGTTGGAGTTCTTAGCATAGACTCCCATGGTCCCGTCCGGGGAGACTGAAGCCCACATGGGATATTTCTGTTCCTCTTTCTCTTTTTCGTCGGTGACATCCTTCAGAGTCTTGGCTGCGAAGTCATATTCAAAATGGAATACTTTCTTCTCTGGTCTTCCCGCACCTGCTCCTGGCCGGCTTGGCCTTCCTGCGACTTTTTTCGCTTTGGTAGTGTCCGGCTTCTCGACCTTGTCCTGCGTGCTGCGTATGTCGAAAGTGAAAAGCTTGTCGTCCTTGAGCTTGAGATTGGTTATCGGAATATGCCTGGCCTCGAACGGATCCTTGACAATCTCGGTCAGATCCATAGCAAGCCTTTCAAGGTCAAATACTTCCGTCTTGGTTCCCTTGACGGGGTCCACGATGTAATAGTTCGTTCCTTGGGGTGACTGCCACTCGTACCAGAAGCGGTCGCCATCCTTGAACCAACGAGGGGTTACCCTTGTGGAGAAAACCATGTTGTTAACCCTTTTGGCGGAGAATCGCTCTGCCAGGGCATAATTGGCCGTTGTGACTTTTTCCTGGGCAGATGTGGCAATGCCCAGCAATATCGCCGCCATGAAAAATAAAGCTCGTTTCATACCGTGTTTATAATTTTTTAATTCTGATTTTTCCTTTTTTCAGCCCATCGGAGGTGCAAGTGACTACGGTTCTGCCTTTCTCTCCGGGTTTGACCTTGATGATTACTGAGGCCAGGCCGTTAAAAGCCTTGATCCTGTCGGAGTGGAATGGCGTCAGGCAAGTCGGGTCGCCAGCATCAACGGCCAGGATCTCGCCAGAGCCTTTTACTTTGAATATCAACTCATTATTCGCTGTGGGGACAAAGTTGCCTTTTTTGTCTGTGATCTTCACATCGATGTAATACAGGTCTCCCTCTCCGAAACCTTTCTCCAAGGAAGCCTTGATTTTTGCCGCCGGTCCGGATGTCTTGATGGTTTCTCGGGCGACCTCTTTTCCGTCTTTCCAGCCTACGGCCTCGATCTTGCCGGGCTGGTAAACCACGTCATCCCAGCGGAGGCGGTACTGCTTGTCGGCCCTTTCGAGTATTCCTTCGGACTGGCCATTGACAAATAGCTCGACCTTGTCGCAGTTGGTATAGACGTGGACCGGGGTCACCTCACCCTCTCTCCCGGACCAGTTCCAATGCGGAAGTAGGTGAAGCACAATCTTTTCCGACCACCTTGCCTGGTACAGCCAGTAGCGGTCTTTCGGGAAACCGGCCAGGTCTATTATTCCGAAATATGAACTTCTGGAAGGGGTTTGTACGGAGTCCATGGCGGCAAGTTCCCTTTCGGCCTCGGCGAGAGATTCCTCGTCATGGAAGTTCGACAAGATGGTATAGTCCTTATTGTAAGGAGTCGGCTCGCCCAGGTAGTCAAAACCTGTCCAGACGAACTCTCCAAGGCAGGAAGGATTCTCGTCCTCAAACTTCCACTCTTGCTCTGGAGTCTGCCCCCAATATACAGTGTGGATGTCGTAGGAGCAGACATGAAAGTCTTTCTCCGCGGCCTCGACGTCTTCTCCTATCGGGAAATAATACACTCCCCGGGAGCTGATGGTCGAGGCGGTCTCGCTTCCGAGATACAGTTTCCCGGGATTGGCTTCGTGGAACTTTTGATAGAGGTGCGGCTTATAGTTGAAGCCATAGACATCCATAGTGTTGCGGAACTCTTGCTCTGAGGCCCAAGGGTTGTCCGACCCGAATGTCGTCAGCCTCGTAGGGTCCTCAGTGTGACATATTTCCGTCAGGCGGGCGGGAATATGGTAAAGGTCGGGATAGCCCTGCTCTCCGGTCTCATTGCCGATGCTCCAAAGGATCACGGAAGGGTGATTGCGGTCCCTGCGGATAAGGGCCTTAAGATCTTTTTCGGCCCACTCGTCGAACAAGCGGGCGTAGCCGTTGGGCTTCTTGGGGATAGTCCAAGTGTCGGTCAACTCATCCATGACGACGAACCCCATCCGGTCGCAGAGGTCAAGGAGTTCGGGGGCCGGGGGATTGTGGGAGGTGCGAATGGCGTTGCAGCCCATTTCCTTGAGCATCTTCAGGCGGCGCTCCCAGGCGGTTGTGTTCCAGACCGCTCCGAGGGCTCCGGCGTCATGGTGGAGGCAGACTCCCTTGAGGAATGTCTTGACTCCGTCAATGAATATCCCGTCTTCCCGGTACTCAATATCCCTAAGGCCGAAGACGGTGATGTAGGCCTCGTCTGCCGGACGGCTGTCCGGGCTCGTCCGCGTCCATCCTCGCTTCGCTGCGGCTGAGTACGGCCGATGCCCGGCAGCCGCTCCGGCTTCCATGGGGATGACGGTCGTGACGGCACGGTAGAGGTTCGGGTGGTTGGGACTCCAGCGGGCGGCGCCGGTGAGGTCGAACTCTTGGATGATGACAGTGGAGTCGGTGATGGATTCGACGGGAGTCTCCGCGGATGCGATAACCTTATTCCCGTCATATTCAAATATTTCCGTACGGACAGTGCCGGCAATTCCGGTCCCTGAGCTTGTCGAAGGGCCGCTGTTCCTTAGGGATACCGCAAGTGTGGCCTTGTTGCCCTTTGTGGTCATGAAGGTCCCCCAATGGGCTACCCCGACGGACGGAGCTACCGTCAGCCAGACATTGCGGTATATTCCTCCTCCAGGGTACCAACGGCTTGACTCCTCGGGGTTGTCAAGGGTGATCTTGATCTCGTTGTCTCCTTCTTTTAGATATGGGGTCAAATCGGCCCTGAATGAGGCGTAGCCGTAAGGCCATTCTGTCACGAGATTTCCGTTGCAGAAAACTTTCGCTCCCGACATGGCGCCGTCGATGTCCAGAAGATATGTCATCCTGGTTGGAGCGAAGGAGCTCTCGTCAACCACGAGGGTCTTGGTATATTCCGCCTTGCCCCACCAGGCCATCTTTCCCGTCTCACCAGGATAGTTAATGTTGAAAGGACCATCCACACCCCAATCGTGGGGAAGGTCGAGTTGCCTTGAGATCCCGTCTTTTGTGAATGTCCAACCCTCGTTGAATGGGACCCTTGAAGCCGGCTGGGCAAGCAGGGACAATGAGAAGATCGCCGAAATAGCGGCAAATACTAGAGTTCGAGCAGAATAATTCATATTCAAATATAGTGAAAATCCGTCAATTGCAAGTCATTCGTCCTTTATCAAATAGACTGAAAACTTTGGTGAATTGAAGATTATTCTGTAAATTTGCAGCCCCAAATTATTTGGGGAAAAACATAAATAAAAGATTTACAATCATTTATGCCAACAATTCAACAGTTAGTTCGCAAAGGACGCGAGAGTCTTGAGGTCAAAAGCAAGTCTCGCGCGCTGGACGCTTGCCCTCAGAAGAGAGGCGTATGTCTGCGTGTCTACACGACGACTCCTAAGAAACCTAACTCAGCGATGAGGAAGGTTGCCAGGGTACGCCTTACCAACTCTAAAGAGGTCAATGCCTACATCCCGGGCGAAGGTCACAACCTGCAGGAGCACAGCATCGTGCTGGTGCGCGGCGGTCGTGTCAAGGACCTTCCCGGTGTGCGTTACCACATCCTTCGTGGAGCTTTGGACACCGCTGGCGTGGAAGGAAGGACCCAGTCCCGCTCCCTCTACGGCGCCAAGAGGCCGAAGAAGTCCAAGAAGTAGTCACTTTTTGTTTTTTTGATCACCTTTAATTTTCACAAACAATGAGAAAATCGAAGCCTAAGAAGAGAATTCTACTTCCTGATCCTAAGTATCATGATGTCGAGGTGACTCGTTTCGTGAACAATCTTATGTTGCAGGGGAAGAAGAGTATCGCGTATTCTATTTTTTACGATGCCATTGACATGGTAGGCGAGAAGATGAAAGATTCTGACAAGGCTCCTCTAGATATTTGGAGGAAGGCTCTCGAAAACGTGACCCCTCAGATCGAGGTCAAGTCACGTCGTGTAGGAGGTGCCAACTTCCAGGTGCCTACAGAGTTGCGTCCGGAGAGGAAAGTCTCGCTTTCCATGAAGAACATGATCGGCTATGCCCGCAAACGTTCCGGCCACTCCATGGCAGAAAAACTTTGTGCGGAGATAGTCGCCGCCTACAACAATGAGGGTGGCGCTTTCAAGAGGAAAGAGGATATGCACAAGATGGCGGAGGCCAACAAGGCGTTCGCCCACTTCCGTTTCTAATTCATTCTACGGATGGCAACTGACAGGGATCTGACTTTCACCAGGAATATCGGTATCATGGCTCACATCGATGCCGGTAAGACGACCACGTCCGAGCGTATCTTGTTCTACACCGGTAAGACTCACAAGATCGGTGAGGTGCATGATGGCGCCGCGACGATGGACTGGATGGTGCAGGAGCAGGAAAGAGGTATAACAATCACCTCCGCCGCAACTACAGCCTTCTGGCACTATCGTGACCAGGTGTATCAGATCAACCTTATCGACACTCCTGGTCACGTGGACTTTACCGTTGAGGTGGAGCGCTCGCTCCGCGTCCTCGACGGGACTATCGCGACATTCTGTGCCGTCGGAAGGGTTCAGCCCCAGTCTGAGACTGTGTGGCGCCAAGCCGACAAGTATGGCGTTCCGAAGATCGCCTACGTGAACAAGATGGATCGTGTCGGCGCTGATTTCCTCGCATGCGTTGAGGAAATCCATAATAAGCTCGGAGCCAAGGCTGTTCCCATTTGCCTCCCGATAGGCGCTGAGGACAAGTTCCTTGGAATAGTTGATTTGATCTCCCGCAAGGCCATTTATTATGACTCAAGCGAGGAACTGGTCAACTATGAGATAAAGGATGTTCCGTCAGAGATGGCGGATGAGGTAGAGACTTGGAGGAACAATCTCGTCGAGGCTGCGGCCGAATGCGACGAGGCGCTCATGGAGAAGTTCTTCGAGGATCCTGACTCCCTCACTGACGATGAGATTATAGCGGCTCTGCGCAAGGGCACGATCTCAATGCAGATCGTTCCCGCGTGCTGCGGCTCTTCGTTCAAGAACAAAGGAGTTCAATTCCTCCTTGACGCCGTGATGCGTTACTTGCCTTCACCTCTGGACAAAGGCATCGTCAAGGGGACCAACCCCAAGACGGGCAACGAGGAGGATCTTCTTCCTTCAGCCGCCCAGCCTTTCTGCGCCCTCGTGTTCAAGATCGCCACTGATCCGTTCGTGGGTCGTCTGGCTTTCCTGAGGGTATATTCAGGAAGAGTTGATGCCGGTTCCTATGTCTACAATGTTCGCACGGGAAAGAAAGAGAGAATCGCCCGTCTGTACCAGATGCATTCCAACCACCAGAATCCTATTGATTTCGTGGAGGCTGGAGACATCTGCGCGGCCGTGGGATTCAAGGATCTCCGTACCGGCGACACCGTTTGCGACGAGAATCATCCCATCATACTCGAATCGATGGTCTTCCCCGATCCTGTTATCGGAATCGCTGTCGAGCCCAAGACCCAGACCGATCTGGACAAGCTCGGTGTGGCTCTCGGCAAGCTCGCCGAAGAGGATCCCACCTTCACCGTGAGGTCCGATGTCGAGACAGGTCAGACGATCATCAGCGGTATGGGCGAGCTCCATCTGGACATCATTGTCGACCGTCTGCGCCGTGAGTTCGGCGTTGAGATCAACCAGGGTGCGCCACAGGTTAATTACAAGGAGGCCATCACGGCTTCTGTCCAGCACCGCGAGGTCTTCAAGAAGCAGACCGGCGGCCGTGGTAAGTTTGCGGACATCATTGTCGAGATCGGTCCTGCCGACGAGGGAGTGAACGGTCTTCAGTTCTTCAATGAAGTCAAGGGCGGGAATATTCCTAAAGAGTTCATTCCCAGCATTGAGAAGGGTTTCAAGTCAGCAATGGCCAATGGCGTTCTCGCCGGGTACGAGGTGCCTTCCATGAAGGTGACCGTCCTCGACGGATCTTACCATCCCGTTGACTCTGATCAGCTCTCCTTCGAGATGGCGGCCCGTATGGCTTTCCGTCATGCTTGTCCCAAGTGCAAGCCGGTTCTTCTGGAACCCATCATGTCTCTCGAAGTCGTTACTCCTGAGGACTACATGGGTGACATTGTCGGCGATCTGAACCGCCGCCGCGGCCAGATCCAGGCGATGGATTCGACTTCCAACGGAGCCAGGATCGTTAAAGCCTTCGTGCCTCTGGCAGAGCAGTTTGGCTATGTCACGGTCTTGAGGACCCTGTCCTCCGGACGTGCCACCAGCACGATGTCCTTCGATCATTACGCTGAGGTTCCTGTCAACCTTGCCAAGGAAATTGTCGAGAAGAGCGGGTACAGCACCCGTCATTTCGATGATGAGGATTAACACAAAGTTTTAGAAAAAGTTAAAATCAATTTTTGATATGAGTCAAAAGATCAGAATCAAACTCAAGTCATTCGATCACATGCTGGTTGACAAGTCAGCCGCCAAGATCGTGGACACCGTGAAGGCTACTGGTGCCAAGGTGAACGGTCCTATTCCGCTCCCCACCAACAAGAAGATCTTCACTGTCAACCGCTCCACCTTCGTCAACAAGAAGTCCCGCGAGCAGTTTGAGCTCGACGCCTATTGCAGGCTTCTTGACATTGACGACAGCAACGCCAAGACAGTCGACGCTCTTATGAAGCTCGAGCTTCCTTCCGGAGTCGAGGTCGAGATCAAAGTGTGAGTCCAATAGCACTTGCATAAAACGGATATTTTCCCGACCTTTGAGTCGGGAAACCAGGTCCCATAGCTCAGTTGGTTAGAGC
>JAEEGJ010014819.1_pt1 | contig 18371 bp, 16 predicted proteins | sample 8958761 | NCBI WGS metagenome assembly JAEEGJ01 (sample SAMN16246546, study PRJNA631951) | gut metagenome | biome: gut microbiome; feature: rumen; material: RS-attached | host: Bos | place: Iran: Karaj | collected 2018-10
AATTCATACCGTTCTTTGGCGTGAGCCTTTTTGTGTATTACTTTCCGGGCCAGGTGGTTTTCGCGCTGTGGTACGGAATCTCCCTGGCACTGGCAGGACACTTTCTCATCCACATAGGGCAGGCGGTTGTGGTAAGGAAATATGTGCCGTGCGTCGCAACGAGCCTTATCTGCCTGCCAGTCAGCATCCTAATACTTGTGAAGAGCGCGTCGTTTATCGAATGGAATGCCTTTGCCATTGCCCTTGTTACCGCAGGAATCCTTCTTATTCTCGCAAACTTCAAGGCCGCTCACATGGTCATGCATTACGTGAATAAGAGAATGGGTACTGCGGCAGGGCAAGACTCGCGTACGTAAAACATACAGTAAATTGCCTTAATTACTGTACGATTTACGTATTTCAGCTCGAAAATACGTATTTCGTACAGTAGCCATGGTGTTTTACTGTACGTTTTACGTACGGCGTTTTCGAGAGGTGGAAACATAACCCCTCTGAATTCCAGTATACGGAGTATTTGCTATAATGGTGGCATTCGCCGGAAAGGAATATCCGGCCAAGGGGGGGGGGACAAGGGACCTTATGAAAACAAGAAAAGCCAATTCAATACTTGCATGCCTTACGGTCCTTATCGTATGCATTGCATCGTTCTGCTTTACGGGATGCAATAAGGGTGTCAGAATCAACGAGAAGAACTTCCCGGATGACGTTTTCAGAAATTGTCTTCTCAACAAAGAAGACCACAACGGCGACAAATATCTCACAGCTGACCAGCTCCTGTTCATAAAAGGAATCAGCCTCGAAGGTTGCGAAAATCTTGAAGGCATCGAATATTTGACAAGTCTCAATTCATTGTCGCTGACTAACTGCAAGGATCTGTCAGGTGTCGAAAAGGCTACCAACATCTCCACATTGAAACTTGTTGATTGTAAGAATGTCGATATCGACTTCAGTAAACTCACCAATCTTCACAAGCTGTCCATCACTAACTGTGATGTTACCGTAGACATCGATCTGTCAGGTTCCCAGACAATCGATGACATAGAGATCAAAGAATCAACTGTCAGGAATGTGATACTGAATGAATGCGCAATTCTATACCACGTATATATTCATGAATCCTCAGCTGACACGGTAAAAATGAGTAATTGTCCATACATGAATTCTTTCACAGTAGACGAAGTACAGAACTTAAGCAGCGTTGAGATTACTGAATGCGAGAAAATGGGCTCTGCATATATCGTCCGTTGTCCGGACCTTAAAGAATTATCGTTTCGCGAATGTACCACCCTATTACATTTAAACCTTATATATTGCGACGGTGTCAAAGAAGTTGATGTCAGAGGTTGTAAATATATATGGGAAGTATTCAATACACCCGATGCTCTGGAAACCCTGGACAGCTCCGTGAAACCGGGATATGTCATCCTGTGTGTCGATGACAACCCTACAATAAGGGATCTGCACCTGCCGCAAATCAGAATAGAATGCCTGCCGGAGGTAGAATTCATAACAAGATAAACAAGATTAACCTTAAAAATTCAAAAACCCCGCAAACGCATTGTTTACGGGGTTTTTTACTGGCGGAGAAGGAGAGATTCGAACTCTCGAAACCCTTTTGGGGTTTACACGATTTCCAGTCGTGCGCCCTCGACCAGGCTAGGCGACTTCTCCGTGTGCTTTATTAAGGCTCAATGATTGTATAATCTTTGGGTGCCGTTGTCAACAAGAAAAGGCGCCATGGGCTCGCGATTTATTGTCAAGGCACATTTACTGTGTTATACTTCATAGGCTTTGACTTGCCCCTATAGCTCAGTAGGTAGAGCGCATCCATGGTAAGGATGAGGTCTCCGGTTCAAATCCGGATGGGGGCTCCATAGTATAAAGGCTGCATTGATTGCAGCCTTTTTTGTTTTCTCAGATGTACATCAGCACGACTCCGGAAATAAGCGACGCAAGGCAGGCGCCGATTGCAACGGTCAGGAGCGACTTTTCGAAGAATCCCAGAATGAGCGATACAACGAATCCGATAAGCGCCGAGATGTATGAACCCGTCGCATAGAGGATTGCAGGGAACGTCATGGCGGACAATACCGTGTAAGGTATGTAATCGAAAAATGCCTTAACCGCAGGCTTTTCGAGCTTTTTGCGGAACAGCACAAAAGGGATCATGCGCACTAGATAAGTCGTGAGCGCCATAACTATCAGAAGCGGGATGAAAACTTTGTTGTCGAGCTGACCTGCAGAAACGCCGGCAGCCACAGCGGATGACTCTTCCTTGTGAGCCGGACCCATGAATACAATTATCGCGATAAGAAATGCGCCCGCGAGAATTCCCGTTACCACGCCGGCCTTCCCTGCCAGGTGCTTTCTTAAGAAAACAACAATGAGCGCGGATACGACTGCAGCAATGATTATCGCAAAGCCGCCGGATACGTTTTGTGCCAGAACGGGCGTGAAGAAGAATACGCAGGATATAATGCAGGAGATCAGCGAGCCGGACAGGATCACCTTGTCGTGCTTTGCCTTGGGCAGAACGATGGACACGAACATTCCGTAGATGCCGATGGCAAGCGCATTTGTCAGGAAATCCGGGAATACACGGCCCAGTATCGCACCAATCGTCGTGCCTGCGACCCAACCTATTACCGGCAGTATCGTAAGTCCGAAGAAATACCTGGCGCCGAACTCGTGCTTCTTGCTGACTGCGACACCAAAGATCTCATCCGTAATACCGTAAGCCAGAAGGATCCTCAAAAGAGGCGTCATGGTCTTGTCGGCTTTCTGCGAGAGCGCGATGCCCATCAGCGAATAGCGGAGATTGATGACTATCTGCGAGATGATCATGGCAAGGATTCCGCCACCGGCAGTCATGATGCCTAGTCCCGCAACCTGGCCTGCGGATGTGATGTTAGTAAGCGAGATTATACTTGCCTGAAGCCACGAAAGGCCCTTGGATACAGCAAGGATTCCGAAAGTAAACGATACTGAAAGATATCCTAAACCGATAGGGAGACCGTCCTTGACGCCCTCCCCTATAGTGTAACCTCGAAAACTTCCCTGCTCTGTAACAGAAGAATCCTTAGCCATAGATTGCTTTTATCTCATCGAAAGAAAAATAAAGATCGAGATCGGCCTTAGCCTGATTTCCCTCATCGGTATTGATATCAGCGACTTTGGTAACCGTCTCAGCCAAGGTATCGACCTTATATAGACCGCCGTCTATGATATAGTACTTGTCCACCGGATCGTAGTTGCCGTCATCGTAAATCGTTGTACGCGCAACGAAAACCGAATCGCCAAGATTGAAATATTCATCAACCTGTACACCATTTTCAAGTCTCTTCTCCATCTGGAGTGATTCATACTTTCCGTCAGGTGAAACAGTATATGTGCAGTTAGCGGCAACGCCATTAGGCGTGGCACCCGTAACCTTTTTCTGCGTTGCTTCCGCAGAATGCTCTCTCATAAATTCGTTAATGCCGAAAGTATAATCACGGAACTTTGCATCGATAGCCGTAAAAGACATCGGATCAACAGTTCCCTGAGCACTTGCATTTGCTGAAGGTTCACTTGAATTAAGCTGTTTTCCTTTGCATCCTGTTCCGGCAAGGACCAGAGCAACCACAAGCGCAGCTGCGATCAGGCTCTTCCTAAATCCCGTCTTTTTCATTTATATACACCTCATAAATTCCATAATTCTTGCCGTCAGATTATAACACGCAATCGAGCAACTTGCTTGCGTAAGTGAGCAATGTCAGGCCAGAGCTATGCTCATGGCCTGAACATAAGCGAACTTGCGCGAAGTAAGGGTTGCGAGATAAGTGGCATATCCGAACGAAGTAAGGAATATAACAACTTTATTGTTTCTTATAGGGGTGTTTTGTGATATAGTTCTCTTTGTTTTGAAAAAATGAAAGGAAAGGGACATTTATGAATACTTCTAAACTTATGGCAACCGGCGCTTCTTTCCTTGCAGCAGCAATGCTTTTCGCAGGATGCGCAGGTGTCACACACGAACCCAAGGTAGACATGGCAGCTCAGGCTGACATTGATGATGCAGCTTTCACAGCAGCACTTGAGAAGATCGGCGTTGACGAATCTTACCTCGACGTTATGACAGACACAAGCTTCTCATTCGCAGGCGACAGCACTGATTTCGAAGTCATCATCAACATCGATGCAACTTCCGACAAGGAAAACCAGTACAGCTACACAAAGTGCGTAGACGAAGCAACAGCTAAGGCTCTCTTCGACTTCTACTATGCTGATTACGAAGGACTTTTCGACAACAAGAACTTCTCCGGTATCAGCAGCCACGAAGTAGGAAGCAACACAGCTTATGTTCTCATCGACGGCAGATATGATGACAACATCGCAGGCACATACACACCTTACCACGATGCAATCTACCTCAAGGGTGACACAGTTATCGTTGCTATCTCAAGCGACTACGACCTCACGATCGAGAAAGAAGTAAACGACTTCCTCGATGCACTTGGTTATCCTCATCCTTAAGGATCAGTTAATTTGAGTTCTTGTGCCCCCGGAATTTCCGGGGGTTTTTTAATATACCAATTTCTCGAAAAAAGAACTTTTTGGTATATTTATTCGAGTCGTTGTGCCGGGGCAGAAAAGACGGGCGTTTGGCATGGCAATAAAAGAGGCTGCCCCGCATGAGACAGCCTCTCGAAAATGTTATGTAACCGGTCTTACTTAACTTCTGCGTAAGCTACAATGTAAGGCTTGTTGATGCTCTTCTCATCAGCAGCAACAACGACAACGTAGTATCCCTTCTGGATCTTCTTGTCGCATTCTACGTCATAGAAAGCTCTGCCATCACCATATTCTACAGGTGAGATATTGTCGCTGACCAAAGGCTTGGAAAGGTCATCCTTATCGAACTCCTTATCCTTGCTGTAGTAGTAAGCATAGTAGATCTCATCTTCTGCGTCCTCGTTAACTTCGATGGAGAAAGCAAGAGTCTCTGTATCAACACTGTAGACGCCGGGCTTATCCATTGTGGAATCATAGTCCCACCATCTTGCCTCAACGATGTAGTCGTTGAAGTCTTCATCGTAGATAGCGTACTTATCCTTCTTGATGCTGCCGTCAACAACGTCCATCTTCTCTGTACGGTCAATGAATGTTCCGCCGAGACCTAAACCGCCGTTAAGGAGCGCGATAACGCCAACAGCGATAAGAGCGATAACTAAAACGCCGACACCTGCAAGGATACCGATGATCGCGCCCTTGCTCAGTTTCTTGGGAGCGTTCTTAGTCTCTGCTGTCTCAACGGGTGCTGTCTGGACAGGGCCGGAAGGCGCCTCGAAAGGCATGGGTTCAGAAGAAACTGCTGCGGGTGCAGGCTGTGCAGCGGGTGCTGCGGGAGCTGCATCTACAGGTGCTGCAACGGGTGCGGGTGCTACTGCTGCTGCGACAGGAGCTGCAACCGGAACGGGCTCAGCAACAGGCGCAACGGGAGCTGCCTCGACGGGTGCTGCGACAGGAGCGGGTTCAGCAACGGGTGCTGCAACGGGTGCAGGTTCAACTACAGGTGCTACGGGTGCAGCCTCAGCAACGGGTTCAGCGACCGGTACAGGCTCAGCTACTGGAGCTGCAGGAGCTGCTTCAACTACGGGTTCAACAACCGGTGCGGGCTCTACGGGTGCTGCTACAGGAGCAGGTGCTGCGGGAGCTGCCTCAACAGGAGCTGCAACGGGTGCTGCTATCTTTGTTCCACAATTTGCGCAGAATGCGGCGCCTTCTCTGATAGGGTTGCCGCAGTTAGGACAAAAGTTAGCCATTTTTCTATCCTCCTATATCTTTTTAACTAATAAATAATATCACAATACAGGGACACTTGCTTAAAAAAATACGGCAGAGTGATAAGCCCTGCCGTGTGCATTTTAAGTTTTGTCAGTAACTATCAGTTCGTGCCGTCCGCAAGAAAATCGATTGCTTCTATGTAACCGTCCAGGCCCTTGCCGATAATGGTTTTCGAGGCGTAATAAGAGACATAGGAGATCTGGCGGAAGGGCTCGCGCTCATCAACCTTGGAAATGTGCACTTCAACCGTCGGGATCGAGACGGCTTTCAAAGCGTCAAGGATCGCAACGGAGGTGTGGGTATATCCGCCCGGATTGATTACGATTCCGTCGACCTTATCGAAGTATGCCTGCTGGATGTAGTCGATCAGTGTGCCCTCGTGATTGCTCTGGAGGCACTGCACTTCTATACCCTTTTCTTCGCAGTGGGCATTGATCTTCGCGATCAGGTTGTCGTAAGTCTGAGAGCCGTAGATAGCAGGCTCCCTGATGCCGAGAAAATTAAGATTGGGACCGTTAAGTACAAGGATCTTCATATTACTTCAGTGCTCCCAGAATGTCGGCGATCGCCTTGTCGTAGAAGCCCTGCTTCTCTTCGAACCTGTCGTAGTAGAATCTGTAGTCACACCAGGATTCATACTTGTCCTTGCGCTGTGAATAGAGCTTCTCGACTCCGTGAAGCTGGGAGATTGGTCTGTTCTTGTCGGTAAGCGCGGTCAGAGGGCGCTCCAAATAGAAAACGTTGGAGTTGCAGCGGACATAGAACTTGTTGACGTCGCGAGTAACGATGCCGCCGCCGCATGATATTACGAGTCCGCTCTGGGGCAGGAATTCTGCAGCGATCTCGCACTCCATTTCTCTGAAAACGTCTTCACCCGGACCTGAAAGAACTTCAGCAGGTGTCTGTCCGAACTTTTCAGCAAACGCTATGTCGAGGTCTACAAGAGTACGGCCCGTTGCCTTGGCGATGTTTCTTGCGAGGAGCGACTTGCCTGAACCTGGCATGCCGATGATGGTGATGTTCTTCATACGGTTTTCGAGGATCCTGATGACCTTCTCGATCGCTTCTTCTGCCTCTGAAGGAATGCTCTTGTCGGGATTGCCGAGAGCCGATGCGCCCTCGATGTCGCCTGCGAAAATACGAGAAGACTTATATGCCTGTGCAACGAGCATCGCAAGTCCGCCGCATGTCTTAAGGCCGAGTTCTTCTGCGTCCTGAAGGAATCTCGTTCTTGAAGGGTTGTAAACCACGTCGGCGCAGGCTTCGAGCGAAGCGAACTTCGTGAGATCAAGAAGTCTGTTATCGACCTTCGGGAACATGCCGACAGGTGTGCAGTTTACGATGGCCTGCGCGTCGCCTGCCTTGTCGTAAACATTGGAATAATTGATCTCAGTCTCAAGGTCGCACTTATAGATTTCTGCTGCGCCTAAAGTATCGAGCGCATAGAAAACAGCGGAAGCGGCGCCGCCCGTGCCGAGCACGAGGACCTTCTTGCCGCCCACGGAAATGCCCTTTCTGTGGAGCATGTAGATGAATCCGAAGTAGTCGGTGTTCCATCCTTTTACCTTGCCGTCTTCGAAAACAACGGTGTTAACGCTGCCCGTTGTTCTTGATGCATCGTCAAGTTCATCGCATCTTGCGCATGCATCCTTCTTGTAAGGGATGGTTACGTTAAAGCCCTTGAATACGCCGTTTGAGAACAGTGCATCCAGTTCTTCTGGCTCGCGCTCGATAACCGAATAAGAATAAGATGAGTCGAAAAGACTGTGGATCTCAGGTGAATATGTATGTGCAAGAGTTCTTCCGAGAACGCCGAATGCGGGAAGACGCTGGTGGTCTTTGGAAAGGTCCATCAGTGTCTTGAAGAGCGTCTCAACATAAGGTCTGCTCTCAAAACCGGCGAGTTCCTTTACCTTCTGAAGCTTCTCTTCTTCTCTTGCGGGAACGTAAACATCAGTGCCGGTTTCGCGCTTGATGTTTCCGATCTCACGGCATGTCGCGATCCTCTCTTCGAAAAGATCCAGGATGCTGTTATCGATGTCGTCCAGCTTTCCTCTGAGTTCGTTTAAGTCTGGTCTCTCGCTCATGGCATTATCCTCCGTTACATTGATACAAGAAGCAGGTCGTAAAGTGCGATTGCAGCTGCGGCTTCAACGACCGGAACGGCGCGCGGTGCGACGCACGGATCGTGTCTGCCTTCAATGCTTATAGTCGTGTTCTTATGTGCGGCGATGTCAACGGTCTCCTGTGTTTTTGAGATCGACGGTGTAGGCTTTAATGCCACGTCGAAAACGATCGGCGCTACATCGCCTAAGCTGATGCCGCCCTGTATGCCGCCGCTGTGATTTGTCTTTAAAGTAAGATTGCCTTCGTCATCGTAAACGAATGCATCGTTATTTTCTGAACCCTTAAGATCTGAACCTTCAAATCCGTTGCCGAATTCAACGCCCTTAACTGCGGGAATGGCATAAAGGATCTGCGCAAGCTTTGCTTCGATGCCGTCAAAGATAGGTCCTCCGATCCCTTCCGGATAACCATAGACGACACACTCGATGACGCCTCCTACGGAGTCGCCTTCCAGCCTCGCTTCTTCGATCTTTGCCTTCATCTCTTCGCCCTTTGCATCGTCAACTACAGGGAATTCCTTGTTCTCGACGACGGAAAGTCTGTTCCTGAATCCTTCGTCGTTAACGCCGTGATCGAAGTAGGAATCGTCGCTTACGCCGCCGACTTTCTTGAGGTGCGCGCTGATCTGGATGCCTCTTTTGCCCAGCTCCTGAAGCGCGATCGAACCTGCGATGCAGAGAGGCGCGGTCATGCGTCCGGAGAAGATTCCGCCGCCTGATTTTGAAGCCTCGTCTCCGTAGAGAAGTGTTGCCGCATAGTCAGCATGTGACGGCCTGGGGCAGTTAAGGATCGAAGCATAGTCCTTAGGTTTTGTATTTGTGTTGATGATGTAGCCGTGAAGCATCGTGCCGTTGCGCTCGAAAATAACCTCGTCGGGTTCTTTTCGCGGTGTGGACCAGGCATTCTTTCCGGGCGCGCGCCTTGCCATGAAAGCGGCAGTCTTTGCCGCATCGGGCTTAACATCTGAGGGAAGTCCGTTAATGTAGACTCCGATAGCCTCGCTGTGAGACTCACCGTAGATCATGATGTCCAGTGCATCGCCCTGATATGTGCTGCTTGAATTCATACGGTCATCTCCTTCAGTAAGACTTTCCTGAACTCAGGAAAGGATTTATCAAGGCAGTCGATATTATCCAGTTCAATATCCTTGCCGGTGGCTGCGGCGCAGAGTACTGCGGCCATCGCCATTCTGTGATCGCCCGACGAAGTAAGAACGATGTCGGAAGCGACCTTATTTATATATTCTATCGTAATAGTGTCCTCTTCGAGCGTTACATTTGCACCGATAGCAGTGAGCATGTCGGTGATCGCCTTTGCCCTGTCGGACTCTTTTATTCGAAGCCTCTTTATGCCCTTGAGGACCGTCTTTTCAGCCCTGAAAGCGCCCAGCACCGCCATGTACGGAACGATGTCGGGGATGTCGCTGCAGTCCATCTCAAGAAGTTTTCTTACAGGATTGAATCTGCTGTCCTGCACGAAAACCGTATCACCTTCAGCAAGGAACGTAATTCCGGCAAGCCTTAAGAAATGCATTATCTCGCGGTCGCCCTGAACTGATTCCATGTTAAGACCCGTAACCTTTGCAGAGCCTCCGTGGATAAGGCTTCCCAAACAGAGCAGGAACGCTCCGTTGCTCCAGTCGCCTTCCACTTCGAAGTTTCCGTCCGGCAGCGCAATGTCAGAAGGCTTTCCCGGAACCTTGAAAGTATCGCCGTCTCTTTCAACATTAATGCCGTACTTGGCAAGTGCGGCAACAGTAAGTTCGATATAGTGAACTGATGCAATGCCGCCTGTTACTTCAACAACAGATTCCTTATCAAAGCACGAGAGCGCCATGAGGAGTCCTGAGATGTACTGTGAAGAAACACTGCCGTCTATTACATATCGACCGGGCTCTATGTTTCCCGTAACGGTTATCTCGTTATTCTCCTTGTCTTTGCTGATAACGACTCCAAAAGGCTTAAGACAGTCAGACAGTTCTTCGATCGGTCTTTCTATAAGTCTTCCCTTTGTTTTGAATATGAGTTTCCTGTTTGCATCAGACTTTGCTGCAAGCGCAACGGGGATCATGAAACGAAGTGTTGATCCGCTCTCGTTGCAGTTAAGGATCACAGTCTCCGCATCCTTTTCTTCAAGTGCGCGGAGGCATGCTTTGGTAGCCCTGATGTCATCGTTGTCATCGGGTGATTCATTAAGATAATCACCGCGCGCGCCTAAGATGAAATTTACAATGAGCTCCCTGTGGTAGACCGACTTTGAAAGCGGTGCTTTGATATCAAGATTAAGATTTTTAGCTGAGATTCTCATACGGATAAAAACTTAAGGAACTCCTCTGCTGTCATCTTTTTTATCTCGGCCTTGCCGATCTTATTTACAAGTATAACCGATAAAGTATTACCGCGCTTTTTCTTGTCATTCATCGCGCCCTTTACGATGTCTTCTGCTGTGATCTCATCACTTGCCGGAAGTTTATACATCGCAAGAAGGTCCTTCATCCGCTTTGCGTCTTCAGCGCTTAACGTGCCCGCTTTTACGCATGCATCCATGAAGATTCCCATGCCTTTTGCAACGCAGATTCCGTGAGGCTTTGTAAAGCCGCTGTCGCGCTCGATCACGTGACCTGCGGTGTGACCGAAGTTCAAGATCTGGCGTCTGCCGTTATCTGTCTCATCTTCATTGATGATCTCCGCCTTGTCTGATACGCACATGCCAATGACGTTCTCGAGAACAGCGGCATCGTCTCTTATGTTGCCGTTCTGCTTTTCGAGAAGGTCCAAAAGCTTCTCATCCATGATGAACGCATATTTTGTGACCTCACCCATGCCCTCCGTGAATACGTCATCAGGGAGCGTCTTGAGGAATGATGTATCTTCCAGAACGAGGCTCGGCTGCCAGAAAGCGCCTACCTGGTTCTTGCCCATCGGGATGTCGATTCCGGTCTTGCCTCCGACCGATGCATCGACCATCGCAAGGAGCGATGTCGGCACCTGGATAACATCTATTCCGCGAAGGAACGTCGATGCCGCAAAGCCTGCCATGTCGGTCGTAACGCCGCCGCCCAGACCGACCACGATGTCAGTCCTGGTAAATCCGGCTTCGGCCATTTTGTCCCACATGCCGGCGATCTCATTTATGTTCTTGCTCTTCTCGCCGGCCTCGAAAACATAAGCAGCAACTTCAAGTCCCGCGCCTTCGAGCTGTGCCTTTACGGCATCAAGATAGAGTGCGGCAACATTGGTCTCAGATACGATCAGTGCCTTTATCGCCTTGGGACATACGGCTTTTGTCATCTCTCCTAATTTGGATACGATGCCGTCGCCGATCTCAACGTTATATTCTTTGGAAGCGCGGACATTGACAGTCATCATATGCCGTCTACCTCCTCTTTGATCTTTCTGCCCTCATCGAGCAGGTCGCGGAGTCCGTCGAAATCTTCATCAACAAGAGCCTGTCTGTACTTTGCAAGCTCCTCCTGGAGATGGTCGATCTCAAAGATAAGATTGTCCTTGTTCTCAAGGAACAGCTGCGTCCACATCGTGGGGTTGAGCCATGCGACTCTTGTCATGTCCTTGTATGAACCTGCAGAGAAACCCTTATGGTTCCTGGCAGAAGGACTCTTGATGTATGCATTGGAAACAAGGTGCGCCATCTGTGAAGTAAAAGCGATCATCTTGTCATGTTCGTCAGCGTGTGAGAGATGGAAGCTTCCGAATCCGCAGGGTGCGAGAAGATTCTTTACCCTGTCTAACAGGAACATGTTATCGAATACGGGAGGTACGACTACCATAGGTGCACCGAAATACATGTCGCCTCTTGCGTGACTCATGCCGGAGAACTTCGTTCCTGCCATCGGGTGGCATCCTACGAAAAGGAATCCGTTCTCTTTTGCGAGTTCAAAACCTTTCTCGCAAACAAGTCTCTTGGTACCGCATGCATCAATTACCATGCCCTCTTTATTGAAGTGCTCCTTGTGATTTTCCATCCACTCGATGGTGGCTTCGGGATAGAGCGAGAGGATTACGAGATCGCATTTACCGAGATTCTCATCTGTCAGTTCACCGTCAATGATGCCCTGCATCTGAGCCATCTGAGTAACGCTCTTTGTACGGTTCCAGCCGTATACTATTGCTTCCTCTTCGTTTTCCTTGTAAGCCTTTGCGAATGAGGCACCGATAAGACCTAATCCGACTACGCCGACTGTTATCTTCATTTTAAATTGCACTTCCTTTTAGAGCTTATTATTTGAATTGATAAAAAAGACGCTGACATAGATCAGCGTCAATTGATTACATAATGCTTCTTGCCTTATTGATGGCTTCCATGACCTCAGTGAACTGTGAAGGTGTGAGCTGCTGAGCCGCATCAGAGAGAGCCTTCTCGGGATTGCAGTGAACTTCGATCTCGAGAGCATCCGCGCCTGATACAACGGCAGCCATGGACATCGGCTTAATGAGGTTTGACTTACCTGTGGCATGTGAAGGGTCACCTACGACAGGAAGGTGTGTGATCTGCTTCAAAACTGAGATGGCGCTTACGTCGAAAGTATTTCTCGTGTAAGTCTCATATGTTCTGATACCTCTCTCGCAGAGGATGACGTTCGGGTTGCCCTCGCTCATGATGTACTCTGCGCTCATGAGGAGCTCCTTGATAGTAGCGGAAAGTCCTCTCTTCAAAAGGATCGGCTTACCTGTCTTACCAAGTGCCTTTAAAAGGTCGAAGTTCTGCATGTTTCTTGCACCGACCTGAAGGAAATCAACGTCCTCGAAAACCGGGATCTGCTCAGGGCTCATGATCTCTGAGCAGATAGGAAGTCCTGTCTCCTTCTTTGCCTCAAGGAGAAGCCTGATGCCTTCCTCGTGAAGTCCCTGGAAATCGTAAGGTGAAGTTCTGGGCTTGAAAGCGCCGCCTCTTAAGATCGTTGCGCCGCACGCCTTAACTGCTCTTGCAGCGTTCATGATCTGCTCCTCGCTCTCAACTGAGCAGGGGCCTGCGATGACTGCGAAATTGCCGCCGCCGATCTTTACACCGTTTATGTCAACGACCGTATCTTCCGGATGGAATTTTCTGTTTGCCTTCTTAAATGTCTCAGATACTCTTGTTACCTTTTCGATGATGTCCAGACCCTGGAGCATGTCGATATCGACTGTGGATGTGTCGCCGATGAGGCCGAGAACCGTGCAATACTCTCCCTTTGACTCGTTGACCTTAAGGCCCTTGTCCTCAAACCATGCGATAAGGCTTGAAATCTGTTCTCTTGTTGCTGTGTTCTTCAGTACTGCAATCATGTTCTTTTCTCCTTTGTAAGGTATCCTTCGTACCTGTAATTTTTTATGTCCTTTTTTCGATCCGGTCTGACTTGAATAAAAAACGCTGCGGGGTTCATTTTGCGTACCCTGCAGCGTTATTCAACTCAAATCAAATCTTTGGTTTTCTATGCGCTATGCAAAAGCCGCTTTAGTTCTTCTCCCTAAAGTAGTAATAGTAGCTATACGCATAAAAGAAAACCGCAGTCTTCATAAGGACACTCCTTAATTTAAACTGCGGTTATTAAATCACACCTTTTTGCATATTGCAATAACTAATACCGAACAAACAGGTTTAAGCGAAATCTTCCAGTCCGGTCTTTTCATGTATCAGCTCAACTACGCTGTCCGGTTCCATGTTGAGAGCAACGGCGATCTCGTTATTCATCCTGTTCCTGGCATCGATCAGCGCACGCTCATCCTGGGCATTCAGATGCTTGCCTTCCTTCGAGAGCTTCTCGGCATGCCTGTTGATCAGGTAGATCAGTCCGACAATATCCTCCCTGCTGCCGTTAACGATGATGTCCGTAAAAGTAGCCTTGCGCTCATTACGGTCCTCGATCCAGCTGCAGTTGTCAATTGGAAGCTTATCGATCAGGGCTATTGCTTCCTTCTTTGAAGCGACAGGTCTGATCCTGCTTACCTGTGCCTCATTATCGTAAGGCACGTATACATACTGGGATCTTGTTACAAAGAGGGGCTTGAGAACATAGTATTTCTGAGGTTTCTCTTTGAAAAAACTTATGTCTTTTATATCGTCTATCTGGCAAACACCGCTGCCTGCATAAACTATGTTGTCGCCAATCTTAAAGCCCATACGAACCTGCCTTTCTTAGAATTTCTAAAAAATATTTATACAATTTATGAAAAAACTATTTGTAAATATCGAATTATGGTATATACTACTAGATTTATTTTAGCATGGATGTTCAAGCAAGTGGGTAGTCAAATTCTACAAAAAACGCTCTATTTCGGGATGTTTGTTTGACTTTGCCCCATTTTTGCACAGGAAATTTTAGGTAATAAACTGTCCGATTGTCTGATATCTGATTTTCAATCCACTCTGCCCCTTCGAAAATGATTCCCCCGAGACACAAAAATTCGTCTCTTCCCCATCGGGAAAACTTCCATCAAAGCATTAAAATACCTCCCGGACAATCAGATCCGGGAGGCAATTTAGTTTTGTTTCAGGCACGCTGTCCTTACGGCTCAGTTCTTATCGCACGCTTCCTTGATCCTGTCGATCACGATCTCAAGCGCCTTGATGCGTGCATACTTCTTGTCGACCGACTCCAGGATGTACCACGGAGCGAATTCTGTCGAAGTCTTCTTTATCATCTCGTCTATCGCAGATTCGTACTTGTCCCACTTCTCGCGGTTACGCCAGTCCTCATCGGTGATCTTCCACTGCTTCTCGGGATTTGCCTGGCGCTCCTTGAAACGCTTGAGCTGGGTTTTCTTGTCGATCTGCACCCAGAACTTGATGACGACTGCGCCCCAGTCGGTGAGCTCCTTCTCGAACTCATTGATCTCGTTATAAGCGCGCTGCCAGTCGTTCTCAGAACAGAAACCTTCAATGCGCTCGACCATTACGCGGCCGTACCATGTACGGTCAAAGATAGCAACATGGCCCGTTCTCGGAAGCCTCGTCCAGAATCTCCACAGGAAGTGCCTTGCCTTCTCATGCGGCTCAGGACTAGCGATCGGAAGCACCTCATATCCTCTCGGATCGAGCGCACCTGTAATGCGCTTGATGTTGCCGCCCTTGCCTGCTGCATCCCATCCTTCATAAGCGATGATGACCGGGATCTTCTTTCTGTAAAGCTTGTTATGCAGATCTCTCAGCTCGTCCTGAAGCTCATCAAGTCTCTTGTCGTATTCCTCATCGGTGAGCTCCTTACCCTTAAGCTCTACCTCTTTCAAAAGCGGAGTCTTCTTGAGCTTAAACGTGTTCTGCAGGATCGGCGCAGCAATGTTGTGGTTCTTGAGTGCCGTCTCAATTCCCTGGTTCAGGAACTCGAGCACCTGGAGCTCAGCAAACTTCTTATCCTTACTGTCTATGATGTACCAAGGCGCCGTCGGGTTGTTGGTGTCCTTGAGATACTGGTCGTAAACCTCAATGCAGTCGTCGTAATGCTTGTTCTCATAAAGGTCGCCCTTATCGACACGCCACTTCGTATCCTTGTCGTCCATGAGCTTTTCGAGACGTTCCTTCTGCTCCTTCTTACCGATCTGGAAGAAGAACTTCATGACGAGATAACCGTTATCGACAAGCGACCTCTCAGTCCTGTTGATCGAATCGATCCTCTCCTCATACTCGCTGTCGCTCAGGAGCTCTTCCATCCGGAGGTCCGTGATTTCCTCCATCCAGAAGGTATCGTAGAATGCGAACTTGCCCTTCTCCGGGATCTCCTTCATGTACCTGTAAAGGAACGGATATCTCAGATCCTCCTTTGTCGGCTTCGGGAAAGTCTTGACCCTGAAAAATCTCGGGTCGATGTTCTTGATGATCTTGCCTAATACGCTGCCCTTTCCTGCCGCGCCCCAGCCCTCGAAAATAACCATTACGGGAAGTCCCGCTTCCTTTATCTTCATCTGGGCTGCGAAAAGCTTCGCCCTCTCTTCTTCAAGTCTTGTGATAAATTCTTCATCTTCAGGCTTTTGAGCCTTAACAAAATCCTTAAGCATAAGAGCCTCCGTTTCCGCGGGCATCTGAGATCCGCAAATAACCTTATGCTCTTACTATAAAAAGATATTTACATATTTTGAAGTCGGGATTTGCACGCTTTTACAGTTGATCGATTGTGCATTCGGCAACAATACAAAGGGCGACACGAATAGCGCGCCCATTTGCCGTATGTTAGAATTTAAAAACAATAACCGGACGGTACAAGCCGCTATCCGGGAGGGATCATATGAAAACAGAAACCAGTTCGGCTCCTGCCCTTTCTCGTCAAAGAGTAGATTATTTGGATGTCGCCAGAGGCATCGCTATTATCTGCATAATTTTGGGGCATTTCCACATCGGAGAGATCGACCGCTTTGTTTATACTTTCGATGTTCCTCTTTTCTTCATGATCACCGGCTATTTCATTAATGAGAAAACACCTGTCAAAGAGTTTGTTAAGAGAAAATTCCGGACCCTGATCGTTCCCTACTTAATCACAGGCATGGTAATCCTCATCTTAGGCACCATAACCGGCTTCTTTAATCAGGGAAGCCTGATCCGGCCTTTCAGATACTGGCTTATGGCTGTCTTTTACGGTTCCGGCTCTACTTACATAACACCATTTGTAATCAATGAGATCGGACCCGTCTGGTTTCTCTGGGCGACTTTCTTCTCGAGCATATTGATCAGGCTCCTTCTCAAAGCCGATTACAGGCTCCGTCCCTTCATTGTGGCTGCCGCTTTTGCAGCGGGTTACTTTTCCGCTAAATACCTTTTCTGGTTCCCATTGAGCATCCAGATCGGACTTTGCGCCTCGCTTTTCGTTTACGCCGGATATCTGTTCAGAAAATATAACGATCGCATTAAAAACTTAAACATAGCGGTCAAGATCGTATGCTTCATTGCAGTTACGGCAATCTGGGTATGGTTTATAATCACTTTCCGTTCATTCTGGCTGGTAAGGTGTGATTTCGGCAGAGGACTTCCGGATATCGCAAGAAGCCTTTGCGCATGCGCCGCAGTTTTCGCGATCTCATTCTTTATCGACAAATATCTGAAGCCTTTTTCAAAGGTCCTGACCGCTATCGGCAAAAACAGCATCTTCATCCTTTGCATCCACGCAATAGAGATCAACCTTTTTCCCTTCCAGGAGATATTGAAAATCTATCTGCCCGATGGCAACTTATATTTGCGCCAGACAATTATCATCGTGGTGGACGTGGTGATTGTCTGCGGCTTAGGATTTATGCTTTCCATGATCTCATCAGTAAGAAAAGCATTCGGAATGAAGGCATAAAAAAGGGGGCAATAGCCCCTCTTTGGTTCTGATCAATTATGGTTCCGCACTTAAGGCTTATCAGCTGACTCTTATCTCTTCCATCAGGGTCTCAAAATCGACCTTGTCGAGCTCGGCTTCTTCATTGAGATCAGCAAAGCTCATTGCTGACAATGCGGTGATGTTCTGCTCTCTTTCAGTTTTTTGTTCAAATGAAAAATCTTCCATAACAGCAGTCCCCTCGCTAAGTTAATAATCGTATTGTACTACTACTTTTCAAATTTCCATGAGGAATTTTTCAAATGTAACCGAAAAATAATTTGCCGCCAAAAAGCCGGCCTTCCCTAATAACACCCCCAAATAATAAGGGCTGCCTCAACCGAGACAGCCCTTGATAACTTCTAACACCAATCCTTAAGCTTTAATGCCTTTGCATTCGTTTACATAATCTCTGATGGGTCCGATGTCTGTGTACTTCTTAACGCCGCCGTCTTCAGGGATGACGAGGACAGGAACGTTTACGATGTCGAACTGCTTAGCGAGGTCGAGATCGTCGTCAGCATATACGAGTTCGTAGTCGAAGCGCTGCTCATCGAACATTGCCTTAACAGCCTTGCACTTTGCGCATGTGTGTGTTGTGAAGAGCATCGGCTTTGTTACCTGTGCGTCACCGTCTATGGCAACATCAGAAGCTGACTTCTCCTCGGGCTTTGTGATAGTGACTGTAGCCGTTCTGGGCTTCAGGTTAGAGTTGCAGATGTCGTATGTCTTTCTGTCCTTGAACTCCTGGAGCTTACCGTCGTTCCAGTTCTTGACCGGACGATAGTAACCTGTGATACGGCTGTATGTCTCTGTAGGACCGCCGCAGTGAGGGCAAGCCTTGACTTCGCCGGGGAGGTATCCGTGGACGGAGCAAATGGAGTATGTAGGAGACATTGTGTAGTAAGGCAGTCTGTAGTTCTCGGCGATCTTTCTTACGAGAGATGCTGCAGCCTTCCAGTCAGGGAGACGCTCGCCTAAAAATGCGTGGAATACCGTACCTGATGTATAGAGTGTCTGGAGGTTATCCTGAACGTCCAATGCATCGAAGATGTCTGATGTATATCCGACAGGGAGATGTGAGCTGTTGGTGTAATAGAATACGCCGGTAGCATCGTCTGCCGTGATGATG
>JAEEGJ010014821.1_pt1 | contig 18370 bp, 31 predicted proteins | sample 8958761 | NCBI WGS metagenome assembly JAEEGJ01 (sample SAMN16246546, study PRJNA631951) | gut metagenome | biome: gut microbiome; feature: rumen; material: RS-attached | host: Bos | place: Iran: Karaj | collected 2018-10
TAGCAACGATTTCCTTGTGATTTCTGTTCTTGAAACCTCTCTTGGGAAGTCGTCTGTATAAAGGCATCTGACCACCTTCGAAACCGATTCTGGGTGCTCCGGAACGAGCCTTCTGACCCTTATGTCCCTTACCTGCGGTCTTGCCGTTTCCTGAACCGTGTCCACGACCTCTTCTAAAATTATCGCTGTGTTTAGAGCCTGCTGCAGGCTGTAAGTTAGATAATTCCATTGTTTGTGACACCTCCTTCTTAAGCTTCTTCTACTTCGACTAAGTGTCTAACCTGCTGAATCATTCCCTTAACTGCATCGTTGTCGGGAAGTTCAACTGTCTGATGAAGCTTGTGGAGTCCAAGGGCTTCAACAGTTGCTCTATGCTTCGGAACTGCTCCGATAGTAGATTTCACTAAAGTAACTTTAAGCTTTTTAACTTTCTTTGTTGCCATGATTACAGTCCTCCTTATGCTCTGACTTCGTCTACGGACTTACCACGCTTTGCTGCAACTTCTTCGGGTGTCTTAAGCTGGCTTAAGCCGTTGATTGTAGCAAGTACAACATTCTGCTTGTTGTTGGATCCGAGAGACTTGGTACGGATATTCTTGATACCTGCAAGTTCGCAAACGCTACGAGCAGGACCGCCGGCGATAACACCGGTACCTTCGGGGGACTTCTTAAGAAGAACGGATGCGGATCCGAACTTACCGAAGAAATCATGTGAAATAGATTTGTTCTCATCAAGCGCAACGCTTACGAGATTCTTCATTGCGTCTTCTTTACCTTTACGAATAGCTTCCGGGATTTCAGCAGCTTTTCCAAGGCCGGCACCTACGTGGCCGTTACCATCGCCTACAACTACCAAAGCTGTGAAACGCATGTTACGTCCGCCTTTAACTACCTTGGTAACACGCTTGATGGAAACTACTTTTTCACTAAACTCCATGTTAGTTGTATCTATCATAGTGCGTTTCATGTGATGTGTTCTCCTTCCTAGAATTCCAACCCAGCTTCTCTTGCTGCGTCAGCTAATGCTGCTACTTTACCCTGGTATATAAAGCCGCCTCTGTCAAAGACTACTGTCTTAATACCTTTTTCAATTGCACGCTTTGCAATTACAGTTCCCAAATATGCTGCTGCTTCGACGTCATTGGTTTTCTTTAACTCTGCCTTAACATCCTTCTCAACGGTGGATGCTGCAACCAAAGTCTTACCAACTGTATCATCGATAATTTGAGCATACATATGGTTGTTACTGCGGAATACAGCAAGACGGGGTCTTTCAGCTGTACCTGCAAAACGGTTACGGATTTTCATGTGCTTTTTAACACGGATTTCCTGTCTTGATTCTTTGCTAACCATTTTTACACTCTCCTTATCTATTATTTCTTACCGGTCTTACCAACTTTACGTCTGATAACTTCATCGGCATACTTGATACCCTTGCCCTTATAAGGCTCAGGTCTTCTCTTGTCTCTGATCTCAGCTGCGAATTGGCCAACTTTTTCTTTGTCGATACCCTTAACGGTGATAACGTTACCTTCAACTACGGTCTCGATACCTGCGGGATCTTCCATTTCTACCGGATGAGAATAGCCTAAGGATAAGGTTAACTTCTTACCGGCCTTCTGAGCCCTGTAACCTACACCGTTAACTTCAAGCTTCTTCTCATAACCGTTTGTAACACCAACAACCATGTTGTTTACAAGTGTTCTGGTTAAACCGTGAAGAGATTTCATCTTCTTTAAGTCGTTGGGACGAGAAACAACTACTTCTGCGCCTTCAACCTTGATTTCCATCTCCTTGGGTAATACTCTCTCAAGAGTTCCCTTAGGACCTTTAACGGTCACTTTGTTATTTTCTGCAACTTCTACAGTTACGCCTGCAGGAATCGCGATTGGCATTCTACCTATACGTGACATGCCCGTACCTCCTATTAAAATTTAGGTTAATATGTATCAGAAAATTACCATACGAAAGCAAGAACTTCGCCGCCGACTGCAAGCTCACGAGCCTTCTTGTCGGTAACTACGCCCTGGTTGGTGGAGATGATAGCGATACCAAGTCCGCCAAGTACTCTGGGAAGATCTTCCTTGCTAGCGTATACACGAAGACCGGGCTTGGAGATTCTCTGAATACCGGAGATAATCTTTTCGTTCTTGTCAGCACCGTACTTTAAGGTGATGTGAATGTTCTTAAAGCTGCCTTCGTCAACTAAATCAAATTTCTTTATGTAACCTTCATCAAGAAGAATCTGAGCGATAGCTAATTTCATCTTGGATGAGGGAACATCTACTGTATCGTGTTTTGCAGTGTTAGCATTACGAATTCTTGTAAGCATATCTGCAATGGGATCATTACATGCCATTTGATTGTCCTCCTTTCTTCTTACCAGCTGGCCTTCTTAACGCCGGGGATTTCGCCCTTGTATGCGAGTTCACGGAAGCAAACTCTGCAAATTCCATACTTTCTTAAAACTGCATGGGGACGTCCACAAATCTTGCAGCGGGTATAAGCTCTTGTAGAGAACTTAGGCTTCTTCTGCTGTTTAAGCTTCATTGCTGTTTTAGCCATGAATTTACCTCCTCCTATTTCGCGAACGGCATGTTGAATAATCTAAGTAATTCACGTGCCTCTTCATCTGTCTTTGCTGTAGTTACGAAGATAATGTCCATACCACGAACCTTATCTACCTTATCGTACTCGATTTCAGGGAAAATAATCTGCTCCTTGATACCAAGAGAGTAGTTACCTCTGCCATCGAATCCGTTGGGGTTTACACCTCTGAAGTCACGAACTCGGGGAAGTGCAAGGTTTACAAGACGATCGCAGAACTCGTACATCTTCTCACCGCGAAGGGTAACCTTACATCCGATAGCCTGACCTTCACGAATCTTGAAGTTTGCAACAGACTTCTTTGCCTTTGTGATAACTGCCTTCTGACCTGCGATTTTCTCCATGTCAGCAACAGCAGACTCTAAAACCTTGGCATTTTCCTTAGCTTCGCCAACACCCATGTTGATTACGATCTTGTCGAGCTTGGGAACTTCCATAACGTTTTTATATCCGAACTTGTCAGTCATAGCCTTGACAATTTCGTTCTTGTATAAATCCTTATATCTACTCACGTTTAATTGGCCTCCTTTACGTATTAATCGATAACGTCGCCCGTTGCCTTGGCAAAACGGACTTTCTTGTCACCGTCCATCTTGAAGCCGACTCTTGTGGTCTTGCCCTTGAATACGAGCATTACGTTAGAGATATCGATTGCAGCTTCTTTCTGTACGATGCCACCGTTCTGATTAGCCTGGGAGGGCTTCATATGCTTGCTAACCATGTTAACGCCTTCAACAATAACCTTAGCGTTCTTCTGGTCTACAACAAGAACCTTACCTTCTTTTCCGGTGTCCTTGCCGGCGATAACCTTAACGGTATCACCTTTCTTAATCTTCATTGTTGCCATTAGCTACCTCCTACAGTACTTCGGGAGCCAAAGAAACAATCTTGGAGAACTGTTTCTCACGAAGCTCTCTCGCTACGGGTCCAAAGATACGGGTTCCCTTGGGTTCCTTGTCGTCTTTGATGATAACCGCAGCATTCTCGTCAAATTTGATATAGGAGCCGTCTTTACGACGAGCGCCTTTAACTGTACGAACAACAACAGCCTTTACTACATCACCCTTCTTAACAACTCCGCCGGGTGTAGCATCTTTAACACTGGCAACGATAACATCGCCGATGTTAGCATATCTTCTTGTAGATCCGCCCATAACACGGATGCAAAGCAATTCCTTAGCACCGGTGTTATCAGCAACCTTCAATCTGCTTTCCTGTTGAATCATGCTTATTCTCCTTCCAATGCTTACTTAGCTTTTTCTACGATTTCAACAAGTCTCCATCTCTTATCCTTGGAGAGGGGTCTTGTTTCCATAACTTTTACTGTATCGCCAACCTGACATTCGTTGTTCTCGTCATGAGCTTTCAACTTGTAGGTCTTCTTAACGATCTTTCCGTAAAGAGGATGCTTTACGTGGTCTTCAACTGCAACTGTGATGGTCTTGTCCATCTTGTCGCTGACAACTTTACCGACACGTGTTTTTCTTAAGTTTCTTTCTTCCACGACTTTAAGTCTCCTTTCTAATCATCCAATGCCGAACTTACGCTTCAGCCTTAGACTTTGAAGTCATAACGGTCTGAATTCTTGCAATGTTCTTTCTAACTTCTTTAATTCTTGCTGTGTTGTCTAACTGGTTAGTGGCATTCTGGAATCTTAAATTGAAAAGTTCCTTCTTGGCATCGGTTAATTCCTTTGTCAATTCTTCAGTTGTCTTTGCATTTAAGCTGTCAACATACTTATTAGTTTTCATTAGATGCACCGCCTTCCAAGTCCGCTTTAGAAACGATCTTACATTTGCAAGGAAGCTTGTGTGATGCCAGACGTAATGCTTCTCTGGCGGTCTCTTCGGGAACGCCTGCGATTTCGAACATTACACGTCCGGGCTTAACTACTGCTACCCAATATTCTACTGTTCCTTTACCGGAACCCATACGGGTTTCTGCCGGCTTAGCTGTGATGGGCTTGTCAGGGAAAATCTTGATCCAAACCTGACCGCCACGTTTTACGTATCTTGTCATAGCTACACGGGCTGCCTCAATCTGATTGGACTTAACCCAGCTGGGCTCTGTAGCTACAAGACCGAACTCACCATAGGAAATCTTATTTCCACGCATCGCTTTTCCTGCCATAGTACCGCGGAACTGTTTACGACGCTTAACTCTCTTAGGCATTAACATTATTTATCGCTCCCTTCCTTGTTAGACTTTGTAGGAAGGACCTCACCCTTGTAGATCCAAACCTTAACGCCGAGCTTACCGTAAGTGGTATCTGCCTCAGCGAAACCGTAATCGATATCAGCTCTTAATGTCTGAAGCGGGATGGTACCTTCGCTGTATGTCTCGGTACGAGCGATATCAGCGCCGCCTAAACGACCGCCGACAGCTGCCTTAATACCAAGTGCGCCTGCCTTCATTGTTCTGGACATTGAAGACTTCATGGCACGACGGAAAGATACACGGTTTTCAAGCTGCTGTGCAATGTTTTCTGCAACAAGCTGAGCATCCTTGTCGGGACGCTTGATTTCCTTGATATCAACAAGGACTTTCTTGCCGCCTACAAGTTTAGCAACTTCGTTCTTTGTAACTTCGATTTCCTGACCGCCCTTACCGATGATAACACCGGGCTTTGCAGTGAAGATAATAACCTTTACGCGGTCGGAAGCTCTTTCGATTTCAATCTTGCTGATTCCTGCAGCAAATAATTTCTTCTTGAGATATTTTCTGATGTTGTAATCTTCTACAAGGTTATCGGCGAAATCGGATTCAGCATACCATCTGGAATCCCAATCCTTGATTACACCGACTCTAAGTCCATGAGGATTAACTTTCTGTCCCATTTTCGCTCCTCCTATCTTTCATCCAGCACAACAGTGATGTGGCTCATACGCTTCTCGATTCTGTAAGCGCGGCCCTGTGCGCGGGGTCTTACTCTCTTCATTGTGGGTCCCTTGTTAGCGAAGCATTCTGCTACGTAAAGGTTGTCAGCGTTCATGCCGTTATTGTTCTCTGCATTTGCGATAGCTGACTCCAACAACTTCTTGATGATACTTGAACCATATCTGGGATTATATGTAAGAATAGCAAGAGCTGTCTTTGCATCTTTTCCTCTGATGGCATCTAAAACGAAACAAGCCTTCTGAACCGAAATTCTAGCGTAAGACAATTTTGCTGAAGGTCTTGTATCTTTCTGTGCGTTTCTTTCTCTCTTAATTTGAGATCTATGTCCTTTAGCCATAGATATGTCCTCCTTTCAAATTGCCTCTTACTTTACTTTAGACTTCTTTTCGTCCTTACCGTGACCTCTGAAGGTTCTGGTAGCAACGAATTCGCCAAGTTTATGTCCAACCATGTCTTCTGTTACATATACCGGAACGTGCTTACGTCCATCGTGTACTGCAATCGTATGTCCCACAAATGAGGGGAAGATTGTAGAACGACGGGACCAGGTCTTGATAACCTGCTTCTGTCCGGCTGCATTCATCGCATCAACCTTCTTAAGAAGGCTCTTGTCTGCGAAGGGTCCTTTTTTAATCGATCTTGCCATTGATTCTTCCTCCTGTATTATTTAATAGCCTTACCGTTACGTCTTCTTACGATGAGCTTGTTGGAAGCCTTCTTGGACTTACGAGTCTTAAGACCAAGTGCGGGCTTGCCCCAAGGAGTGCTGGGACCGGGACGACCGATACCACACTTACCTTCACCACCACCGTGAGGATGGTCGTTAGGGTTCATAACGGAACCGCGTACAGTAGGACGAATGCCCATATGGCGCTTACGTCCGGCCTTACCGATGTTTACGAGGTTGTGGTCACCGTTGCCTACAACACCGATAGATGCGCGACATACAAGGGGAACCATTCTCATTTCGCCTGAAGGAAGACGAAGTGTTGCGTACTTACCTTCTTTAGCAAGAACCTGAGCGCTGTTACCAGCGGAACGAACAAGCTGTCCGCCCTTACCGGGATAGAGCTCAATGTTGTGTACTTCAGTACCGATCGGGATTTCTGAAAGAGGTAAGCAGTTACCGATTCTTACTTCAGCTTCAGGTCCGTTCATGATCTTCATACCGTCCTTAAGTCCTTCGGGAGCAAGGATGTATGACTTCTCGCCGTCTGCATAGCAGATAAGAGCGATGTTGGCTGTTCTGTTGGGATCGTATTCGATACCGATTACCTTAGCAGGAACGCCGTCTTTTAAACGCTTAAAATCAACTAATCTGTATTTCTTCTTGTTACCGCCACCGATGTGTCTAACGGTGATCTTACCCTGATTGTTACGACCTGCGGTCTTGGGAATGCTAACAACGAGGCTCTTCTCGGGAGTCTTCTTGGTGATTTCCGCAAAATCGGAGTTGGTCATATTTCTTCTGGAGGGTGTATAGGGGTTATATGTCTTAATTCCCATTTTTATGTCTCCTTTACTGATTTGTTATCACGCTTCATGTGCGTATAAATTGAAGGCCTATCTTATAAACCTGCAAAGATTTCGATATCCTTGCTGTCGTCTGTAAGCCAAACGACTGCCTTCTTGGTAGCAGCGGTCTTACCGGTTGTAGCGCCGCGTCTCTTGGACTTGCCGTCGTAGTTAACGGTGTTAACGCGCTTAACCTTTGTTCCTGCGAACATCTTCTCAACCGCTTCCTTGATCTGAGACTTGTTAGCCTCGGTGTGTACAAGGAAAGTGTATTTCTTCTCGCCCATGCCTGACATACTCTTCTCGGTAAGTACAGGCTTAAGGATTACGTCATAGTACTGAATTGCTGCCATTATGCGTACACCTCCTCGATCTTCTTAGCGGCGTCCTTGGTAAGAACGATTGTGCCGCCCTTCATGATGTCGTATACGTTAATCTGATTAACAAGAGTGGTATCAACATCAGCCATGTTCTTAGCGGAAAGAACAACGTTAGCATCGTTCTCAGCTAATACTACAAGGCCCTTTTCAACCTTTAAGTTCTTCATTACGTTAGCGAAGTTCTTGGTCTTGATCTCATCGAACTTAAGAGCATCAACAACAATTAACTTCTCAGCCTGTAAACGGCTGGTAAGAGCAGACTTTAATGCAGCTCTCTTTTCCTTCTTGTTAAGCTTGAAGGAATAGTCGCGGGGTACGGGAGCGAATACTACGCCGCCGCCTGTCCACTGAGGAGATCTGGTTGAACCCTGACGAGCATGTCCGGTTCCCTTCTGTCTCCAAGGTTTTCTTCCGCCACCGGAAACTTCAGAACGGGTCTTAGCCTTCTGAGTTCCCTGACGATTATTTGCAAGCTGTTGTACGACAGCCATGTGTACGAGATGTTCGTTAATTTCTACACCGAATACTGCATCGCTTAAGTCGATCTTTTCAACTTCCTTGCCTTCCATATTATAAACAGCTACTTTTGCCATCTTAATGGTCCTCCTTCCGATCTTTATTAAGCGTTAGCCTTAACGGTTTCTTTGATTGTAACCAAGGCTTTCTTGGGTCCGGGTACTGCACCCTTAACAAGTAAAAGGTTATTTTCAGCATCAACTCTTACTACTTCAAGGTTCTGAACTGTAACCTTTACGTGTCCCATATGACCGGGCATTCCTTTTCCCTTGAATACACGGCTGGGTGAAGAACATGCACCGTTGGAACCCTGGTGACGATGGAACTTGGAACCATGCTTCATAGGTCCTCTGTGCTGACCTAATCTCTTGATTGCGCCCTGGAATCCTTTACCCTTTGAAATAGCGGTAGCATCGATCTTATCGCCTGCTGCGAAGATGTCAGCCTTGATTTCAGCGCCAAGTGCATAGTCGCTTACGTTTTCAAGTTTAAACTCTCTTACGTATCTCTTTGTAGTAGTGCCGGCCTTGTCGAAGTGTCCCTTCATAGCCTTGTTTACGCCATGAGCATGAACATATTCTTTCTTGCCGTTAGCATCTTTGTTGATGATTCTTTCTTTCTTCTCAGCAAAACCAACCTGAACAGCTTCATAACCATCGTTTTCAACTGTCTTAACCTGTGTTACAACACAAGGGCCTGCCTGAAGTACAGTAACGGGTACTAATGATCCGTCTTCATTGAAGATTTGAGTCATTCCGACTTTTGTAGCTAATATAGCTTTTTTCATTTGTTTTCCTCCTTTTGTCTACAGCGGAATGCATTCGCATTCATTCTAGTGTAGAGGTTTGTTTCTTAATTAATGTGTTACTTATTTCATCTTGATATCGATGCTTACACCGGCGGGCATTTCTAATCTCTGAAGTGCCTCGACAGTCTTAGGTGTAGGTGTAATGATATCGATGAGTCTCTTGTGGGTTCTCTGTTCGAACTGTTCTCTGGAATCTTTGTACTTATGAACAGCACGAAGAATTGTTACAACTTCCTTTTTAGTAGGAAGCGGAACAGGTCCACTTACCTGAGAGCCGTTCTTTTTAACGGTCTCGATGATTTTCTTGGCAGATGCATCAACCAACTGATGATCATATGCCTTGAGTGTGATTCTCATTACTTGACTTGCCATAAAAAAAGTCTCCTCCTTTTCGTACTTTAGAAAGCTAAGTACGACAAGTGGCGACTGTACACTCTCCCGTGCGTGTCCTGCATGCTCAAAAATTTTGAAGAACACATAAGCTGTATTCTTCTCAATCAAAGCAAGCGACATTAGCACGTCGTTTCTACTATATTGTAGACAGTTGCTTTGTACAGTGACCTTGTCGTCAGTTTCTTAAACTTGACATTCGCTCCACGGAAAACCTGCATGTGATATTGTACTTACCACCTGCAGCAACCTCACGCTTCATAGCTATCTATGCCACAGCAAGTGCTATATTACTACAAATCAATGTAAAAAGCAACCCCTATTTTAAAATTTTTTTAATTTATTCTTTCATCCATCTTCCGCTGGCACCGCAGGGAAGCACAAGGCCTGTTTCAGTTACCGGTATTCCGATTTCATCGGCTTTCACAACACCTTTGTGTTTTTTGTTTATTGCCATGTTTATCATATAGGATAAAACAGCGGGCTGAAGACCTGTTGTGTAACTGTTTATAAGAAAGAAAATCGCATCATCGGAAAGAATCTGTTCGCAAAGCTCCACAAAGGGATAGATGCTTTCTTCTATCTTCCAGATTTCTCCTTTTGGTCCTCTTCCGTATGAAGGGGGATCCATAATAATTGCATCGTATTTATTGCCGCGACGGATTTCTCTTTCAACAAACTTTACGCAGTCATCCACAAGCCATCTTATCTTTGCATCTTTAAGGCCTGAGACTTCGGCATTTTCTTTGGCCCATTGAACCATTCCTTTTGAAGCATCAACGTGAGTTACTTCAGCTCCGGCTAAAGAAGCCGCAATAGTTGCGCCGCCTGTATAGGCAAAGAGGTTTAATACTTTAATAGGCTTATCGGGGTTTGCTTCTTTTTCTTTCTTTATTATAGAAGAAAACCAATCCCAGTTAACCGCCTGTTCAGGAAATAATCCTGTATGTTTAAAAGCAAAAGGCTTTAAGTTAAACTTAGCGCCATTAGCATAGGAAATCTGCCACTCGTTAGGAAGGTCAAAGAATTCCCATTCGCCACCGCCTTTAGAACTTCTGTGATAGTGGCCGTTTAAAGATTTCCAGTTTTTATTCTTTTTATCGCTTTTCCAAATAACCTGGGGATCCGGGCGAAGCAATATGTACTTTCCCCATCTTTCAAGCTTTTCGCCGTCGGATGTATCCAATATTTCATAATCTTTCCAGTTATCTGCAATCCACATTTTATTCTTCCTTTAATCTAAACATATAAAAAGCCTCCTTCTTTTAAAGGAGGCTTAAATCTTACATATATCCTTGTAAATCCGATAAGTTTGAAGAAACCGCCGCAACAAATGCAGCTCCGAATACAAGTATAAAAATGAAGTAAAGCGCCACGCCGATGGCTGTTACAATAAGACTTGCTCTCGCCCAGTTCTGACGTGATTTCTTTCCTTCAGAAAAAGCCCAAACAAAAAGCATTATCAAATTCACACAAGGGACAAATCCCAAAAGTAACATTCCAATCCATGTTCCCAAAGAAACAGGTTCTTCGGTATATACCGGTGTGTTGCTCGGTGTACCGTTGTATGAAGGTGCCGCCTCTCTTTCAAAGGTTGGGGCATTGGGTGCCTTCGGAGCCTCACCTTCCGTAAAATTATTCTGTTGAAATTCGTCCATAACTATACCCCCGTATGAGTCTTCTTTTTATTAGGTTACCAAGAAACTCTTTCTTAATCAAGTTCTTTGTGGATAATTATTCAAAAAAATCTATTTTATTTTTCCCCTGTGGATAAGTTTGTATGCAAAGAAATATTTTTACTATATAATTGTGTCTATGAAAGAAAAAATAAAGGCGATAGGCCATAGGATTTTTAACGATATAAAAGATTATTGGATTGCGGTTTTGGCGTATTTGGTGTACAGGTTTACCACCATTTATTTCTTTGGCTCCGCCTGTCCCTTTGTATTGGTATTCGGTCTCCCCTGCCCGGGATGCGGAATCACACGGTCAATGAAATATTTACTTTCATTTCGGTTTCAAGAAGCCATAACAATTAACGCAATGGGCGTTTTGTGGTTAGCCTTTTTAATCTGGCTTTTTATCACAAGATACATAATCGGAAAAAGGTATAAAATTACAGACTTTCTATTGATAGCTGTTTTGGCAATTACTTTAATATACTTTATCTACATGATGATAAACTACTATCCTAACAGAATTCCCTATGTTCACACCCGTCACAATCTGACGCATTATCTTATCACTCATCAATGGTAAATATAGCAAAATAAAAAGCTCATGTCTTACGACATGAGCTTTAAATTCTTTATAAGGGGTAAAATTACTTAAGAGTAACCTTAGCGCCAGCTTCTTCAAGAGACTTCTTTAATGCTTCAGCATCAGCCTTAGCAGCTGCTTCCTTAATTACCTTGGGAGCTGCTTCAACAAGATCCTTTGCTTCCTTAAGTCCAAGACCTGTAGCTTCACGTACAACCTTGATAACCTTAACCTTTTCAGCGCCAACTTCTGTAAGTTCAACGTCGAATTCACTCTTTTCTTCAGCTGCTGCTGCAGGACCTGCTGCTGCAACTACAACGCCTGCTGCTGCAGATACGCCGAATTCTTCTTCACAAGCTTTTACTAAGTCATTTAATTCCATAACGGATAACTCTTTGATAGCATCAATGAGTTCCTGAGCTGTTAATTTAGCCATTTTAAAATCCTCCATTTAATTAAAAATTGTTAATGTCATGTTTGAGAGCTTACGCCTCTGTTGTTGCTTCTGCTTCTGCCTTAGCTTCTTCTACAGGAGCTTCTGCAGGTGCTTCTGCCTTTGCTTCCTCAGCGGGAGCTTCTTCTTTTGCTTCTACAGGTGCTTCGTTAGCTGTAGCGGATGCGCCACCTTTTTCTGCCAACTGATTCATAACACGAGCGAAGTTTGTGATAGGAGACTGTAAGCTTCCAAGCAACTTGGAGAGTAACTCGTCTCTTGAAGGGATTGCTGCGATAGCTGTGATTCCCTTTGCGTCGTAAAGTGTTCCTTCTACAACGCCACCTTTGATTTCAAGCTTATCTGCTTCCTTAACGAACTTACCAAGTACTCTAGCGGGAGCTGTAGCATCAGCTCTGCCGATAGCGATAGCTGTAGGTCCTTCAAGGTATTCACCGATAGACTCGAATGCTGTGCCTTTAATTGCGCTTGTGATGAATGTGTTCTTGTAAACCTTGTATGTAACACCTTCTTCACGGAATGCTTTTCTGAGAGCAGTATCCTGAGCAACTGTAAGACCTCTGTAGTCAACAACTACGATTGATTCAGCGTCTTTGATCTGTTCAGAAATCTCAGCAACAATTGCGGCCTTTGCGTCTTTGATAGACTGATTAGCACTAGCCATTTTCTTACCTCCTTATAAAATTTGCCGAACAGGAAGTATTTCTGTATAAAAGAAAACCTCTCTGCCTAAAGACAGAGAGGTGTAAATAACAATACTTACTGGTTCCTCGGTAGGCGGTCATCTTACGAAGGTTAAATCCTTCACCTACTGTCTTCGGCCTTGTATAAATTAACACATATATTAATAAGTGTCAACTATTTAATTGATTAGAACTTTGCAACGCTCATACGTACGCCGGGGCCCATTGTTGTTGTCAATGTAGCTGACTTAATGTACTGACCCTTTAATGCAGCGGGCTTAGCCTTTAAGATAGCATCCATAAGTGCATTGTAGTTCTGTGTAAGCTGTTCTTCTGTGAAAGAAGCCTTACCTACGGGAACGTGAATGATGTTAGCCTTATCAAGACGGTATTCAATCTTACCAGCCTTAATATCGTTAACAGCCTTTGTAACGTCCATTGTTACTGTACCGGCCTTGGGGTTGGGCATTAATCCCTTAGGTCCCAAAACTTTACCAAGACGTCCAACAACGCCCATCATATCAGGTGTTGCTACAACAACGTCGAAATCAAGCCATCCTTCGTTCTGAATCTTGGGAATAAGTTCGTCTCCGCCTGCGTAATCTGCACCGGCTGCCAAAGCTTCGTCAACCTTGGGTCCTTTAGCGAAAACCAAAACCTTAACGGTCTTACCTGTTCCGTTGGGAAGAACAACTGCGCCACGGATCTGCTGTTCAGCATGACGTCCGTCACAACCTGTTCTTAAATGTAATTCAACTGTTTCATCAAACTTAGCAGTAGCTGTCTTCTTAACTAAAGCGATTGCTTCAGCTGTCTCATAATACTGAGAACGATCTACGAGCTTAGCTGCTTCAACATATTTCTTACCATGTTTCATTTTAAATATCCTCCTAAGCTCTTATTATTCTTCTACTGTTACGCCCATGCTTCTGCATGTTCCTGCGATCATGCTCATAGCTGCTTCAAGGCTTGCTGCGTTAAGATCTTTCATCTTGATTTCAGCGATTTCCTTAAGCTTTGCCTTTGAAATCTGAGCTACCTTTGTCTTGTTGGGAACGCCTGAACCTGATTTAATGTTACAAGCCTTCTTGATAAGTACTGCTGCAGGGGGAGTCTTTGTGATGAAACTAAAGCTTCTGTCTGCATATACTGTGATGATAACGGGCACGATTGTGTCGCCCATGTCTGCTGTCTTAGCATTGAACTGCTTTGTAAACTCAACGATGTTTACACCGTGCTGACCAAGTGCAGGTCCAACAGGGGGAGCAGGTGTTGCTTTGCCGGCAGCGATCTGTAATTTGATATAACCTTCTACTTTCTTTGCCATTTGGCACCTCCTAATATTTATGTGGTTAGGCGCGTCTTTAGCCCGGGGAATCCGGAGACACTCCCACGTTAGTGGTTCTATATTTAAAGCCTAGGCTATAAATATCTTAATTAGTTCATTGCGCGAACTTCGGCGAAACTGATTTCAACAGGTGTTTCACGACCGAAGAGCTCAACATTGATTGTTGCTGTCTGCTTGTTGTAATCCATACGTGTAACAACGCCAACTGTGTCTTTCCAAACACCTGCAACAACAGCGATTGTATCGCCTTCTTTAAAGTCAACGGAAACATTCTCCATGCGAATGCCCAAGGGCTTCATCTCTGCTTCGGTAAGGGGAACCGGCTTAGATCCGGGACCAACAAAACCTGTAACGCCACGTGTGTTTCTAACGATATACCATGTGTCGTCGTTCATGATCATCTTTACCAAAACATATCCGGGGAACATTTTCTTCTGTGAAGTCTTGCGTACGCCATCCTTCATTTCAACTACGTCCTGAAGAGGAACTCTTACTTCAAGGATTTCGTTTTCAAGGTGACGGTTAGCAATAGTTTTTTCAAGTGTAACCTTCACTTTGTTTTCATATCCGGAATAGGTATGTGCTACATACCAGTTAGCTTCTGCCATAGATTGCCTCCACTTTACTGTGTGATAAAGTTAATACCGTACTGAATAAGGAAATCGAATACGGTAATAAGGATTCCTACTACGATAGCAATTGCCGTAACAGCAACAGACTGTCTGAATACAGATTCTTTGGAAGGCCAAACAATCTTCTTGAATTCAACTGAAACTGTTTTAAAAAATCCGGGTTTATTCTCTTTCTTATTGGAATCTGCCATGATAAGCTCCTTCTCTTTGTACGGATCGGATTATTTTGTTTCTTTGTGTAATGTGTGCTTCTTGCAGAATCTGCAGTATTTCTTTGTTTCCATACGATCAGGATGTGTCTTCTTATCCTTGGTAGTATTGTAGTTACGCTGTTTGCATTCTGTACATGCCAATGTAATCTTTGTACGCATAAAATTGTCCCTCCGCGTATATATAATCTAAAAATTTTAACATAAAAAAAAGAGCCTAAAATCTCTTTGCTCGATTACTTTACCATATCGCCCCTGCTTCGTCAAGGGGAATTTTGGATTTTTTTATCGCGCATAAAGATTAATAAAACTATGAGCATTATAACTCCCGCGAGGGAGAATAGTCTACCTTCTTTATAAAGGGAAGGCTCGTATTTAAATTCGATGGTTGATTCGCCCTCCGGGGCAAGGACTGCCATAAAGCCATAGTCTACTTTATTAATAGTAGTTTCTTTTCCGTTTATGTAAGCGCTAAAGCCTTTTTCATATGGAACGGAAAAGAAAACGTAGTTCTCCTTTGAAAGGTCTGCCTTTGCAGAGAAACCGTGGGTAGTGGCTTCAAACTGTGAGCATGATTCAAGGCGACGGGTGTTACAGTACTTTGTAAACTGTGTAAATGACGGGCTGCTTAAAGAAGCAGGGTCCACATGAGTTAAGTATTTTTCATATTCCGAAGCTGAATCATCGGGCACAATAAGCACACGCATTAAAAGCCTGTCTTTTGCGTTTTGAGTCAGGTCGGTTTCTTCATACTCTGTTTCTGTTATGAATTCTTTAAAGGTAAAGCCCGGGCGCACGTAGTTTTGATTTTCGTAAAATTCAAAGCCGTTTGCCTCGTTCGAAAGCTTGTAGCCTTTAAGTTCGCTCATATCCTCAAGGTGACCGATTGTCTCTATCGAAGCCATGGTGTTTTTAAGGAAATACTTTCCCGAAAGAAGCGCCCTTACTCCGATTCTTGAAGGCTTTAAATTGCTGGTGACTTTCCTGTGCACTCCGACACTTTCATAAAAGTTTATGGTGGAATCGGGAATTGTTGAAATAAAGGAAGTGATGCTGTGGGCATCTTTCCAGTAAAGAGGATAGTTATAAAAGTCCTCATCCGTTTCTATTCTGTAAAAATCAAATTCGTCGGGAAGGGGCGAATCCTCTTTTAAAACCTGATTTATAAAGTCCTGTTTTCTTTCATCTTCAACAAGAAGGGTTCCTTCAACCATCATTGTTATGCAGGTTAGAAGGCATGCAGCCAAAGAAACCATTACGGTTACGCGGTCAGGTTTAAGAGCCCACTTCTTTATATAAAGAATCAACAGCACTAAAAGTATAATACTGAATGCTATTTGGCATATAAGCTGCTCATAGTTTTTTAAAGCTCCGAGAACTGTCCATGTATCTTCTTCAGTCTTTGCGGGAAGAAGGGCCATAAGGGAGATTCCGATTGTGATAATCGCTACCCATTTTACGCCTACCTTTAAATGCGGTACGGTTTCTTCTCTGTTTTCAAGCACCGAGGCAGTCATTAAAGCCATGATTAAAACAGGCATAAAGAACCAGCGAGCGTAGTATTCTTCGTTTAAAGCAGAGAACAAAGAATTAAGCACAGGAACCGCCGCAAACACCATGCAGATTGTAAGAAGTCTTTTGTATTTGTTTTTTCCTTTATTATATAGAAAGAAAGCAACCACTCCGGCTATTGAGAAAAGCGGCAAATATGCACCGATTCCAGACACTCTGCTTCCTGATTGGTTAAGCATGGAGTTAAGGCCCGAAATGTCTGATAGCATGACTGTGTTCTTTATTATGTTTAAAAGCATGGTGGATTCTTTGTAAGAAACCAGGTCATAGCCCACCAATGTCTTTGAAAGTCTTCCGTTTCCGAGAGTGTAATAAACCGCAGGAAGTAAATAGATTAAGGAAATAAGCACTCCTGATAAACCAGAAAAGAAAGCCGTTAGTATGTCATTTGCTATTTGCTTAAGGTTTCTTTCTTCCAATGCATACATTGAAACGTAATAAATAACGAGGAACACGGCGATGCCCACAAAGAAATAGTAGTTTAGAGCCGCCATGAATGCAGTCATTAAGGAAAATGCAAGGACTTTTCTTTTCTCTATCAGGCGTTCGAATAGAATAAGATATAAAGGAAAGAAAGCAAGCACGTCATGGAAGTGATTGTACACAAGTACTGCGCCGGAGAAGCCTGAAAAAGCGTAAAGAAAGGCTCCCACCATGGCAAAGGTGTCGGTTTTAACGTGTTTCTTTATATATTGATATGCAAACAAAGCCATGAGGGCGTACTTAAGCGCCGATAGCCAAGGCATAAGGTATGGCACAAATTGAGACGGGAATGGAATGGTGAGCCAGAAAAAGGGGCTTGCCAAAAGATAGAATGAATAGCAGCCAATCAGGCTTCCGCCCAAATCGGTTGAAAAATCATAGAAGAAGTTTCCGTTTCTTATGGCATCGTGAGCATGCACATAGAAGGGAATCTGCTGAACGTTAAAATCTCCGTAGTAGATCCAGACTCCTTTTGTGAAAATAAGGGACGGAATTACGGAGAGCGAAAAAATCAAAAACGCAAGCAAAAATACCTTTATTGAATTTGTTTTTCCCTCATATTTTTCTTCCATAGGCAAAATAATACCACATGTCTTCTTTATTTTAAAGGCATGTGGTATTAGCAGTAACCGTTAAACATCATTCCGGTGTAGGCGCTTGTGACATAAGGTGTTGCGTAGTTGTGACCGGGATTCTTGTAAGCAACCAGGGTTCTTTCTGCATATTTCATAGGGTTCAAAGAAACCTGATCGACTTTTCTTAATACAGAACCTGCAAAGTGCTTAAGGTCGTTAATGTAAGCACCCAGTTTCTTTTCTTCTACAGCATCGGAAAGCTTTACTCTGTCTAATGAAATGTGTCCGTCTTCCTGTAACTCAACACCGACTTCACTAAGCTCGTTTTCATGAAGCGATACCAAAGAAGCCATTTCATCAACAAGTCTTGATGACTTAGGATGATTGGATGAATAGTTACCCGCAACATCCACGAAGTTGTTGTAAGCATCCACCAAGGTGTTAATGTTTTCGGCAACAGAGTCAACATCGGCTTTTAATCTGATATTGGCTGTATCTGTATCGTCTTTACTTTCTCGATTGATGTGAACTTCAAATTTCTTTTCAACCGTAAATATGTTTGAAGAAGCTTCAGCATCCACTCCGTTAATCACAAACTGTGAATTCGAAGATTCTTTTGTGACATTGTTAAGGCCAAAGTAAGCAACCGAACCTTTTGTGCGGGATGTGTTGTCATCCGTTACTTCAAACATGTGACCGCCGGTTGAAGTTACGCCTGTGTTAACAGATTCAATGTGAAGTGCGGAAGTATTGTCCGCTCCGTTTATAACGTCAGCCTTTAAGCCGATATCAGCATTTGTAATAAGGCGGGCTAACTTTTCCTGAACCGAACGGTTTGTATCTTTATCATTAACCATGTACTGGAATTCATAGTTAAGACCGTTTATTCCTATATCAAATGAATATGTATCCTTCGGAAGATAAATCGAGTTCGAAGGAAGCATCTTACCTGTATTTTCCTGAGGTGTGGCAAGTTTCTTTACCTTAAGATCAAATGAGGGCGCATTTGCTGCGTCTTCATTTTCACCGATAAACTTAACG
>JAEEGJ010014822.1_pt1 | contig 18369 bp, 21 predicted proteins | sample 8958761 | NCBI WGS metagenome assembly JAEEGJ01 (sample SAMN16246546, study PRJNA631951) | gut metagenome | biome: gut microbiome; feature: rumen; material: RS-attached | host: Bos | place: Iran: Karaj | collected 2018-10
GCAAAAGTGCAATCATTATCTATATTAGCGCTCACATCGGCGACGTACCCAAGTTGGTAAGGGGCGGCTCTGCAAAAGCCTTATTCATCAGTTCGAGTCTGATCGTTGCCTCTTGAAAACCCCGCTCTTTTGAGCGGGGCTTTCTTTTTAAAAATTTTGTTAGTCGCTTAAGACGAGCAGGTCGCAAGGTAGCGCTGCAGTTCCTCGACATAGCGCTCGCCCACCAGGCCAAGCAGCATATTGCGCTTCGCGATATAGCCAATCTCCATGACGCGGCGGGATTCCTCGCTCTTGTCCTTGAAGGGCACCGCCAGGTAGTCACTGCCGTTGAGTTCCTCGCAGATGATACCGGAGCAGAGCGTGTACCCGTTGAGGCCAATCATCAGGTTCAGCATGGTGGCGCGATCGTTCGCCTTGATGGTACGCTTGTACTCGTTGGTGCTCAGGATTTCTTCGGCAAAATAGAACGAGCCGTTATCGCCCTGCTCAAACGAGAGGCACGGGTACTCGTCCAGTTCCTCGAGCGTAATGAACTTGTTCTTTGCAAGCGGGTGTCCCTTCCAAAGGTAAACGTACGCCTTGCAGTCGATAAGCTTATGGAATGCGAGGTCGCGGGCGTTCAGCAGGTTCGTGATGATCTTGCGGTTAAAGTCGCTCAGGTAAAGGATTCCGATGTCGCTCTTGAACGAGGCCACGTCCTCGATGACTTCCTTGGTGCGCGTCTCGCGGATGGCGAACTCGTACTTCTCGGTATCAAACAACTTAACAGTCTCGACGAAACTCTTGACAGCAAAGGAGTAGTGCTGCGTAGAGACGCCGAACTTCTTCTTGCGCTTGCCGATCTTGCCGTACTTGTCGAGCACGCTTTCGTAGTGGTGGTAGAGTTCACGCGCGTACGCTATGAATTCCTCGCCTTCGCTCGTGAGTTTCACACCGCGGCTCGTGCGGTTGAAAATGAGGATGTTCAGTTCATCTTCAAGATCGCGGATGGCGGCAGTGAGCGAGGGCTGCGAAATGTAGAGTTTTTCGGCAGCCTTGTTGAAGGAGCCGGTTTCTGCGATGCCGATGGCGTAACGAAGTTGTTGTAGCGTCATAAAAATGGACCTCGCTTGCTTATGTTTTCATTCCCTATTAAAACGATAGGAATAAATATAGAATAAACCTATCACTTTGACAAGGGGCTATAACTTTTAATTTTGTTATTTAAACGTCTTTTTCGCCAAGAATCAGGCGAATGACGGTCAGGGCCTGGTGTGCAGCGCAAAGCATCACGCGGGGTGCGGAGAGTCCGATGTCCTGGTCCACGTCGCTCTTGCCGTCGCCACAGAGGTAGAATCGCTCGGTCAACTTGCGGGTGCGAATCGTGTTCCCGCTTTCAAAGCCCGCCATGCCGCTCGCGGCGACAAGCATCTTTTGCGGGAACTGTTCCAGAACCACGTCCACGAGCATCGACTTCGCGTCGGCCCTGTCGAACGCCTCGCACACGACATCCGCCCCCTGCAGGAGCCGGACCGCATTCTCGGCGGTCACCTTCTCGTTGTGAACCTCGTACCGGACATAGGGAGCGATTTCCTTCAGGTTTTCAAGCAGCGCCTCCGCCTTCGGGAGCCCCACCTGGGTCGCCTTGTACTGCTGGCGGTGTAGATTCGTGATATCGACCGTATCGAAATCAATCAGGATAAGTTTCCCGATTCCGGAACGCGCAAGCGAGATGGCGATGTTCGAGCCAAGCCCGCCGAGCCCGCAGACAGCGACCGTCGCCGCCTGCAGTTTTGCAGTCGCAACGCTCCCCTGCTTCTTCTCGAGGGCGGCAAGGATTTCTTCGCGCGATGGAACCGGACGGCAGCTCATGTTACCCGCCACCTACAAAATTCACGATTTCAACGCAATCGCCTTCCGCAAGCACCGTCTCGCCGTACTTGGACTTGGGAACGATTTCCCCGTTCCGCTCGACAGCGATGCGCACCTGGTTATAGCCAGCCTCGGCAAGGTACTGGGCGATCGTTTTCCCGGCTGCGTCTACATTTTCACCGTTGATCTTAAGCATAGATTATTCCTCGAAGGGCCTTACACGCAGCGTGACACCCAGTTCTTCGCATATCTTGCGGCAGGCCTCAATCTTCTCTTCGGGCATAACCTTCTCCACTACCGTCATCACCACGTTCGGCACGTAGCGCTTTGCAAGCACTGCAAATTCCTTGATGGCATCAAACGACTGGATTCCGAACTTAGAACGCGTGAGTGCCAAGAATTCCTCGGCGTCCGGGGCGTTCAGCGAAATGGATACCGTGTCGAAGCGACCTTCAAGTTCGGGCGTGATATCCTTGCCGTGAATCAAATTTGCAAGCCCGTTCGTGTTTACGCGCACTTTCAAGTTCGGGTACTTTGCCTTCAGTTGGTCAATAACTTCGCACACGTCATCAAGGCGCTCGAGCGGTTCGCCAAAACCGCAGAAAACCAGGTCGTTAATGACGGAAAGATCGTAAGGAGCAAACAGTTCCATTACTTTATCTACACTCGGTTCGCCTTCCTTGAGCCAGAGCGAATTGCCTTCCATCATCTTCTTTGTCTGGCGCAGGCAAAACACGCAACTACACGGGCAACGGTTCGTCATGTTCACGTAGATGTTCTTGCCCGCAATATCACCGCTGTTCGCGATATCCAAATAGCCGGCCTGCCCGACTTTTCCAGTAACAGTATATAAGACCATCGTTAATCCTCCATCAGGTCGCGGAGGTACATTTCGACGCTAAGGCCCCAGTGCTCCGGGACATTATTTTGTTCACAATACTCGATGCACTTGGACGCAAATTCCGTCGCACGCACCACAGATTCATAGAACCCGTGACCGTTCAAGTACATACCCGCAATCACCGCGCTAATCACGTCGCCGGTACCACTACGGTCGCAGCCGATGCGGTCCACCATGACCGTGCGGGGAGTACTGCCACGGCTATACACGTAGTTCATGATCTGCTTATCGCTGTAATGGATTCCCGTCACCACGATATGTTCTGGGCCTTGCTCGCTCAGCTGGCGACACAGGCCTTCGAGTTCCTCGGCGCTGAACTTGCCATCGCGATAATCCACGCCCATCAGGGTGCAGAGTTCCGTGAGATTCGGCGTCAAAATGTCGGCATAGTGGACGAGAGCGCGCATCTTTTCGCACAGTTGCGGCGTGTACGTCGTGTAGAGCCTGCCGTAGTCGCCCATCACCGGGTCGACCAGCGTAAACACACCCTGCTTCTTGAAGGTCTTTATAAAATCGACAACGATATCGACCTGTTCTTCAGAACCCAGGAACCCCGTAGCGATTGCATCGAACGACATGTCCAAATCCTTATAGGTCTGGATATAGTCGCGCATCTTGGAAGTGTAATCGTCGAAAAAATACTTGGGGAACTGCGTATGCGTCGAAAGGATTGCAGTCGGCACGGCAACGGCCTGAATTTTCATGGCCGAAACGACTGGCGCCATGACGGCAACAGAACAGCGACCGAAACCAGTGATGTCATTGATCAACGCAATCTTTTTCTGTGGCATAGCGGGCTATAATTTAGAAATTAAAGCGAAGTCATTCTGGAGCGGAACGCAGTGGAGTAATAGAATCTACCGCTTCACAAGCACGCGAGCGTAGGCAAGAGCCGCCGATACGATGACAGCGAGAAGCGTAGGACCGAGCGGCACGGAATCCAAGCGCACGGCGACCTGGTACACGACAAAGCCCGCAAGCCATGCGAAAAGGTTCCAAATCCAGAACGCCTTGCCGGAAGCGCGGGCAGCGTCTTCGCCGGTATGAACTGCGCCGGCCTTCCCGAAGTAGAACGACACCAGAAGAACGGCGGCCATCGGTGCAAAGACCGAAGCGATGAGGTAGAGGAAGCTGATGTAGTGGTCCATGATTCCCGAAATCGCGAGGAGTGCACTGATGGCGCTCACCACGACGCCCGTGATTTTCGGGTTCAGCCTGCGCACAATCGCCTTCGCCGATTCGCCCGCGGAATTTGCCGCAAGGAAATTCGTCGTGACGGTAGAGAGCACTACGATAACGATGCCCGGGATGCCGAGACCCGCAAGGAGAATCGCCTTCGCGATGTCGTTGCCCACACCGGCGCTTGCGATTTCAAGCCCGATGAAATACATCCAGAAACTGGCGATGGAGTAAGCGATGGCAGAAACCGCCGTAGCGCGCACCGGCTTTTCCACATCCTTCGTGTAGTCCGAAATCACGGGCAACCACGAGAGAGGCAGGGCCATAGATATTTCAAAGATGTTCCAGAAACCGAGGGTGTGGGCAGCTGCGGAATCCGCACCCGAAGAGGATGCCCCAGCAAAAATTGAGCTTGATCCGAACAACTTAACCGTCAAGGCGGCAAGCAAGACGGCGAGCACCGCCATCACGACGGTAGTGACCTTCGCGAAGCGACGCAGACCCACGAAAACCCAGAGCGCGATAAGCACCGCAAGCAGCACGCAGGTCAACGGGAACGAAATCGGAAGGTCCAGGCCCGCGAGCACGGAGGCGCCCTGCGCGTTCAAGACCGCAATCCACGCCACCAGCTGGAAAAGGTTCAGCGACGCAAAGAACTTGGAGCCGTATGTCCCGTAGACAGAGGCGGTCGTTTCCATCGCGTTCACCCGGATGCGGGCGCCTATAAGACCCACGAAGAACAGGAAAATTCCGCCGACGATATGCCCGAGAACCAGAGGCAACCACAGGGAACCCGGGGCGGCCTCTGCACCGATTTCTATACCCGCCTCAATTTCGGAAACGGAAACCGCGACGCCGAACCAAATTATTGCATTCGTAAACAAGCCTGTACGTTTTTCCATTCTACACCTGCCTTGTTGTTTTCTTTTCGGTCGCAAATATAGAACGCCCGTTTCCGGGCGTCCAATACTTTTTATATGGCGCGAGTTATAGATTTAGCCTATAACCCTTTCCCATTACGAATTCGTCGCGACCCTCACTTCCTCGATCTTCTTCAGCACAGAGCCGTCTTCCATCGCCTTCATGGCCTTGTCGAAGCCTTCCTTGATGCTGGCGGCCTTCTTGCTGATGTAGAGGGCGGCACCGGCGTTCAGGGCGCAGGCATACTTGATGCCCGGGCGGCCCTTGCCGTTCAGCACGTCGAGAGCGAGGTTGAAGTTGTCGACGCCCGTACCGCCGGCGAGGTCTTCGGGATCCACGGAGGGGATACCGAAGTCCTTGGGGTCGATGCGGTAAGTCTTGTACTCGCCATCTTCCAGGATTTCGGCGATGGTCGTCGGCACGCAGGGCGAAATTTCGTCGTAGCCGTCGTCACTGATGGCGACCATCACGCGCTTCGCGCCGAGGGCCTTTGCCGCCTTGGTGAACGGTTCCAGCACGGTCGTGCTATAGACGCCGAGCATGAGGTACTTGGCTTCGGCCGGGTTCGTGAGGGGGCCGAGCAGGTTCATGATGGTCTTCACGCCGAGAACGCCGCGAACCGGGCCGGCAAAGCGCATGGCACTGTGGTAGACCGGAGCCATGAGGAACACGAAGTTCGTCTTGTTGATGACGCTTGCAGCTTTGTCCGGAGTCATGTCGAGCTTGAAGCCTGCAGCCGTGTAGAAGTCGGCGGCACCAGACTTACTGGAAACCGCGCGGTTGCCGTGCTTAGCAATCTTTGCGCCACAGCTTGCAGCAATCAGGCCGGAAAGCGAGCTCACGTTGAAGCTTCCCTTGCCATCGCCACCGGTACCCACGATGTCCGTGAGTTCGTCGCCGCTGTAGGGGAACTTGCGCTTCTTGCTGCTGAGTACCTTCGCGCAGCCGGCGATTTCATCGGCAACAGGGCCCTTGCTGGAAAGTGCGGTAAGGATAGCGGCCATCTGGCGTTCATCCATGATGCCGTCGGTCAAGTCTTCCATGAACATCTCGGCGGTTTCGCGGCTCAAGTCCTTGCCTTCGGTAAGCGTGTTCAAGATGCCGCGCACGTCAAGCGGTTCGCGACGGTAGTTGAGGAACGCCTTGAAGAATTCGTCGGCGCGGCCGCTGGCGATAGATTCCGGGTGGAACTGCACGCCTTCGATCGGGAGCGTCTTGTGGCGGATGCCCATGATGTCGCCGTCGGTAGCGCGGGCGGTCACTTCGAAATCCGGGGAAAGCGTCGCTTCGTCGATGACCAGGCTGTGGTAACGCGTGAAGATGTTCTTCTTGCCGATGGTGCGGAAGAGTCCCTTGCCGTCGAGGTCGATTTCTTCGGCGATGCCGTGCTTGATGAACTTGGCCTGCACAATCTTTGCGCCAAAGGCGTAACCGATGGCCTGGTGACCGAGGCACACGCCGAGAATCGGGAGCTTGCCAGCAAAGTGCTTGATGGCTTCCACGGAGATGCCGGCATCTTCGGGGCGGCCCGGACCCGGGCTCACGATGAGGCGGCTCGGGTTCAGCTTTTCGATGTCGGCGATGGTGCATTCGCGGCTACGGAGCACGCGGATTTCTTCGTTAGTGATTTTTGCAAGCGCCTGGTAGACGTTGTAAGTAAAAGAGTCGTAGTTGTCGATAATGACGATCATCTTAGTTTTCTCCTTCGAGCACGGCGCGGATGGCACCCAGTTTCTCATTCGTTTCTTCAAATTCGCGGTCGGCGTTAGAGGCCGCGACAATGCCACCACCGGCCTGCAGGCTGATGGTCTTGCCCTGCTTCAAGCAGCAACGGATAGCGATGCAGAAATCCAAGTCACCGTCGGATTCCATGTAGCCAACCGCACCCGCATAGAAGCGACGCTTGACCTTTTCGAGGCCAGAAAGAATTTCAATCGCGCTGATTTTCGGGGCGCCGCTCACCGTCCCTGCCGGGAAGCTGGAGCGCAGCACTTCAATCGCCTTCTTGGTCTTGGAAACCTTACCCTGCACATCAGAGACCAGGTGAATCACGTGGCTGAACTTTTCGCATTCCATGTACTTGGTCGTTTCCACCGTACCGGCTTCGCAGACGCGGCCCAGGTCGTTGCGGGCCAAGTCCACGAGCATCAGGTGTTCGGCGCGTTCCTTCGGGTCACCCTTCAGGTTCTTCATCAGGGCTTCATCTTCGGCATCGTCCTTGCCGCGGCGGCGGGTACCTGCAATCGGGTGAATCGTCGCAATGCCTTCACGCACGCGCACGAGGCTCTCCGGCGAGGCACCGATAAACTGGTGCGTACCGTAATCGAGAAAGAACATGTACGGAGACGGGTTCACCGTACGGAGGCGGCGGTAAATGTCGAGCGCCGCGATGTCGCTTGCAAACTGGATGCGGCGGGAAGGCACTGCCTGCACGATGTTGCCGGCGATGATATGCTTCTGCAAAGCTTCGACCTTTTCCACGTATTCCTTGCGGGACTGTTCCAGGTCGGTCATCGTAATGCCCTTGCCGTACTGCTGTTCCGGGGCGAGGTAGCTGAAGTCGAGGTCGGCGAGACGAGCCTTCACCTTTTCGATGGCGGCCTTCAAATCAATCTGGTGTTCTTCGTAGTTCAGGGCGAACAGGTGAAGCTTTTCGGTAAAGTGGTCGAACACGATGTAGATGTGGCCCACCAGGAATTCAGCTTCGGGGATGTTGAGTTCGTCCACCTGCGGGGCGAGGCGAATGGTATCGCAACGGGCACAGAATTCGTAACCGAGGTAGCCCACGCCCGAAGAAGGAATAGGAATCTGGTTGGGCGGCACCGTATTTTCGGCAGAGATCAGCGTGAGGGCGTCGAGAATGTCACCTTCGCCTTCCTTGAGGAACGTGCTTTCCTTGCCGTCGATGATGATGCTCACGTCCTTCTCGTTCTGGCGCAAGCGAAAGCCTTCGTCTACCATCAAGGTAGAGTAGCGGCTACGGCCGTGCGAAAAGCTCGCCGACTCGAAAATCGCCTTCGCGCCAAGCTTCTTGCCGAGCGAAAACGGGGTGTAACGTTCACCGGGCAGCGCCACGTAGATGCTGTCGGTACGCGGCTCGTAGCTAGGCTGTTGGGTAATGTGGTTGACCGATTTGTTCGGCGACTTTGTTGCGGTTGTCATGTTGATCCTCTTGTTATAAAATCTCTTGTTTTAAACCTGGGTGAGTTCCTTGGCCTTCGCCTCGATTTCGGCGATGGCCTTTTTGCGTCCTTCGGCAGAGTCTTCGTTGCCGAGTACGATGTTCACGAACACGGAACCCGCCACGACGGCGTACACGTGCTTGCTCAATACCTTGGACTGCTCGCCGTTGCGGATACCGAAGCCGCCCAATACCTTAGCGCCGCCCTTACCGACGGTGTCGATAAAGTCGAGTGTCGCCTGGTCAATCGTGGTTTCGCTTCCGGTAGTACCTGCACGGAGCGCGGCATAGATGTACTTGAATCCATGAGAGGCCATCGTTTCGAGGCGTTCCTTGGTCATGGACGGAGCTGCCACCGGGATGTTTTCGAGGCCGTACTTTTTGCAGGCTTCGGTGAGGCCCTCGTCGCAATCGAACGGCAGGTCGGGAATGATGCAGGCGGAAACGCCCGCGTCCTTGCACATCTTCACGAAGTTCTCAACGCCAGGCGTAAAGGCGAGCGAGCCGTAGGTCATGATGTAGATAGGCGTTTCGGGGTGGCGTTCGTGAATTTTCTTCACGATTTCGAGTCCCTGCTTGGTGGAGTAGCCCTTGTCGAGAGCGATGGTGGAGGCCGTCTGGATGGCAGGGCCGTCGGCACTCGGATCGCTGAAAGCAAGCTGGATTTCGAGGATGTTCGCGCCACCCTTCACAAGGGCGTCGGCGATAGCGATAGAAGTCTGTGCGTCCGGGAACCCGGCAATGAGATGAGACATTAAATTCATGGTGTTAACTCTCTTTATAATGTTCTAGCTACGTCATGGCGGACTTGATCCGCCATCTAGATTGATGCCTTTGGCATCCTTGGCTTCGGTTCGGATATAGAATTACAAGTAATTCTGCATCTCTCGCCTTGCTCAAGTTTCCGGCTCGGAGGCCGGAATGACGTCTTTATTTCTTATTCATTATCTCCGCGTCGTGGATGTCTTCGTTGTTTTCGAGGCGCTTGAGTTCCGCCTTCAGGAATTCCTTCCACTTTTCGGGGCGGAACACCGGGCTCGTGATAAAGATGTCCTTGTCGCCGCGACCGCTCATGTTGATGACCAGCGCCTTGTCCTTCGGCAATTCCTTCGCAATCTTCATGGCGGCGGCTCCGGCGTGGGCGCTTTCGAGCGCAAAGAGGATGCCTTCGTTGCGGGCGAAGAACTTCACCGCTTCCAGGGCTTCCTTGTCGAGGATGCTCGTGAATTCCACGCGGCCCGATTCACCGAGGGCGGCAAGCTGCGGACCGATACCCATGTAGTCAAGCCCTGCAGAAATGGAGCGGGTCGGCAGAGACTGGCCGTCTTCATCGATGAGAAAGCGGCTCTTGTAACCCTGCACAATGCCTTCGCGGCTTGCGTTACCCGTCATGCGGGAGGCGTTCTCGCCCATGTTCGGGCCGATGCCACCGGCTTCTGCACCGATCAGGCGCACGTTCTTGTCTTCGATAAACGGGGTGAACACGCCGATGGAGTTGCTTCCGCCACCCACGCAGGCGACAATCGCGGCGATGTCGATGTTACGTTCGGCAGCCTGGCGCTTGACTTCTTCACCGATGATGGACTGGAACGTACGGACGATATCCGGGAACGGCGCAGGGCCGAGGGCGGAACCGAGCACGTAATGCGTGTTTTTGAAATTCGTTGCCCAGTCGCGCATGGCTTCGTTCACGGCGTCCTTCAGGGTGCGGCTACCGCTCGTGACCGGCACGACCTTCGCACCGTACATTTCCATGGTGGCCACGTTCGGCTGCTGGCGGCGAACGTCAACTTCGCCCATGTACACGACGCATTCAAGGCCGAGTTTCGCGCAAGCGGCGGCGGTGGCGAGCCCGTGCTGGCCGGCGCCCGTTTCGGCGATAATACGGGTCTTGCCCATCTTCTTTGCGAGCAAGCACTGGCCGATGGCGTTGTTAATCTTGTGAGCGCCCGTGTTGGCAAGGCCTTCCAGCTTGATGTAAATCTGCGCACCGCCCAGGAGTTCGGTCGCCGTCGGGGCGAAGTACAGCGGAGTCTCGCGGCCGATGTAGTCACGCTGGATGATGCGGAGTTCTTCGAGGAATTCCGGATCGTGGATGTACTTGTTGAAGGCCGCTTCCAGATCGTCGAGCGGGCGGCGGATGATTTCGGCAACGTACTTGCCGCCGAACTTGTCAAAGAAACCGTTGTTTGAGTTGATCATGGTCGTTAGTCGTTAGGGGTTAAAGGTTCTCGGGGTAAAAAATTAAAGGCCTTCGGAGAGTCCGAAAGCCTTTTACAAAACACTTGATGAAAACGGCAAAACCGGACTCTATGTTCTAGAGCCCCACCACCAGCGGTTGAAACGGATTGCAGAATTCATCATCATGTACAAAAAAATAGGAAAGAGTTTTTGGGGTGGCAAGGGATTCCTATAAAGAAAATAGGGAAATTTTTATTTTTCCAAAAAACGTAATACATAAAATGTAAAATCGTGACGATTTAAAGCGATTGTTCAAAAAAAGGAAGGCTTCCGGGGTTTCCGAAAGCCTTCTGCTAAACACTTGATGAAATTGGCAAAACCAGAATCCCGTTTCGAGAACTTCATCGCAAGCAGCGCAAGCGTCGAAGCGGATTGCCAATTTCATCTTTATGTGGTTCAATATATATACTAATTCCTTGTCTGTCAATAGGTTAACGTAAAAATTTGTTTAACGGACGTGATTTTGGTCAAATTTTACGATTGTCATAAAATAAAATTACCTCCCTAAAATTTGTTTACTTATATTTACAATCAAGGTCCTTCTGTCATTCCCAAACGGAGAAGCATTCCCTATGAATAAAAGAAATATGGTTCTTGCGTTTATCGCATTAATCGTTACGACTCTTGTCGGCTGTTCGAGCAGCCCCAAAGCCCAGTTTTTTTTCAATCCAGAAACAAAGATGAGTGCAGATACTCCGATTACTATCCAGATTCAAGAAGATGTTTCTGGGGTGAGGGGTGAATTGCAGGTGCTGCTGCAGCAATCTGGATACAAGGTGCATTCTCCCATAGCGGGCAAGAAAACGACGACTTTAGACAAGGATAGCCAATATATGGAAATCAATAGCCTTAAGGAAAAACAGACCTATACACAGCAGGAATTTCAGAAGTTTGGTACAACCAACATGCTGACGATTTCAGGTGTGGGTAAAACTGATGATGATGGAAACTTCTCTTATGAGTCTCTGTTTGCAGAAGTGGCGAGCAGTGAAACGGGAACTATCCTTATGTCCATGAACTTTCCCAAAGGGAAATATGATACATCTAAATTGCTACAAGAAATTGTTCACCGGATGAACCTTTGCGTCAAGGAGAATAAATGCGACGAGAAATCCCAGCAGGGCGAATCGAAATCCAATGCGGGATTGGGCGCGGCGATTGTTGGAGCAATGGTTGTTGTCGTTATAGCGATTGCTGCGAATTAGGAACGCACTTCCGATAATTAACTAGTTACGCCCTCTATTAACAGAGGCTCCCTATTGCTGTAAATAGAGCTCTCATTTTTTCGGCGTTCTTGATTCCGGGAGCGTCTTCCACGCCGCTTGATACATCAATCAGTTCCGGGTGGAACTTGTCGCAAATCGCGGTGACGTTCTCGGGCGTGATGCCACCTGCAAGCCAGAAAGGCAAATCGCCCGCTTTTTCGTACAGCAGGGATTCGGGGATAGTTTTGCCCGTGCCGCCGGGGATTCCTTCGACTTTCGCATCGAGCAGAATGCGGGGCTCGCCACTCTTGCGGAGGGTTGCGACGTAATCGAAATCGGCGGGTTCACCGACGCGTGCGGCCGCGTAGCAGGGGAGGGCGTTGCCGGTGTTTGCGGGAGTCGGAGTTCCATGGAACTGTACCGCATCGAGTACACCTTCGCGGGCGAGCTTGATGGCGGTCTTGCCTTCGGGCGAATCCGGGTCGGTGATGACGCCGACGAGGAGCGGCGTACTTTCAGGTGTGCGGGACGCGCGAATTTTTGAGGCAAAGTTGCGCACGAATTCTTCGGTGGTAAGGCGCTTGGTGGTGCTGAACACGAATCCGAGCAAGTCCGCTCCCATTTCGGCGGCGAACATGCCGTCTTCTTCGCGGGTGATGCCGCAGATTTTTACCAGCGGGTGGCACGCTTTATTCGGGCAAGCCGTTGTGCAGGCTTCGCGCTTGGCGTTGCGACGTTCCGCAAACTTTTTCCAGAACTTGCCTCGTGCGTTTTCGCTGCCCGTTTCAAATGCGCTCACGACGTCCTTGGCGAGCGGCGGGTTCTTGGCGACAGCTTCACCGACGAGGATTCCCGTGAAGCCGAGGCTGCGGGCGTATGCGGCGTCGCTTGTGCTGAGGATGCCGGATTCAAAGACGGCCTTTGCCGGGAGCTTATTGCGGACGCTTGCGGGGACGAGCGGGTCGGTATGGAACGTCGCTAGGTCGCGCGAGTTAACGCCTGCGACAATCGTCTTCGCGGCTTCATCGCCGAGGGCGTCCATTACGAGGTTCAGTTTGCGGAAGTCGTCTTTCTCGCGGACTTCGACGAACGCCTGGATTCCGAATTTCTGGGCGCGCTTCGCCATTTTCACGAGTTGTGCGTCGTCGAGGATTCTTGCAATCAGGAGCACGGCGTCGGCGCCGCAGCGGTAGGCGATGTCGATTTCTTCTTCGAACAGCAAAAAGTCCTTGCGCAGTACCGCGCAGGCGTGCAGCCCTTGCTTGGTGCGTTCTTCCATGGAGTCGGCTACGGCAATCAAATCACGGAGCGAGCCCTTGAAAAAATTGCCTTCGGTAAGTACGGAAACAGCCTGGGCATGCGCATTGGCGTAGGTGTCCGCGAGTTTGACCGGGTCCAGGTCCGGAGCGATGTCTCCCTTCGAGGGCGAAGCACGCTTGACTTCGAGGATGGCGCCAGGAGTCCCGAGGAATTCGATGTGGCCGCGGCGGCGTGCTTCCGGAATCTCGATGCCGAAATTCAGTCCCAGGCGCTCGATATCTTCACGGCGCATGCGCACAATCTTGGTCAAAATGTCTTCGCTCATCGTCTTTCCTTGGGCTTGGGGCGGTGAGGCCAGAATTTAGGAACAATTAACCTTTTTTGGCAAGTCACATGGCTAAAATCATCCCCCAAAATGTTATATTGTTGCTTGAAATCCAGGTTGCGGTCCCTCGCAACCCCTAACCACCAACCCCTAACCCCTAACCACTATTTATGGCCGAACAGAATAAAGCAGAAAAATTCGTTTTCTACATGTACAAGATGACCAAGTCCTATCCGCCCAACAAGGAGGTGCTGAAGGATATTTCCCTCAGTTTCTACTATGGCGCAAAGATTGGCATCATCGGCCAGAACGGTGCCGGTAAGTCTACGCTGTTGCGCATTATGGCGGGCATTGACAAGGAATTCCAGGGCGAAGCCTGGATTGAACCGGGCCGCACCGCGGGCTACCTGCCGCAGGAACCGCAGCTGGACCCGAACCTGACCGTCAAGGAAAACGTGATGCAGGCTGTGGCCAAGAAGCAGGCCGTGCTCGACCGATTCAACGAGATTTCCATGAAGTTCGCCGAACCCATGGAAGACGACGAGATGAACAAGCTCCTGGACGAACAGGCGAAGCTCCAGGACATCATCGACGCTCAGGACCTGTGGAGCCTCGACCGCAATATCGAAATTGCAATGGACGCTCTCCGCTGCCCGCCGGGCGATTGGCCGGTGACGAACCTCTCCGGCGGTGAAAAGCGCCGCGTGGCCCTCTGCCGCTTGCTCCTCGAAGAACCGGATTTGCTGCTCTTGGACGAACCGACGAACCACCTGGATGCCGAAACGGTCGCCTGGCTCGAACGCCACCTCCGCGAATACAAGGGCTCCGTGATTTTGGTGACGCACGACCGTTACTTCCTCGATAACGTGACGAACTGGATTTTGGAAATCGACCGCGGCCGTGGCATTCCTTGGGAAGGCAATTACGCCCAGTGGCTTGATCAGAAACTGGAACGCCTCCGTGGCGAAGAGAAGGGTGAATCCGACAGGCAGAAACGCCTTGCCCGCGAACAGGAATGGGTCAAGCAGAGCCCGAAGGCGCGTCAGGCCAAGAGCAAGGCCCGTCTCAAGGCTTACGAGGAATTGCTCGCCGAAGATTCCCGCGAGCAGATCAAGGTGGCGCAGATCCACATTGCAAACGGCAAGCGCTTGGGCGATATCGTCATCCAGGCGGAACACCTGCAGAAGGCCTTTGGCGACAAGGTGCTGTTCGACGACTTGAATTTCAACCTGCCGCGCTCCGGCATTGTGGGCATTATCGGCCCGAACGGTGCAGGCAAGACAACGTTGTTCAAGATGATTATGGGCCAGGAAAAGCCCGATGGCGGTACGCTCAAGATTGGCGAGACTGTCGAAATCATCAGCATGGAACAGGGCCGCGATAGCCTTGACGATTCCAAGACCGTGTGGGAAGAAATCACCGGCGGTAACGACGAGATTATGGTGGGTGACCGCAAGATGAACGGTCGCGCCTACTGCGGACTCTTCAACTTCACGGGTGCTGCCCAGCAGAAGAAACTTACGACGCTTTCGGGCGGTGAACGCAACCGCGTGCTCATGGCGAAGAACCTGCAGAAGCCGGGCAACCTCCTGTTCCTCGACGAACCGACGAACGACTTGGACATCGAAACGCTGCAGGCTCTCGAACAGGCTATCCTCAAGTTTGCAGGTTGCGCCGTGATCATCTCGCATGACCGCTGGTTCCTCGACCGCATCGCCACGCACATCCTCGCTTACGAGGGTGATTCCAAGGTGGTGTGGTTCGAAGGCAACTGGAGCGAATACGAAGCCGACCGCAAGAAGCGTCTCGGCGAAGATGCCGACAATCCGAAGCCCATCAGGTACAAGACTCTCACGAGACAGTAATTTTTAGAGTGTCACCCCGGCCACAGTGCCGGGGTCACCTTTTTTTGCGGTTTTATTCCGGCCTTAAAACGCCCACCAAATACCGAGAGCGCCTAAGCCCACTAGACCTGCTCCTCCGCCAATTGCAATACCTGAATTGAAATCCTCGTCATTGAGCGTTGAAAAACCAACTATCATGAAGATTAATCCGCTGGCAATTAGAGGGATTAGGGATATACCTACAACGTTTTTTACAAGGTTATTGTCTTGTTTTACAATGTCTTCAGAGGCCGCCATGCTTTGATCTTCTTGCATTTTTAGAACAAGCGGTGGAGTAAGGGACACGGCAAAGGAACTGGAAACAAGCAAAGAGAGGCTTAAAACAAATGCGGCTAAGAACTTCATGCAAGTGAATATAATTAATTTCGCTCCGTGTCGCTTTTTTAATCATAGAATAGAAAAGAATTCCAGCAGTTCTCTCACAAAAATGCTTGTCAGGAGGAGGCAAATGACCAGAATCGAACTTCTGGTTAGGGGCCTGTCTTGCCAGGTGTAGATCTTTTTCCTTATTTCGACCTGCTTCGTGAAAATGCTCGCTATTGTTGCGACAAAGAAGATTGCGAAAAGGGTGGTGATGTCCAGGAGTTGCAGCGGCCTCCCGGAAATGGGGGAGAGTCCGAATAAGTCGAGCGTGTCGTAAAAACTGTCCAGCGCGAAAAACCAGAAGAGAAGGATGATGATGCCGAACAGTACGGGCTGCTCTTTCCATTGAATCTTGAAGACGTAGTCAATTTTCTTAGTGCGGGTGTAATGAATCCCTAGGTAAAGCCCGCCAATGAATGCAAATATGTCGTCCATGGTTAAAAGTTAGGAATTAGTCAGTCAATAATAAAGCCATCTCTGACGCTTTTGTCGCGATCTTTCTTGTATTTATCAATTTCTTTATCGACAGTTTTGAAAAATTCTTTAGCGTTCGTGTCTACATGCTGTAACATCCCCGCCAAATCCTTCATCCAGTTTAAGCGAACCAATGGGTCGGCAAGATCGAAAAATTCTTTAGTGATTTCATCTCTAGTCGACTTATGCTCTTTTAAAAGCTCATCGATGGCTTCATTGTCGCCGAAGTCGTATAAGGTCTTTTTCCCTAGATTAGAGAAATCTGTACTGATGAGTTTCATGATGGTTTCGTGTCGACTCTTGAGGAGGGTAAGGTTTACTTCTTGTAATATATCTTGTTTTACTCGCTTTCGCAAGTGAATTGGTGCTGAGAAATCAAAAAAAGATTGGTTTGTGATATTATAGGCGTTTTCTTGAAAATTTATTGCTGCTGACATTTTTTGACGTTTGTTTTGTATATATTTTGTGCGAGGAGTCTTTTATGGAATCGATGTGTGTTGGTGCTATAGTTGTGCTAGTGATAGAGGCTGTGGCTTTTGCCTTCGGCTTCTTATGGGCTTTTGTATGGCTTGTGTTTTTGAAGTCTGCGGGCAGTTTTCTGCATAAGGCACGCCTTTTGACCCCCGTGTCGTTTGCGTTGGTGATGCTGGCTTCGTTTTGGCTGATGTACAATGACTTGTTGAGCGGAACTTTGGCTGTTTTGTCTTTTGTTGGAGGCGTTCTCGCTTTGTGTGGGCTGATTGCCTGGTTTGTTTTCGATGTTCTTGCGGGGCCACGGAATGGCTGATTTCCTCCAATAAATATATTGCTTCTATAGTTAGTGGAGTAAATTCACTGAAAAACGTCTAAAAATGTATTGACAAAAGTGTAAATACAGGTTATATTTACAATGAAGATCGGAAAGCATGGACTTGAAAAGGCTGACGAAAGGAGCATCTACCCCGAGATGATGTTCCGCATCCTCCAGGGAAAGTTCGTGTCGGCACCGTCAAGCCACGACGAAGATGCCGAACTCATCACTGGAAAGTGGGATGGAAAACTCTGGACAATCGTCGCGAACAGGAACACGGGAAAGGTAATCACTGCCCGAAGGGCGCACGGAAAGGAGATAAGGCTCTATGAAGAAAAGCATGGACGTTAATTTCTACAAGAAACATGACTTCGGCGACGAAATGCGCGAGGCTGTGGATTCCGGACGCGGTTTCGTCGGCGAGAATATGACTCCCGACCAGTTCTTCGCCATGGCACGGGCTAGGAGCGAGGCAAGGAAGGCCGAGAAGGCATCGAAGGCCGTCACTATACGCATTCCCGTGCGCGTAATTGAGGGCTACAAGAAGAAGGCTGCGTCTGATGGCGTGGGGTACCAGACGCTAATGAATGAAGTCCTAGAAGCAGCTCTCGGCTAGGATTTATTTTCTGAGTATACCTTTATTTATTTGGTTCCGCAGGCGAATAACGGATTGATGTTGGCTTCGGCGGGTGGTTCGCCATGAGTGCGCCAGGATTCTGATTATAAGGTGCTATCCGGATAATACATATTATTTTCTGAGTCGTAATAATATGCGTTTCCATCTGAGTCGTAATAGCGGGGCTTTGTTAGAATAATTATTAGATCGACAATCCAGCCTATACCCAACAAACCAAGTGTTGACATCCATAGTATTGCTGTCCAAAATTTATCTTCATAAATTCTGTGCACTCCTAAAAAACCTAGGAATAGGCATATGAAGAATGCCTTCTTTTTGGAGTATATGGATACATAGTGATTGTTGTTTGGATCCTGATTGTTTTGGTTTTGGCCTGCCATATAACCCATCAGGAAATACATGAAATGATCCATAAAAAACCTAGAGAAAAGAAGTCAACCTTTTTAATATACCCATTTCTACCTTATTCTGCAAGTGGCGAATTTGTAAATGCTGGTTACAGTTGTGCGATAATGGCTTGGACGGATTAGTACATTGTTGCAAACTTTATTGAATACCCCATTTTAGATAAATGTATGAGATATGGGGCGATTTCATTGATTGCTGCTTTTTCTTTCGCGATAAACAAGATTTCGTCTTTGTCAAGTTTGTTTTGCAAATTTTTTCTGGAACGAAGTTCTTCGATGTAGTTCCATAATTCTTCCTCATTTGTGAATTTTGTGTACTTGTTTGCTCCAGCAACTCCAAGTTCATTTAGGCTCACTGCAAAAGAAACGGAGTCTTTGTCGTTAAAATAGGTGAAATTCAGTTCCATATAGTTTTCTGCGCATTCATGGTCTTTTTTAAGTTCCATGATTCTTTTCTGATATTTTTCATCTGCGCTCATTCCTGCTTTCGCCTCTTCGTTCAGAAGCATTTCCAATACTCCTCTACTATGGCATGGATGATTTCGGTCTCGTTCTTTATCGAACAAGTAAGGAGAAATGGGGCTCTTGAAATCGTTCCCGAGAGCGACTTTGATGTCTTTAAATTCGAATATCTGCGCCGTTACAAAGGCGCGTGTAAGTGCTTTAAAGCTATTCAAGCCGTCGATGTGAATGTGGACTGTGGTGGGCTTAGGGCTTATGCTTTTTAATT
>JAEEGJ010014828.1_pt1 | contig 18364 bp, 13 predicted proteins | sample 8958761 | NCBI WGS metagenome assembly JAEEGJ01 (sample SAMN16246546, study PRJNA631951) | gut metagenome | biome: gut microbiome; feature: rumen; material: RS-attached | host: Bos | place: Iran: Karaj | collected 2018-10
GTGAGCGTGTATATACCGGCAGGCTGACGGACAAAAGAAAGCATTTAATATCGGGAACTGTATGTACAAGACCTCTATACTAAAGTTACAATCAAGTTGGAGGTAGATTATGAACTGGACCAAGATCATTGAAGACGCCATAAGATTCATAGAGGCTAACCTTACCTCAGATCTGACGGTTGGCAGGATTGCCGAGGAAGTAAATACATCCGCGTTTTATTTCCAGAAGGGCTTTTCCATGCTGTGCGGATATACCATCGGTGAATATGTGCGAATGAGAAGACTCTCCCTGGCAGGAGAGGAGCTGATCTCAACGGACATAAAGGTGATCGATCTTGCCATTAAGTATGGCTACGATTCAGCGGACAGCTTCACCAGGGCGTTTACAAGATTTCATGGCAGCACTCCGACTGATGTAAGAAATAATGGTGCGAGTATAAAGGCGTTTGCACCGCTGCATATCAAACTGACATTAGATGGAGGTAAAACAATGGAGTACAGGATTGAAAAGAAACCGGCATTTAAGGTAATGGGTGTATCCAAGATAGTTGACTACGGTGATGGCTACAGCGTTATTCCCAAGTTCTGGGATGAGGTATTTGCAAAGCCAGACAATAAGCTTATGGGAATGTACGGAGTCTGCCTTGATGATGAAATTATGGGAGATCAGTTCCGCTACATGATAGCTGACGACTACAGTGAAGAGCTGGCATGCGCAGAGGGGTATGAGGTAAAAGAGATCCCGGAGCACACCTGGGCAGTATTCCCTTGCCGTGGAGCGATGCCACAGGCTCTGCAGAGTGTTAATACTCAGGTATTTAACGAGTGGCTCCCCGCCAGCAATTATGAGATCGCAGGTGGCTTCAACATAGAGTTCTACACAGATGAAACTAAGTATAAGCTTGGGGCACAGGATCCGGAGTATTATTCTGAGATATGGGTGCCGGTTAAAGCGTGAGATATAATATGAACAACGACAAAAGGAAGCCTGCTTCGAGGCTTCCTTTTTTGTACCACTTATCTGTTTATCTCCCTTATCTTTTTCGGATCCACCTTAAACTGTCTGTCATAGGTCATAAGACCATTGATCTCCTGTTCTACATCAGTTAGCTGAGTGTAAACAAAGCCCTGAACAAAATCAGAATCAAGAAGTGGCTCCACCACATTTTTGTATCTTTCCAGATAATCCTCATCATTTTCCGCAGCTGTATAACCCCAGCCCTCAGTTCCATCCTTACAGAAGGAGATTCCGCCAAACTCTGAAACCATAATGGGTTCACCGTGGTATTCATAGCCTCTGGCAAAAAGACCGTGACCTCCAGGGAATTCCTTTATGATGTTCTCAAGGCTGGAGTATCTCTTTTCCAGTTCGGCTCTGCATCCGCTGTAGTCGTGAATTGTGATTATATCGGACTTGGTATGTGTCCATCCGTCGTTGGATATGACAAGCCTTGTCCTGTCGATAGATTTGATCAGGTAGTAAAGAGCCAGTGAATGTGCCTGTTCATCTTCCCTGTCCAGAATCTCGTGAACACCCCAGGATTCATTGAGAGGAACCCAGGCAATGATGCAGGGATGATTGTAATCGCGTCTTAATATCTCAAGCCACTCCCTGGTGTGCCTCTCAACTGCAAGCTGAGAGTATTCATAGGAGCTTGGTCCTTCACCCCATACAAGAAGCCCCAGCTTATCAGCCCAGTAAAGGAATCTTGGATCCTCCACCTTCTGATGCTTGCGAACTCCGTTAAAGCCCATCTCTTTTGTGTACTCAATGTCTTTTCGAAGGTCATCATCTGTTGGTGCTGTGAGAAGGCCCTTTCTGAAATAACCCTGATCCAGAAGCATCTTCATGACGTAAGGTCTGTTATTAAGCAGTATCCTTCCGTTCACCACATTGATCTTTCTAAAAGCAAAGTATCCTTTTACTTTATCTTCAATGCAGTTTTCACCACATCCGCAAATAGCATATTCAACATCAAACAGAACAGGATTTTCAGGGCTCCAGGTCCAGCTCTCCTGATGATGCCAGTCCAGAGTGATGGCAGAATCAAGCCAGTACTTTACCCTGCCTTTGCCGTTTTTAATCTCAACCTTATCGGCAAGAAGCTCTTTTCCCTTGAGAGAGATGCTTAAAGAAGCCGTTGCCTCTTTTCCCCCTGCAAGCTCCATCTCGATATCTATCATTCTCTCGTCCAGGTCCGGTGTAATTCTGACCCTGCTTAAGTAGATGGGCGGAACCTCCTCGATCCACACGCTCTGCCAGATACCTACGGTTCTGGTGTAAAAGATTCCGCTGGATTTCTTCTCCCAAAACTGTTTGCCTCTGGTAATAGCAAAGTCAAAGGAGTCATCGAAGGCTCTTACGGTAATTACATGCTCCTCAGCTCCCTTCACCTCTTCAGTCACATCAATCTCTATTGGCGTGTTTCCGCCCTCATGGTGACAGACATGGTAAGAGTCGATCCATATGTCAGCAATATGATCGATGGCCCCAAAGTGGAGCAGGAGCCTGTCCTGTTCGTGTTCTTTTTTGAAAAGAACTTTTCTCCTATACCATACTATGTCATGAAAATCCTGATCATCTATCCCTGAAAGTTCACACAGGTATGTGTATGGAACAACAATCTTCTTATCAAAAATATCCCCGGTATTCTGATACCATTTCTGGGAAAGTCCAAGATCCTCGTCATCGTAAACAAAGTCCCATTCCCCATTAAGACATGTAAAGTTTTCCCTGACAAAATCAGGTCTTGGATATTCTGCTCTTGGTAAATTATTCATAGTCGTAGTTTCCTCTTTAGCTATTTGTTACAATAATTATGTAATATTATTTTTTTTTATTTGCCGTGAAGTTTTATAATTACACTTTTTTTGTAACTGAAAATCTTTTGATGTTGTAAATTTTATGTGAAAAACAGGGCTGCGTCAATATTCTCGCATACAAATCTACGATTTGCACAAGTTATTTATTACATAAGATATGTTGTATTTATTTACAAAAATTATGTAACAATGTAAGAATAACAATAAAAAAAGCGCCGCAATGGGATTTGCGACGCTTTTGATACAAAGCTTGTTTTTTATCTTTAGTTTCCTTAGTAGTGCAGTGTCATTTCGATATTTTGGTTAAAATCACCAAAGTGGTTTCCAAACAGATTTATTCCTCCAACATATTCCGAGGATTCCTTTACTCCGATCTTAAAACTGATATAGTCTCCTTCATCAATCTTAAGACTTTTCAGATTCTCTTTTGATGTAAGCTTGTTGTCCACATAACAGCCATCGTTATCAATAAGCACGGAGTACAGTTTGCCATACTGGGTCAGGATATCAGGCCACCAGTCAGGATTGAGCTTACCCTTTCTTCCACCATAGTCTCCTTCACTTCTAAAGCCTCCGATCTCGACTCCGTTGATCCATATCGTGATATCGGATGGCCAGGTGTTGTTATAGCCGGGAGCTTCAGAGCACGCTTCAAAGGTAAACTCCACGCCGTTTATGTTGCCATGCTCGTCGACATGTCTTTTGGGAAATCTGTATTCCAGATAGCCCTTATAAAACCAAAGGATCTGGGCGGAGGTTCTGTCTGGCAGATAGAACGCATCTTTATCATCGTCATGTGATATGGCATTCGTCTCGGAGGAGATGCCACAGGGCGCCTCAATGCTGCAGTCAGAATAATTTCCGATGGGCATGGATATCTTAACGGTCCTTGTGGAGGTAGCATCATCATCGGATGATTTGATATCGATATGGACAGTCTTAACCTTGATGCCACTGACCTTCTGGGATCCCCTGATGCCCGGAAGGGGTTCTGATGTCACAAGACCAGCTTCCTCAAGAACTTTTATCTGAAGGGCAGCAGTAGACACCGGTATATCCAGGGCTTCCGCAATGCTGCTGATGTTAAGCGCCTGGTTGTCTAAAAGCCTTAGGATCTCAACTCTTATCCTTGATGAAAGAGCCTTCGAGATACTGGTGACCCTGTCGATATTGCTTAAATTTAAGGATACTTCCTGTTTCATTTTTTTACTCCCCGGTTTTGTGAACGTAGAATAGCACTTCTGATAATCCCATGCCCTTGCCATCACAGGTGGCAGTGACATAGTATTTTCCGTTTTCAGTTACAAGATAGGGATCTCCGATACCAGAAATCTTTTCTTTATTGATATAGCCCTGGGAAATAATCCCGGACGCATCCTTAAGATTGATCTCCGGTGCTGCGCATCCGGAGACCACAAGACATCAATCATTCCACAACTCTTAAATAACTGCTTACACAGTACAGCGTCTGGCCGTTATATTCAACTCTGGACCAGCCATACTCGTTGTTGATACCTGTACGAAGAGCAGTATCTCCGGCGGAAAGCGTAGCAATTACTTCGGAGTCTTCATCGGTTACGCTGGGCTTGTTTCGAAGGTTGACCAGCTCTTTTGCAGTAACGGTTTCACTGCAGTCGGCGAATTTGGTCTTGAAGCCAGATGTCTCCTGAACCACCGGTGCGGGTTCTTCCTGCTTGGGCGCGCTAAGGTCTGTGGTGAGAAAGCTTGAAACAGCATAATAGGTGTTTCCCTCGTACACAACCCTTGACCAGCCGCTGTCGCTGATTCCGGTCCTGAGAGCGGTCTGACCATTTTGAAGCGTTGTAATAACGGTGCTGTCATCGCCCTGACTTGGCTTGTTTCTTAGGTTGGTGTTGTTCTTGGCGGTTACAGTCTCTTCCACATCGCTAAAATTCATGAGAGCTTCCACATCGGCCGATGCCGTTTCTCTCTCCGAAGTGTCTTTTGCCGTTTCCGTTCCTTCGTAGCCAAAGTATGCCACATCTACGTCAACGGGCTTGCTGATACCGGCAACACTTCCATTGTTTGAGTACTGCCACATTGCGCACTGGCCTTCGTAGGAGGGACCGCTTTTTATGTTGGAAGTGTCCTGATTGTACCAGGCCATCCATATCTTATAGCTCTTTTCAATCTGAGATGTATTCCATTTGGCGTCTCCTGAGAGCTCACTTCTTGATGCGTAGAAGATCGGAGTGTAGCCTGCGCTGTAAATCTGATCAAGGAAGGCAAGAGCTATGGTGCTGCGCTCATCCTTCGACAGATTATATTGTCTGCTGGATGCGTTTTCAAAACCTTCACAGTTGAATCCTACAGGATAGGTGATGGGATACTGAGAGATATAATTTGCAACCCAGTTGGCCTCCTCAACCGCTTCGCTGGGACTGATAGCAGTAGAGAAAAAGTACGCACCGATCTTGATACCGTTCTTTTCAGCCTCCTGCATGTTGAACCTGGCGTTGGAATCTGCCTTGATCTCTCCGCTTGCAGAGTCCCTGTAGCCGACTCTGACCATGGCAAAATCTATACCTGCGCCTGCAACCTGGGCCCAGTCGATGGTTCCCTGAAACCTTGAAACGTCGATTCCATAAGTCACATTACTGTTTTCTCCAACGCTGCTGGCAGTAACGACCGAAGCCACATCAATTGCAGCGCCGGATTCCTTATTGACCGTAACCTGTGGATCGGAATCTTCTTCACTATCAGAAGCCCCTTGTGTGCTGTCGGCGCTGACTTCTTCCGCGGCTGAATTTTCTGTACCAGCATCCGCATCCATCGCCTCTTCCACCGTTTCAGCACTGACCGCTTCATCACCGGCTGTCACCTCCTGGATGTCTTCAAACTCCGCTATCTCCATCAGCGGTGCTTCATCTTCGATCTTGTTTGCCTTATTTTTGTTTATCAAAAGAGCTGCTGCCGCAATTAGCACACAAGCTCCGAGTACGCACCCTGATACAATGATCCTTGTACGGATTCTATTCTTACGTCCCCTGCGATATCCCATATTGCCCCCAATGCATATTCTGCCTGAATTTTTAGTCATTATGTATTATACAACTTCTCCTCTTTGGCAGTGCATCTTTTTTGTGGTAAAATATCCAGCGATGTTGTTTTAAAAGAGGAATTAATATTATGAAAAAACTGTTCAAATCCGGAAAGAAGCCGGACACCGTACTTTGTATCGCATGGATGCTTGCGATAATATCAGCATTCTTTGTTCATCCAAATGCTGCTTACCTGGGCTACATTGACTTCAGATCCCTTGGAATTCTCTGGGGACTTATGGTAATAATCCAGGGACTTAAAGAGAATTCAGTATTTGACAAGATAGCAGGATTTCTTTTATCCAAGGTAAAAAATGGCTGGCAGCTGGCAGCAGTACTTATCTTCATGTGCTTTTTCGGCAGCATGCTCATCACTAACGATGTGGCGCTCATCACCTTCGTGCCCTTTGCACTGATGATCCTGCACAACTGTGGCCGCGAGGACATGATGATCCCAACTGTTGTACTCCAGACTGTTGCCGCAAACCTGGGAAGTATGCTGACTCCCATCGGAAACCCGCAGAACCTCTATCTCTATGGTCTGACAGGTATGAGCCTTGGGAACTTTATACTGACAATGCTTCCTTATAGTCTGCTTTCAGCAGTTTTACTTGTGCTTGGACTTATTCTGATACCGGAGAGGCAAAAGAGCCTTAGCACCAGCAAAGAGTCTCTCATAACCAGCAATTTCGGAAGCCACCTCCAGATAATCATTTACAGTGTACTGTTTGTAGTGGCCCTTCTGGCTGTGGTCAGACTTCTTCCCTGGTATGTATTTGCAATCATTGTTCTTATTATAGTAGGCGGTATGGATTTCAAGATCCTGCTAAGGGCGGATTATATACTGCTGCTGACCTTCATTGGCTTTTTCATCTTCACAGGAAACATGGGAAATATTGAGGCTATCAGCTCTTTCTTTGAGAGCGTGCTAAGCGGAAAAGAGTTCGCGATATCAATCGCACTTAGCCAGGTAATAAGCAATGTTCCCGCCACGCTGATGTTATCAGGCTTTACAACCAACTACAAAGCGCTGCTTCTTGGTGTGAATATAGGAGGCCTCGGAACACTTATCGCTTCGATGGCATCTCTTATTTCCTACAAAGCCTATTCCAAGGAGTACAGAGAAAAAAGCGGCAAATACCTGATGGTATTCACCGCCGTGAATGTTGTATTTCTTATTGTTCTTGTACTGGCGTCGCTTCTTGTTGCAAGATTTTAACAGGATAAAAAACTTATTCTGTATTGATTGCAATACAGTTATAATATGAGCAAAAAGTAAAATTTATAAACGGGGGTTTTATGGGGTATATTTCAATCATTCTTATTTCTCTTGCGCTGTTTTCAGCAATGGTTCTGTTTCTGACGATGAATCAGGACAATCGTGAGAGATGGGTGGGGATCTCTTTTTCCATTGCTTCTCTTGGAGGCCTTATAATATATGGCTACTCATATTCAAAAAGTCCCGACTGGGGAGCAGTTGAAGTATTAAAAACAATCATAGACACTGGTCGTATGTTTGCCGGATCGAACAATGAACGTGTTTTCACAGCTCAGGTTGGAGAGGGCTCACCGTGGCTTATCCTTTTCTGGCTGATACACTTTATGGCCTATTATTCCATGGCTAGTGTTTTCATTCTTGTCCTTGGAAAAAGTGCCATCAGAAAGATCAGATCCTGGCTCCTTAGGATCAACGACGTGGAGCTTATTTACGGAATCAATGAAAGCTCGCTGGCCTATGGAAGAACTGTCTCTGATAAAGAAAGAGTCTCCGTTGTATTTGTAGATACAGATTCCATGAAGTGGGAGTCAGACATCAGGCAGATGGGCGCCCTTATCTATACAGATTCATCAGCATTAAACCCGGATAAAAAGTTTTTAAAACGCCTGGGAATAAGAAAAGGAAAGTGCAAGCTTCACCTGACTGCCCTTTCAGACGATGCAGACCTTAATTTTGATTATGCAAAAACACTTCTTACCTGCCTTGAGAATGAGAAGATAGAGCCGCGGCAGACCGGAGTAACCATGATCGGAAGAGAAGAGCTGGAAGGAATGAGACTTCTTGCAGGTGAAAAGCACTATGGTTACGGCCATGTCAAGGTGTTTGATAAGACTGAGCTCATCGCAAGACTTCTCATGCAGAAATTTCCTCTTTGCGATGTCGTTGAATTTGATGAAAAGGGCTATGTCCAGAATGGGGTAGAAGTTCTTTTGGTAGGATTCGGAAGGCTCGGGCAGGAAATATTAAAAAAGCTTGTGGCCAATGGTCAGTTTGAAGGCAGCTCATTTAAAGTACGGGTATTTGATCCCAGCTATAAAAAGATTGACGGCTACTATCATTACAGATACAACTCCATGCTTGAGAACTATGACATAGAGTTCTTTGCTGAGGATGGCAGAAGCAGAGCGCTTACTGACTATATTTATGAAAACTCTGCCGCCATTAACTATGTGGTCGTAGCAGTCGGCAATGATGACACCGGAAGAGAAATATCAGCAAATATCTTAGAGCTCTTTCATGAAAAACATAAAGAAACACCTGTTTATCACTGTAATAAGGACAGTGTGACACGCTATAAATATGCCCAGGAGAGAACCGTTTGGAATCTTAACGATGCCAATGTCTTATACGGCGGAAAGATGGATGAGCGTGCGAAGCAGATCAACCACTACTACTGCGGCGAAGATGGTGACGAGGAAAAACAGTGGGCAGAGTGTGATTATTTCAGCCGTATGAGTTGCAGGGCCAGTGCTGATTTCCTGACTGCCCTCTTTAAGCGACTTAAGCTTTTGGGAAAAGATGAGCTTTCTGAGGAATTAATAGAAAACCTTTCAAAGACAGAGCATCTGCGCTGGTGCGCTTTCCATTATTCTATGGGCTTTACAAAAATGGATGAGGAGACGATCAGGAAAAGAGCAGAACGATTCCTTCAGGACCGTACTGTCAGAATTACAAAAGATATGTCACTGCGCCAGCATGCCTGTCTGATTCCATGGGATGAACTGGATAAACTGTCGCAGTATGAAAACAGTATTACCGGAAAGAATACAGACTATAAGCAGCTCGACAGGGATAATATACAGGTTATGCTAAAGGTCCTTAAGTAAACTGATATTCCAAAGCTGGTTGAGGCTCTTTGCTACGGCGATGGTAGAACAGGCAGCATTTCTGGCTTTGTTACACTTGATACCGAGGACTGCACAAAGATCTATAAGATGATGGTGTAAGCCTTTGCCTCAGTAATTGTGGTATTATAGTTGGGAAAGAACCTATATTGGTTTAACTTACTTAAGGAGGGAACATCATGTTAGAAGTTGGGACAAAAGCTCCGGATTTCGAACTCCCGGATCAGAATGGAACAATACATTCACTTAAGGAGTATCGTGGGAAAAAGGTAATTCTTTATTTCTACCCTAAAGATAATACTGCAGGTTGCACCAAACAGGCCTGTGGATTTTCAGAGCGCTATCCGCAATTTACTGAAAAGGGCGCGGTCGTCCTTGGTGTAAGTAAAGACACCGTAGCTTCCCATAAAAAGTTTGAGGAAAAATATGGCCTTGCATTCACTCTTCTTGCTGACCCGGAGAGAAAGGTAATTGAAGCCTATGATGTCTGGAAGGAAAAGAAGAACTATGGAAAGGTCTCAATGGGAGTAGTAAGGACCACATATCTTATTGATGAAAACGGGATCATAATCAGAGCCAACGACAAAGTTAAGGCTGCAGAGGATCCTGAAAAGATGCTGGGTGTTCTCGAGTAATCCCAAATTTTAATTATATACAGTCTGAAACTTCCCATGCCTAAAAGGGGTGGGAAGTTTTCATGTCTTATTGTAAAACTTATAAAAGGTAAAAATAAAAGGAGAAGGTGTGAAAATGGTTAAATTTAGTGAAATCGAATATAAGCGTCCGGATATTGAGGAGCTTAAAAGAGTTGTAGAAGATGCAACTGCTAAGATCCGTGATGCAAAGAGTTATCAGGAGGTTCGAGACGCATATTATGCTCTGCAGGAGCGCGAGCGGATGGATGATACTATGTACACCGTGGCTCACATTCGCAATACCATCAATATGAATGATGAGTTTTACGATGGAGAGATCAAATGGCTCCAGGAGGAATTTGCCAAGACTATCCCTCAGTACAATGCTTTTGAGAAGGCCCTTACCCAGTCAGAATTCAGACCCGAATTCGAGGCAGAATTTGGTGCCCAGCTCCTCAGGAAGCTGGATGCTTCTCTTATGACAAGCGACGAGAAGATCATTCCCGAGACAATACGCTGCGAGCAGATCAGTCAGGAATATAGCAAGACAGCAGCCGGCGCAGTGACAGATTTCAGGGGAGAAGAGTGCAATTTCTACGGACTTCTTAAGCACATGCAGAGCACAGACCGCGCAGAGCGTAAGGAAGCCTTTGAAGCCTGGGCAGCGCTCTATGAGAAGATCAGTCCTAAGCTTGAGGCGCAGTATGGAGAGCTGGTAAAACTACGTAACGAAATGGCCCTTAAAATGGGCTTTAAAAACTATACTGATATGGCCTACATCAATAGAAACCGCTTTGACTACAAGCAGGAAGATGCAGCCAAATTCCGCGAACAGGTCAGAGAGATAATTACGCCTGCTGTTGCAAAGATACGAAAAGCGCAGCAGGAAAAGCTTGGTGTGGAGAAGCTCTATTACTATGACGAAGAACTGAATTTCCCTGATGGAAACGCTGCTCCTATAGGAACTGCAAAAGAGCTGGTAGACAAGGCACAGAAGATGTACCGCGAGATGAGCGCCGAGACCGGAGAGTTCTTTGATTTCATGAAGGAGTATGAGCTCTTTGACCTTGAGACCAGACCCGGAAAACACATGGGCGGCTATATGACAGCTATGCCTCTTTTCAAGGCACCCTTCATTTTCAGTAACTTCAACGGAACCTCAGCGGATGTAGATGTACTTACCCACGAGGCAGGTCATGCATTCCAGGGATATCTTGGTATGAGATCCATCGAGGTTGATGCACTTCGCGGCTCAACAGCTGAGATCAACGAGATACATTCAATGTCTATGGAGCACTTTGCATACCCATGGATGGAGCTGTTCTTTGGAGAAAACACAGAGAAGTATCTTACAGCACACCTTATGGGAGCGCTTTGCGTAATCCCTTATCTGGTAAGTGTTGATGAATTCCAGCACGAGGTTTACGCACACCCTGAATACACAGCAGATGACTGGAAGAGAACCTGGCATGAAATCGAGCAGAAATACATGCCATGGCGCGACTATGATGGAAATGAATTCCTGGAGGCCGGTGGTTTCTGGATGCAGAAGCAGCACATCTTCCTTTATCCTTTCTACTACATCGAATATGCCATGTCACAGATCTGTGCATTCCAGTACTATGGTCGCATGAAAGAGGATAGAAAGAAAGCCTGGGCGGATTATCTTCGTCTTTGCCGCGCAGGCGGAACCAAGGGCTACTTGGAGCTTCTTAAGATCGGAAATCTCTTAAGTCCCTTCGATGCCGGAACAGTTGAAAAGAGTACTGCTCATGTGATTGAGGAGTTGTCAAAGCGTTATACGGTTTAATCAAAATACCACCAGCCTGACCGGGACTGGTGGTATTTTTCTATGTTATCTATCAATTAGGTATTGCCTTGTTTTGCGGCCTTTTTCTCAGCTTTTTCCTTAAGCTTTGCGAGCTTTTTAGCTGTAGGCTTGTAAAGCCTGAATATCTTATAGATCTGAAGAACAATCAGCAGCACGCATACAACAGTTACAATTCTCACCAAATGATCAGTAGTTCTTGTGCCGTCCTTGATAACTGTTCCGGGCATGGCGCCATTCATGGCCTTACTGTTGACTACAGTATAAAGAGTATGATGCATTGCTTCTCTTGCGTAATAATATGTTGCAGGATCATTTTTATCAAAGTTATATCTGGCTGCAGAAGGAAGCGATGTAAGTTTCACATCTCCACCCGCTTCAGTCATCTGATAGCCGTCCATGAAGACACCTGTATTAGCATTATCTGTCATAACAAGGCCATCAAAATCCCATTCATTTCGCAGAATTCCGGTAAGCAGACCATAATCTCCTCCGGCCCATGTAGCACCAACTCTGTTAAAAGAGGTCATGACTGCCTGCGAAGCTCTTATCTCTTTAGAAGCATTCTTATAACTTCCATCTTCCTGCTTCTCAACGTAATTAAGAGTCACGTTTCCGGCTTTCATTGTCATTTCAAAAGGAACAAGGTAAATCTCTCTGGCAGCCTGCTCATTTAACCACGTTGCAATACTGTACTGGCCATCCCTGTCTCCACGGTGATTTTCCTGATCATTGAATGCAAAATGTTTAATGTAAGTATACATACCCTTGGATGCAGCTCCGTATGCTGCATTTGAGCCAACTACGCCTGAAAGGAAGGCGTCTTCTGAATAATACTCACCATTTCTTCCAGAGAAAGGAGTTCTGTGTATATTCATTGAAGGAGCATACCATCCGTCTGCGCCGCCAAGAAGTCCCTCATTACCTATCATCGTTCCAAACTCAAGAGCCAAGGCAGGGTTCCAACATTGTGCCAGTGTCATTGCACTCGGGAACATAGCCCCGGTTCCGCCATAGATAAGACCTGCCGCTGTATCCGCATCTATGTTAAATGGCTTCTCTATAGATTTAATATATTCGATTCCATATCCACTTACACCGATGGCATTATAAATTTCCTCAGCTGTAAGTTCATCCAAAAGATCATCCCATAATGGATCATCATAATCGAGGCCTCTGAGGTCGATGAGCTTAAGTCCATTATCAGCACCGTATACAATCTTAGTCTCTGAAAGTGATGCCTTATCTACCGTCGTTCCCGAATCAAAACTGTCAAGCTGTGCTATAAGTTCGTCTGAAGCAGTCTTTGTATACGTATAAGATACTCCGTCACTTCCATTTATCTCATTTCCCCATGTGCTTATCTGAGCACTTGGTACTCCATCATGTGTTGGGAAAGTACCTGTCCAGTCACTTCTTGTAAGATAGGTATTCTCACCTCTTGCATCATCAAGTCTGTTAGTAATATCTACACCTGAGTAGCTGTCTTTTGCATAAGTAACTGTATCTACATCTGCATTATCAGGAGTATACAGGCTTACAAAAGAAATATCTCCGCCCTTAGTCACATTCTCTGAAGACAAGCCTGATGTGCTGACAAGAGCTGATGATACATCTTTTGCCGCAAGAATATTGTTTATAGCTGCGTGAGCGTTCTTTGCAGCTGTGATGTAATAATCGCCTGCGTCAAAAATATATGTCTTTGCACCCTTTGAATCATAGGCTTTAAGCTGTGCCTTATCAAATGAAAGCTTTACTGTCTCGCTTTCCCCCGGAGCAAGTTCCCCAGTCTTTTCATAAGCCACGAGCTGAACAGATGATTTTTCCACACCATTATCAATGTCATACTGAGTATATGGACTTTGAGCGTAGATCTCTACAACATCCTTACCGGATACAGATCCTGTATTCTTAACGTTTACTGTGATATTACATGTATCATCGCTCCAGGAAACATCCATGTTTGACCACTCAAATGTTGTATATGAAAGTCCATATCCAAAAGGATAAACAACCTCAGATGTGTAATCATAATCACTGGCATTTCCCTGTTTTAAAACAACATCCTCATATCTGGTTTCGTAATACTTGTAACCTACGTAGATACCTTCTTCATATGTAACATAATTGTACTTGGTCAGATTCCCGTTTGAGTCTGAATACTGATAGTCACCAAAGTTCATAGCAGAAGGTGAAGAAAGTGGATCTGAAGCAAATGTATCAACAGTCCTTCCTGATGGGTTCACCTGTCCTGTCAAAATGTATGGCAGTGACTCTATTGCTGTAGCTGAGATAACTGCTTTTATGTTAGGAAAATCCTTAATGAAATCAAAATCAAGCGCTGCATTTGAATTGCTGACAAGAATAATCTCATCAAAATTCTCATTCAGATATGACAGAATCTCAAGTTCAGTGCTGTCGGGCTCAAGATATGTCCTTGCCTTATCCTCTTCAGAAGATGCATGGCTGTACATGGATCTTGGCATGTCTCTTCCTTCGCCTGCTACTCTCTTAAGAAAATATACTGGCACAGTTCCTTTTACCGAATCCATTACTGATCCATTTTCAAGAAGTACTGAAAGCGGCACCTCGTTGATACTGAAATCCTCTGCATCACCATATGATATTGAGCCGCTGCCAAGTCCATAGTTCTTGGACTGTTCCTTATAAAATTCAAATAATTCTGTATTTAACGCCACTCCTGCATTACTGAAAATGTCTTTAAGACTTCTTCCGCCAGTCATTGAACCATTAGCAGTAACAGTCGCTGAATTAACACTAAAAAAGCTAAAGACTGAATCTGCTGCTTTAGGAAGTGCACTTTCTTCATTACTCAAAAGAATCGTGCCCTCATCAGCAATCCTCTGATGAAGCTCTGCTTCTGCCTCCTTGATTGAATCTTTTGTATAATCCGCTTTGTTATACTCAAGATCAAGTCCCGTAGTATCGACCTTGGAATTGTCCTTCTTCGTATTAATACCACCTATCATACTGTCAGCCATTCTTGCATAGTTTGGTAAAATGCTATTTAACGCAACTATGATCATGGCCAAAAATACTATCAGAATGCTGCGTATGATTGTTCCGACTATTTTTCTTCCTTTACTCATAACCCTCTCCTTTAAAAAATGCGCGTTTTCTGTGCTATGAGATTATCATTTTGCAAATAAAAAAAGCAGGTTTTGTCATATCCTGCTTTTTCTTTGTCAAATCCGGTAATTCAGTTGCCATTTTCTGTAAAAATCAGCCTGAGAAGATATTTGTTATTATCGGTCTTTATTATCATCTGGCCTTTGTATTTTTCAGTGATTGCCTTAATGCTGCCGCTTCCAAAGCCGTGACTTATTTTATCCTCTTTTGATGTCTCCGGAACATCCCCATTCATCTTTATATCCCCTTCATATGGGTTAATAATTTCAACAAGAACAATTCCTTTTTTGTCCTGTATCTGAACAGAAATCCAGCGCCTAGCTGTATCCGCTATCTTCTCGTTTGCTTCAATCGCGTTATCAAGGGCATTCCCCATCAGCGTATAAAGATCTATCTCATCCATAAAAGAAAGCTGTGAACCATCTGCGATACAACTCATCTGAATATGCTTACTATGGCAGATCAGTTTTTTCTCTGTAAGAACTGTATCCAGATACTCATTTCCTGTTCTGACAACTGCATCATACACCGCTATATCATTTTCCATCTCAGATAGAATCCCACGCCGCTTCTCATCATCTTCCATACTAGCCAGCGCACTTATCTGATGTTTCATATCATGATAATGCTGGTTTACGATAGCCATGGCATCTTTTGAAATCTCATATCTTGCCTGAGTATCCTTCCAAATCTGCTCCTTGACCTTAAACTCCGCCCTTTCATTCTCCCTGATAAGCTGCGCACGCTGGTTAGAAAGTATAAAAATGCAGCTCAAGATCGCATAAATGCAATGAAGATAAGTAAATCCAAAAATCCCCGATACCAGACTAAGAAGCCATACAATAAGCAGAATTCCGATAGTTGCCGAAGTAGCAGTAACCGTCTCAACATAAAATCTGCCATTTTTCACCGTTCCCTTGGCAAACCAATAGTAAGCCAAAAGAAATGAACCAATGAGGCACGCCATGTATATAACAGGCTGATCTGCCAGGATTTTACCATTTGAAACATACTCAACTAACGTCCTTATGCAATAAAAGATATGTTCTATGGAATAACTAACTGCAAAAATGTATACAGCCTCATATAACGTTACCTCGGTCCACAAATATATTGAGGCCACAACAAAAAGCCACGAAACTATGAACCATCCGATAATAAAAGCATATCCTGCCATCCCGGTTATGATCTCTGTTCCGGCATAGCCAACATTTTTTGCCGCCAAAATCATAGCATAGCTAAAAATCTGACTTACAGCAATGCAACATATTGCCTTTATAAGTCCATTTTTTCTTTTTCCAATTACTATGCAGAGCCCAATAGTTGGCATCAGCATCTCCAGCAGATATCTGAAATTGAATCCGTCCATCTATATTTCCGCTCCTACATACTGCGCAAATGCAGCCAAAAAATTCTTTTTCTGACTCCTGCTTAGGTAAATATCCTCACCATGAACCCGTACTATGTCTCCATTTATCTGATCAACATATTTAAGATTAACCAGCTGAGACTGGCCCGCTTTTACAAAATTATAGTCCGATAATTCTTCTGCCATTGCGGTAAGAGTGCTTCGCTTGTGCTCCAAAGTACCAAGACTGCAATGAACAAATACATCATGCGCCACTACCTCGATGTAATAAATATCACTGACAGACACTTTCCGCTTCGCACCATCATCAAGAACAATAAGTGTCTTATCTTTCCGAAACTTATCAGATGTTTTCAGCACCCGGTCCATTGTAACGACAAGCTGCTCATATACAACCGGCTTTAATATAAAATCCAAAGCATTAACCTTATAGCCTTCTATCGCATACTGAGCAAGTGCAGTTATGAAGACTATGATCACATCAGGATCTAATTCTCTTATCTTTTTCGCTGTTGTCATACCATCCTGATGTTTCATATGTATATCAAGAAAGATAAGATCATAATCCGATGTATAGTCATCCAGTATATCTATACCATCATAAAAGGTTCTTACAATAAAATTATCGTTATGGTCTTTTTCATATCTGCTAAGGTACTCAACAAGACTTGCCTGGTATTCTTTTTCATCCTCTACGATTGCAATCCTAAGCATATTTCTTCCTCGATCCGTAATCGAATCTCACATCATCACTTCTTGTTCAGCCTGTACCCCACAATAGCGCCAGACTTATGAATATGAATCCCAGTACCACTGGGGAATTAAAGGTGATTTTAAGTTTTTTCATATTTATTTCCTCTTACTAATTTTTCAAACATCCTAATGGAACTACATAAACACCGTTTTCCATCTGGTATGCAACCTTATTTTTCGTGACAACCATGAGAAACGCAGGCTTTCCAGTTTTTTCATAATCTATGTCATTAGCTATATTGATCAAGTTTTCAGCAGCCTGCTTAATATCCCCTTCTCCACCAAGCTTAACCTCTATAAGAGCCCATGATCCGTCATTAAACTGTATTACAGCATCAGCCTCTCGTCTTTTTGAATCTCTATATTTATATACTCTTGCCCCAATAGTATCTGCATAAACTCTAAGATCATGCACAACCAATGACTCAAATAATAATCCAAAAGTTGTGATGTCTTTAAAAATTCCTTCCGGAGTGATTCCCAGCGCAGCAGCCCCAATTGAAGGGTCTGTAAAATGTCTTGTTTCCTTTGTTCTGATAGCTGTCCTACTTCTTAAGTTTGGATTCCATGCCGGTAGTTCCTCAATAACATAAAGATTTCTAAGAGCATTCAAATACTTTGCAAATACATCTTTATCAAAAGTCTCATCTACTCCAGCGCAATCTTCACGAAGTGTAGTATCTGTTGCTGCTATAGAAACATTCCTTGCATAAGAACGCATTAGTTTTCTTGCTTTCTGTTCATCTCTCTTAATCGAAATATCTTTTAGCGAAAAAATATCATCAGTAACTACTACTTCATAATAATCCCTTGCCTGTGCGAGCGCTACTTCCCTCTCCTTGCCGATGGCAACAGGCCATCCACCTCTACATATATAATATGCATAGTCGTTTATATCATTCTTACACATAGCATTTGAAAACTTGCCATTTTTCAAATCCTGAAGTGATACCATCCCGTTACTGTCTCCACTTTCATAAAGAGACAAGGTTCTCATCATCTTCCGGATAATCCTTCCATTACCTGTGTGTCTACTGCTCTCTTCATCTATATCAGACTTGGTTTTATCAGTAACACTTCCGGTCAGTATATACTGTCCAAATTCTCCTGTCTTATCAACCTCATATTTCACCTGATCCCAAATAAACGAAACATGCTGCCATTCATCAATCAATATAGGTTTCGGACCATAATTTAGAAAATTGGACGGAGATATCTTGGCCAGCTCTATAAAATCATGCCGTGTATCAAGTGGCATTAAGTCTATTACTGTTTTAGCGTATCTGTTTGCAGTAGTTGACTTACCACACCATTTAGGGCCTACGATTACCATCGCACCTTTACTCTTGAGTGTAAACTCTACAATTCCATCAAATAGTCTATTTATATAAGGTTTTCCTGCCATATCTTATCCCCTTCCTTCTTAATATCTTATCCCAAATCGGAAGAATATTCAATTTTCAATCGGAGAAAAAACAGGTTTTCGGTCGGAGAAAAATTAAGTTTTCAATCGGAAAAAAAATAGGTTTTCGGTTGGAGAATGTACTAGTTTTTGAATTAAAATAAGGGGCTGTCGCTTTAGATGATTAAATCTAAAGCGACAGCCCCTTTTCGCATATTC
>JAEEGJ010014829.1_pt1 | contig 18360 bp, 12 predicted proteins | sample 8958761 | NCBI WGS metagenome assembly JAEEGJ01 (sample SAMN16246546, study PRJNA631951) | gut metagenome | biome: gut microbiome; feature: rumen; material: RS-attached | host: Bos | place: Iran: Karaj | collected 2018-10
CAGCCGCGCCGGCTCCGCCGGCCGCGGCCCCCAGGCCCCCGGCCAGCCGGCCGCCCGAAATCTCCAGCCGATTCTCCGAATTGATCCGCCCGTCAAAACGACCCGCCGCACTCAAACCGCCAGTCCCGTACTCCACGCCGCCAAACAGCTGATAGTCTTCGCTCCCGAGCGGCAAGGCCAGCGTCAGACCGCCAAGGCCCAATTGACGGATCGTTTCAGGCAGACCCTCCGGAGGAGCATAGGAAGAATAGGCCTCCGGCATAATCCCCATCCCATAAAAGCCATAAGCTGAGCCGTGGAAGGTATTGGCGCCGGTGGGAACCGTCCACTGCTGCGCCGCGCCTGCGAGCGGCGCTTCCTGCCGTACGTCGAAAACCACCGGCGAATAGATCCGCTGGCTTGCCAGATCGAAGCCCAGCGGAGAGACGGGCGCCGCGCCACCGCCCAGGTCCCGGCCCAGCCGAAGCGAAGTGGCCGCCTCGTCGACACGGACCTGCGTCGTGCCGGCGTCCAGATCGGCGTCGATGAGGGTGTTCTGTCCGGAATAGGTATATAGGTTTCTGACCGTCAGCGGTTTATTGTCGATATAGAAAATCCTGACCGTATAGGGGCCGCCCGGTTGCACGTCGAGGAGCTGGTACCAGCCATGGCGGTCGGTCGTGGCGTAATACTGCGCGTTGGTCGGCTGATAGATAGCCACTACCGTCACACCCTCAAGCGGGCCGTTCTCATTGACGACGCGGCCGCCGATCGAGGCCGTCGTCACCTGCGCCGCCATCGGCAGCGCAAGCAGCAGGAAGGTCAGAAGGAAGATTCTTTTCATGGTTCCACAAAGATAACACTTTTTTTGCTGCAACGGACGCAATTGACAATCAGTTGTTTACAACAGTTGATCCCCCTCAAAAAGAGGGGGATCAGGTTCCATAAGGCGTTGATTGACTGATGCGTACATTACAGCGCAAGGGAGGGGGGGCATGGCAGGGATGCGGCAAAAGGAAAGGACGATCCACGGGGGATCGTCCTTTTTGAGATTCCTGGTCAAGCCGGGACCCGAGCGAAGCGAGAGCCGCAACCAAAGGGAGCGAATGACGGGGAGGCCATTCCCGGATTGACGCAGGTGATTAGTTCGCCGGAACGTGGCTGAAGTAGAGGCCGCCGTTGATCTGCGGAACGTCCTTGTAGGTGGACTTGGGACCGATGATCGTAATCATGTCGCCGACCTTGATGTCCTTTTCGCCGATCAGACCCTTGCGGGCGTCGCCGGTGGCACCCCAGCCCGGATATACACCGTAGGAGTACAGGCGGTTGCCTGCGTCGTCTTTGATGTAGATGTTGCCGTACGTGTCGTTGGCGATCTCATCGATGACACCGCTCACCATGTAGTACACATTCTTGTCGTCTTCCTTGGTCAGGAATTCGGCGATGCTGACTTCCGTCACGGGGATCACGTCTTCGAACTGTGCGCCGGTCATCTGGGCAGAGCCCTTGTACTCACCGCGCTTGCCTACGAGCGTAACGATGTCGCCAGGTTTCAGGCCGAGTTTCTCGAAGTCGCCCTTCGCGCCGATGCCATAGACATAGGCCTCACCCGACCAGTCGCGGATGTAAACGTTGCCATAGCTGGCGTTGGCCACGCTGGTTATGATACCGGTGAGGCGATACTGGGTATTGCCTACCTCAGCGGCGAGGAAGTCGGCGATGGGGCATGCGATGATGGCACCCTTCTGCGAGATAGCCTGCTCGGTGGAATACTGCTTCTTGCCGTCGGTGGTCTTGAAGACGATCGTCGTAGCGCGGTCGCCGCCTTCGTTGGGCGCAACGTTGAACTTCACGGTATTGCCGGCGATCGAGGAGATGGAGAGCCAGGATGCTGCATCAGCCGGGACATCGACATACACGCCCGTGCCCTTATTGGAGAGCTTCACGGTGAACTCACCACCCTCGATCGGAAGCTCGGCGCTTTCCGGATCGATCTCGGCGACCTTGATGAGGCTCTTGTTGACCTTGATGACCGAAGCGTCGACGAGCTCGACCGTACCGTTGTAGGTGGTCTTCGGACCTTCGACGGTCACTTCGTCACCGACTTCGATACCGAAGCTGGCCCAGTTGTACTTGCCCGTAGCATCGACCGTACCGTAGATGTAGATCTCACCGGTGGCGTCCTGGAGATACCAGTTGCCATAGTTGGTGTTGGCGATTCTGGTGCAGATACCGGTCACCTGATAGGTCTTGCTGTCCGGACCGGCGATCACCTCGGCGCAGGTAGCGGGGGAAACCACTGCCAGGCCCTGGATGATGTTGATGTTCTGGGTCTTGCCACCGCAGTTGATGACGACCGTGGCCGTACGGCCATCGAGCGTCTTGCCTGCGGAGAACGTGACGTTCGCGGAACCTGCGCCACCCGAGGTCGGGCTGATGGTCAGCCAGTCGGGAGCCGTAGGGATGGACCAGCCTTCCGTCGCATCGACCGTGATGCTGTTGGAGCCGCCGTCCATATTGAGGGCCACGAAGGAAGAAGATACCTTCACTTCACTGAGATAGTGATCGGGTTCAAGCTGGTTGCAACCGGCTGCGAGAGCCAAAGTGGCAACGAGGGAAACAAGGATATTCTTGATTTTCATATCGCAGTCTTGCTAATTAGTTGAACAGATATTTGATACCTACAGAAGCATACCAGCACTGGCCGATTCCGTGGTTCGGAACGAAGGTAGCGGTGGAGCCGCTGACCGCCTTCGGCGTGGAGAAGGTAGCGTAACCGTCGGCGTCGACACCTTCATACTTGAGGATACGGGCGTCGGAACCGATTTCCGGGTTGAGGTACTTGCTCACACCCCAGCTGGAGTTGAACAGGTTGAGGACGTTCTTCACATCGAGGCAGAGCTGCAGCGTGTTGGTGTTGTTGCCGCACTTCACGGTGAAGTCGTGCTTGTAGCTCAGGTCAACGCGGTGGACCCACGGGCTGTAGACGCTGTAACCTTCCGCATACTGGCCCATGTGCTTGCTCAGGTACTTGTCGTGACGGACAAAGTCCATGAAGCGGTTCTGGTCGTCCATCGAGACGAAGCGGAACTGGCGGCTGGAGACCTCATCCTCGGTCGGGATGTAGAGGGCGTCGTAGTTGTAGCCGTCACCGTTCATATCGTTGGTGGTCATGTAGCTGTAGTTGTAGCCGCCACGCCAGGCCTCATAGATGAAGCTGTAGTGGTTGCCGCTCTTGTCGTGGTGCGTCAGGGATGCAACCACGCGGTCCGGCGTCACATACTGCGAGTTGTGCAGCTTGATGTAGTTCGGTCCTTCGTTGGTCGGCACATAGGTGAAGGCAGACTCGGCAGCCGAACCCGGCATACCGGTGATTTCCTTGCTCACGGTGTGCGTGTAGGCAGCCATGAAGCTCAGGCTCTCGATCGGGCGGATGTTGACCTGGGCGCTGGCGCTCCAGCCGTAACCCTTGTCGGTGTTCTCCAGGACGAAGGCCTTGGTGGCATTGCGGAAGCCGGCAGGATAGATCGGACGGTTGTCGGCGCCGTTGAAGCGGGCGAAACCGGCCACATCCTTCATACTCCAGTCGGAGATGGCGACTGCGTTGATGGTCTTGTTGAAGATACCCTCAGCCGAGAAGGTGAACGGGAAGGAGGTCGGGAGGCTGAAGTCGAAAGCGATGGAGCTCTTCCAGACCTGCGGCATCTTGAACTTGGGATCCACGCCGTTGACGGCGGAAGGAACCGTACCGTCCTCAGGACGGACCGTGCTCGGATAACCGAGTTTGATCAGCTTGTTGTAGAGGGCCTCGATGGTAGCCTTGCCCTGGGAATCGGTCACCAGGCCACCGGCGAATTCGTTCATCGAGAAGCCACGGGAAGCTGCATTCCTGGCATTGATCTGTGCCTGATACTGCACCAGACCGCCGTTGGTCGGCATGTTGGTGAAGAACACGAGCGGGAGACGGCCCGAGAAGAGGCCCGTACCGCCACGTACCTTGAAGCTCTTGTCACCGAAGACATCCCAGCTGAAGCCCACGCGCGGCGAGATGGTCACCTTCGAGGTAGGCCACTTACCGGTGTCGATGTGCGTCTCCTGGTAGTTATATTTCTTCGGATAGTAGTTCAGGTCGTAGATGGCCTTGTTGGTCATCAGGTCGCCGTTGTCGAAGATCAGGGCATCGAAGCGGATGCCGGCGGTCAGTTTGAAGCGGTCGTTGATGTTCCAGTCGTCCTGGGCATAGATACCGGCCTTGTGGAACTGGACGCGGGCGGCAGGATACTGCTCACCGTCGTAACCGTAGGTCAAGCAGACCACTTCCGGAGCGGCACCGTTGAGGAAGTCATCGACCGTACGGTAGCGGTAGTAACCCGTACCGTTACGCATATACTGGTTGTCAGCCATCTGGTACTCGTAGCTGATGCCGGCGGTCACCTTGTGGGCGCCCTTGTACCAGGTGATATCGTCCTTCACGTTGGCGATGGTGTTGTGGACGGCGTTGTTCCAGGTGAACAGCTCATAACCGAGGGCCATGTAGTTGTTGCTCTGGGTGTCGTCGAGGATGTCGATGAACGGGAACTGGTCGGAGTTCGTGCCGCGGACGTCATCGAGTTTGGAGAAGGTAGCCAGGAACTGGTTCGACAGGTTGTCGGTCAGACGGCTGTTGAGGTCGAGAGACCAGGTGCTCACCAGGTTGTTCATCGAATACATCGAGTTGGCGAACGACATGGAATACTGCGACATACGGGCGCCGGACATACGCGTGCCACCGTCCATCGAAGAACCGTTGGGCGAGTTCCACACGTTGTTGCGGGTGTAGTTGTAACGCAGGGCCAGCTTGTGCTTGCTGCTGATGTTCCAGTCGATGCGGGCCAGGATCTTCATGTTGTTCTCGTTGGCCGGGAAGTCGGTCCAGGAACCCGTGTCATAGCCATATTTGCTCTTCACGAAATCGGACACGCGCTGCAGGTCGGCCAGACGGGTGCGGGAGATGTAGTTGGTCGGGTCGGCTACGCCGTTGGCGGAACCCTGCCAGCGGTTGACCACCGTCGGAACCTTGGAATACTCACCGTTGATGAAGAAGAACAACTTGTTCTTGATGATCGGGCCGCCGGCGGTGAAGCCGTAGGTCGTCGAACGGTCTTTGGCGCGGGCGCCGCCGATCTGCTCGCCTTCGACCGTGTCACCGCGCATGTTCTCGTTGCGGTGATAGACATAGGCGCTGCCCTTGAAGGTGTTCGTACCCGACTTGGTGATGGCGTTCACGCCACCGCCGATGAAGTTGGTCTGACGGACGTCGTAGGGCGAGATCACGACCTGGAGCTCTTCGATGGCGTCGATGGAGATCGGGTTGCCGCCGCCCGGGAGGTTGGAGCTCAGACCGAAGTTGTTGTTGAAGTTCGCACCGTCAACGGTGAAGTTGGCCAGACGGCCGTCGCTACCGGCGAAGCTCATGCCGTTGCCGCCGTACGGCGACAGACGGGTCACGTCCGTAACGGAACGCGAGACGCTCGGCAGGTTGACGATCTGCGAGTTGTTGATGTTGGTGGCTGCACCTGTCTTCTCGGTGGAGAACTTCGAAGAAGCGGAGGCGACGACGATCGACTCGGCAAGAAGCTCGGTGCTGGTCTTCAGCACGGCGTTCTGCTGATACGTCTCAGCCAGCGAAAGGACGATGTCGGGGAAAACGACGGTCTGGCAACCGATCAGGGACATCGTGACTTCGTACGGACCGCCGGTACGCATACCCTGGATGGCATAGCGACCGTCTTCGTTGGTCACGGCATAATACTGCGTGCCGGAAGGGGTGTGGACGGCAATGACTGCCGCACCGATGAGAGGCTCGCCGCTTTCATCGACGATCTGGCCGGCGAGGCTCGAGGTGGTCACCTGTGCCATGGCCGGGAAAATCATCAGCAGGAAAGCTGCTGCAGCCAGAAAACACTTCAATGTTTTTTTCATAAAGGCTCTTAAAAGTTAAATAATTAGGTATAGTAAATAGTTGTTATAGTCCCCATGCGGCAGGATCGTATTTCGACTCTGCCTCTTTTTCATAAGTATCGTCCAGGTTGTGGAAAAAGTCGAAGCCGGTACGCTTCTCGATCTCGGCCACGCTGAAGGCCTGGCTGCGGCTGATGACCTGGCTGCCGTAGCTCTTGTTCTCGAGCCAGAAGCCGATGGCCGAGTAGCCGCCGTTGGCCTCGCCGGCCTTGTAGCGGAGCACCGCTTTGAAGTAGGCCTTGGGCACCGCCACGTCGCGGCCCTGCACGTCTTTCACATATTGGATATCGGTATCATTCGCCGTGGTGAGCACGCAGCCCGTGACCACGTAGAGCGTGTCGCAGCTGGAAACGAGCCCGCGCACCTGCGACTCCAGCGTCTCCCAGATGCCCTGGTTGAGATTGGCGTTCTGCGGCGTGATGTTGGTGAAGTAGAAGGTCTGCTCGTTGGCCGCGGCGTTGCAGAGACGGTCGGCCGAAGGCAGCTGGTGGCCACGGTCGTAGCCCGTGTAGCTGCGCGAGGCGTCGCCCTGGTAGCGGCGCGGGACGATCGGATCGTAATCCCACTTGTCGGTACGGGAAGTACCCCGGGTCAATCCGTCATAGAGCGGATAGGCCACCCAGAGGGAGACGCGGTTCGAGAGGTCGAACCAGAATGAGTAGTTGCGCACCAACTGGTCGTTGAAGGTCATATCGTGGCTGAAGAAGCCCTTCCCCTCCTCCTTCTTGACGGCGGGGAGCTCCAGCCAAGGCTGCACCTGGCTCTCGACCAGGGCCTCCAGCGGCTGCTGGGTGAGCGTCAGGCGGAGTTCCTTCGTGCTGACAGACGCGTCTTCGGTCGTGAAGGTGATCACGGCCGAACGGGACTCGCTCGTGCTCGGGTTCTCCGTATATGCGATGGATACCACGCCGCCGGTCTGGCCGGAAGCGGGCGTCACGGTAAAGTCGGAATGGGATGAGGAGGCCTTCCAGGGCACATTGGCCGCAAGCAGGACGCTGAACGAGCCGGCGTCGCCGCTGACGGAGGCTTCCGTCTGCTTGAGCGAGAAATAGCTGCCCGTGTCGTAGCGGGCACCGGTGAGGCCGGCGTAATCGTTTTTATCCGAGATGGTTACCTGAATGCGGGAAGAATACTTGCCGGCGATGCCCTTGAGCGTGCCGCTGCCCGTAGGGACGGCGTCCGCACCGAAGATCGCATATTGCGAAGTGAAGAGGTCGAACTGCCGGCCGGAAGCGTCTTCGAAGCCGATCGTGCCTTTGTCAGCGGCCGTGTAGAAGGTCTTGCCCATATACTCGGAGCGGACCTGCACGTCCTTGATGGCTACGTAGGTGCATTCATACTCACCGGTCAGGAGCTGCTCGACCGTGATGGTTTTGGGTTCGGGCGTGGCCGTGCCCAGGAAGAGGATGTTGTCGAGCGGAAGCCCGTTTACCTGGATGGCGCCTTCCGCATAGACCGAAAGGATCTGGTCCTTGAGGTTCACGCGCACCCGCTGGCCGCGGGCGAAAGTCTTGTTGTCGGCCTTGCAGTAGAGCATCAGGCCGGCGTCGCCGTCGGAGATGATGATGGTCTTGGCGGAGGAGTAGTTGTTCAGGCCACCGTCGGTATCGCGACGGTAGTCGCTGATTACCAGGCCTTCCACAAAGATATCCTCGGTAATCGTATAGTCTTTGCCCGGGTAGAGGGCGCGGACTTCGCGGATGGTCTTCTGGACCGGATCGGCCTTGACGAACATCAGCTGGGAAACGCTGACCGTAGCCGTCTGGTCGGAAGTCTCGAAGGTAATCGTGGCGTTGCGCGCGTCACCGCTGTTGGGAGAGGCGGTTACCTGCAGGGTCGCGGCGCCGGAACCGGAGGTGGAAGAGAGGTTGATCCACGATGCATCGGCCCGGGCGTACCACAAACCGTTGGAAGAAACGCTGAGCGAGGCCGACCCCCCTTCTACGCCAAACGAGAGGGACGAAGGAGTGACAGATACCGTAACCGGCTCTTTCACAGGCTCGGGCTCGTGGCACGAAACCAGGGTGAACGCCAGGGCGGCAAGGCAGATCAGCAGTCTGACGGCTTTCATCGATTACACGTTGGAATATCCGTGCAAAGGTATCAATATTTTTTGTTTCTGAAAAAGAATATCTACCTTTGCGCGCGAAAACCAAGAGGATGGATTTGACTGCTTGCCAACCTCTCTAAAAAAGGCTAAAAACTATGTATCTTTTCACTTCTGAATCCGTTTCAGAGGGCCACCCCGATAAAGTGGCCGACCAGATTTCCGACGCAATCCTCGATGATTTCCTCCGCCAGGACCCGGCTTCGCACGTGGCCTGCGAGACCTTTGTGAGCACCGGCCTCGCCGTCGTCGGCGGCGAAGTCACTTCGCACGATGCGTATGTAGATATCCAGGGCGTGGTGCGCCGCACCATCCGCCGTATCGGTTACACCAAAGGCGAGTACCATTTCGACGCAGACTCCTGCGCCGTGATCTCCGCCGTGCACGAACAGAGCGCCGACATCGCCATGGGCGTGAACCGCGCCACGAAGCAGGAGCAGGGCGCCGGCGACCAGGGCATGATGTTCGGCTATGCCTGCAATGAGACCCCGGAACAGATGCCGCTGCCGCTGACCCTGGCCCACATGATCCTGATTGAGCTCTCGCGCATCCGCCGGGAAGAACCCTCCCCGATGCCCTACCTGAGGCCCGACGCCAAGAGCCAGTTCACCATCGAATACAACGACGACCACACGCCCCACCGCATCCACACCCTCGTGCTCTCCACGCAGCACGACCCCGACGTGGACCAGGCCCGCATCCGCGAAGATGTCGTGAAGATCCTCCTCCCCCGCCTCAAGGCAAGGCTGGAGCCCCGCATCGCCGCGCTGTTCCAGGACGACATGATCCTCCACGTGAACCCTACGGGCCAGTTCGTCATCGGCGGCCCGCACGGCGACACCGGCCTGACCGGCCGCAAGATCATCGTCGATACCTATGGTGGCCGCGGCGCGCACGGCGGCGGCGCCTTCTCGGGCAAGGACCCGAGCAAGGTGGACCGCAGCGCCGCCTACGCCGCCCGCCACATCGCCAAGAACCTGGTTGCCGCCGGCGTGGCCGACGAAGTGCTGGTACAGGTGTCCTACGCCATCGGCGTGGCGCGTCCGGTAAGCATCTTCGTCAACACCTACGGAACGGCGCACGTGCCGATGACCGACGGACAGATCGCCAGCAAGGTCGATGAACTCTTCGACCTCCGCCCGGCTTCGATCGTCGAGCGCTTCGGCCTGACCAACCCCATCTACGAACCCACGGCGGCCTACGGCCACATGGGCCGCGACCCCTATGTGAAGGAAGTCGAGCTCATCCGTGACGGGAAGACCGTCCGGCGGAAAGTCCAGTTCTTCGGTTGGGAGTTACTCGATGCGGTCGACAAGTGCCGTGCGGCCTTCCAGCTGTAGCTGCAGGGCCTTGGGCACAGGCTTGTCCAGGCCCGGAACCAGGAGGTCGTAACGGACCGTCGCCCGCGCGGCGTCCTTGTCAACGGCAATGGAAACAATTTTGAAAGAGGTCGAACGGACGGCCTCTTTCATTTTTTCTGCCAGCTCGGGCACAAGTTCCTGGGCGCGGGCTCCTTTTGTCACCTGCGCCGCCAGGGCGGGCGTACAGCACGCGGCCGCCTTTTCGTATTCAGCCGTGTAATACGCGTTTAAAAACGTTTCAGACACGGCTTCGACCCGTTCTTCCGTCCGGTCGCAGGCCGCGAGCGGAAGCAGGCACAGCGCCACAAGCGCAAGGATGACAATCTTTTTCATAGGCTAAATGTCCATTTCGACGACCGTGATGCCGGCCCCGCCCTGCTGGACGGCTTCGTCGCGCAGCGACTTGACCGCCGGCACGGTCTTCAGGTACTTGCGGATCTCCTCGCGCAGCACGCCGTTGCCCTTGCCGTGGAGGATCTTCACCTGCCCCACCCCCACCATCGTGGCGTCGTCGATGAAGTGCATCACGATGTCCAGGGCGTCGGCGAGGCGCTCGCCGCGAATGTCGATCGTAGGCTTGAAATCGAGCTTCCGCCGGCTGATGGATTCGCTGTCGTAATGGATGACAGGCCGGAAAGTACTGCGGGTCTTGTCTTTATACTGCTGATTGGAAATCTTTTCCACCTTTCCGGGCGCCAGTTTCGAGATGATGCTGCCCACCGACACCGAAACATACTTGGCCGCCACCTGCGTCACCTCGCCCACCATGTCGTTGTCCTTCAGCCGCACCTTGTCGCCCACCTTCAGCGGCGAGTTGTCGACGGCCGCCTTCTCCTTCCGGGACCCTTTCCCGTCGTGTCCGGCTTGGCTTCCGTCGTTCCCGGCTTGACCGGGAATCTCGCCCCGTTTTTCCTTCCTTGCCCGCTCCCGCTCCTTGCGCGCGATGATCTGCTGCATCTTGCGCTCGATCACCGCGTCGTTCTCGCTGGGTTTTTCCTCCCGGAGCCCTTCCTTGAACTTACTCAGGTTCTCGCGGGCGACCTTGGTCTTGTCGCGGTCGGCCTGGGCTTCGCGGATCTCGCGGATGGTGCGCTCCACCTCCCTGTTGGCGCTGTCGAGAATCTCCTGCGCCTCCTTTTTGGCCTCTTCCAGAATGCTCTTTTTCAGCGCTTTGACCTCGCCCAGCTCTTTCTGGTACTTGTCGGTCAGGCTCTCGAGGGTCTTGTCGGTGGTCTTGATGCGGGCCAGCTTCTCGTCGAGGACACGGCGGCTGCGGGCGATCTGGCGCAGATTGCGTTCGATGTTGACGAATTCGCTGCCCGCACGCTCTTCGGCGTCCTTGACCACCTCGGCCGGCAGGCCCATCTTGCGCGCCAGCTCGAAAGCGAAGGAATTGCCCGGCATGCCTTGCTGCAGCTGGAAGAGCGGCTTGATGGCGGCGCCGTCAAAGAGCATTGCGCCATTCATCACGCCGGAACTCTTGTCGGCGTAGAGTTTCAGGTTCGTGTAGTGCGTGGTGATCACACCGTAGGCGCCCATTTCGTCGAGGCGCGAGAGCACGGCCTCGGCGATGGCGCCGCCGGCTGCCGGCTCGGTGCCGCTGCCGAATTCGTCGATCAGCACGAGCGACGAGGCGGTGGCGTGCGTGAGGATCTCCCGCATGTTCTGCAGGTGGGAGCTGTAGGTACTCAGGTCGTTCTCCAGCGACTGGTCGTCGCCGATGTCGATAAAGATGCTGTCGAAGATCAGCATCTCGCTCACCTCGGACGTGGGGATGAGCATACCCCACTGGAACATATACTGGAGCAGACCTACGGTCTTGAGGCACACTGATTTACCGCCCGCATTCGGGCCGGAGATCAGCAGGATGTGCTTTTCTTTGTTCAGCGACAGGGTCAGCGGTACGATCTCTTTCTTCTCCCGGCGCAGCGAGGCTTCCAGCAGCGGATGCCGGGCCCGGCGCAGGTTCAGTTCCCCATTGTCCGACAGGATCGGCATACCCGCGATCATATCGAGGGCCACAAGGGCTTTCGAGCGGATGAAATCGATCTCGCCGATGAATTCCGAGGCAGCGATGAGGCCGCCCAGGTACGGACGCAGGAACTCCGTGAATTCCATCAGGATACGGGCGATTTCGCGCTGCTCGTCGAACTGCAGTTCGCGGATCTGGTTTTCCAGTTCCACGATTTCGAGCGGCTCGACGAAGGCCGTCTTGCCGGTAGCCGATTCGTCATAGACGATGCCAGGCAACTTCTTCTTGCTGCCCGCCGGAACCGGGATGAGCACCCGTCCGTCCCGCACCACCACTTCCGCTTCGGTATCGACCAGCCCCTCGCTCTTGGCCTGGGTGAGGATGCTGCCGATCCGGCGGGACACCTGCCCCTCCTTGGAGCGGAGGGCCCGGCGGATTTCGCCCAGCTCGGGCGAAGCCGTGTCGCGCACCTCACCGCTGCGGTCGAGGATCGCCTCGATGCGCCGCCCGATCTCAGGCTCATAGCTCACCGACGCGGAAATCTGCCGGAGCGTGGGATACAGGTCGTCCTTGCACTCGCGGAAAAAGGCCAGGATGCGTCGAAGGGTATCGAGGCTGGTGCGCAGGATGCGCATCGAAGGCAGGTCGATGCTCGTGTTCTCGGCCTGCAGGGGCAGCAGGAAGGCTTTCGTGTCGTGATAGCCGCCGGCCGGGAAGCTGTCTTCAAACAGACAGATCAGGCGCATCTCGTCGGTCAGCCGGAGCCGGAACATGATTTCGCCGCCGTCGTGCGAGATCTGCTCCGCGGCCACCTTGCGCGCCGCATACTGCGTGGCGCACTTGGCCGCGATTTTCTCGCGAACCTTGTCAAAGCCGATTTTCTGTTCCAGCACCATCCCGACGCAAAACTCCTATTTGTATGAATTCTCGATGGCCAGGCGAAGTTCCGTGATGCTTTCCATGGTCTTGATCTGCCCGCCCGATACGAAGGAGATGTCGCCCGTCTCCTCCGAAACCACGATGACGGAGGCGTCGCAGACCTCCGACATGCCGATCGCGGCGCGGTGACGCATGCCGTAATGGGCCGGAATATCCTGCCGCTGCGTGATGGGCAGCGTACAGCGGGCTGCCAGGATACGGTCTTCCGATGCAATCATGGCCCCGTCGTGGAGCGGGGAATTCTTGAAGAAGATATTCTCGATCAGGCGTCGGTTGATGCGGGCATCGATTTCGTCGCCCGTGTCGATGATCTCGCCCAGCGCTGTTCCGTGCCGAAGCACGATCAGGGCACCCGTCTTGGTCTCGGCCATCTTGCGGCAAGCCGCCGTCAGTTCTTCCAGCTCATGAGACTGCATGCCGCCTGTCTTCGTATGGCGGAACAACTTGTTGAAGAAGCCTTTCTGCGCCACCGTCGTGCTAGAACTGATGCGCAGCAGGAAGCGCCGGATCTCCGGCTGGAAGATCACAAGCAGCGCCACGACTCCCACGCCCAGCACCTGTCCCAGAATGAAGGAGAGCAACTTCATCCCCAGTGCCCGCGAAGCGATCCAGATGACATAGAGCAGCAGGACGCCCAGGAAGATATTGACCGCCGACGTACCGCGCACCACCCGGATCAGCCAATAGATCAGCAGGCCGACCATCAGCACGTCCAGCACATCGATGAATGATATGTCTATGAAATCGAACATATTCGTACAAAGATAACAAATTTTTCGTCATTCCCGGCTTGACCGGGAATCTATCCTTCGTCCGGGCTCCGCTGGCTCTGGTTTTTGTTCTGGCCGGCAGAAAAAATGCCGTCCAGCCCAAAAACCACCCGCCGCTGCGCCCTCATCGGCCGCTATCTATCAACCCCTTCGTCATTCCCGGGCTGACCGGGAATCTAGACTCTCTCCCATAGGAGTTTCTTGCCGAAACCCTGACGGTTGTCGGTGTATTTCATCCGGTCGGGGGTGATGAGCCATACTTCGCCGCCTTTGAAGACGGCGTAGGGGAAGCGTTTGAGGTATTTCAGGCGGCAGCGGTCGAAGAGACCGCTGTCGCAACGGCGCACCGTTCCGGCGAACTGCAGGCCGCGGATCTTTCCGATCTCTTCCGTCTCGAGCACCACGGAACCCGTCACCTGCGGATTTTCCAGGAAAAGTTGCGCGTGACGCGTCTTGGCCTCCGACGTAATGATGAATCCTTCTTCCTCTTTGTCAAACACATAAAAGGCATTGGCGCACCACAGCTCCCCGTCGCGCGAGGCACAAGCCACCGTCAGCACATGGTGCTCCCCGATAAAATCCAATATCCGGCTGTCGATCATAGCCGCAAAATTACGATTTTGCCCTTTCATAAAAAAGCCCTACCTTGCATCAAACTATCGAGGCGAGAGATATGTGTGGCTTGGTTACAATTGCGCCGCAGCGACTCATGCGGCTGACTATCAACAAAAACGAACGGAATAAACTCTTGAAGGAACTAGCGATGGCCGATGTTCTGGCAGCTCATGGCTACCGGGTTCATCTCGTCGAAGAAGATTCCCGTACCGGTTCCTATGACGCTCTTATCAACGGCATCCCGGCAGATTTCAAACGGACAAAAAGCCACAACAATATCCAAAAGTATGCATCTATCGCTGTCAAGAAGCAGCACGCAAAGATATTAGTATACCAGTTTGACAGGGATACCCCCGCCATTCACCTGGAAATAACTTACTTGATTCAGAGGGGGTATTCCATCCTATATTTCTTTACCGACAGAAAACAAGAATTATTCATTCATCTAAAAATAAAACAGCCCCGGAGACGGGGCTGAGTATCTGGTACGACTGCAGGCATCAGCCTGGAGACATCCCTTACTTTATAAAGCTAATGCAAAGATAATAGCAAAATGGGCGGAATGCAAGGGTTTTTCAAAGAAATGATGATTCCGGCGGCGAAAGGACTGCGGGAGTTGTTTTTCCCGCGGAGGTGTGTGGTTTGCGGGAAGTTTTTGGGGATGGAGGAGCGGGATTTGTGCGGGGCATGCCTGGAGGAGCTGCCGTTGACGTATCAGTGGGACATCGTGCAGAATGCGGCGTTCGAAAGGCTAGCGCGGCGATTCGACGTGGAGGATGCGGCGGCGCTGTTCTTCTTCGGCGCGGAAAGCGATTATCGGAAGATCCTGTACGGCATCAAGTACGGCGGCCGGAAGCGCCTGGGCCGGCAGATGGGAGCCTTGCTGGGGACCTATCTGGCGAAAAGCCACGCCTTCAGCGGCTGCCAGGCCGTCGTCCCCGTACCGCTGCATCCGCTGCGACGCTGGAAGCGCGGCTATAACCAGGCCGAAGAGATCGCCAAAGGCATCGCACAGGCGATGGGCCTGCCGCTCGAGACGCATCTTCTTCGGCGAAGCCGCTATACGAAAACACAGACAAAACTGAGCGGCGCCGCCAAGTCCCGCAACGTCCAGGGCGCCTTCCGCACCGACCCCCGCCGCGCCGCCGCTCTCCATGCCGCCGGCATCCATCACCTCCTCCTAGTCGACGACGTCCTGACCACCGGCAGCACCCTCGCTGCCTGCGCTACCCCGCTCCTCGCCTCCTCCTTCCGCCTCAGCTGCACCACCCTCGCCTTCGTCGCCTGATCTCCTTCAACGACCCACAAAACCATCCAAAGAAACGGCCGTAAATCTTGGACAGAAGCAGGTTTTGACAGCAATTGTCCAAAAAAACCGCCAGAAACCTTGGATAGTTGTGCTATCAGGCGGATAAAATCGGCCGAAAAGGGCGGAGCGGCGGGTGGTTTTTGTTCTGGACGGCAGAAAAATGCCGTCCAGAACAAAAACCAGAGCCAGCGGAGCCCGGACGAAGGACGATCACTGTTCCAGGATCTCGGCGAGGAGAGGATCCATGTGGGCGTAGTTGCGGAGGATCCAGAGGACGTAGCGGATGTCGACGCAGATGCAGCGGTTCATGGCATCGACGAAGTAGGTGTCGCCGGCGAGGGATTCCTTGTTGCCATCGAAGGCGAGACCGACCAGTTCACCGCGGGCGTTGAGCACCGGCGAGCCGGAGTTGCCGCCTGTGATGTCGTTGTCCGTCAGGAAGTTCACCGGAATGTTGCGGTTCTTCTCGAGCAGTTCCCGGAAGTCCGGCTTGAGCGTGAACTCGTAATCGTCGGCATTGTATTTCTCGAGGATACCTTCCGAACGGGTCCGCGCCGCGATCGAAATCGCGTCGCGCGGCTGCAGCGGACGGACCTTGCCGTAGGTGATGCGCATCGTGGAGTTCGCATCCGGGTACATCGGCTCCTTGCGCGAAAGCTTCATCCGGTAAACCGCATCCTTGAATTCCTTCTCGAGGGAATTCTTGCTTACGCCGGCCTCGATCTGGTCGCGACGCTGATTGAACGACGTGATCCGGCAGGAGGTCAGCGCCTCATAGAGATGCCCGTCGAAGATTTCGTTGAGCATCGCATCTACGTCTCCCTTGTAGCGGGTGTGCAGATCCGTCAGATAGTCACCCCAATACACCGGCCGGACGTATTTGAAGAACTGATTCAGACTGTAGCGCAGCAGGTCGCGCTCGACCCGCATGTCGAGCTGCGCGAGCTCCCGCTTGACGATGGCCGAGTCCCCGCGCGAGAGCGCGTTGGCGTAGCGGAAAAGATTGGTGCCGCGCACGATGGTCTCCTGGAAATAGACGATCTGCTGGTTGATGCCCGCCACATCGTCGTATTTCTCGCCCAGACGATAGATCAGGTCGGAGTTGCCGAGCCACTTCTGGAGCCGCTGCTCCTCGGCCCGTTTGGCTTCGACCACGCCGAAACGGTTGTAGCAATAGATCTCGCCCTCGCGGATTTCCTGCACATTGCTCAGGCTGAAATAGCGGTCGGCATACTTGAGCCGCACGGCCACGTCCTCGTTCATCCACTTGTCGATGATCTTCATCTGGTCGAGCCGGAAGGTCGCCTGGATGGGATTCTGGACCTGGACGATCTCCTCAACGGCATAGGAGGAGGCGTAGCGGTTGGTCCGGCCGGGATAGCCGATGACCATGGTGAAGTCGCCGTCGCTCAACCCGTTCTGCGAAATCTTCAAGACCTTGCGGGGATGCATCGGCACATTGTCCGGCGAATACTCGGCCGGCGAGCCGTCCGGTGCCGTGTAGATGCGGTAGATGGCGAAATCGCCCTTGTGCTGCGGCCACTCCCAGTTGTCGGTGTCGCCGCCGAAGGACGCTACGCTCACCGGCGGGGCGGCCACCAAACGTACGTCACGATACACCTGGTACAGCGCCATATAGTACTTGTTGCCGTTGTAGTACGACGAGCAGATGAGTTCGCCCTGTCCTGCGTAGATGAGCGAATACTTGTCTTCGAGGAGCTTATAGACGCGCCGCATGGCCATCGGACGCGAGGCCACGTCGAGCGAATCGCGCAGCCGGTCCACTTCCGGGGTCACGTCGAAAACCTTCTTGAGGAAATAGACCGCCTGGCCCTTGACCGGCAGCTCCTCCTCGCGGTTCATAGCCCAGAAACCGTCTTCCAGATAGTTGTGGTCGAGCGTGCTCAAGGCGTGGATGTCGCTGTAGGCGCAGTGATGGTTGGTGATCATCAGGCCGTCGCGCGAGATCATGCTGCCCGTACAGCTGAACGACAGGGCCACCACGGCGTCGGAGAGACTCTCCTTCTCCTCGTCGTAGATCATCTTGCCGTCGAGCTTGAGGCCGGCGGCCCGCATCCGCTTCTCGAGGGTGCGGTCGATGGTCTGGATCATCCACATGCCTTCGTCGGCGAAGGCGCTCAGGGCGCAAAAAAGCAACGCCACTGCCAGTAAGATCTTTTTCATCTGCAATGTAACTATCTAATTTTCAAAATTATCGGATTAGAACACAAAACCCAGGGTCAGGCCCGCCTCGTGGCGCGATCCGTCTTCAACACAATGAGTAGACACCTCGACGCTGTAGTGCGCGTTGACATAGGTCCTGCCGCTTGCGGAGGTCCAGTTCAGGTCGAGCCCGCCCAGATAGCTGCTGCCGTCCCAGTAATTCCACTGCTGCTCCAGGGGTTCGACCAGCTGCCATTCAGTAACGTCGGTGTAGGGATCATAGCTGAAGCCATAGCCCAGCATAGGCGCAATCGTGAAATTCCCGATGGGAATCTCAGCGGTCAGCGAAGGCGTCATGTTATTGATATGCTGCTCAAAACGACGCGGATACTCCGTGTAGCTATGTTCCATACCCCAGTTCTCGAGGCTTGCCGACAGCTTCCACGACGTACCGAAGGTGTAGCGGATGAACTCATAGTGATATTGCCGCCAATAGCAGAACACAGGATCGCCGCAGGTCACCCAGACCCGGATGCGGGAATCTGGATCGAGTTCCTGGCGCTGCAGCGGGCGGAAGCCCTGCGTCGAGCTAAACGAGAAAGAGGCCTCAACGACGTGCGCCTCGCCGATGCTGAGTGTCAGGTCGTCGCTCCAGGTGAGGGTACGCGTCGTACCGAACTGCAGGTTGTTGTAACCCACCTCAGACTGATTGCCCAGCAGCCAGGAGACGCCCAGATTGTTCTCCAAGGACACGGCGCCCAGGTCCAGATCCAGCTGGAAGTCGCCGAAAAAGCAATTGTTTTCCTTGAAACGGCGCGCCTCGGCGCTGCCAAAGCCACTCGCATGATAGAGCCACAGTCCGTAGATATCGAAGAGCACGTGCTCCAGATTCGAAGATACCTGCATATACTCCACGCGCTCGGTACTGCGCTCATAACCCAGGTCCAGGCCGAGGCCCAGCTGTTCGCCCCTCCACTGGATGCCTGGCGCCACACGAAAGTTCATCGCGGTGTTCTTATTCCGCAAGTCCTTGTGCTTGGCCATCAAAGCCACGTCATAGGCCAGGTCCAGGCCCACCGACCAGTTCGAACCCAGCGGCAGGCCTGCACCGGCCTGCATAGAGAATCGCTCCAGGGAAAGAGCAC
>JAEEGJ010014830.1_pt1 | contig 18360 bp, 17 predicted proteins | sample 8958761 | NCBI WGS metagenome assembly JAEEGJ01 (sample SAMN16246546, study PRJNA631951) | gut metagenome | biome: gut microbiome; feature: rumen; material: RS-attached | host: Bos | place: Iran: Karaj | collected 2018-10
CTTGGCACCCGTTTCGCTGCTGAGCGTACGGTAGTGCTTCAGGAGGCCTTCCTGCGGCGGGTTGTTGTAATAGCCTGTCACACAGAGGACTGCCACCGGGGCAATCTTCTGGACGTTTTCAATCATTTCGATAGATTCGCGAGTGCAGTTGGAACCGGCACCGGCAATCACGGGCACGCGTCCGTCCACATAGTCGAGCGTAAACTTGATGATATCCAGGTGCTGCTGCGGAGAAACCGTCGCACTCTGACCCGTGGTCACGGCAGGGAGCACGCCACTTGCGCCGTTAGCGATCACGTCGTCGATCATCTGGCCCATCTTCTTGTAGTCGATGGAGTTGCGAAGGTTCTTGGGATCGTCGTTCTTGAGCGGAGTGAACAACGCGGGGAAAACACCAGTAAGTTGAGAAGCGTTAGTAATCTGCATAGTGCTGTAAATATAGTATTAGATGACACTCCGCTCTTAAGAGTAGTCTTTGATTTTTGCGTAATTTGACGTGTTTCCGCCCCGTTTTGCAAACAATTGTTTGCGTTTCTTTGTGCATTGGTATATATTCAATGGAAAAGTAAGAATGAAGTCGATTAATTGCTTGGGAGGTAAAGAGATATGTTGAATGAAAACCCTTTTATGACTTTAGAACGGGCTAGAAGCGTTTATTGGCTTAAGAATAACTATAGACCCATGGGGGAGTTGTTTGATAATGGTTTTCTAAACACGCGTCGTCTAGAATGGGGAGCAAATAATGCTTATGATCCGACGATTAAGGCGGCTTGCCAGGTGCTTTTAAAACAGAAACAAAAGACGACTAAAGCGTTTGTTGAGAAAGGGAAATTACCAAGGAATATTGATGAGGCGAGAGCAGTTGTTTGGCCGTTTAGTAAAAATCTTGGTAAAACTGGGCGAACGATGGGTGAATTGACGGATAACCGTGATATTACTAAACGTGATTTGGCTTACGCTTTGGAAAAGGCTTGGGATGAACAGGTTCGAGAAGCGTCCCGCATTATTCTAACTTCTCAATTAGGCATTGAAAACGATCGTGCTAATGAAACGAAAGGTGCTCTTAAGGTAACGGCCAATCGAAGCTTTATGGAAGAGCAGATAGAACGACTTTCTTTTGAAAAGGGAGCGTTCATTGGTGTGCTGCTAACTATATGTGCATTTCTTTTGATTGCTGATTTTGTTTATATGGGAATGAAAGGGGCTATTCCTGCTTTAGCTAAATTCATTTTGGATACAAAGTATATTGGATTAGCCTTTATAATCCTTTTCATTATTTTTGTTTTAGTTGTTGCCAACTTCGTCATCAAACATACTCTTGAAAAGAAAATTGACAATTATGATGAATCTATAAGGAATCACAAACAAGGAAGAGATGGGGAAGATAAAGTTGTAGATGTTATGCGAGAAACTTTGGATGGTTCGTGCCATGTATTTAGAAATTGTGTATTGCCTGATAAAAAAGGGGATATAGATGCCATTCTTGTTTCTCCGCAAGGCCTTTTTGTTTTTGAAGTAAAGAATTACAATATGAAATGTGAAAATACTCAGGATGAATGGTTCTTTTATAGCGGGAAAAAGAAGAAGAAACTTAAAGAGAATCCATCCATTCAAGCAAAAAGAAATGCTGCAAGATTAGCGGAGTATCTAGAAGCGGATTTTAGTAGAAATAAAGAAAGAAAATGGGTTAATCCCATAGTGGTTATGGCGAATGCTGATGTCGTTTGTTTGGAATGTGAACCGGTTGTCCCGATTTGGCGAATTCAATATTTGTCTGATGAATTGGGCAATATTCCAAACAAAAGAGAAATTTCGGAACAATTGCAGAGTGAAATATGCAAGAAATTGGAATTACTGTATTCAAGTAATTGAAAAGGAGATCCCGCACCGAGTGCGGGAAGACATTGGGCTGAAAATTGCTGATGCGGCGATAGCCTGGCCGCAAAGCGAATATTCCGGAACGGCCATGTGAGCGTGCGGAGCAGGCTGAGCCGCAGTTAAAACGAAATGCAACCTAGAGTTGCTTTTTGCAAAAAGGAGGAGTGCTTGGTAATATACAGCCTTGTTTTTAATGAAGACATAAGGTATATTTGGTAATAACTGAAAGTTCGCTGTCTGATGGACTGAAACCAAACAACAAAAAGAGGATATATGGCTCGCGAAGTTCGAGAAACCCCTATTTTGTTCGGTGAGGATGCTCGCCGGTTTCTAGCCCGTATGCAGGAACGACACCCGGAACCTCCCGAAGTTCGTGCCCGTCGTTTACGGAATTATGAACTTATGAAAAAAGCTTATGAGCGCGGCATGGCAAAAATGCGTGCCCGTGAAGCGGCTAATGGAGGTGATGACCCATGCTTCAGAACGGTGTGAGTAAAATCCGTTTTGATATTGTTCGCTTGCCATCTACAAAGTCTGTCAGGCAATTTGATTGTGGTGATAAAGATTTAAACGATTTTATCCTTAATCGTGCACCGGAATTTCAGAAACATCGGCTTTCTGTTAGTTATGCATGTGTTGATGTTGACGACGCAAGTAAAGTCTATGCCTATTGCAGCCTTGCGAATGACAAAGTGGCTGTAACAGATTTTAAGGATAAAACGGAATTTAATCGTTTTCGTAAGAAACAAGGGTTTCCGAACGAAAAACGTCTCAAAAGTTATCCAGCAGTTAAATTATGTCGCTTGGGTGTTGATGAACGAGCCAAAGGTCATCAAATCGGAACGACTGTCTTGGATTACATTAAATCGATGTTTTTTTTCGAGAATAAGGCTGGTTGCCGCTTTTTGACGGTGGATGCTTATTTGAACGCCGTTCCATTTTATGTAAAAAATGGATTCAGGTTTATGAATTCGGAAGATAATGATCCGCATACGCGACTCATGTATTTTGATTTGATGGATTTGGAAACGTGATTCGGGGTAAATCGTTCCTTTAGAATGGATGATTTTTACTAAATTTTCCCCGTAAAAATTTCAAATACAGGAACCCTTATGGAAAACATTACGCAGATTTGGAAAAAGATCCAGTCCCCGGAATTCAACCCCGCAACAGACATGGGCTTGGTAGAACAGGTCAAACAGGTCGCCCTGACTTCTCAGGAAAGCGCCAAGGTTAGCTTTGGTACGTCCGGTTGGCGCGGCGAAATCGGTTCTGAATTCACCCTCCGCAATCTGCAGGTCGTGGGTGCCGCTATCGTGCGCCTCTATAAGGAAGCCACTCCGGAACTTTTCGAAGCTCTCGGCGTGAAGGATTTTGCCGAACTCCAGAAGCGCGGCGTGGTCGTGGGTCACGACAACCGTTTGCTCGGTCACGAATTCTGCGAAGCTGTGGCTGACCAGTTCGCCAAGGCCGGCGTGAAGGTCTACTACGGTGGCGAAATGCCGACTCCGGAATTCAGCGCCTGCATCGAAATGCTCGGTGCCGCCTGCTCCATCAACATGACTCCGAGCCACAACCCGAGCCACTACAACGGTATCAAGTTCAACCCGGCTGACGGCGGTCCTGCCGGTCCGGAAATCACGAACGTCATCACCAAGCTCAGCAACGAAATGATGGCCACTTGGAAGTTTGAACCGGTGGGCAAGGTCGACTGGGAATTGATCGACTCCCTCAAGATTTACAAGGAATTCTTGGTCAAGCAGGGCACCATCAAGTTCGACCGCATCAAGGACTTCATCAAGAAGGGTCGCCTGACTCTCGTGTGCGACCACGTGCATGGTTCTACCCGTCGCCGTCCGGCCGCTCTCCTCGACAATCCGGAATGCCTGATTACGCTCCGTAACGAAGACGACTCCCTGTTCGGCGGTATCGCTCCGGAACCGTCCAGCAAGAACCTCGAAAAGGTCCGCAAGGTCCTCGACGAAAGCAAGAGCTGGTTCCGCCTGGGCGCAATCTTCGACCCGGATGGTGACCGTATCCGTTTCTACGACGGCACCCGCGAAATCGATATGAACCAGTTCGGTGCTATCGCTTTCCACTACATGGCTACCTGGCGCAAGGAACAGGGCTGCGTGGCTAAGTCCGTCGCTACTTCTAACTTTGTGAACATCATTGCCGAAAAGCTCGGCGTGCCTGTGATGGAAACTCCGGTGGGCTTCAAGAACTTCCGCCCCTGGCTCTCCCGCAACGCCAAGCAGAAGGCTCTCGTGGCTTTCGAAGAATCCGACGGTATTTCCGGCCTGAACAACACGCTTGAAAAGGATGCCCAGTTCGGCCTCCTCATCGCTCTTGAAATCATGGCTGTCACCGGCAAGAACCTCGGTGAATACCTGGATGCCCTGTACGAAGAATATGGCCGCTTCTACCCGACCCGTTCCGGTTTCGAAGTGGACAAGTCCCTCGTTGGCGCTCCGCTCAAGGCCAAGGTTGACGCTATCGCCACGATCGCCCAGCCGGGTGCAAAGGTCATGGTCGGTAACAACGAAAAGACCGTGAAGCAGCTCCTCACGCTCGACGGCGTGAAGGTGATCTTCGACGATGACTCCTGGATGCTGGTGCGTCCGTCCGGTACCGAACCGAAGGTTCGTATCTATACGGAATGCCGCAACCCGGATGAAAAGGACCCGATGTTCGAGGCTGCCAAGGCTCTGTTCTTTAAGAATTAATAAGTCTTTCAAGGGAGGATCCTATGAAAAAACTTATAGTGTTGCTTTGTTTGGTTTTTGTCGCGGTTTGTTCGGCGCAAACGCTGAAGCCTGAGTTCCAGGCTTTTTCGGGTGCCCTGCTCAAGCTGAAAAAGGCCGATAAGGGCTATCATAAGTTCCGCTTGACGGTGGATGTCGCTCCGTGGGCTTTCCAGGCTGACGGTGAAGTGCAGGCCCCGGGCGGTGACGGCGATGCCTTGATTACTGGCCTTTTCGATGGCGATGTCTACGCAATGCTTGCCTATGTTCCTTCGACGGCCGTTGGCTCTGACAACAAGGAATACCAGGTGGGTTTCTTCGACATGATGCTGTTCTTTGAAGACGAACCGACCAGGATTCGTAACTTGCGTTTCAAGCTTTTGCCGCCGGCAAATGACGAATGGGCAATGGGCATTCTGAAGGATGCCTTGGAATCTGGTTCCCTGCTCGGTAACGTGTGGGGCGGCAAGTACGACAAGGATATCACCAAGGCTTCTGCCGATCCGCTCGACAAGGCTAAGCTCCGCGCTTTGCAGAAGAAGGGCGAAAAGAAGCCCGATGAAGAGGCTACCATTACGACTCGCAAACGCCGCGTAGAGGCTGAAGACGAACCGCAGGTCGCCCCGAAGAAAAAGAAAAAAAAGTCCGACGTCGACGAAGAAGCGACGATGAACAAGCGCAAGCGCCGCGTTGATGCTGCAGACGAAGAACCTGCTCCGACCAAGAAAAAGAAGAAAAAGAAAAAAGTTTCTGGCGATGAATGCGACGATCCTGGTCTCTCTGTCAAGGAAAAGCGCCGCTGCCAACTGAAGAACAAGTAATTTTTTAACTAAAACCAATTAGAGGTAATCTATGTCCGGTCACTCCAAATGGGCCACCACCAAACGTAAGAAAGCCAAGACTGACGTTGCTCGCGCCAAGGCTTGGAACAAGTTGATCAAGGAAATCTCTATTGCTGCTAAGCTTGGCGGCGGAAACCCGGATGCGAACCCGCGTCTGCGTGCTGCTATTCTTAAGTCCAAGAGCCAGAGCTTGCCGACCAAGAACATCGAAAGCGCTATCGCCAAGGGTACGGGTGCCAACTCCGGTACCGAAATGACGGAACCGCTGTACGAAGGACGCGGCCCGGCCGGCATCGCCATCATGGTGCAGTGCTTGACCGACAACAAGGTCCGTACCGTTGCCGAAATCCGCAACATCTTCAACAAGAACAACGGTGCCATGGGCGAATCCGGTTCCGTGTCTTGGGCATTCACCTACAAGGGTGTGATCATTGTTGACGCTGAAAAGTATCCGGAAGACAAGGTCATGGACCTGGTTCTCGAAGCCGGTGCCGAAGACATGTCCACCGAAGACGGCGTGCATGAAATCTCCACCTCTCCGGAAGCTTTCGACGCTGTGTCCAAGGCTCTCGAAGCTGCCGGTATCGAAATGATGAGCGCAGAAATCACCTACGTCGCTAACGACCCGGTGAAGCTCGGTCACGAAGATGCCCAGAAGCTCCTCAAGCTCATCGACAAGTTCGAAGACCACGACGACGTCCAGGACGTTTACCACAACGCCGAAATCGACGAAGCCGATATGGACGCTGAGTAATAGTCTTTTTCTACAAAGATTCAAAAAAGCCGATTGCCAAAAGCAGTCGGTTTTTTTTGCGTTGATTAGATGTCAATGAATTTATCGTAAAAATAATTCCCCTGAAAAGCATTTAAGATAAATTATGTATATATTTGAAAAAAAAGGAGGAGTTGTTATGAACAAGCAAAAGAGTTTACTCACGTGTACCATGGCCCTCGGGCTGTTTCTTGGGCTTGAGACTACCGCCCAGGCTAAGGAATGGGAACAGTCCTTGGTGATAAACCTAACCCGTCATGAAGTGCATGAACCAACTTATGGTTATACTAAATGGGGCTTTTCTAAAGACAGCCTTGTTGAGATAGAACCGGGTGTAGCTATCGAGGGCACGTATTGGCAGGTGGATGAATCATGTGTATGTGGTATTTCGTTTGGAGCCTGTGAACTTTTTCTTGTACATTGGAATTTTTTTGACTTGGACCAAAACTATTGGAATGTCGTTTTTGGCGATAGCTTGAAAGCGGGAGTAACCCTAGGCTTGAACGATACGACTGCTTTTGCTGCGGTTCCTAGTAGTAAGTCTTCTTTGATAGATACTTATAAATTTACCTCGAAAGAAGGTTCGACTGAAAACGATACCAATTATTTTGTCTATAGAAAGGATTCTTCGTATTACGCCCTTTGCCAATATATAACGGTGTATAATAGTTCTATAAATAGGAATAGTGGAACGGAAATAGGTTTCCCGGCCTATTTTGTGCACCAATGCATTTACCAAGATGACGGAACGCCAACATTCAGCAAGATTCCGATGTATACGGGTGAGTTGCCGCAGGGTAGGCCTATTGATCCGCCCTCTGTTATTGCAAAGCCTATGCGTAAGAATGTCGGCCCGAATGTGGACCGCAAACCGTATCTGGTAAATGGACAGTCGGCTAGGAAAAATTCAGCGAGCGGTATTCGCGTCGAAAAGGATCGCGTTTACCGACAATAAAAAATCCAGCTGATGAAGGCAACCGAAATGGCAGCCTTTTCTTTTTGAAGTTTGTTTATTTGCTTCCGATTTTTATTGGCGACCAAGAGTTTCGCGGTAGTTGTGCACCGCTTCCTTGTAGCTGCTGACGGCCTTTGAAATGCGTGCAGCGATGTCTGCCTGAGCCTTGCTTGTAATCATGTAGGCTTCTTCTTCGGGGTTGCTGATGAAGCCGATTTCAAAGAGCACGGCGGGCATTAATGCGCCTACGAGCACCATGAATCCGGCGCCGCCGACGCCACCACCCTGGCGCTTGATTTTGCCGTCGTCGAAGGCCTTGAGCATCTGCTCGGTGAACATGTAGCTGTTCTGCTTGTATTTTTCCAAACGGGCTTCGAGCTTGAACCATTCGAGCGGAGAAAGTTCTTCTTTGGCGTTCTTTTCGCCATAGAGCGTGGCCACCTTGTTTTCGCGACGGGCAATGGCTTTGTCTTCTTCGCTTTCGGGGGCGCGGAGCACGTATACGTGGTAGCCCTTGATTTGCTTTTTGCGCTCGGGGCTTGCGTCGATGGCGTTACAGTGCAGACTGATGAACAGGTCGCCGTCCCATTGGTTCGCGAGGTTGGCGCGTTCGCCGAGTTCGATGAACACGTCCTTGTCGCGGGTCATCTTGACCTTGAAGCCTTCTTTTTCGAGTTCCTTTTTCAGGAGCTTGCCGACGGCGAGTACGATATCTTTTTCGTTGGAATTCTTGCCCTGGGCGCCGGTATCCTTGCCGCCGTGGCCGGGGTCGATCACGATGGTCTTGACTTCGCGGGTGCCGGCGGTTTCGTTTTTCGGTGCGGCGACAGGCGTTGTCTTTGCTGGGGCAGCAGCTGCGGGCGCGGCGGCGACTTTTACGGAAGACGAGGAAACTTTAGCGGGGGAGCTGCTGCTTGCAGGAGCGACCGCGGCGGTTTGTGCTTTGCCGGCATTGAGTAATGTGGCAACGTCTGCGGAATCCAAGAGAATATGGCTGCCCGCGATTTCGGGCGCATGCTTGATTTCGACAGATTTGCCGTGCGTGTTCACGAAGGGAAGGCCAATCGCGAATTTGAGGGTGTCGCTTTCGCCCGCGAGAATGAAGGTCTTTTGAACCGGGAACCAGTGGAAGCTGGCCTTGATTTCTTTGGCGAACTGTTCGGCATCGACTGTGTTTGCTGCCCAGGCAGAGACTGCGAGAGCGAAGCTGACAAGTATATGCCAAACAAAAGCCTTCATTATTTGTGCGCCTTTGCCGCGCGGGCCATTTCAAGTTTAGCGTCGCGGTTGATGATGTCCTGACGCTTGTCGCGCTGGTCCTTACCGCGGCAGATTCCCATTTCGAGCTTGGCGCGGCGGTTCTTGAAGTAGAGCTTCAAGGGAATGAGCGTGCATCCCTTCTGCTCCTTGGCCTTGCGCATCTTGGCGATTTCGTGCACATGGGCCAAGAGCTTGCGGCGCCTTGCCGGAAAATGGTTGAATCGGTTGGCGAAAAGGTATTCGTCGATGTGGGCACCCACGAGCCAGATTTCGTTCTTGGTCTCGTCGATGTCAATCCATGCTTCGCCCAAGGTGCACTTGCCATCGCGGATAGACTTGACTTCCGAACCGATGAGCATAATGCCCACCTCGAACGTCTCGTCGACGAAGTAGAGATGGTTCGCCTTGCGGTTTACGATGACCGGAGTGCTCTGTTCCTTTTTCGCCATTCGTTAAGCCTTCTTCTTGCTCCAGCCGGATTTTGCTCCAGCACTTTTTGAAGCGGTCTTCTTGGCGGCGGTTTTCGTGCCGCTTTTCTTTGCGGAGCTCTTGCTGTCGCTTGTTTTGGCGGCGACAACGCTCTTGCTTTCCCAGCCGACCTTCTTCTTTTGCACGTGGGGCACCGCCTCGTCCAGAGCCAAGGTGAGTTCCTTGCAGCCGTCGCCAGTTACGGCGGAGGTCACGATGACGCTTTCCTTGTGGGCCTTGAACTGCTTGATGGCTTCGTCAATGCCGAGGTCGCTCTTGTTCAAAGCAATCACGTAAGGCTTCTTTGCGAGCTTCGGGTGGAATGCCTTGAGTTCGTCCTTAAGAACGCTGAATTGTTCGTAGGCGTTTTCGGCAAAGCCGTCGATCACGAACAACAGCGTGTGCGTGCGTTCAATGTGCTTCAGGAACTGGTGGCCGAGACCCTTGCCTTCGCTTGCACCTTCGAGCAAACCAGGGATGTCTGCGACCACGAAGCTGTGACCGTTCATCTGCACGATGCCGAGCACCGGTTCGAGGGTGGTAAACGGATAGTCGCCGACTTTCGGGCGGCCACTCGAAATCTTGTTCACGAGGCTGGACTTGCCTGCGTTCGGGAATCCGACGAGGCCCACGTCTGCCATAAGCTTGAGTTCCAGGAAAAGTTCGCGCTTTTCTCCCTTTTCGCCGGGCGTGCACTTGCGCGGAGCCTGGTTGGCAGGCGTTGCAAAATGCTGGTTGCCCATGCCGCCCTTGCCACCGCGGGCTGCAATCCACTTTTGGCCGGGTTCGGTAAGGTCCGCCAAGATACGGCCTTCGGCATCTTTCACGATGGTGCCGCGCGGAACGTCTACGATCAGGTCTTCGGCGCTACGACCGGTGCAGCGTTTTGCGCCACCGGGCTGTCCGCTTTGTGCCTTGTACAGGCGTGCGTTACCCATGTCAAGCAGGGTAGAGAACTGTTCGTTCACCTGCAGAATCACATGGCCGCCGCGACCGCCGTCACCGCCATCGGGACCGCCGAGGGGTACGAACTTTTCGCGGTGGAAACTGCAAATGCCATCGCCGCCCTTACCGGAGCGAACTTCAATTGATTTTTCGTCTAGGAACATTAAAGGCTAATTCCTTCGTCGAGGCCGAGCGCGATATTCATGTTCTGAATGGCAGCACCGCTTGCGCCCTTGCCGAGGTTGTCGATAATAGTCGTCACCTGCATCACGGTTTCGTTGCCGAACACCTGGATGCGGGCGTTGTTCGTATCGTTGCAGACGGTAGCGTCAAGGCGGCCGTTGAACAGCACGGGGGCTGCTTCGTAGGGCATCACCTTCACAAAGCGGGAACCTTCGTAGTGCTTCGCCAAGATTTCGGTGAGGCCTTCGGGGCCGACCTTCTTGGTGAGTTCATTTGCAAAGATGGCGACAGTGACCGCCATGCCCTTGTAATAAGGGCCAAGCACCGGATTGAAGAACGGCGTGTTTTCAAGTTCGCAGTACTTCTTCATTTCGGGGAGGTGTTTGTGTGCGAGCGCAAGCGCGTACGGGGCGGGTGCCATGATAGCCTTCGATTCGCCTGCTGCATGTGCAAGTGCCGCAGCATCTTCGTATTCGGCAATCAGCTTCTTGCCGCCGCCGGAATAACCGGTGATGCTGTAGGCGGCAAGGTTTGCGCTCTTCGGCAAAATGCCTGCGGCAACCAGCGGATGTACACCGAGAATAAAGCCCGAGGCATGACAACCGGGGTTCGCGATGCGCTTGCTCTTGGCAATGGCTTCGCGCTGTGCAGCCGAAAGTTCCGGCATCCCGTAGGTCCAGTCAGGGTTAACGCGGTGTGCGGTCGATGCGTCAATCACGCGCGTGTTCGGATTTTCGCAGAGGGCTGCACTTTCGATAGCCGCAGCATCGGGCAGGCACAGGAACGTCACGTCGGACTCGTTGATGAGTCGCTTACGTTCGTTAATGTCTTTGCGGAGTTCGGGAGAAATGCGCAACACTTCGATGTCGTTACGCTTTGCGAGTCTCTCATAAATCTGCAGGCCAGTGGTACCTGCTTCACCATCTACGAAAACTTTGAACATTTGCTTAGTTACTAGTTGTTAGTTGTTGGACTGAAAATTACTTGCCGGCGCCGCAGCACTTCTTGTACTTCTTGCCGGAACCGCACGGGCACGGATCGTTACGGCCAACGACCGGACCTTCGTGACGGACGGTTTCCTGCTTCACAGCACGACCGTCGTAGAAGAACCATGCGCCGCCCACCTTGTGGAACTCGCCGAGTTCGTGGTGGTTACGGGTGATGTTGCCCTGCTTGAAACGAGCTACGAATTCGACCCAGCCGATGTTCTTTTCTTCTTCGGTCTTGGTCTGCTTGATTTCGATGCCGAGCCATTCGGATTCCTTGCTCCAAGCGGTCACGCTCGGTTCGTCGAAGTCGCTACGCTGGGTGGCTTCGAGGGATTCCTTGAGCCAGCCGATTTCCTGCTTCACGTAAGCGGTGTAGCGGGAGCGCATCAATGCTTCGGGGCTAGCGGCGAGAGCCTTCTGTTTGATAATCGGTTCACAACATTCGCAGTATTCCTTACCGGAACCGCAGGGGCATAAATCTTTAGCCATAACTTAATCCTTGTGTCTTCGTTGAAGCGGCTTGGCCGCCGTTAAAATTTGGTGAAAAAAATAGAAAAAATTGAATGAGGATATACGCTGTCAAGTTGGGCTTGATGACAAAAAAGACGAGAGTTTTTATTCTCTCGTCTCAAGTCTGTAGCTCGCAAAGCGAGCGTTCTCTCGTCTAGCTTACAGGCACTTCTTGAGGAGCCAAATTTCTTCCTTACCTTCGCGGCCGGCGATGCTGTTCACCGGCTTGATGCGTTCCACTACATCGAACACGCCGCCGAGACGAGCCATGAGTTCGCCTTCGCTGGTGGCATGCGGCGGACCCTGAAGGGTCTTGCCGTTCATGAGCGGATAAAGGAACAGGATCAAGACGCCATCATCCTTCATCATCTTGTAGCAGACTTCGAAGAATTCGTCGCGGCGACCCGGGTGGATAGCCGTAAAGCAGCAGTAATCGTAAACGATATCAAAAAGCTGGCCGCCACGCTTGTCGTCCTTGGGAGAAAGCGAGAACAGGTCAAGATCCAAAGAACGCAGGTTCTTGTGCTTGCGGCTCAAGTGGTCAAGTTCATCGACGGCAGAGGGGGCAAAGTCGACTGCCAGCACGTCGTGACCGCGCAAAGCCCAAGCTTCGGCGTCGTAGCCAAAGCCTGCGCCGGGAACCAGAACGGAGCCCGTTGCGGGACAAGAGGGGTGCTTGAAAAATTCCGTCAGAGCGGGCGTCACCTTCTTGAGATTCCAGTAGTCCTTGCCTTCGGCATAAAGATTGTCCCAGAAATCCGGGAGGTTCTGCGTTAACATTATTTACCTTCCTTTTTGTACGCAAGCTGCCCGCAGGCGGCGAGAATGTCGCGGCCGCGCGGGTTGCGGATCGTGATTTGAATTTCGGCTGCCCTAACCATAGCCAAAAAGTCTTCTACCTGTTCCGGTGTAGGGGCGTGTAGTGTGGGGTCGTCGCCGTCGTTAAGCACAATGGCGTTTACCTTCACGCGGCGGGGGGCGCAAATGCGAATGAGCTCCTTGGCCGCCTTCGGGGTGCAGGTGATGTCCTGAATCAGGACAAATTCAAACGTTACATAGTTGTCGGTTCTGCGAATATATTCGTCAACCGCTTCCAAAAGTTTTTCGATGGGCCAAGTCTTGTTCACCGGCATCACGGACGAACGGTATTCGTTGTTCGTACTGTTGAGGCTTACCGCAAGGCAGCAGGGCGTATTGCGATCCACCAGTTCCTTGATCTTGGGGACCACGCCGCTGGTGCTCACCGTCATGCGCTTGGAACCCATGTTGAACAGACTCTGGTTGTGCAGCGTACAGCAGACGCGGTGTACGTTTTCCAGGTTGTTGAGCGGTTCGCCCATGCCCATGAAGATGATGTTGGTAACCTGGGCCGGCTTGCCTTCTTCATTCAAAAAGCCGGAATCTTTCAGGTACCAGTTCACATTGATGATTTCTTCCAGGATTTCGCCGGCTTCCAGGTTCCTGGTAAAGCCCATTTTGGCGGTTCGGCAGAAGGCGCAGTTCATGGCGCAGCCTACCTGGGTCGAAACGCATACGGAATAGCGTCCGTTTGCGGGAATCATCACGGTTTCAATGTGGTGGTCGTCGTGGGTCTTGAAAAGCCATTTGACGGTGCCGTCGACCGATTCCATGCGCTGTTCTTCGGTCAGGGCGCGAAGGCTGAACTGTTTAGCTAGTTTTTCGCGGAGGGCGGGGGAAATGTTCCCCATTTCGTCATAGCTTTTGACCTGCTGGCAAAAGAGCCATTTTTGAATTTGGCTAGCCCGGAACGGCTTTTCATCCTGGTCGCGGAGCCAAGCTTTAAGCTCGTCCTCGGTCAGTGTCTTTATGTTCTTTGGCCATTCCATCGGGGGCTAAAGATAGCAAAAAAATACATTTTTGTTAAGGGTAAAAATAGCTGTTATTGCCCCAGTTTATTTTGTGCTGGCGGTGTTTTTGACGAACCGGATTACTTTTGTTTTTTAGCGTTATTGATGTAATCTGTCAATTTTTGCCTTGTTTCCGCGGCGATATTTGGCGGAATTCTAAAGTGGTGCTTTTTGCTCTCGATTAGGGGGTAAAAGCGGTCCACTTCGTAAAACAACTGGGATAGGGATTTGTTGTAGGCATTGGCCAGCGCACATAAGGTATTGATGGACGGAAGTCTTTTTCCGACTTCGACTTGCGATATGAATTGCCTGGTAATGTTTGACCTAATGGAAAGTCCGTTTTGGGTAAGGCCCTGTTGTCGGCGACTCTCCACAAAAACAAGCCTGATGGCTTCGCTGAGAATGTGATCCTTGTATTCCACAAACAACCTCGAAAAAAACGTGGATTTCCAAGCACTCTCTGGCTGCCAATTTTAGAATAAGCGGGTGCGGAGGCGTGCAAACACGTGTTTGCAGGTTTTGAAAAAATATCTTAACGGTTTTTACGGATTGTGGAAATGGTGAAGATAAAAAAGAAAGGTTAATCTTTCGATTAACCTTTCCTTCTGCGGGTGCCAGGACTCGAACCTGGAGCCTTTTGGTTCGTAGCCAAACGCTCTATCCAGTTGGGCTACATCCGCTTGATTGATGGCCCAAAGATAGTTTAAAACGTTGATGCTGTCAAGGGTTTTTGTTGAATTTTTTTTAAGAATTTTTGATTTGTCGGCTAATTATCCTGCTTTTGCGGGGTTTGGGGGATGTATCCCTAAAAGGGATGTCTTATAAATAACTATCTTTTTGGCCAAATTTTTTAACGGTATTGGACCATGGATAAAGTCAAACCCGTATTACTTTCGGTTCTTAACATTCTGAAGAGCTGGTTTACTGACCGCAAGGTGGTCAAGTGGCTGATCATTTTTGCAGTTCCTGTGCTGGCAGCCTTCATTGCTGTCATTGCAGTGTACAACCACTATTCGCCGGAACTTCCGTCCCTTTCGCAGTTGGAGCAGATCAATCCGAAACTGGTCACCAACATTTACGATATGAACGGCAAAATCGCTCACGAATATTTCGTGGAACGCCGTGAATGGACGAGCTTTGACTCGATTCCCGAAAATGCGATTCACGCCGTGATGGCCACCGAAGACCGAGCCTTCTATAATCACTGGGGCATGAACGTGTGGGCGATCCCGTCGGCCATTATGGAAAGCGCCTTGTCTGGTAAGAAGCTTCGCGGTGCATCTACCTTGACTCAGCAGCTCACCAAGCTTTTGTTCTTGACGCCTGAACGTACGATTTCGCGTAAGATCAAGGAAATGATGACGGCTATCCGCATCGAACAGACTTATACTAAAGAAGAAATCCTTGAATTCTACATGAACGAAGTGTATCTGGCTGGTGGTAACTACGGTTTCCAGGCGGCAGGCAAGTTCTACTTCGGTCGTCCGCTCGACAGCCTTACTATTCCGGAACTTGCGGTTTTGGCCGGTATGTTGCAGCGTCCGGAAGCTTATCGCCCCGACCGTCATCCCGAAGCGTCTCTTGAACGCCGTAATACGGTGCTTTACGCTATGCGTGATGCGGGCTACATTAATGACGACGATTACCACGAATATATCAAGACTCCGATTGAATTGGCAAAGAAAGAAGTTTCCAACGAGTCTGGTCTTTATTTCTATGAAGAAATCCGTAAGTACATGGAAAAGAAGTACGGCGAAAATTCGCTGTATGCCGACGGTGTCTCGATTAACTCGACGATTGACCCCGACATTCAGGCCTACGCCGACAGTGTTGCCCGCGTGCAGGTGGAAAAAGTCCGTCGCCGCGTCAAGTACCGTGCCACCCGTCGCCTTTACCTGACCAAGAAATTCAACATGCCCGAAGATAGTGTGGTGGCACACTTCGACAGTCTCTATACGATTTTCAAGAAGGAATACCTGGCCGACGATTTGAAGCGTCCTGCTGACAAGCGTCGTTTCCCGGACTCTATCCTTTATCACCATCCTGAAATTGCGGCTATCTTGATTGAAAACGAATCGGGTGCAATCCGTGCCATGGTGGGTGGTTCCGACTTTAATCAGTCCCGCTGGAACCGTGCGGTGCAGTCCCTGCGTCAGCCCGGCTCGTCGTTCAAGCCCATTGTGTATTCGACGGCCATGGATAACGGCGCAAGCCCCTGCGACTCGGTGAACGACCAACCGGTGAGCATTCCCGACCCGGACGACAAGGACAAGAACAAGGTCTGGCGCCCGGCGAACTTCGAACATGACTTCGAAGGCATGATGACGCTCCGCCGAGCCCTTTACAAGTCCAAGAACTTGCCGGCTATTTTGACGGGTATGAAATATGGCCTGAACAACGTGGTCAACTACGCCCGCAAGTTCGGCATTGTGCGTGCCCCGCTGATGGCGGTACCTAGCCTTGCCCTGGGTTCCGTGGGTGCAACCCTTATGGAAATGACGTCTGCCTACACGGTGTTCCCCAACGGCGGTAATCGAATCGAACCGTACATGATCGAATCTATTGTAGACCGTAACGGCGAAGTCATCGAAAAGAATTCCAAGGTCGAACACGAAGTGTTGCGCCCGGCTTCGGCTTACCTGATGGTGGACATGCTGAAGGATGTGAACATTCGCGGTACGGCTGCCCGTGTGTGGGCGAGCGGCTTTACTCACCCCAGTGGCGGTAAGACCGGTACCACGAACGACTATACGGACTGCTGGTACATCGGCTTCACCAAGCAATACACCATGGGCGTGTGGGTCGGTTCCGACAGCCCGGGTACCTTGGGCGCTGGCCATACGGGTACCGAAGACGCCTTGCCGGTCTGGATGGCCGTGATGAAGCAGTTGCACAAGGACTTGCCGCGTAAGCCGTTCCCGGTCCCGAGCGGCGTGGTCAGCAAGGGCATTTGCAACCATACGGGTAAGATCGCGGGCGAGTTCTGCTCCGAAAAGACTTACTGCCTCTACACCGCGGGCTACGCTCCGAGCGAAGTCTGCGATGGTAACCACTTCGAAGTCAAGACCAAGTCTGCTGACGACGCAACGCTCTTCAGCAACAAGGGCGCAAGTGCTGCTCCCAAGCCGAGCAGCAGCGGTAAGGGCCCTGTCAAGAAGAACACCCGCAAGATGTTCTAAGTGTGGCGCCAAAGGCGCGATTATATAAAACAAAAAACGCCCTCCTTCGGGGCGCTTTTTTTATATCTGGAAGGCGAGCTAGTCGCTATTTAAACATCTTGTTGAGCGTAGCGCGCATGTGGTTCATGTTCGCTTCGTTCAATGTTTCGTAGCGGTAGAAAGTTCCGTCTTTCTGGACAACGTAAACGACCGGAATGTAGCCGGTGCCGTAGGCGGGGCCGAACTTGTAGTCGCTATCTTGGAATACGGGTATGGAAACGTGGAACTGGTCGATAAACAGGCGGATGTCGTTTTTCTTGATGCCGCCGCCAAGTCCGATGGCGATGCCGGCAAGGCCCTTGGGCTCGTATTCCTTGATCAGGTTCTGGATTTCAGAAATGTGGCGCTGGCAGTGGGGGCACTTGGGACTGAAATAGTAAATTAAAAGGGGTCTGTTTGCAAAATGGCTGAACAGAATTCCCGGGTCGCTGATGCCCGAAAGAGGTTTGGAAAAGTCCATCTTCATGGGCTGGTTTGTCGTGGTATCCTGCATAAGCTGGATATCGGCCATCGGGGGTTCGGGAGCAAATTGTGCAAAAGAGGCTACTGCTGTAATGGATGCGATAGATAAAATTTTAGAAACGAAATTCATAACCCTTAAAATACGAAAAAATAGGTCGAAAAGACAGGCTAATTCAAAAAAAATGCGATTTTTTGCGAAAAATCACACTTTTGGATATTCCAAGTAGGAATGATTAGAGGTTGTAAGTCGTGATAATCGAGTAGTGCGGCTCCGCCTTGCGTACCCCGTTCAGCGGAATGCTCACATCGACTTTGTTGACGAGTCGGCTAATTGATTTGGTCTGCGCAAAACGCATGCCAAAGCCGACGAGGTAAACCAGATCCTTGCGATTGATATCCCAAAGGTCCCAGGCGGTTTCGCCGACGCTTTCAAAGATGGCGAACACAGGCATGAGCGTTGCGATTTCGAAATTCGTGAAGTAGCGCTGTTCCAGGTTTGCAAATACGCGGGCTTGCCCGGCGTAGAATCCGGTGGGGAATCCGGCGAATCCGTTTCCTCCGCCTAAGGTCAGCTGCTTGCCGTAGCGGGCGTCTTCATAAAAGTCAACAAGGCCTGTGAGCGCTGTCGAGAATTTTTCGTTAGGGTGGAAAATGTATTCGCCCGAGAGTTTCCCGTAGTAGTCATGCTGTTCGCCGTGATCCAGGTAGAAGTTCATCTCGGATTTGAGCGTGAGGTGGTGTATGGAGTATCCAAGCATCAAGTCGGCCCAAAAGTCGAGGCGAATGTCGTTATCGGCGGCGCCCAGCTGTTCGTAGTTCTTGGAAATCTTCGCCTTGAGCGAGTAGCCTTTTTCGATGTCTTCGGTCCACTTGGCGTTGTGGAAGTTCTTGAGTTTTTCGTAGCGAATGTTCGAAAAAGTCAGGACCATGCCGAGGCGGGAGTCTTTCTGTTCGGGGAGCCATTCGTTGACTGCGGTGGCGGAATCGATGGCGTAGGTGGTGTCGCCGTCGGTAAAGGCGTAGGGGTAAAGCTTGCCTTCGCTGGCCGTAGTATAGTGGTAGTCGTAGGAGACTCCCACGTAGAACTTGCGGTAGGTTCCGCCGAAGGAACGGCTGATTCTAAAGCTGAGCGAGTCGTCGATAAAGTCCTTGACGGCCAAGAGTCTTACGGCTTCGTTGCCGTTGTATAGCGGGAACGAGCCAAGCAGGGCCTTCTTGTGATTGTAAATGGGACTGTCGCCGTATCCCTTATGGGCGCCGTACACG
>JAEEGJ010014831.1_pt1 | contig 18360 bp, 12 predicted proteins | sample 8958761 | NCBI WGS metagenome assembly JAEEGJ01 (sample SAMN16246546, study PRJNA631951) | gut metagenome | biome: gut microbiome; feature: rumen; material: RS-attached | host: Bos | place: Iran: Karaj | collected 2018-10
ATCTTCGCGGCACTGGCTGATAATGTCTCCTATGGAACCCGGATCATTCTTGTTCGAGAATTTTATAAAGGAATCTCCGTCGTATCTTACCAGTCCACCTCCGAAGGTACTTATCCAAGCATAGCCCTTGCTGTCGAAGTAGATTCCGTTGATGTCTTCGTCAGGAAGTCCTCTTTCCCTTGACAGTCTGTCGACGACTAAATAGTCTTCTGCGCCTGTCTGGGCTAGAATTTTCCCCGGAAACAGCATCAGGCAGAAAAAAACTGCCAATAAAAAATCCACCCTTCTTAAAAAAATATCCACCATATTGAAAAATTATTCCACATATCTCTTTGTAAAGTTAAGTAATTTTGTGAAAACCAACAAAATCAAGGATTTTTTCCAAGAATTTTTGTTTCACCAAAATATTAACTACAGTTTTATGACAAGCAAACTTTTCCAGAAATTGGCGGCCGTCATCCTGACTTCCGTCATGTGCCTGATCGGGACGACGGCCTTCGGCCAGAACCGTACCATCAGCGGAACGGTAGTCGACGGTGACGGGGTTCCTGTCATAGGGGCCACGGTCATGGTCGTCGGAAACAATTCCATCGGAACTGTCACCAACGCTGACGGAGCATTCACGCTCAACGTGCCCGCCGGGTCGAGCATCACCATCTCCTGTATCGGCTATGGCTCGCAGACTGTCCAGGTGGGACAGCAGAGCATTTTCAACTTCACCCTTCAGGAAGATACAGAATTCCTTGATGAAACCGTCGTCATCGGTTACGGTACCCAGAGGAAGAGACTCCTTACCGGAGCCACTATCAACATTTCCGGTGACGAAATTCTGAAGCAGAATACGACCAATGCTCTCGGAGCCATTTACAGTTCTGTCCCCGGAGTCAACCTCGTTCAGTCGAGCGGTGGGCCTGGTGCAGGATACAACATCACCGTCCGTGGTATAGGTACTACCGGTTCTGCCAGTCCGCTTGTCGTTATCGACGGCGTGGCCAGTAGCATGAACAGCCTAAACGCCCTCAACCCGGCAGATATAGAGTCCATAGACATTCTCAAGGACGCAGCCTCCGCAGCCATTTACGGTGCACGCGCAGCCAACGGAGTCGTACTCGTGACCACCAGACAGGGAAAGATCGGGGATAAAAAGGCGACCGTTACCTTCGACGCCTACAAGGGCTTCCAGCAGCCGAACACCAACGGAGTACACGCCGTTTCCGCATCGGAATACCTGGATCTGATCAGCCGCGCCGGCCTGCATGAGTTCGACAATATCGAACAGACCATGCCCGTGCAGCTTGAGTGGATGAAGAAAGGCCTTTGGGATGGAACGGACTGGTTCACCGCATCCATCAACAAGAATGCTCCGACCAACAACATGGCTTTGGGAGTGACCGGAGGCGGTGACTCGGTGAGATACTCGTTCAGCTTCTCCAAGTCCTATCAGGAAGGTACTTTGGGCGCACCTAAGCCTACCTATTATGATAGAACTACAGTCCGAGCCAATACTGATTTCTCCATTTTGAGGAAGAACAACCGCGATGTCATCAAGTTGGGCGAAAACGTGACAGTTTCCATCACGGACTCCCGTGACATGAGTACCAGCGGCCGAGGCAGCGATGTCTCCAATCTGCTCAACAAGACCCCGCTCCTTCCCGCATACGACCTTGACGGTTCCCTTTATACCTATGCAAAACAGGTCCGTGACGGATGGGATGCAAGGGACAATGAAACCAACCTTCTGGAATCCCAGACGCTTAAGGAGAGCCAGGGAAAGGGAGTACGCGTTCAGGGCAATGTTTATCTGGAGGTCAATCCGTTCCGCGAGCTCAAGCTCCGTACCGCCTTCGGATTCCGTGCCAACACCAGTTTCTCCCGTTCATATACGCCCGAGTATCAGTTGACCGCTTCCGATTTCAAGGATTATGACAGCGTGAGCCAGAGTTCCAGCGTTTCAACGAACTGGACCTGGGAGCTCACCGCCAACTATAAGAAGACCTTCTTCAGCGATCATACCATAGAAGCACTTGCGGGTACTTCCATCGAGGCTACGGGCTGGGGCATGAGTGTCAACGGCACCCGTTCCTCGACCAAGTTCGGCACCTGGAATTCCGCCAATTTAAGCTCGGTCGAAGGCGCGCTGACAAGTGACGAGCACGCGAGCATGGGCGGTGGCAATACGGTTCCCTACAACAATCTCCTTTCCTTCTTCGGTCGTTTGAACTACAGCTACAAGGACAAGTATCTGTTCACCGCCATTGTCCGTGCCGATGGCTCCTGCAACTTTGCCAAGGGAAACAGATGGGGTGTCTTCCCTTCAGTCTCCGCCGGATGGGTCATCTCCGACGAGCCCTGGATGGCGTCCACCAAGGACTGGCTCAGCTTCTTTAAGGTTCGTGGAAGCTGGGGACAGAACGGTAACTGCAGCATCAGCAATTTCCAGTACACCGGTACTATTTCTCTGAATGGCCAGTATGACTTCTCTTATGACCAGACGAATCCCGTCACTGCCGCTTATCCGGAGAATATCGCCAACTCCAAGCTCACTTGGGAGACTTCCGAGCAGCTGGCCGTCGGTTTCGATTCCCGTTACTTCCGCAGCCGCCTGGGCGTAGTGTTCGACTGGTATCGCAAAGACACCAAGGACTGGCTGGTAACCCCTCCCGCCATGGGTATCTTGGGAGCCAACGCCTCCTCCATCAACGGCGGTGCCGTCCGCAACTCCGGTGTCGAGCTCAGCCTCACCTGGAATGACAATATCGGAGACTTCCGCTATAGTCTCGGACTCAACGGCTCCTACAACAAGAACAACGTCCTCTACATCAACAACGCCGATGGTATCATCCACGGAGAAAAGAAAATCATCTCCGAGAATGTTGCTAAGGAAGATGGTTTCCGTGCGGAACCCGGTTTCCCTATCGGTTACTTCCTGGGAATGGCCAGCGAGGGTATCTTCCAGACCCAGAAACAGATTGACGATTACAACGCCAAGGGTTACGCCTTCATGAACGGTTATGAGAGCGCCCAGCCCGGTGACGTCATTTGGATCGACCAGAACGGGGACGGAGTTTACGATGAGAAAGACTGTGTCGAAATCGGTAATCCCCATCCGGACTTCACCATGGGCTTCAACATCAGCCTGCAGTGGAAGGGTGTCGATTTCAGCGTAAACGGTTCCGGCGCTTTCGGACAGCAGGTCATGCAGAGCTACCGCCAGTTCGCCTTACAGGATCTTCAGGGCTTCACCAACAACCTTGTCAATCGTTACTGGACCGGTGAGGGTTCCACCAACAAGTTCCCCCGCTACTCCTCCGGTTCCCACAACAACTTCAAGTGCAACAGCTACAACAGCGATATCTTCATCCAGGACGCGGATTATATCAAGATCCGCAACATCACCCTCGGATATGATCTCAAGTCGGCCATCAAGAGACTTCCTTTCCAGTCTCTCAGACTTTTCGTGACCGGACAGAACCTCTTCACCTTCACCAAGTATGACGGCATGGATCCGGAAGTCGGTTCCGGCGCCTCCGGCTATAGCTGGTCCTCCGGTATCGATACCGGTTTCTATCCTTCCCCTAAGGTATACATGGCTGGTGTCAGCATCAAATTCTAAATCCGAAAGCATATGAAAAAGATATTACTTTATATTGCAGCATGTCTGTTCGTCTTTATCGGCTGTGAGAAAATCGACAGCCTGCTTGACACGACGAACTATCAGAAAGCTGACACTTCCTCCTTCCCCCAAACCGAGAAGGACGCTGAGCAGCTCGTCAACTCTGCATACTCCACGATGCACTCACTATACGGCGGCAGTATCTTCAGGATCAACCTGTTCCGCCGAATGATCGCAAGCGATGACTATTACGGAGGCGGCTCCACGAGCTCCAAGGAGACTACCGCCGCAGACCGTCTCCTCGCACCGTCCATGGATGAGGACAATTCCCCCTGGAAGAGTTATTATAACGGACTTCACCGCTGCAATTTCGCGCTGGAGGCCATCGAAGCGATGGATGACGATCTGTTTACGGGCGACAATAAGGCATGGTACCTGGGTCAGGCGCACTTTATGAGAGGTTTCTGGCTCTGGGAACTTGCCGAGAGGTATGAAACTTTCCCGCTGACGCTTACGTCGGAGGTGGAGAACATGCCCAAGGCATCCGTCGACGAGATCTACGCGGCGATTGCCGATGACCTCACCCAGGCCATCAACCTCATACCTGCGAAGTACGGTTACTCCAGGGACAATAACCTCGCCGGACGTGCCACGAAGTATGCCGCCGAAGCCCTTATGGGCCGCGTGTGGATGTTCTACACAGGATTCTACAAGAAAGACAATATGGCCGGCATCACCAAGTCCCAGGTCATCAGCTGGCTCGAGGACTGCGCAAACACCAGCGTCTCCAAGTTTGACCTGGAGGACGACCCGCGTGAAATATGGCCTTACACCAACGAGTATTCCAGCGGTGTCGCCTATGGTGCTGACTTTGAGACCTATGTCAACCGCGAGAACCTCCACTGGGTAGGCAACCACAGCAAGGAAACGGTCTGGGGCGTTCACTTTTCGCTCACCGGCAATGGTTACAACCGTCTCCCGGAATGGATCGGAATGCGCAATTCCGCCCAGAGACCCAACGCTGACAGTTATCCTTATGCCGCCGGTTCCAACGGCAACGCTTCAGTCAACCCCATCATGGTCAAGGAATGGTTCGAGGATCCCGATTACGGCCCGACCGACAAGCGTTTCTATGGTTCGATCATCGCCGTTTATAAATCCCATCTCGAAAAGGCTTATCCGTGGTACGTAGAGAATGGCGGTTACATCGAGCTTCCCAACTTCAAGGGACACGACAGCAAGGAGATCGAGAGGACCCTCTTCTATTCGAAGAAATACCAGGCTGTCGCCTGCTATTCCGACGGTACGAAGTCCAGCCTGCTCAACAACTTTTTCAATGCCGTCAATGGTGCTGTCTCCAACAACCCCAAGAGCGGCAACAAGAACGACGCCATCTATATCCGCTTCGCCGACGTGCTGCTTATGCTGGATGAGCTGAAGGGAACTGTCGACGGCATGAACCGCCTGCGCAAGCGCGCCGGACTTGCTCCGTACGACTCCTACACCTTCGAGCGTCTTCAGAAGGAGCGCCGTTATGAACTTATGTTTGAAGGGATGCGTTTCAATGACCTTCGCCGCTGGTATCCCGAGACCGCAGGCGAGGTCATCCAGAAGAACCAGACCGGCGGTTACATCGAGTTCAAGGGCAAGCCCACTACTTATAAGGAACTGCCGGGCCGCTCATTCTCCCAGCGATATGCTCTCACCCGTGGTTTTTGGATGATTCCACAGGAGCAGATCGGTCTCCAGGAGGGCATGCTCACGCAGAACAAGGGATTTGAAGACGGTGATGACTATCTCTTCGTCGACGGAGACCTCCCTTATTAAGATTTAATGAAACTATTGTCGTAGATTAATAGGATTAAAATTGGTTCGCAGGCGTCCGCAAACATTTTGCGGACGCCTTTTTTGCATTGCCCTTCGTTTCTAGACACCCATTACTTCGCGGATGTTCTCCGCCATGCACTTGACCAGCCGGTCAAGGGACTCGTGGCTTGCCCAGGCTATGTGCGGCGTGAAACGCAGACGTTCCGGATGGGAGGTATGCAGAAGCGGATGGTCTTCGGGCAGGGGTTCGGTGGAGAACACATCCAAAGCGGCGCCCGCTATGCGGCCTTTGTCGACCGCATCCGCCAGGGCCGCTTCATCCACGACTGCTCCCCTTCCAAGATTCACCAGGTATGCGTCGGGCTTCATCAGCGAAAGCTGGCGTGCACCGATGAGGCCGCGAGTGCTGTCGTTCAAAGGGCAATGGATGCTGACTATGTCGGCCTTGCCCATCAGCTCATCCAGACTGAGCGAAGGCCAATCCTTGCAGTGTGATGTTCCCGAAGTGGAATAATACACGGGATTCATCCCGAAAGCGGAGGCGATTTGCGCCACCCTTTGCCCGATGTTTCCCATTCCGATGATTCCGATGGTCTTCCCCCAAAGTTCATGGAAAGGTTCGCGCACGTCATTCGGTACTCCACTGCGGGAGTAGGTGAGATCCTTGACCTCGGCATCATAAAACGCCGGACGGCAGAGGAGGGAAAGGATGTGCGTGAAAGTCAGTTGAACCACAGATTCGGTGGAGTAGCCGGCGACGTTGCGTACGGTAACGCCGCGCCGGCCGGCGGCTTCCAGGTCTATGTGATTCAGGCCGGTAGCGGCGACGCAGATAAGCTTCAGCTTGGGTGCTGAAGCCATCACCTCGTCGTCCACCTGTGCTTTGTTGGTTAGGATGACCTCTGCGTCCCAGACCCTGAGGCAGGCTTCCTCATGTGTGGAAACCGGATAGAGCGTCAGCTCTCCAAGCGCGGCTATCGGGGCCAGAGATACCGGCCCCATAGTGCCGGCGTCCAGGAACACCATTTTCATGCGAGCCTCCTTTCAAGACGTTCGCGGATGGCGGCGATGAACTGCGCGGAATTGACGGCCTTCGGCGTCACGCCTTCCATCAGGTTGACCAGGTCCTTCGTGGCAATACCGTCGCCGAGGGTGTCGAAGCAGGCGGCCTCCAGCGCGTCCGCGAAGCGGCAGAGCGCCTCCAGGCCGTCCTTCAGGCCTCTCTGGCGCAGTGCGCCGCTCCAGGCGAATATGGTCGCCATAGGGTTGGTGGAGGTCTCTTCGCCCTGCAAATACTTGTAATAGTGGCGTGTCACGGTGCCGTGAGCGGCCTCGTATTCATAATTTCCGTCAGGACTTACCAGCACGCTGGTCATCATCGCGAGCGAGCCGAAGGCAGTAGAGACCATATCGCTCATCACGTCTCCGTCGTAGTTCTTGCAAGCCCAGATGAAACCTCCCTTGCTGCGGATCACGCGGGCGACGGCATCATCGATGAGGGTGTAGAAATAGGTGATCCCAAGCTCTTCGAACTTGTCCTTGTATTCCGTATAAACCTCGTTGAAGATCTCCCTGAAACGGGCATCATAGGTCTTGGAAATGGTATCCTTCGTGGAGAACCAGAGGTCCTGCTTTGTGTCGATGGCGTATTTGAAGCAAGAGTGGGCGAACGAGCGGATGGACTTGTCCGTATTGTGCATGCCCTGGACGACGCCGGCGCCCTTGAACTCCTGGATCACAGCCTCTTGATGGCTCCCGTCCTCGCCGTCGAATACGATCTTGGCGATGCCTGGCACTGACACCCTCAGTTCGGTGTTCTTATATACATCGCCGTAGGCGTGACGTGCGATAGTGATGGGTTTCTCCCAGTTTTTGACTACGGGATGAATGGTTGGGATGGTGATGGGCGCGCGAAAGACCGTTCCGTCCATGATGGAGCGGATGGTACCGTTGGGACTTTTCCACATCTGGTGGAGATTGTACTCCGTCATGCGCTGCGCGTTGGGGGTGATCGTGGCGCATTTCACCCCCACGCCGTATTTCTTGCAGGCCTGGGCGGCCTCGACCGTTATCTTGTCGCCGGTCTCATCCCTTTTGACGAGGCCCAGGTCGTAGTACTCGACCTTAAGGTCTATGAATGGAAGGATGAGTTCGTCCTTGATCATTTTCCAGAGGATCCTGGTCATTTCGTCGCCGTCCATCTCCACGAGGGGAGTGGTCATCTTTATCTTTGCCATAACAAACTACTGTACTTAACCGAAATACAAATATAAGAAAAAAGTTTTTCGTCCGGAAGTTTGCAAAGTCCCGAAATGTCCTTATATTTGCAGTCCCGAAAAGGCAAATGTGCCTTTGACGACCTCTGGATGTGGCGCAGTTGGTAGCGCACCTGGTTAGGGACCAGGAGGTCGCTGGTTCAAGTCCAGTCATCCAGACTTTAAAGAATGAGCGCTTGCAGAGTCCTGCAAGCGCTTTATTTGTTTTATGTCCTTCCCTCCCGGATCTATTTGACGGTATACTCGTAGAGGAGGATGCTGTGCGCAGGGACGGTGATGTTGGTGTTCGGCTTCTCGGTGCGGGTCTGGAGACGGATAACATCGGGATTGTCGATAGTGTTCGCATCAGTGCTCTGTGCCGGGGCGAGGGCATATACGGTGACCTTGGACTTGGGGTCCGGAGAAGCGCCGTCGAACTTCAGGGCCACGCTCTGCGGTTCCTCGGTAGGATTGACCACGGAAACCATGATCTTTCCGGACTTGCTGCACTTAGTCGCGACAATGTCAAGGGGATAGGTCGGACTTCCGGACGGTTCGGTAGGGATGTCCACGAAGGGAGTGCCTTTCATAGGCTTCTGGGGAGAATTGCCAGTAAGGCCGAGCGGGAGATCACCCAGATGCTCGATGAAGAGCTTGAACAGAAGGCCTGTAGCACTGATGGTGGCAGTGTTGTCGTTGTATGTGTAGAGGCTGCCGACGCTGGTAATACCCGCCATCATCACGTAGTAGCTGTAGCGGTACATCTCGTGGAGGGTGATGGCTGCACCTATCGTGCCCTGGAAGCCGCGGCCACGGCCGCCGGCCCATTCGTCGATCCAGTACGGCACATGCTTCTCCTTCACGCCGGGGATCATCTCCTCGTACTTGTCCATCGACTCAGCGGAGTTCTTCACCCTGTTCGCGGCCAGGCGGATGGACTCGAGGTAGTCGAACTGACAGGGAATCCAACTGTCGGTCTCATCGTCGAAGTAGGCGCTGGCATTGGGGTAAATGTGTTCGGACATATAGTCGATGTATTCCAGGGAGCCCTTAAGGAGCTGTCCAGTCCAGTCGAAGTCGCCGAGGAACGGAACGGGGAGCTCGGTCTGGAAAGGCTTGCGGTAATTGCGGTACTGGCTGCTCTGCTCGGGTACTGAAGCTCCGGAGGCGATGAGCTTGATGTTCGGGTCCTTCTTGAGCATCTCTTCTCCGAAATAATTGTGCTTCAGGACATAGTGTGCGGGGGACATGTGGCCGAGCTGCCACTCGCCGTAACCCTCGTTACCCACACCCCAGTAGATTACGCCATAGGGGGCCGGGTGGCCGTTCTTTGCGCGCCAGGTTCCCATCGGGGTGTCCACGTCGCCGTTCACATACTCTACCCACTGTCCGGCGGAATAGGCGTCTCCGAATCCGGTGTTCACTACGAGATACGGTTCGCTGCCAAGCAGTCTGCACCATGTCATATACTCGTCGGTACCCATGTCGTTGGACTCGACGGTATTCCAGGCGTAGTCGTATCTGGGAGGACGCTGGTCAGGGTCCCCGATACCGTCGCGCCACTCATATCCAGAAAGGAAATTGCCTCCCGGCCAGCGGTAGATAGGGGAGCCGATGTCCTTCAGGATGTTGACAAGGTCTGCACGGAAGCCTTCCATATTGTCGGCCGGCATGAGCGATACGGCTCCGACTGAGAAACTTCCGCTGCCCTCTCCCACAATCTCAAGGGCGGCGTCCTGTACGTCGGCGCCTGCCGTGAAGGAGAAGTAATACTTCTTGTAATCCTTCGTCAGGCCGTCGAAGACGACAGTCTGGCGGTCGGAGGGACCATTGCCCCAGACAAGGCTGACGGAGACTTTAGCTGAGCCGTCGGCCTTGAGGACGACACGGCCTTCATAGCCACGGCCGTTTTCAAGCCACAGGCCAGCCTGACGGATGCCGTTCCTGCCGGAACCAAGCTTGATGACGGGCGATTGTTTGCCCACATAGGGATTCTCCTTGTCCATGGTAACCGAAGACTCGGGCCCGACGGGACGCCAGCGGAGCTGGTGCCTCTTGGAGTTGCGCGGGGTCAGGGTCTCGGAATTGTCCACGGGGTAGAAGAATTTGCGGTCGGAGAGCATCTCCGCCCAGATACCGTTCTCGAACATGTTGCCCAGAAGCTCCGTGAACATGCCGTGTACGAAAGGATGGATGGGAGCGCCTTCCTGGTCGAGATGGATGGTGGCCTCGATCTGAGGTTCAGGATCCTTCGCCATGGAGGCGACGGGGAAGAAAACCTGCAACGCCAAGGCGGCGAGGCAGCAGAAAATCAGATTCTTTTTCATATGGTCATCAGTTTATGGCTATTTTCGACCCAATATACTCATTTTTCACCTTTTTTGTTCGCAAAATCCGTAATTTTGGGAAGAGAAACCATAATACGCCATAGCAATGACCAGAATCAAGTTGATTGCCCTTGCATTGATACTCCTGCAGGCCTGCGGGACTCCGGGGAGGAAGGCTGAAGCCCCGGTTGCCGATCTTCCGATAAGGAAACCCTGCAACCTTGAGAGGTTGTACCATGACATGGACAGGACCATCCGCGATGATACGCCGGATATCTTTTTCGTGAATGCGCTCTGCGCCGGGAACACAAAGGAAGTCGTGGGGCTTTTCCGTGAGAAAAAGATGTTCTGGGACGAGCTTCCGGCCGTCGATACGCCGTACGGACGTTTCGAGGGACTGGACGGTATCAAGAATTTCGCGGATGGATTCGTGGCGCGCTTCAATGCCGAATCGGTGACTTTCACCCCTGTCTTCCAAACCATAGGAGGCGGGCGCATAGCTTTGGAGGGAGTGTTCAAATTCGTCGTGGACGGGGCGATAGAGGAGGTGCCTTTCTTCGTCATCGCCGACCTTCGCACCCCTAAGTTGCTGGAAGAGGTCCGCATGTACACGCATTATTCCTTCGTCCCCGACCTTACTCCTTACCGCAAGCCGATTTTCAAGCCCGCGCATTACGAGATGGGCGATCCGGGTCTGCTTACGGGCGCGATGCGCGCCTACTACGAGGCGCTCCATCACGCGCCGTACTGCGACCCGGACAAGATCCACGCCGCATTCGCCGACGACTGCATTATCGGCGGCTATGATCCGTGGGGGACTCCCATCCCTTCGAAGGAGGAGATGTCCCGCAACGCACACCGTTTCGGCTACGGGCTGGCTGCATATATCCCCGCTTGCGTGGGCATGCGTTATGAAACCATCATCGACGACGGCACGACCTGCGTGATAGAGTGGTGCCACATTGTTTCGAAGCAGGGTCAGGAAGAGCGCAACCGCATAGCGATGTCGGGTTGCAGCGCCTATCAGCGCAACGAAGACGGATACCTTTGCTCGGTCCGTATCAGCGACTATGCCGGCCATGAAGGGGAGATCGACTGGACCAAGACGGAGGTTTCCAGGGAAGAGGCGTACTCCATCAACCTTGTCGACGAATTCCGCGGCGGTTGTGGCATGAAACCGCAGCAAGAGTACTAAAAAAGAGTTATCTTTGTAAGTTCATATTTTCCATTTCAATGAAAGCTATTACTCAAACCGATCTCCATCTGCCGGGCCAGGTTTCCAAATATGTGGGAAAGGTCCGCGACGTCTATACCCTTGACGGGGGCTATCTCGTGATGGTCGCCACCGACCGCATTTCCGCCTTCGACGTTGTCCTGCCGGAAGGCATTCCCTACAAAGGGCAGGTACTCAACCAGATAGCGTCCAAGTTCCTGGACCTCACCGAGGATATCCTTCCCAACTGGAAGATAGCCGAGGTCGACCCCATGGTCACGATCGGCCATCTCTGCGAACCTTACAAGGTCGAGATGGTCGTCCGCGGGTATCTGGCCGGTCATGCCTGGCGGGAGTACAAGGCCGGCAGGCGGACGCTCTGCGGCGTAGCCCTGCCGGACGGTCTTCGCGAGAATGACAGGCTCCCCGAGCCGATCATCACGCCCACTACCAAGGCGGCCGAAGGCCACGACGAGGACATCAGCCGCGAGGAGATCATCGCCCGGGGCATAGTCCCGGCCGATGAATACGAGCAGCTGGAGCGCTACACGCTCGCGCTGTTCAAGCGCGGCACCGAGATTGCCGCGAAGCGGGGGCTGATCCTGGTCGATACGAAGTATGAGTTCGGTCGCAAGGACGGACGCATCATGCTGATGGACGAGATCCATACGCCCGATTCGTCGCGCTATTTCTACGCCGAGGGGTATGAGGAGAGGCTGGAGCGCGGCGAGCGCCAGCGCCAGCTCTCGAAGGAGTTCGTCCGCGAATGGCTGATGGCCGGCGGCTTCCAGGGCCTCGAGGGCCAGAAGGTGCCCGAGATGACTCCCGAAGTCGTCGCCGGCATCACCGACCGCTACATCGAGCTCTACGAGCACATCACGGGCGAGAAGTTCGAGCGCGCGGAGTGCGCCGACGTCCTTTCCCGTATCGACTCCAACATTGAAGGATTCATTAAAAGGATGCGTTAAAATGATCGAGCGTTATTCCAGGAAAATAATGAGGGACGTCTGGACTGAAGAGAACAAGTTCGGCGCCTATCTCGAAGTCGAAACCCTTTCCTGCGAGGCATGGAGCAAGTTGGGCGTCATCCCGGCTGAGGATGTGGAGAAGATAAGGGCCAATGCTTCTTTCAAGGTCGATCGCATCAAGGAGATCGAGGAGCAGACCCGTCACGATGTCGTGGCGTTCACCCGAGCCGTCAGCGAGAGCCTCGGCGAGGAACGCAAATGGGTCCATTACGGTCTGACTTCAACCGATGTGGTGGATACGGCCAACGGATATCTCATCAAGCAGGCCGACGCTATACTCCTGAAGGATCTCGAGGAGTTTCTGGAGGTTCTGCGTAGAAGGGCGGTGGAGTTCAAGTCCACTCCTTGCATCGGACGCACGCACGGCATTCACGCCGACATCACCAGTTTCGGCCTGAAATGGGCCCTGTGGTTCGAGGAGATGAAGCGCAATATCGAGCGCTTCAAGACCGCAGCCGCAGGCGTCGAGGCCGGCAAGATGAGCGGAGCCGTAGGCAATTTCGCCAACATTCCGCCTTTCATCCAGGACTATGTCTGCGAGAAGCTCGGCATCAATTCCGCCAATATCTCCACGCAGGTGCTGCAGCGCGACCGCCACGCATATTACATCGGTACCCTCGCGCTTATCGCCTCCACTTTGGAGCAGATGGCCTTCGAGGTCCGCAACCTCCAGAGGACGGAAGTCCGCGAGGTGGAGGAGGCGTTCCGCAAGGGCCAGAAGGGCTCCAGCGCGATGCCTCACAAGCGCAATCCCATCAGCAGCGAGAACATCTGCGGCTGCGCCCGCGTGATGCGCGGCTATATGGCGGCGTCGTACGAGAATGTCGCGCTCTGGCACGAGCGGGATATCTCCCACTCGTCCACCGAGCGCATCATCCTCCCGGACGCAACCGAGCTGCTCGACTATATGCTGACCCGTTTCAAGGGCATCCTCGAGAACCTCGTGGTCTATCCCGAGACGATGCTTGCCAATATCTATCGCACCAAGGGCGTTATCTTCGCGCAGCGTGTCATGAATGCGCTGATCGGCAAGGGCCTCTCGCGCGAACAGGCATACGACACCGTCCAGCCCATCGCGATGAAGGCCTGGACGGAAGGTCTCGACTATCAGACTCTGCTGAAGGCGTCAGATGCTGTGATGGGGCTCCTCACCGTCGAGGAACTGGAGTCCTGCTTCACCCTCGACTACTACTTCAAGAACGTAGACTACATCTTCGGCCGCGTAGGGATATGATTTTCGTGCACATAAAGTAAAAAAGGGCGGATCAGTCCGCCCTTTTTTATGTTATGGCGCATCTATTTGCCGGTTTCGTAGATCCTTACACTGCACTGTTCGCGCAGTTCCTCCTGTTGTTCTTCTTCCAGATTATCGAAGGACTTCCCATATTTCTGCATCGCCAGATCTTCACGGACGGACCTGAACGCGTCATAGACTGACTGGACGGCTGCGGAATATGCTCCATATGAGGAACCACGGTCGGCTATGAAGAAGAAAGAGATGCCGTTATTCTTTTCGATATCCTTCTTTGCCAGGTCATACAAGTCCTCTTGATAGATAACATTTATGTCTTTTTCCCCTCCAGTCCTTAGATACAAGAGTTTGTCCTGGCTGTTGAGACGGACCTGGACGTCTCCTTCACTTGATCCTTCCATAAACTCAAGGATGCTTTTCGTAGCCCCGGTCGGCTCAAGTTTCCTTTCGACTTTTACTTCCGGTTTTTTGCACGAATACATGATTCTCAGTTGTCCGACTCCCCGGAGCTCTTCCTTGACATCCTGGACTATCCCCAGATTCACGTTCGGGTCCCCGAGAATGCTTACGTAAGCGAAATCGGCATCCCCGCGCGCTTCGATGACCTTTTCACCGATCGCGTCCAAGCTGACTTTTTCGTCATCGACATAGAAACTGACGTCCTCTCCTTCCTGAACTATTTGGAGCCTTATTTCTGTCGGCACGGGATAATTCTGTCCGACAGCTTTAGTTTCCGGGGAATTTTCACTAACTTTGTAGTCAGTGACGGTCTGCGAGTTGCAGGCCAGGCCCGCTGCGACGAGCGGGATGACATAGAGGGCTCTCAGCCCCCGCAATGTCACGCTTTTTGGTTTTGACATCATAGTAATACGATTTTTAAGGATACTGTGATTAAAGCTGTTGGTGATGGAGTAGCCGCTCGCACTGACAGCTTTTCTTATTAGTGAGTATTGATATTCCTTGATGTTTGCGCCTTCGCGGAGGACTGCGTCGTCCGCCTCGTACTCGTAGACAGCCCTGAGGTCAGACTTTAGCATCCACATCACGGGATTGAACCATTGCATCGAAGAGAGGATGTCGATGAGGAGCAGGTCGCGCGCGTGTCCGAGGCGGATGTGCGCGCGCTCGTGCTTAAGTATATGTGTGTTGCCGCTTTCGAAGTCTTCCCTCGAGAGTACGATCCATTTCATCCAGCTGAAAGGGGCGATGTCACGGTCTACGATGACGAGAGCAGTGCCGTCATCCTGCGGAAGGCTCTCTCCGGAGCGGATGATGCGGCGGATCTGGACCAGTTCGAAGAATATCCTGGCCAGGCAGATTAGTACGCCGGCGCAATATGCGAGCGTCAGGGCAACGGGCAGCCAGCTGCCGTGTCCTGCAGCTGGTGCCTCCGCCGCGGCAGCGGCCGGACCTTGCGGCAATGCCGGCAGGGCCGGCAGATCTGCCGCCAAGGGCATGGCCGCGCCCGCCGCCACTTCCACCGTCCGGTGGAAGGTCAGCACGCAGAACGGCAGGATGAATGAGACCAGCACGCTTCCGGTGAGTACGATGCGGTTGAGCCTGTGGAGGGTCTCACGGCTGAGCAGGACGCGGTAGCAGATGTAGAACACCGCTAATAGCAGGGCCACTTTGGCTTCGTATATGACAAGGTTCAACATGGGGAATGGTTATTTATCCTTGTGCTCGATAAGGTCTATGATCTCCTTGAGTTCGTCAAGGTCCATCTTCTTGTCCTCGACGAAGTGCAGGACCAGGCTGGAGTAGGATTTGCCGTAGTATTTGTTCACGACGTCTCCGATAGTGATGCCGTGATAGTCGCGCTCGCTGATGGCGGGCTTGTATAGGAAAGTGTTGGCGATTGGCCTGCGCTTAAGGAACCCTTTCTCCTCGAGGAATCCCACCTGTTTGGAGACGGTGGTGTAACCGGGTTTCGGCTCCGGAAAACTATCCACCAGTTCCCTGATGCATAGTTCTCCCTTCTGCCAGAAGATATTCATTATCTCTTCTTCCTTTGCCGTGAGTTTCTGTTTCATTGTCGTCTTCTGATTGGTCCTCGCGACAAATATAGACAATTATTTTAAACTACGAAACTTTTTCGTAGATATTACGAAACTTTTTCGTTGTCTTCACCGTGCCCTAATGATGCCCCTGGCCTTCGCTTGCGGTTCAACAAGCACAAAACCACCCATTTTGTGCTTGTTTTGGTCTTCGACCTTCAAAAAAAGCACAAATCACGTGATTTGTGCTTTTTTCTGCTTGCCCTGTCTTTCTTAGCGTGGCGGGAGTATTACCGGACGACGATGGCTTCACGGTCAGGGCCGACGGAGATGATCCTGACCGGGCAGCCGGTCTCCTTCTCGATGAATGAGATATAATCCTTGAGCTGCTTCGGGAAGTCCGCGTAGTCGCGGACATTGCAGATGTCGCTTTCCCATCCGGGGAATTCCTTATAGACCGGGGTGACCTCCTCGCCGCTTTCGAAGGGGAAGTAATCCACCTGCTTGCCGCCGATCTCGTAGGCTGTCGCTACCTTGATGGTTTTGAAGGTGTTGAGGACGTCGGCCTTCATCATGATGAGTTCGCTTACGCCGTTCATCATCACGGCGTATTTGAGCGCCACGAGGTCCAGCCAACCGCAGCGGCGCGGGCGGCCCGTGGTGGCGCCGAACTCGTGGCCGATCTGCCGCAGGCTCTCTCCCGTCTCGTCGAAAAGTTCGGTCGGGAACGGGCCGCTGCCGACACGGGTGCAGTAGGCCTTGAAGATGCCTATCACCTTGCCTACACGGTTGGGGGCTACACCGAGACCGGTGCAGACACCTGCCGTCATCGTGTTGGAGGAGGTGACGAACGGATATGTGCCGAAGTCTATGTCGAGCATGGAGCCCTGGGCGCCCTCAGCGAGGATGGGCGCGCCCTCGTCGAGGGCTTTGTTGACATACATTTCGGTGTCGATGAACTCGAAGCGTTTCATGTCCTCGACCGCCTGCATCCACTGCTTTTCGTAGTCCTTTATATCATACTGGAAATCGTACTGCGCGAGCAGGCCGAAATGCTTTTTCTTCAAAGTATCGTAACGGTTCTGGAACTCGGGGGAGAGGATGTCACCCACGCGGAGGCCGTTGCGTCCGGTCTTGTCCATATAGGTGGGACCGATGCCCTTGAGGGTGGAGCCGATCTTGGACTTGCCCTTGGCCGCCTCGCTGGCGGCGTCGAGCATGCGGTGGGTGGGGAGGATCAGGTGGGCCCTCTTGGAGATGACTAGCTTGCCGGTGATGTCTCCGGCTTTCTGCTCGATGGCGCGGATCTCGTCCATCAGGATGACGGGGTCGATGACCACGCCGTTGCCTATTACGTTAACGGTTCCCTCACGGAAAATGCCGGAAGGGACGGTGTGCAGCACGAAGCCGTCACCGTCGAACACCAGCGAATGCCCTGCGTTCGGGCCTCCCTGGAACCTTGCGATAATCTTGTAATCAGGAGTCAGTACGTCTACGACCTTGCCTTTGCCCTCGTCGCCCCACTGGAGCCCGAGCACCACGTCGATCTTGTTGGTTTTCATTTATACACTACTTTTGACAAGTAAAGTTACGAAAAACGGACGGAAAAAATACTAAATTTGTGAAAGATAATGAGGTCGATGCAGTATAATAATAGTAAAGGGTCGAATTGCGCTTTTGTCTTGGAGCGGGTGAAAATGGTATTCCCCGTTCGGATTCTACTGCTCGTGTGCTTGTTTTTGGTTCCTGCTTCCTGCCGCCATCCGAAAGTATCCGGTGTCGTACGGGAGCTTTCCCAAGCCGCTTCACTGGCCACGGCGGATTCTTTCGCTCCGGGTGACAGTGTTCCGGTGACCGTCACTTCTACCTTCGACACTTCTTCCTTCTTTACCTCTGTCCCTATAGACAGTGTGGTCTTCGCACGGATGTCCGGCCGGTCTTACAAAGATGGATGTCCCGTCGCCGTGGAGGATCTCCGGTATCTGCGTCTGCTGCACCGTGACCTGTCGGGCAGGACGCTAGTCGGTGAGATGGTTGCGAACAAGTCTATAGCGGACGACCTTCTGGAGATATTTCATGCGCTATATGACGCAGGATATCCAATCGAGCGGATGCGGCTTATCGACGACTATGACGGTGACGACGAAGCCTCGATGCTTGACAACAATACTTCCTGTTTCAATTATCGCCGAAAGGCCCATATGTCCTCCGTTTCCAAGCATGCATACGGGGAAGCGGTGGACATCAATCCTCTCTACAATCCCTATTATCGCGTCACGCCCGCGGGCGCGCGTATAGTCGAGCCCGCCGCTGCCGCGTCCTATGTCGACCGTACCGGCGATTTCCCCTACAAGATCGAGCGCGGAGACCTCTGCCACCGCCTCTTCCTTGAACACGGCTTCCACTGGGGCGGCTCCTGGACCCGCTCCAAGGACTACCAGCACTTCGAACGCTGACAGTCTCTCTCCCAACCCTCCTTCGCCCTCCCACTCTCCCTTTCCCGTTCTCTCTATTCTCTTCTTACCCATCCCCGTCCTTCTTTCCGCTCCTGCCCATCACTGTCTGTTCCGCGCCCGTATGGAGCAGGCGCATTTTCCTCTTTCAACAGCCGTTATTGTGCTAAAGGGCACATTGTGATACCGCTTCTGCCGCGTTTTTGCTTCTGGAAGGCCGAAAATGCTCTCATGATTCCTTCACCTATGTTCGCTTGAGCCACTCGCAGACAGGTCAGACCAACAGGTTTAGGTCATCAGGCTTGAGCAACAGAGCCTTGGCGAGGCTGGCGGACCTGCCGGCGATGCCGTCCCGTATCATCTTGGCTGCTATGGCCAGACGTATCCGGACATCC
>JAEEGJ010014835.1_pt1 | contig 18357 bp, 14 predicted proteins | sample 8958761 | NCBI WGS metagenome assembly JAEEGJ01 (sample SAMN16246546, study PRJNA631951) | gut metagenome | biome: gut microbiome; feature: rumen; material: RS-attached | host: Bos | place: Iran: Karaj | collected 2018-10
GCAGGTAAACCTGAAACGTTCTGGTAGTTTTGTTCCAGTTCAGGCATGCACCTTTGGGAATCTGCGGATATTTGGAAAGATCCGGTTTGGGAGGGGCTGGTCTGACGTCATAATTTGTGCTCATGGCTGCCTTTTCTCTCTATAAAATATAGGGGAATTATAGGGCATTTTCAGAGCGTTATCAAATAAATAATCTGATCGAAAATCAATAATTTATAGAAATATTCGCAACTTCATCGGATATAAATTTAGGCGTTCATGCGTTCGCCCTGGGCAGAGAGCCATCCGGCCAGGCCGGGCGATATATAATTGGGAATCCGGCCCGGCCGGAGATTACCGACACCGAGGGGAGGACAGCAGATGGATATAAAAGGCCTGCAGCGCCAGCTCGATTCTTCATTCACGGCCTTCAGGCATGACATAGCGCACGCGCTTGACTCATCAGGCACTTCAGGAAGGCGCGAGTACTGGAACTTCACCGCCTGGGCATTCGCGACAGGCGTCATCGTCCCGTTCCTCATCTGGCAGTTCCTGCGCCTGGGGAGCGTCTTTCCCGGCGCGATCATCGGCCTTGCCCTGGCCGCGGTCTGGGGCGTGTATGCCATGCTGCTCACGGTATCGTTCGCCAACCTCTCCATAAGGCGCCTCCACGACGCGGGCTTCTCGGCCTGGCTCCTTCTTTTCTATCTCATTCCGGGAGCGTTCCCCTTCCTCGTCATCCTCGGAGGCATACAGAGGAGCAGGCCGGCTCCCAGCAACCCCTACATAGGCTTCACGCCGAACCAGTTCGGCGTGATCCGGGGCGCCGACGCCGGAAGGGCCGCGGCCGCGGCGGCCGCGCTCTGGTGCCTCATCCACCTTGCCGTGCTCACGGCGGCCGGCATAGTATTCGGCATCATCTCGCTCGCCTCGTCCGTGCAGGCGGAAGGAGCACTTCCGGATGCAGTAGGCCCGGCGGCGCCGGAGGAAGGCTTTGATCTGACCTGCCGGGATGATCCGGAGAGCTGCAGGAGCCGGCACGCGCACCGGGCGCCCAGATGACGCGGCGCAGGCCCTGCACGGTGGCAGAGCCATGATTCTCCGGCATTATCCGGCTAATGGCCTGGCGCCAATCTGTTATAATCGTCACGGTTTTTACTGGGAGGGCGCCGCCAGGCGCGAATCAGATGATAGGAACACCCTACTCAAAGGACAGCACTAGAGTAATGCTCATGGGCTCAGGCGAGCTCGGCAAGGAAATCGCCATCGAGCTGCAGAGGTTCGGGATCGAGGTTATCGCAGTCGACCGCTACGATCACGCGCCGGCCATGCAGATTGCCCACCGCTCGCATGTCATCAACATGCTTGACGGCGACGCTGTCGAGAAGGTTGTAAGGGAGGAGAGGCCCGCCCTGGTCATTCCCGAGATCGAGGCGATTGCGACTGACCGCCTGGAGCAGCTCGAGAAGGAGGGCATCACCCGCGTCATCCCGACGAGCAGCGCCACCCTCATCACCATGGACCGCGAGAGGATCAGAACGCTTGCGCACGACAAGCTCGGCCTCAAGACCTCAAACTACCGCTTCGCCGAGACCAAGGAGGAGTTCCTGAAGGCTGTCGATGAGATCGGCGTTCCCTGCGTGGTAAAGCCGGTAATGAGCTCCTCCGGGCGCGGGCAGTCGGTGGTCCGCGAGCGTGAGAAGGCGCTCGACGCGTGGGATATCGCCCATGAGGAGGGCCGCGGCAAGAAGTCGAAGGTCATTGTCGAGGAGTTCCTCAAGTTCGACTACGAGATTACCGAGCTCACCGTGAGCGCCGTCGACGGCATCCACTTCTGCGAGCCCATCGGCCACAGGCAGGAGAACGGCGACTACCGCGAGTCCTGGCAGCCGCGCGCCATGAAGCCCGAGCTCCTCACCGAGGCAAGGAGCATCTCCCGCAAGATCGTCGCTGAGCTCGGCGGCTGGGGCATCTTCGGCGTCGAGATGTTCGTGAGGGGCAACGAGGTCATCTTCAGCGAGGTCTCGCCCCGCCCGCATGACACCGGCCTCGTTACGCTCATCTCCCAGAACCTCTCCGAGTTCGCCCTCCATGTAAGGGCCGTGCTCGGGCTCCCCGTCGGGCAGATTATCCAGGAAGGCCCTTCCGCGAGCGCGGTAATCCTGGGAGACGGCGACTCAGACAACATCAGGTTCGACGGCGTCAAGGACGCCTTCAGCGCGGTCCCTGACTGCCAGATCCGCCTCTTCGGCAAGCCCGAGATCCATGGCGGCAGGCGCCTCGGCGTAGTGCTCACCAGAGGCTCGACCGTTGAGGATGCCGTAAAGAAGGCAAAGCTCGCCGCATCAAAGATAAAGATCATCTACTGATCCGGCCTGCGGCCCTGAGCCGCAGCTCTCTGTATCCAAAGGGCGCCTCCGGGCGCCTTTTTCATGCCCGGCTCCCGGGGCGGCGCCTCTGCAGAGTCCTCAGACAGGGTGCCTCTGTCACATATCGGAAAGCATTGCCGTAACTCCTGCCCCGCTCATGGTAGAATTTCCACTGCCGTTCCGGCAAGGAGGAATTATGAACATCTCTCGGACAATACGCACCCTGGTCTTTTCAGCGCTGGCATCCGCTGCCGCGGCAGGCGCCATGGCTGCTCCGTCCGCCGCGCCGCTTCTTCCGAAAGGCTGGAGAATCGAGTACTCCGTTGCCTCGGACGACTTCTTCGATCCCTCCAACAGCCTGAAGCGCGACCGGACAAAGTACATGATCATGCGCATACAGTACCTCATGTTCGGCGGCCTATCTGAAACCGCGGCCGGGCTCGCCTCGCTGGCGTCAGACAGGCTCGGCTGCTCGAAGCCCTGGAAGGCAGCTGACGGCGCCTACGACATGTACTGCGCCGACCGCAGGGTAGCCGGCATAGGCGGCATGCTCGCGAAGGTGATGATCTCGGAGAATAACGGCAAGATCTGCCGTGACGAGCTCTTCCGCGGCATGTTCACCCCCTCCGGGAAATGCTACACCGCGGCCTTCGTCACCAATCCGGTCAACGTTGACATGAACCGCCTCACGATTGTCGGGCACTATGCGGACTACGTCTTCAAATCGCCTGACGGAAGCATCACCGACGCCGAGATTTTCGTCGACGCTGAGCCCAAGGACGAGAAGTACATCATCAGGACGCAGATTGACGCCGACTCAAAATGCGGCGGGCTCGAGAGGATAGCTGACAGGGCGCCGGGCAGGCCCGCGGTCTTCCGCACAGTCTGCAGCGACGCGGGCTCCCTGGGAGCGCTCTCCCTGCCGCCCGCCGACACCGGCGGCAGCGAGGGTGATGTCATAAGGAAGGACTTCCTCTCGCACGGGAAGATGGCCTCGTATTTTGTGCTGCCTGAGACGGATGACATCACGCTCGTGAGGATCAGCACCTCATGCGGCGACGACAGCGCCTGCGCAAGGCAGGCCTTCTCCTTCATCACCGGAGTGAAGGCCCTGAAGGGCGCGAGGCAGTAGAGGCTTTCCATGAGAGGCGATGCTCCCTTGAGGATGAGAGGCAGGGCACCTGGCAGACGGGCGTCCCGCGGGCCTGGCGCTCTGCGCGGCTTTCCTCATGCTCCTCACGCCCATTGCGTCATCTGCCGACCGTTATGTCTGGGCAGGAGACAGGCAGAGCGCGGCGCCGCTTGTCGAGGTTGATCCCGGGCATACGCCGGTAAGGTACGGCGCTCTCGGCGCCTTCGGCGACCGCGAGGTCGAGCTCAACGACACTCTCGCGGGCAGGCTCTGCGAGGCAATCATAAGGAGAGGGCTCCGCTGCGCGGTAACCAGGCAGCCCTGGGAGGAGATTACCCTCACCGGGAGGACCAGGAAGGCAGGCCTCGACGGGGCCTCACTCTTCATCTCAGTACACCATGACAGCGTCCCGGAGATGTTCTGCGAGAGGAAGGCAGGCTGGCGCGGATGCACGACCGATCACGCCTCAGGCTGGTCGGTTTTCGTCTCGAAGAAGAACGTGCACTACCGGAAGTCGCTTGAGGCCGCCGCGATTGCCGGGCGCCGCCTGATGGAGTCGGGCCTCGCGTTCAATCCGACCCATACCGGTCCGGAGGAGAGGAGGCCCTTCCTTGACCGGAGGAACGGCGTCTACGGCTATGACAACCTTATAGTCCTCAAGACCGCCTCAATGCCGGCATTCCTCCTTGAGACTGCCGTAATCACGAACCCGTCCGACATGAGAAAGCTCACCGGAAGCGACTACTACCAGAGGATTATCGACGCGGCCGCGGACGGCGCTGTGGAATTCCTTATGAATGAGAGGCCTGCGGTCAGGGCCCGCAACCGGAGATGACTGATGAGGATGCGGCGGAGCTCCTGCCGCACTCTTCCCATTCTGCTGAGTGCAAAGAGCTCAGGCGCCTGTGCCGCCTTTCTGCACTCTTTCCATGACCTTATTGCAGGCAGGCTCAAAGAACTGCCTGCGCCAACCGGTAAGAAGGAGCGGCGTACGGTCCTCGGGGAGGAGCCCCGCGGTACGGAGGACCAGCTCGTGCTCCATGTCCTTGGTGATGACGCGCTGCCTCCCGATGCCGTATTTTCTGACGATCTCGTCGGCCGCGCTGCCGAGGGCTGCGTTGAGGCTCGCCTTCCACTGCACCTCGTCGGCTGAAGGCTGCCTTGCGGGAAGCTGAGCATCGGGGATCCGGCTGACCTCCTTCTCGATGCGCATGACGTCGCCGCCGTACTCCCTTGCGGCGCGCTCCCTCATTCCGGCGCGCACCAGGCGGCGCATGTTCATCCTGCCGTCCTGCACAATCTTGAGCACGGCCTTGGTCTTCATCAGCCAGGCAAAGGGGATGTCAAGCCTCTCGGCGGTATCCTGCCGGTACTCGAGCAGCCTCCTGAGGAACACCTGCTGCCTCGCAGTAAGGCAGTGCGCGGCCTCGAGCTCGAACTCATAGGCGGAGACGGGATCACGCGCCGAAGGCCTGAACTGCAGCCGGCAGTCCTCGAGGAACCATTCCAGGATCCCCTTCTCCTCAAGGATTTTCCTCATGCTGTTCCAGCATTGCTCAAGGTACTCGACATCGGCGGCAGCGTAGCGGATCTGATCGTCCGTGAGCGGGCGGCGGAGCCAGTCCGACATGGTCTGATCCTTGAGGAGCTCGACGCCGGTGAAGGTCTTCACGCAGTCGGCAAGCCCCTTGGAGTTCCCGTAGCCGAGCCAGGCGTAGGCGGCCTGCAGATCCACGCAGCTCGCAGGGAGGCTGCCGCCCGAGGTCTCAATAACCTGGATGTCCTCCTCAGCGGCAAAGAAAAGAGCGGTCCCGCCGTAGGCTGAGAGCGCCTTCCAGAACGGCGCGAGGGAGCATCCCTTCGGATCGAGGATATAGGCCGTGTCGCCGGCCATTACCTGGAATGCTCCAAGGATAGGATAGAAGGTCCTGATCTTCTCGAACTCGGTGTCTATCCCGATAAAGGGAAGGGCACTGAACTTCTCAATGAACTTCCTGAGATCATCAGCCCGGTCTATCAGCTCTACGTTCATCAGACTCTGTCTCCGCCTTTCTTCTGCTTCTCCGCCTCTATCTCGCGCAGGCGGCGCCTCAGGATCTTGCCTACATTGGTCTTCGGCATCCTGTCGACGAACTCTACGATCTTCGGGACCTTGTAGCGGGTCAGGAACTTCTGGCAGTGCTCTATAAGCTCCTTCTCGGTGAGGCTCGGATCCTTTTTGACCACGAACACCTTGACCCTCTCGCCGCTCGATCCGCTCTTCACGCCGATGGCGCACACCTCGAGGACCTTGGGGTTCATGGCGCAGACCTCCTCGATCTCGCTCGGGAAGACATTGAAGCCTGAGACCAGAATCATGTCCTTCTTGCGGTCCACGAGGCGGATGTTGCCGTTCTCAAGCCAGACGGCCATGTCTCCGGTATGGAACCAGCCGTCACGGAGCACCATGCCGTTGACGTCCTGCCTGTTCCAGTAGCCCTTCATGACCTGCGGCCCCTTCACGACGAGCTCGCCGGGCTTCTCATACTCTGTAATCTCGCTGCCGTCGTCACCTACAATCTTCACGATGGTTGAGGGGACCGGGACGCCGATGGTGCCGGAGTACTCGGTCTGGTTGCAGGGATTGACCGCGACAAGGGGCGAGCACTCGGTAAGCCCGTAGCCCTCGAGGACGAACGAGCCGGTGAGCTCCTTCCAGCGCTCGGCAACCGGCTTCTGCACGGCCATGCCGCCGCCGATGACGAGGTGGAAGCCCCTCACCGGGTTCTTCTGGAAGTCCGGGCAGTTGTTGAGGCCGTTGAAGAGCGTGTTCACTCCCATGAAGACCGTCGGGCGGAAGCGCCTGAGCTCCTTCGAGAGCTTCGCCATGTTCCTCGGATCGGTCACGAGGTCGCTCTCCGCGCCGATGCGGAGCATCAGCAGGCAGTTGATGGTGAGCGCGAACACATGGTAGAGGGGAAGCGCGGTCAGCACGCGCTCCTCGCCCATCGAGACCACCTGGCCGTACATCTCGACGCACTGCTCCATGTTGGAGAGCAGGTTGCGGTTCGTGAGCATCGCCCCTTTGGGGAACCCTGTGGTTCCTCCCGTATACTGGAGGAACGCTGTGTCGTCAGGCTCAGGATCCGCTATCTCAGCCTTTTTCTCATGCCCCTTCCTGAGGGCGTCGGTGAAGTAGCAGAAGCTGCTGAAGTCCCACTGCACGGTCTTTTTGGAGAGCTTGAGCGCCAGGTTGAAGAGGAAGCCCTTCACGGGCGGGAACATGTCGCCGAGCCTCGTTACTATAACGTAGTCGACCGAGGTGAAGGGCTCGACCTCCTCGACGTTCCTCGCGAAGTTCTCAAGGACAATGACCGCGCGGGCGCCTGAGTTGAGGAGCACGCCGTTGAGCTCCCTCGGCGTGTACTGCGGGTTGATGTTCACGAGCACCAGCCCCGCCTTGATGGCGCCCAGCATGGCAACGGGGAACTGGAGGATGTTGGGCATGACGATGGCGAGGCGCTCGCCCTTCTCCATCTTAAGATCATGCTGGAGGTAGGAGCAGAAATCGTCCGAGAGCTCATCGAGCCTCCTGAACGAGAGCTTTGTCCCGTAGTTCTCGAAGGCGATCTTGTCCGGCCATTTTTTTACCGACTCGCGGAACATCTCTGCAAGGTTGCGGAAAGGAAGCTCCCCTATTTCCTCATGAACTCCTTCGGGGTAGCACTTAAGCCATATCTTGTCCATTCAGTCCTCCGCGGCCGGCCAGCCGGCCGGCATCCTTCCATCTGCCCGATCATGAGATTCTACTCCTCGCCCGCGGCAGCTCAAACTGAACGCTTTCAGTATTGCGAGATTCTTCAATAATATTCAGCGGCCATAAAGAGAGACCCGGTATCCCGGGTCCCGTCAGCGGCTCCTCGCGTCAAGCTTCTCGAGGGCCTGCCTCGCCTGCACGTTGCCCTGCCCGGATGAGGCCTCAAGGAGCGTCCTGGCCTTCTTCAGATCGCGCCCGACGCCCTCGCCCTTCATATAGAGTACCGCGAGGTGGTACTGCGAGCCGGCATGGTTCTGGCTCGCCGACTTGCCGAACTCCTCCGCGGCGAGCTTCAGGTCGCGCGGCATGCCGTTGCCGGTCTCATAGATGAGTCCCAGGTAGTACTGGGCGCTCGGGTTGCCCTTCGCTGCGGACTTGCGGAAGAACTCGAGGGCGAGGGCCGGATCCCTCTCAACTCCCTCCCCGAAATAGTACATAGTCCCGAGGAAGCACTCCGCGTCGCTCTGCCCCTTCCCGGCCGCCATGCGGAAATAGCCGACTGCCCTGCCGTAGTCGCGCTCGACGCCGTCGCCGGTGTAGTACATCACCCCAAGTGCGTTCTCCGCATCAGGCTGCCCCTTGTCGGCGGCTTTCCGGAGGAGCTCCATGGCCTTTTTGCTGTCATGCCCGACGACGTCCCCCGAGAGGTACATGCCCCCGAGGATCGCCTCGGCGTCAGGGTTCCCGGCCGCTGCGGCCTTTCTGAAGAGCTCCACCGCGATGAGATCGCTCTGATCGACGCCCTGACCTGCGGCGTAGAGCCTTCCGAGGTAATACTGGGCGCCTGAGTTGCCGAGCTCCGCGGACCTCGTGAAGAACGCGGCCGCCTTCCGGTAGTCAGCCTTCACGCCGAGGCCGTTCCCGTACATCTGCCCGAGGACGTTGAGGGCTACCGGATCGTCAGCCTTCGCCGCGCCCCGGCAGGTGCTGAGCGCCTTTTTGTAGTTCCCAGAGTCGAATTCCGCAGCGCAGTCCGCCTGTGCCGTCCCGGCTGCGGAAAGGAGAGCAAGCACCGCAGCTGCCGGCCATGCAATTCTGTTTATATTCATATAATCCTGTGAGTAATCAGCCGTGCATCCTGATTGTAGCCCAGGGATGCAGGTTTTTTAACCGTGTTATCTCAGGAATGAGACATCGCATGCCTTTTGGGAGCGGAGAAAACGCCGGCGAGAGGCGGAAGGAAAGAAATAAGGCTGGAAAAGGAAAAGGCAGGGATTCCCGATCAGGATCCTCTGCCTTATATTACAGCCCGGCAGGATCTGCCGCCGGGCAGGGAGAACGGGCGGCCTCAGGGCTGCCGCCCACTTTGGATCAGGCGTGGACGTCCCTTACGGTAACAAACGCGCCGAAGCCCTCCACCGTGACGTAGGAGTCAGCCTCGAGCGGCTCGTCGGTCCAGAAGTTCCTGGTGTCAGGCAGGATCCTGATCCTGAGTGGCCTGTTCTCTGACCAGTTGAAGTAGACGTTGATGACCCGGTCGTCATTCTCCAGCTTGATGCACCTCGACATCTCGTCGATGGCCGAGGTGTTGTAGCGGGCAAGGGCCGCCTCGCGGATCTTCTCGAGGATCCTGATGTCCTCATCCCTGAGCTCCGAGGGGGAGTCGGTGAAGAACAGGACGCTCCTGAACACCAGGGCCAGGGCCGCGGCGAACGAGCGGTCCCCCTCATCCTCCGGGGCAGAGGGACCGCTGAAAGTGAGAGGCCCCGCGTCAATGAGCCAGAGGTTGCCGTCCATCCAGCGCCTCTGCGCTAGGAGACGGGCCCTGCGGAGTAGATCCTCATGCAGGCTGCCGCTGTCCGAGACAGAAAGTACGGAGCCCAGGCCGAGCGACGGCCAAAGCGGCGCGTCGCAGAGCTCAACCACTGCCCCGGAGACAGCCTTCTCGATGGTCTCAAGCCCTTTGCGGTAATTGTCAATCCTGGTGAAGCTGCCATTTACTGAAGCGCCGCCCCTCGCGCAGGCGAGGGAGAGGCTCTCCAGCCTGAAATACCCGATGCCGAGGCGCTCATGGAGGGTTCTGAACACTCCTGCGACCGCCTCGCAGACCTCAGGGTTGGAGAAGTCAAGTATGCCTGCTGCCGGGACGTCAGTTCCGGCAAGCGCAACATTGTCAATCTCGAAGGGAGTGCCCGGATCGATGAGGGATTTCACCAGCCAGTCGCTGTGGAGCATGGCCACGGCGCTTTTCATGCTGACGGCAAACGGGCTGCAGCGGAATGCGGGTACGGCGCCTGCCCCGGCGATCTCCTTCGCCATGCTCTCTATGCCGCTCAGATAGCCGTGCTCCATGATCCAGCTTCCTGGCTCGTTTCCATCGGGCTCGCCCAGCTCGACAAAGCGGAAGCTGCCGAGGCGGGACTTCATCTCCCCGGCCGCTGACACGCCGCTCACGGAGGACCCGCCCTCGGGCTTTCCGGCACTGTACGGGAGGCGGCACCCGGTGAAGCTCCCGTCAGGGATGCGCCCGTGGTGCCGCTCGATCATCTCGGCGAACTCGCCCATCAGATCCGAGGTGCTCTTGGCCTGCAGGAACACCAGTGTCTCCCGGTCAGACTCGTCGGGATGCATACTGACATTCTCGGTGTCGAGCATGATCCGCATGAGCCCGGTCTCATAGATCTGGAAGAACCCGGAGTACTTTCCTATGGAGGTGAATCCCGCAAGGTGCCAGAGATCATCGTTGTAGTAGATGACGTAGCCAAAGGAACAGACCGGATCATCGGTATGGTGCGCGGCGAGGAGCGGAGGATCGCTGTCCTTCAGGGAACCGATGAAGAGCGGCTCGCCCACTGAGCCGACGTAGCGGGAGTGAACCTGGAACCCCTCAAGCTGGAAGATGTCGCCCTTCTCGGCAGCCAGTGCCTCGAAAATGCAGACGAAACCGTCCTCATCTGACACAAGGGATCCCGGGGAGACGGTGAACTCGCCCTCGTCCTCATCAAAGACGATATGGCGTGTCACGAGCTCTTCCCTGAAGCGGCCGGCAAAATCCTTATCGAGCATAACGCTTTCCTCCATTGTGTCAGTCTACCATCAGAAGAGACTCATTACAGCAGCCGTTCTCAGAAATGACATGACGGTCAAAAAAAATAATCGAAGATGCCGCAGGCCGGAGCGCGGCAGAAAATGAGGCTACTCGGGAAAAAGCGAGAGCAGCCGGCCGGGAATGAGCCGCACGAGAGCCATGAGAGGCCGCCACCAGAACGGCGCGTAGACCGTCCGCCTGCCCAGGAGGACAGCCCGGGCGGCGCGGCGGGCGACGGACTCCGGATCGGCAAGGAAGAGCCTTCCGGCTTTCCCGGGGTGGGCTGCGCGCCCCAGAGGCGTGTCCGCGGGCCCCGGCTTGATGAGCGTCAGAGTTACCCCGCTTCCCCTCGCCTTTTCGGAGAAGCCCTCCGCATAGGACGCGACCAGGCTCTTGGCGGCGCCGTAGGTATAGTTGCCGCGCCGGATCCGGTCGCCGGCGACGGAGCCGAAGAGCGCCATCCGCCCGCCTCCCGCTTCCCTCATCCTCCTGAAGAAAATCTCGAGGAAGATGACAGGCGCTGATGCGTTTACCCAGAGCTTCTCCCCGAGCACCCTGGGATCGTCCTCGGCCGCCTTCTCGTCCGCGGGGGAGCCGAGGGCCATGATGAAAAAATCAGGAGCGCCGTATGAGAGGATCCTCTCCGAAAGCTCCTCAATTTCCGCGGCGCTCCCCGCGCCGCCTGAAACAGCCCTCACAGAGAGCCCGGGGAAGCGCCGGGAGAGCTCCTCTGCCGCAGTGCGGAGCCCGGGGCTTTTGCGCCCCGCGAGCACGGCGGTTCCCCTGCCTCCAGAGATGTAGATTATCCTCTGGAGGAGCGCCCTCCCGAGAACTGACGTGCCGCCCACGAGGACAAACACCTGTCCGTCAGTCCTCCTGCTGGGCAACGAAGTCATCGTCAATGCCGAGCATAGGGCTCATAATCCTCGCGGGCTTCCTGGTGAGGCCCCAGTCAGTGCCGCCGTCCGCCATCTCGCGCCCGGTGATGAGCCTGTTCCAGAAGCTGTCGCTCTGGAGCTTCTCCAGGACCCTCGCGAAGGCTGCCTTGCGGTCTGCCCCGATAATGGTGAGCCGCTGCCCGATGGCGCTGTCAGAGCTCTCGCCGGAAAGACCGGGGAGGCGCTTCTCCGCCGCCCTGATGAAGGCCTGGTGCCGGTCCGGATCAGACCTTAAGGAGAAGTAGAAGTAGTACTCCCTCACCACGCTCTCTGGAACTCCTGGATCCGAGGCAAAGAGCGCCGCTGCGTTGTCGGAGATGAGGTGCATCATCAGGCGGAAGCGGCGCGCGGCCTCGGCAAGCTTCGCAAAGCGTGTCCTGCCGGCGGACTTCCTTGCCTCGCGGAGGCTCCTCGCGTTTCCTGCGGCGGCGAAGATGTCCCACACCTCAGGAGGCATACTCATGGACTCCCCGGGAAGCCCGTACTCGATGACAAAGCTGTAGAAGGCGGAGTTCCCGAGATCCGCTGCGGACTGCTCGAAGGCAGTGCCGAAGAGGTGCGAGGTATAGGGGAGGATCTGCCTTGCCCTCTCGAGCATCCGGTCGGCGTCGTTGACCCTGGCGAGGTGCTGAACGCAGCCGATGAAGCCCGACGCCGTGGCAAGCGCGAGGATCGACGCGTTGTTGAGTATGGCGAAGGGATCCCAGGTCGGGAAGTCGCCGTCCTGGTCGTTCGCTATGAGCATGTCAGTGAGCTTCGGACGCTCGATGAGCATGCGGGCGACCTCGAAGAGGAGCGTGGCGCTCCCGGTGTTGGCCGCCATGTAGCGGCAGAGCGTCGCCCAGACGCCGTAGGGCACCAGCCCATCCTCATCCTTATCCTGGGTTCTGAACATGTCGTAGTAGGACTCGGAGAAGGCCACATACTCGGTAAGCTCAGGAAGGATGTCCTTGCGCAGCATCAGGCCGCCCGCCGCGGTTGCGGCGAAGCTGTTCAGCATCCTCGGATCACCCATGAAGCTGTAGGCGAAGGGAACCGAGGTTGCGTACTCGCTCCTGGGCTCCAGGGAGTCCGGCGTGCCATCGAACCCGAGGAGCTCAAAGAACCTCTGCGCGCCCCCGCGCGCCGTCTCGCTGATTATGACGTCGGCCGCCGCCGGCTCAAACCCGAGATCAAGGCTCTCGGCGATCAGATCCTCCTCGTTGCCGTGCTCAAGGCGGAGCCCCAGATCATACTTCTTGGCCTCTGCGTAGATATAGAGCCCGGACGCGGTCTGACCCGCTATCTCATAAAGCATGCCGCCCCGGATGTCGGGGAGGTCGTCAGGCGAGCCGGTAGGATTCGCGATGCTGTCGCTGCGCTCGATGCCGTCCGCGGAGCTCTCCGCGGCGTTCTCGAGGCGGAACTCGCTGTCGCGGATGCCGTCGTTCAGGATGCCGAAGAGCGCCAGGAACACATAGGAGTCATCAAACCCCGAGCGCCCGTTCCTCACCATGCTGCCGGCGAACAGGGCCATGATGTCATCCGGAAGGCGCTGCAGGGGCGTCGAGGTGATGCACCAGTGGGCGAAGTAGAAGGCGAGCATCAGCCTGCCGAGGGAGATGGACTCGGTGCCGTTTTTGTCATGCTCCTGCTGTATGACGCTCCGGAGGAGATCGACCGCCCGGCTGCTCCTGTTCTCAACCTCGTCAAGCCCGTTGAGCCCCTCAAGCCCGGGAATGAGATCATTCACAAAGAGCGCCCTGGCCGCCTCGACGGAGAAGGAGGGATCCTTTTCCGCCGCGCTGTCGATGAGCTCGACCGCGCGCTTCCTCGCAACCTCGGAGTCGTTGAAGCCAAGGACCAGCGAGAGGAGGAACCTTGCGATCTCGAAGTTTCCGGCAGGGGTCGGCGGAAGAAGCGTGAGGAAAAGCCCGAGGCGGAGGTACCTTTTCGAGTAGGTGATGCTGGCGGGGCTGTCGGCTGTAAAGCCCGGATCGAAAGCGGCAACCATCCTGATCACGAGATCAGGCGGGAGGGAGCCGCGGAGCCTCGCGCTCTGCCGCAGGTGCTCGCGCGCGGCCTTCTCCGAGACGACTGTGCCGTATCCGGAGTAGTCCATCCACGCGAGCATCACCCCCGCGTAGACGAAGCCGCCCTTCAGGTCTGCCTCGCGCTCCTGGTAAAACCTCTGGAGCTCTGCATGCGGCGGATTTCCCCCGCTCTGGAGAAAAATCTGCCGGAACTCCGCAAGCAGCCGGCCGGCTGCCGCGCTGCCGATGCCGGACTCAGACTCATCCTCTCCTGACATGAACATGCAGGGCCCTCCTAGGTTTCTCAGTTGTCTCCGTTGAAAAGCTCGAGATCGGCCACCTCGTCAACCCAGGCGTGATCTGCCTTGGCGTCGTCGTTTCTGAGCTTGTCGAGGTAGGCGAGGTACTCGTCGTTCACGTCATCGTTGATGAACTTGCCGCTGAATACCGAGTCCTCGAACTCAACGAGCTTGGGGTTCTCCTCGCGGACGGACTTCTTCAGATCGTCAAGATCCTGGTAGATGAGGCCGTCAGCGCCGATGAGCTTCCGGATCTCCTCATTGGTCTTGCCGTAGGCGATGAGCTCGCGGCTCGTCGGCATGTCAATGCCGCAGACATTGGGGTACCTGACCTCAGGCGCGGCGGAGGCGAAGTAGACCTTGTTGGCGCCGGCCTCGCGGGCGAGATCGATGATCTGGCCGCTCGTGGTGCCGCGGACGATGGAGTCATCGACAAGGAGGACGTTCTTGCCCTTGAACTCGCTCCTGATGGCGTTGAGCTTGCTCCTTACCGACTTCTTCCTCTGCTTCTGCCCCGGCATGATGAAGGTCCTGCCGATGTAGCGGTTCTTCACAAAGCCCTGGCGGTACTGAATGCCGAGGTACTTCGAGATCTCGAGCGCGATGTCGCAGGAGGTCTCGGGAACAGGAATGACCACGTCAATGTCGAGATCCTTCCACTCCCTCTTGATCTTCTCCCCGAGATACCTGCCCATTCTGACGCGGGCGGCATAGACGGAGACGCCGTTCATTACGGAGTCAGGGCGGGCAAAGTAGACGTACTCGAAGATGCAGGGCTTGAGGGCGGTAGTCTCGGCGCAGACCGCACTGTGGAACTCACCGTCCTCGGTGATGTAGATGGCCTCGCCCGGGGCAACGTCGCGGATCAGCGTGAAGCCAAGGGTGTCAAGGGCGACGCTCTCCGAGGCGACCATGTACTCGGTCTTTCCGTTCTCATCCTTTCTGCTCCCGAAGACCAGCGGGCGGACGCCGTTGGGGTCGCGGAAGGCGACGAGCCCGGCGCCGATAATCAGGGCAACTACGGCATAGGCGCCGTGGGCCTTTGCGTTCACTGCCCTTACGGCCTCGAAGATATCCTCGGGAGTAGGGGTCAGATCAGGCGTGCGGCCCAGCTCATGGGCAAAGAGGTTGATGAGGACCTCGCTGTCGCTGCTGGTGTTGAGGTGCCTGCGGCAGTGCTTCTCGACATACTCGGTAAGCTCGCGGACATTCGTGAGGTTGCCGTTGTGGGCAAGCGCGATGCCGAAGGGCGAGTTGACGTAGAAAGGCTGGGCCTCTGCGGCGCTCGAGGAGCCGGCGGTCGGATAGCGGACATGGGCTATGCCGATGTTGCCCTTCAGGCGGTGCATGTGGCGGACCTCAAAAACGTCCTTCACAAGGCCGTTTGCCTTTCTCTGCCTGAACTTTCCGTTTGAAATAGTGACGATGCCTGCCGCGTCCTGCCCGCGGTGCTGCAAAACCGTCAGCGCATCATAAAGCTGCTGGTTCACGGGCGATGTTGCAACTATTCCTGCTACTCCACACATATTCGATCCTGAATATCCGTAATGAAAAAACTAATAATTTCTGGGCGCCGGAGCCGGCTTGGGCCGTTCCCTGGCAGCGCTCTCTGATCCTGCTGCGGGAGACACGGTGAGATCCGCTCCTCCCGCTAAGGCAGGATCCGCCTGATCCTGTCCTGCCTGTCCGTCCTTCGCCTGAGCTCCTGCCTTCCCTCCGGCCTGCCTTATGGCGTCAGCCGGCACCTGGGGCACGGAGCCCGCGAACGAGCTCACCAGGCGGTTCACGAAGGGCATCAGCCTGGAATCCCTGTAGAGGGGAGCCTCCGTTGCGGCCGTGAGCCCGGTCATCCTGATGAAAATCGTGAAGAACGCGGAGAGCGCCGCCACGATGATGACGCCGCGGAGAACGCCGAAGCCGGCGCCTATGAGGCGGTCAGTTCCGGAGAGCCCGGTCTTCTCCATGAAGCGCCCGGCAAAATAGTTGACTGTGCCGCCCGCGATGATCACAAGAGTGAAGATCGCCGCGGCGGCCGCCATTGTCCTGCCGGTCGAGCTCTCAATGAACGTAAGGTTCTCCGAGAGCGGCCCGCAGCCGACAAAGGCAAAGAAAAAAGCCGCGCACCAGACGATGAGGGAGAGAACTTCCTTCACGAAGCCCCTCATGACGCTGATGAGCGCGGAGAGTCCAATGACAGCCAGTATGGCCCAGTCAAGCTCATTCATGGTTATCATTCCTTAAAGCCGAATACAGGCCGGCAGCACCTGATGCCGCCAGCCTGCATGCCGGAAAGCTCCCCCGGCACGGCTCTGCCGCAGTTCCGGAATTACTTTCCGCTCTTTGCCGGAACTTCAATTTTCTCCTGGCCGCCCATGTAGGGACGGAGAACCTCAGGGATGGTGATGGAGCCGTCAGCGTTCTGATAGTTCTCCATGACCGCGACAAGGCACCTGCCGACTGCGACGCCCGATCCGTTCAGGGTATGGACAAGGACGTTCTTGCCGCCTGCGAGCTTGACCCTGGCGCCCATGCGGCGAGCCTGGAAGTCGGTGCAGTTGGAGCAGGAGGAAATCTCGCGGTAGGTGTTCTGCGCAGGAACCCAGACCTCGAGGTCATAGGTCTTGGCGGAGGAGAAGCCCATGTCGCCGGTGCTGAGGGCCACAACCCTGTACGGGAGCCCGAGCTTCTGCAGGACCTCCTCGGCGTTCGCGGTAAGGCTCTCGAGGGCCTCCCAGGACTTCTCGGGATGGACGATCTGGACCATCTCGACCTTGTCGAACTGGTGCATGCGGATAAGTCCGCGGGTGTCGCGCCCCGCGCTTCCCGCCTCGGATCTGAAGCAGGGGGTGAGCGCCGTGATCTTGATCGGGAGATCCTTCTCCTGCAGGAGCTCGCCGCGGACCAGGTTGGTGAGAGGAACCTCAGCGGTCGGGATGAGGGAGTAGCGGCGCTGAACGCCCTCCTCGTCGCCGGTCGCGGTGAGGAGTGTGTGGAAGAGGTCAAGCTCGAACTTGGGGAGCTGCCCGGTGCCGTAAAGGCTGTCGGAATTCACGAGGTAGGGAACGCAGATCTCGGTGTAGCCCTGCTGCTGGGTGTGGAGATCAAGCATGAACTGACCGAGGGCGCGGTGAAGGCGCGCGATGTCGCCCTTCATGAACACGAAGCGCGAGCCCGTAACCTTGCGCGCGGAGTCGAAGTCAAGTCCGCCGATGGCCTCTCCGAGAGCGACGTGATCCTTCACCTCGAAGTCGAACTTCCTGGGCTCTCCCCAGCGGCGCTGCTCGACGTTGAAGCTGTCGTCCTTTCCGACAGGAACTGACGCGTCAGGAAGGTTCGGGATTGTGTAGGCGATCTTGCTGATCTCTGCGAGGACCTCGTCCTGCTGCTTCTTCACCTCATCGAGCTCCTCGCCGACCTTGGCCACCTCGGCCATGGCAGCGGAGGCGTCCTCGCCGTTTCTCTTCGCCTGGCCGATCTGCTTGGAGAAAGCGTTGCGCTGTGACTGCAGCTCCTGGGTCCTTGACTGGAAGGACTTGCGCTTCTCCTCGAGGGAAAGCAGAAGCCCGGTGTCCAGGTCATAGTTGCGCTGTGCAAGCCTTACCTTAATCTCATTCAGATCCTTTTCGTCACGAAGATACTTGGGGTCAATCATTTTCCTGAAAATTCCTATGTTTGCCGCGGCGTGCGGCCGGTCCCACTCGGAACAGCTCCAGTCCGCGCGTGAATTTTAGCAGATTTGAGCGAGAGAGACATCTGCCGCCGAATTTAAGGAGAAAGCCAGGAGAGGCTTATGATCCCTGCCCTCCCGGGGTATAATCGGCGAAAAACGCGCCGGCGCCGCCCCGCATGACGCCTTTCAATCCCGGCTCCATGCCCGGAAATGTGAGGAATGTCAGCGGAACACGTCCGGCAAAATAATAAAATAACACGTACCCTGAAGAAGTATGCCCAGGGTCTTTAAGGGATAAAACTGACAATGGATCACATTCAGGAAAGGAAGTTCCTCAAAATCGCCGCTGCTGTTCTCGTGCTGTCCGTCTCCGTGCTGCTCATCAGCATCAGCTTCACCGTGTTCTTCTCCGTCCTGCTGCTCGCCATAATCGGCGCCGCAGCCTGGGGCGTATTCCTCTACAACGGGATAGTAAGCAGGAAGCACTTCAACGACGAGACATTCCGCGAGCTCATAGGGGAGCTGAGGACCCACGCTGACACCGCGTCCAAGATCGCGGAGACGCTCGGCACCATCAGGGGCCGCACCCTCGAGGAGGAGCACGCGGCCGAGAGCTTCGGCAAGGCGGCGATGTTCCTGAGCTCCGCCCTCCACGAGGCGGCGAACGATCAGTGCAAGAACAACTTCACCGAGCTCGCCTCGAGCCTCGACCGCCTTGCCGCCGCCTCCGCGGGGCTCACTCTCTACCTGACCGACAGCCCGGCGATGCGCGACCACATCACCGTCCTCAACCAGATTGACCGCTTCCGCGCCGAGGAGTCAGCGGAGAAGAAGAAGATCACCACCTTCAACCTGCAGGCTGCCGACTACAACGCAGCAATCTCCACCTTCCCGAGCTCTCTGATCGCGAGGCATTTCAACCTCGCCGTAAAAGTCCCAATGATCGACTGCTCAGGCGAGGTCCACGGCGGGTAATATTCATCACAACATCCGTGGTAATTAGGTAGCTTAACTTCCCGCCCATATTTTATAAGCACAGCAGGATAGATAAAAATTACCTGTGAGCCATTATGTACAAACGCCCATCAAATGGTTATTACTATGCACCACGGTTACCAGTAGAATTTACTCTCC
>JAEEGJ010014836.1_pt1 | contig 18356 bp, 6 predicted proteins | sample 8958761 | NCBI WGS metagenome assembly JAEEGJ01 (sample SAMN16246546, study PRJNA631951) | gut metagenome | biome: gut microbiome; feature: rumen; material: RS-attached | host: Bos | place: Iran: Karaj | collected 2018-10
TGCGGACAGCGATGTTTTCGAAGTCGGTGTACTTCAGGATACCGTTAGCCTTCTTGTAACCTACGCTGAACATCTGGGTGCTCTTGTCGGTGCCGTGGCTGATGGAGAGGTCGTAGCTCTGGGTGAAGCCGGTGCGGCTGATAGCGTCGAGCCAGTCGGTGTCGCTGAAGATCATGGTCTGATTGGTGTTGATGTAACCGTTGTAGAGACCACCCACGGTGAAGTTGACATTCTGACCGGTAGCAGGATCGTAAGCGGTGATGGGCACGCCATTGGCGGCATTGAGGTTCAGACCGTAGTTCTGAGCATAGATGACAGGATCGAGACCATCGTTGAGAGCAGCCTGAGCCATGGTGGTAGCATACTGATAGGTGTTGCTGAGCTTCATCTTCGACTGGATGTTGTAGAACGAAGCCTGAGCGGAAGCAGTGAAGTCAACCTTTACCTTCTGGTCCTTCTTGCCACTCTTGGTGGTGATGATGATGACACCGTTGGCAGCGCGGCTACCGTAGATAGAAGCCGAAGCGGCGTCCTTCAATACCTGCATCGACTCGATGTCGTTCATGTTAAGGGTGTTGAGGGCCGAAGTGGTGGGCACGCCGTCGATGACGTAGAGAGGATCCTGGTTGGAGTTGAAAGAACCGATACCACGGATGCGGACGGTAGCGGTGGCAGCAGGCGAACCATTGGATGTGATGGTCATACCGGCAACCTTACCCTGCAGAGCACGCATTGGGTCGGTGTCGCTCGACGTCTTGAGGCTCTTGGTCTGTACCACTGCAACCGAACCGGTGAGGTCGGCCTTACGCTGGGTGGTATAACCAGTGACCACGACCTCTTCGAGGAGTTCGTTATCCTCGGCGAGGACCACGTTCATGTTGGGAGCAGCTGCGAGGACTTGTGTCACATAACCCACGAAGCTGAACTGGAGTTGTGCGCCCGACTTGACTTGCAACGTGAAGTTACCGTCAAGGTCGGTAATTGTACCATTCGTGGTACCTACTTCAACTACTGAGGCACCGATGATCGGTTCGCCCAGTACATTGTCTGTCACTGTGCCGCTCACCTGCACTTGTGCCAATGCGCTCATTGTGCAAAGGAGAGCCAGGACAAAACCTGAAATCAGAACTTTGAAATTCTTCATTGTGATTAATATTAAAGATGTATGAATAAAGTGATTTTTGAATGAAGCTTCTCAAGTAAACGATGGTATTTGTGCGGCAAAGATAGGCTTATATTTTAATATAAAATAGAAAAGAGGTTGCAACAAATAAAAAATTTGTCTCAACCTCTGTTTTTGCAACATGTGTCCGCTTACGGATGCAACATTCGTCACTTTTCAGTATTTCTGCCTGTTCATTTCATGGGGTGTTGTGCCGAAAAATGCCTTGTAGCATCGGGTAAAATACGATGCGTCGGCAAAGCCCACCAGGGATGCAACCTCAGCCACACTGCCCTTGCCCTCGGCTAGCAATTGGCGAGCGGCATCCAAGCGCGTGTTGCGCAACAGTTCGACGGGGCTCACTCCGGTGAGCGCCTTGCACTTGCGGAAAAGCTGGGTGCGGCTTAGGCAGATGTCCGAAGCGAGAAGTTCGATGGAGTAGTTCTCGTTGCTAAGGTTCTGCTCGATGAGCTGGTTCAGTTTTTCGAGGAACTCCTGATCATATTTCGATATGCGGACGGGAGCGGGGGCTGCGGCAGGCTCCTCTTGGTCGCGTTTGAGGGCAGGCTCCTCTTGGTCGCGTTTGGGGGAAGGTTCATGCTGGTCGCGTTCGTGGGAAGGTTCCCTTTTTTCACGTCCGGGAGAAGGAGCGGCAGTGTCGGACACTTTTGGAGATGGCTTGTCGCCAGTGACAGGCGCATCGGGCTTTGAGGATATGCTGCCTGCAATCGGGGCAACCGACTCCCTGATCCTCGCCCGGTTGCTGATGAGTGACTCCATCTGGGCAAGGAGCACGGCCGAGCTGAAAGGCTTGGCAATGTAGGCATCGGCTCCTTCTTCAAGACCGCGCACACGCTGTTCGTCCATCGAGCAGGCCGTGAGCATCAGCACGGGGATGTGGCTTGTGGCAGGCGTGGTCTTGATCCTGCGGCAACATTCCAGACCGTCCATCACGGGCATCATGACGTCGCAGATGATGATGTCGGGCACCGTCTCTTGTGCCTTGCGCAGACCTTCTTCGCCATTGGCGGCACTGAGGACACGATACTTGTCGGACAATAACGTGCGCAGGAAGAGACGGATGTCGGAATTGTCGTCGATGATGAGCGTGATGGGCTTTGGCTCGTCGTCGCTGGTGGTGAGGTCCTCCTGTGCTTCGAGCATATCGAGGTCGAGGGCAGACGGGAGGGGCTGGTCGCTTGGGATGAAAGGAATGGTCTGCTGGCCTTCGGCAATGGGTCTTGCGGGAAGGGTGATGGTGAAGACAGAGCCTGTACCCTTCGGCTGGTTTTCGGCGCGAATGGAGCCACCGTGCAGTTCCACGAAGTTCTTGGCGAGCGCCAGACCGAGACCTGTTCCCTCGAAACGACGGGAGCCCACCTGGTAATAGCTGTCGAAAATCTTCTGGATATCGCTTGTGGGAATGCCCGGACCTGTGTCGCCGATACACATTATATATTTATCGCCCACATGCGCGAGGGAGACGCTGATGCTGCCACCATCGGGAGTGAACTTGAAGGCATTGCCCATGATGTTGTAGAAGATGCGTTCCATCTTGGCCTCGTCGGCCATGGTCTGGAAGTCCTTGCCCCGCGTTTCGTAGGTGAGCTGTATCTGCTTCTTTGCAGCCAGTCCCTGGAACGAGTCGGTCCATGCCGAGAGGAGTGAACTCAGGTCGATGGGCTGCAGGTCGAGCGAAGTTTTGCCGCTTTCGGCCTTGCGGAAATCGAGAATCTGGTTCACCAGACGGCGCAGCAAGCCGATGTTCCTTTGTGCCAGCTGCAGGAGTTGCCTTTGCTTGGGATCCTGCAGGCGCTCGTCTTGGCTGAGTTGCTCGATGGGTGCGGCGATGAGCGTCAGCGGTGTGCGGAAGTCGTGGCTGACGTTGGTGAAGAAGTTCATCTTGGCATTGTTGGCCTCCTCGAGTTCGCGGGTCAGGGCAAGCAGTTGGTCGCGTTGTTCCTTGAGGGTGGCACGCTGACGGGTGAGGCTCTGTCCGGTGCGGCGACTGACGCGGTAGAAGAGGTAGAGCGTCAGCATGAAGCCAAGGGCGAGCACCAGAAGGGCTCCCAGCGCGCGGCTCAAGGCCTTTTCGAGGCTGTGGAGCTGCCAATAGTAATCCATGCGGCTTTTCAACGCGCGAATGTCGTCCGCTTCCTTGTCGATGGCGCGTTGCATGCTGCTGGTGAGCATTGCCTCCTGAGCCGACGAGACGAGGTGGCTTTCGAGCAGTGTCTCCTTTTCATAGGGCTCGCCTTCGAGGATGCGGATGGCCGTCTGCATGATGATGTCGCCACCCGTCGGGTAGGTAGCCGTGGCATCGAGACGGCCCAGTTCGACACTTTCGATGCCCTCGCCCGGCCCCACGATGCCATCGATGCCGGCAAAACGGATGTGGTTGCCAGGTTTCAGTTCGTTGGCCTTGGCCTTGGCAGCTGTTGCAATCCAGTCGCTATGGGCTACGACAACATCGACATCAGGATAACATGCAAGCAGGGAATCCATCATGGCGGCTGCGTCGTCACCCGACCAATGTGCATCGACCGAGGCCAGCAGTTTCGCCTGGGGATGTCCCTCGAGTTCCTGGATGATGCCTCGATGTCGCATTTGGGCAGGCGTGGTAGTCATGAGGCCCGTGAGTTCAAGGATATTGCAACTCCGGATGGGGTTTGAGGAGTTTGAAGGGTTTGAGGAGTTTGAAAGGCTCAGTGCATAACGGGCCAAAAGGCGTCCTGCGCCCTCGTTATCGCCACTCACAAAGGCGGTGTATTTGTCGCCGATGACCTGCCGGTCGAAGACCACGACGGGAATGCCGGCGTCGAAGGCTTCGGCCACGGCTGGGGTGACGTCTTCGGGTTCGTTGGGAGAGACGGCAATCAGATCGACCTTCTGGTCGATGAAGTAACGGATATCCTTGATTTGCTGCTGGCTATTGTCGTGGCAACAGATCAGTTCCATCGAAATACCATCGTGCAGGAGCAGTTCGCGTTCCATCTCGGCGTTCTGTTTCGAGCGCCAGGGCCCCTCGGAGCATTGCGACACGCCGATGCGCAGTCGTGGTTCTCGCGCCGATGTGCAGGAACTGAGTAGAAAGGCAATGAATCCAATAGTGACTATAAAGGATTTGCGTAATGTCGAAGTATTAGAAGCAAGCATTGTTAAGAAATAAATGGTCGGTGTTTTTTTCAGTGGGTTTTTGCATACTCCAGCAACGCATCGAGCTGCTTGCGGCTCACTTTGACGATGGTGCCATGCTTGTGGTTGGCGGGTACGCTGATGCGTTCGGGGATGGGGGTGAAGGTCAGGAAGTCGCGGGTCGCTACGGCACCATATTCCTGCGGATGGTATTGGTCGAAGTAGATGATCCACTCGTCGCCCAACTGGATGGCGCAGGGCCCTTCGGAATAGGTGCGGCCGAAGGTCGTGGCGGGCGTGGTGCCGGCAGGGGCATTGTCGGCGGTGTGGAATGGGCCGTAGGGCGAGTCGCTGAAGACGCAGAAGAGGTTGCTGAATCCCGGCTTGCGGTTGTCCTTGACGACGAGGACATAGTCCTTCGGTCCGCGTCGCAGCAGATAGCCGTCGATGCTGTTGAAACCGGGGTCATAATAGCGCTGGGCGGGAGCAAAGGTCTCGAAGTCGCGTGTTGTGGTGTACCACATGCGGTGGCAACTGTTGGTGCCCAGCGTGTCGGCAGCGGTGTAGGTGCGCGGGTCGATTTGCGACGACCAGACGATCAGGAACTGTTCCTGCTCCTCGTCGTAGAAAAGTTCGGGAGCCCAGACGTTGTTGGTCGGGATGTCGCCCATCACGTCGATGACGCGCTGCTCCGACCAATGGATCAGGTCGGGCGACGAGGCATAGCCGAAACCGCGGCTGCCCATCCATTGGGTGGTCCAGACGAGGTGGAACGTACCATCAGGCCCACGGACGATGCTGGGGTCGCGCATCACACGCTCGTCGGGATAGTATTTCGGCGCCTGCACCTGCCCCGTCCAAGCATCGACGTAGGTGGTGTCGTTGCCCACCATCGGCCGAAGCCAGATGCCCGGCAGCGTGTCCCAATGCAGCCCGTCGAGGCTATAAAGGTACTGCAGACCCTGTGTGGAGGGTTCGCGGAACGAGGTGAAGACGTAGGCCGTCTCTTCCGAAACGGGACCTTTGCAACTGCTGAGCGACATCATAAGCCCGATCAGGGCCAAAAGTATAAGATGTAGGGTATGTTTTTTCATCGCCAAGGTCGTATATGTGTATGCGTTTAACGATGCAAAGATAACCTATTTGGTTGAAAAATGCAAAAAACGAAGCAAAAAAACATTATTTTTTTTCAACATCGTGCAAAGTTTCGATAAAAATGATTATATTTGCAGCGATTGAAAGACATTTTTAATATAAAATCATAAATCATGAAACATCAATTATTGCTATTTGCTTTGGGTATTTTGGCCACCGCTGCCAGTGCCCAGACCTTCAAGGAATGGCAGGACCCCGAGGTCAATGCCGTCAATCGTCTGCCCATGCACACCACTTTCTTTGGCTACGAATCGGTCGAAGCATCGATGCTTGCACCTGAGGCATCGACCCGTTACCTGAGCATCAATGGCGACTGGAAGTTCCACTGGCAGCGCGATGCCGTCGACTACCGGAGCGACTTCTTCAAGCCCGCATTCGACGACGCCGACTGGAAGACCATCCCCGTGCCTGGCTGCTGGGAACTCTATGGCTACGGTGACCCGCAGTACACCAACATTGCCTATGCCTGGGCTCGCCAGCATGAGAATACCCCGCCGCTTGTGCCCACCGACAACAACCACGTGGGCTACTATCGTCATGAGGTCATGATTCCTGCCGACTGGAAAGGTCAGCAGGTCATCCTGCACATCGGCTCGGCTTCGAGCTGCATGTACCTGTGGGTCAACGGCCGCTTTGTGGGATATAGCGAGGATTCGAAACTCTCTGCCGAGTTCGACCTCACCCGCTATGTCGTTCCTGGCAAGAAGGCTCTCATCGCCATTCAGATGTTCCGCTGGTGCGATGGCACCTACCTCGAGGACCAGGACTTTTTCCGCTATGCAGGCATCTGCCGCGACAGCTGGCTCTTCGCCCAGCCACGTCAGCACATCAGCGACATCCGCGTCACGCCCGACCTCGATGCCACCTACACCAACGGCATCCTCAACGTCGATGTCAAGACCACGGGCGGCAAGGTGAAGCTCGAACTCCTCGACCGCCGGGGCAAGGTCGTCGTCGATGGCATCGCTACGGGCAAGCCCGTGATGTTCCTCGTGGACAATCCGCTCAAGTGGACTGCCGAGACGCCCAACCTCTATACCCTGCGTGCCACCCTCACTGATGCTGCCGGCAAGGTGCTTCAGGTGGTGCCTGTCCGCGTAGGTTTCCGCAAGATTGAAGTCAAGGACGCACAGGTGCACATCAATGGCCAATCCATCCTCATCAAGGGTGCCGACCGCCACGAGCTCGACCCCGACGGAGGCTATGTGGTGAGCCGCGACCGCATGCTGCAGGACGTGCAGATCATGAAGCAGTTCAACCTCAACGCAGTGCGTACCTGCCACTATCCCGACGATCCCTATTGGTACGACCTCTGCGACCAGTATGGCCTCTATGTGGTGGCCGAAGCCAATATCGAGAGCCACGGCATGGGCTATGGCGAAAAGACCCTCGCCAAACATCCCGGCTATCACCTGGCACACCTCGAACGCAACCAGCGCAATGTACAGGCACAGTTCAACCACCCGTCCATCATCTTCTGGAGCCTTGGCAACGAGGCAGGCTATGGACCAAACTTTGCCGATGCCTACGACTGGATCAAGGCCGACGACCCCTCGCGCCTCGTGCAGTACGAAGGTGCCGTGCGCGGCATCCGCGATGGGGTAGTGCCCCAGCAGGAGGCTAAGACCGACATCTTCTGCCCCATGTACGACGACTACGCCGCCACCGAAGCCTATGGCCGTAACGATGCCAATATCAAGCCCTTCATCCAGTGCGAATATGCCCATGCCATGGGTAACTCCGAAGGTGGATTCAAGGAGTATTGGGACCTCTACCGCAAGTACCCCAAGCTGCAAGGCGGCTTCATCTGGGACTTTGTCGACCAGAGCCTGCGCTGGACCAACAGCAAGGGTCGTCAGATCTGGGCGTATGGCGGCGACTTCAATGCCACCGACCAGCACGACGGCAACTTCTGCGACAATGGTCTCATCTCACCCGACCGCAAGCCCAATCCGCATATGTATGAGGTAGGCTATTACTACCAGAACATCTGGACAAGCGTAGTGGAGGGTTCGAATGGTTTGGAGGGTTTGAAGGGTTCAAAAGGTTCTGTTACTCTCGAAATTCTGAACGAATATCGTTTCCGCGACCTTTCGAACTACCGCATGGAGTGGGAACTGCTCCGCAATGGCGAGGCAGTCAGCACCGGTACGGTGAGCCAAATCAAGGCCGCTCCACAGCAGAAGGCCCTTGTGACCATCCCGCTCGACGAGGTGGACGACCGTGCCGAGTGGCTCCTCAACGTGAAGTATGTGCTCAAGCGAAGCGAACCCCTGCTCAAGGCTGGCAGCGTGATGGCGCATCAGCAGATTGAGTTGAAGGGTTCGAAATGTTTGAAGGGTTTGAAGGGTTCAAAGGGTTGTCAGAATACTCTGAGTACTCTGAATACTCTGAGTACTCCGAATCCTCAGCTCTCGGAGGATGCCGACCAGCTCACCATCAGCGGGCAGCACTTCGTCGTCGGTTTCGACAAGCGTTCGGGACTCATCGACCGCTACGAGGCCAATGGTGTGAAGCTGCTCGCCGAGGGCGCCCAGTTGAAGCCCAACTTCTGGCGTGCTCCCACCGACAACGACTATGGTGCCAACCTGCAGCGCAAGTATGCCGCATGGAACAACCCCGAGCTGAAACTCACATCGTTTGAGGCCAGCGAGGTCGAGGAAGGCTACGAGGTCAAGACCGGGCTTGAGATCGAGTCGGTGGCCGTGAAACTATCCCTGACCTATACTATCACGTGCGAAGGTGCAGTGCGTGTCGATGAGAAGATGACCGTCGATCCCGACCAGCAGAAGCGCGTCGATCGCGTACGTTTCCAGCGCATATCTCCGCGCGATGCTCCTATTGCCGAGGGTGAACGCAGCACCGAGGCCAGCGACCTCTTCCGTTTCGGCATGCAGCTGCCGATGCCCGAGTCGATGGAGCAGATCAAATACTACGGCCGTGGCCCTGTCGAGACCTATTGCGACCGCAAGGACTCCGAACACCTGGGCATCTACGAGAGCACTGTCACCCGCGAGTTCTATCCCTACATCCGTCCGCAGGAGAATGGCAATCACGTCGATCTGCGCTGGTGGCGCGTCACCGATGCAGCGGGTCGCGGCGTGATGGTGGTAGCCGACGAGCCTTTCTCGGCTTCGGCGCTCCACTACACCATCGAGAGCCTCGACGAGGGCTTCGAGAAGCGCAACCTCCATTCGCCCGATGTCGATCCGAGTCCCATCACCAACCTCTGCATCGACCAGAAGCAGATGGGTCTGGGCTGTGTCAACAGTTGGGGTGCCCTCCCGCGCGAAGAGTATTTTGTCAAGTATGCCGATCGCCGCTTCACCTTCACCCTCATCCCTTGCAGGCTTCGATAGGCGGTTGCCCTGGCTCTTCGTTCCCCTTCTATGCGTCCGTTTAGCATCATGAAGCAATTGCTCCCAATCCTTGCCTTGTTGTTGCTGCTGTCGGTTCCTGGCGAACTGACGGCAGTAACTTCGGCGTATGAGTATCGAACGCTAGCAACACAGAACCAGTTGCCCGTCAGCGCCATCCATTCTGTCTTTCGCGACTCGGAAGGATATCTATGGTATGGAACGGTAAATGGTTTGTGCCGTGACGACGGATATCAGCTTCAGATATTCCGTCCCGGTTTTCTTCAGTCACAGGATAGGGTAATCGGATGTATGTCCGAAGATCACGACGGGCATCTTTGGTTGGGTTCGGACAATGGACTCTATTGGCTCGACAAGGCCGATTATACCATTCGGGCGTTAGTTCCCGAACGCTGGGAAGGAGAACGCATTAACCAGCTTTTGCCCACAGAAGAGGGGTTTATTGTGCAAAGTCGAACCCGCATCACTCGAACCGACCACCAGGGTGCTCCACTCAAGGAATATTATCGCGTGGACCAGGCGGGCAACGAAATCAGTATCTTTGGTTCTGCTATCTATCAGGGGAAGGTCTTTGCTTCGTTCAACGACCGCACGCTGTTTTGCATCGATCTTGCATGCGATAGCCTCCGTCAGATAGACCTGCCGGTTGGGTCCGATTGGATTACCTATCTTGATACCGACAAGCAGGAAGATGGTCTGTGGCTCTTAGACGCATCGGGTGACGTCATTCATTTAGAAGTAAAAGATGAGGAATTCCACTTTGATTCCTATCCATGTGATTCGCCGATAGGATGGTGGGCCTATACGTTGAAGCAGAGCCCCTATGACGGAATCATTTGGATCCTTAATACGGTGGGACTGAAAGCATATCGGAGGGAGGAAGGAAAACGTCTGACGATGGTATATAGTTCGTTGGAGGAAACACCAAAATACCATATGCTGGCAAGTGTATGGTGCGATAGTCTCTACACGATGGTGGCGGCTTTCGACTGCATGAACTACATGCTGCGTCCCAAGGCCAACGCCTTCGACTATATCCCATTACAGTCCTTATCCTCTCGAGTGATGTTCAATGCCGCTGTGATGGCGATGGCCGATGCCGGTGATGGCTGGTGGTGGGTCTTTCAAGAGCGTACGGGTCTGTGTCTGGTACATCTTGAGACGGGTCGGGTGGTGCTTTACACCGACTGTCAGCAGATTGCTCCAGTAGAGTTGGACAAGGGACGTGTCATCGCGCCCGCAACTGAAGGCGTTTGGGTGAACCACGACACGAAGATGCACGTTTATCGACTGACTCGCCAAGGTGCCACGATGCATCTAGCAGCAGATCTTGATCTTACGGCACAAGCACATTCCGAGGAGTTTGTGACTCAAATTCTCGAAGATGCCGCACAGCGTCTTTGGGTGGGCACCAATCTTGGGCTCTACGTGTTCGACGCCACTACACTCCGACCATTGGCCAGTTACCCACGTTTCGGCTATGCATCGACTATCAAGAGCGATGAGCATGGTCACATTTGGGTCGCCACCATAGAAGGACAACTCTATGAATTCTGTAGCGACACGCAATACGAACGCCACAAGATAGGTCAACCCCTGTCGGCATTCTGTATCATGCCCGATGGTTATTTGTGGATGGGTACCCAGTTGGGACGCGTATTCCGCTATGAACCGCGGCAGCACATCATCGAGGATTTTAGCGAACAGATCGGACTGAACGGTGACCGTGTGAACCAGCTACAGGACGACAACTATGGACACCTTTGGGTGGAAACCAACCAGCGGATTTTGGAATACAATCCACGCAATGATGCCTGCCGTATCTTCAAGACCAACGACATCGGTATTCCGCTGACCCGTTTTCTGCCTACATCGACCATGAAGGACAAAGTGGGGCAAATCTATTTCGGAGGCATTCCAGGAGTGATGCGTTTCACTCCAAGCAATAGTCTCGACCGCAAGAGCGATGTGGTGATTCCCCATGTCACTGATGTGCAGGTAATGAAGCATTCGTTGTGTTTCGACACTCTTGTACAGCGTCAGAATACCACCCACATCACACTCAAGCCAGATGACAAAGACCTTGAGATCTTCCTCTCTTCGCTCGATCATTTCAATGTGTCTCACATCCGCTATGCGTATCGGCTCAATGGGTTCGACACAGAGTGGAAATACATGGTGGGTGGTGAGAACTCGGCTTTCTATAACCAGTTGGGAAAGGGACACTACACCTTTGAAGCAAAAGCCACCGACTGCAATGGATTGTGGAGCACGCCTGTCTCCCTGCTTGAAATCGAACGTCTGCCAGCCTTCTATGAGTCGACGACAGCTTACGTCCTCTATTGCCTGCTGGTTCTGATGTCATTGGCGGCATTGATATGGTGGGTGCATCGCAGCGACGAGAAGAAGAACGAGCAGATGTGGAGCGACAGTCGCGAGATGCTGGCCATGCGCAACTATATCAAGGACAATACGCCGTCTGCCGAACGGTTGCCTGAGAGTGAGTTTCTGGAACTCGACCAGGCCTTTCTTGCCAAAGTGAAACAAGCAGTGATGGAGCATTTGGAGGAGTCAGACTTCGGTGTGGAGGAACTGGCAGCAGCCGTGAATGTCTCCAAGTCCACCTTGAGTCGAAAGTTAAAGAGTGTGTCGGGCAAATCTCCGCTCGATTTCATCCGCATACAGAAAATGCGCCAAGCTCAGCTGTGGTTGCAGGACAAGGATCGCAACGTCACAGAGATTGCCATTTCGCTGGGCTATAGCGACCGCAAGTATTTCACTTCCTGCTTTAAGAAAGAGTTCGGAATGACACCTACAGACTATCGGAAGGAAGTGCTTGGAACTAAAATTGAAGACGAATAGGGGGTAAGAATGATTCAATTTGGGGCGAAAATCGTACAAAAACGGTTTTCGCCCCAATTTTATGCCTATTTGTGCGCATTTTTGGCCGTGCGAGTTTGCTATTCCCTCTATCTTTGCCGCACCAAACAATGAAAAACAGTTTGTTAGGACGTCAGACAACCCAACCACATATAATAATAATTTAAACTTACCACAATCACAAGAATGAAACATCTATTGTCATTGCTTACGTTGCTAAGCGTTTCATTTACGGCATTCGCCCAACACACAATTACGGGCGAAGTAGAGGATCAGATGGGTGAAACCGTTCCGGGTGCCACCGTCATTCTGAAAGACAATCCGACCATCGGTACCATCACGGACCTCGATGGCAAGTTTGTGCTCGAATCTCCCAAGGCCAATCCTGTCCTCGTCATTTCTTTCATCGGCTATGCCACACAAGAGGTCGCCACGGAAGGAAAGAAAACAGTCAAGGTCATTCTGCACGAAGACAATCAGCTGCTCGACGAAGTGGTGCTTATCGGTTATGGTACCCAGCGTAAGGGCGATGTCACCAGCTCGGTGGCCAGCGTGAAGGCTGACAACTTCGTCAAGGGTTCGGTCAAGGACGTTGGACAGCTCATCCAAGGCAAGGTAGCAGGTCTTGCCATCACCAATCCAAGTGGTGATCCCTCAGGTGGCACCCAGTTGCGCCTGCGTGGTACCAATACCATTGGTGGTGCCAACACCAACCCGCTCATCCTCATCGATGGCATCCCGGGAAACTTCAGCACCGTTGCCCCTGAGGATGTCGAGAGCATCGACGTGTTGAAGGACGGTTCGGCAGCTGCCATCTATGGTACGCGCGGCACCAACGGCGTAATCCTCATCACCACCAAGGCAGCCAAGGGTACTGACATCAATTCGGTGGAGTACAATGGCTACATCAGCACTTCGACCATTGCCAAGAAACTTGAGATGCTGAACGCCAGCGAGTATGCAGCTCTCTATCCCGATCAGAACAAGGGTTTTGACACCGATTGGCAAGACGAAATTACCCGAGTGCCCGTCTCTCATGTCCATAACATCACGGCCATGGGAGGAAACACAAAGACCAACTATATTGCCAACATCAACATTTCGCAGCGACAGGGTATTCTCAAGCGTTCGAATTTCGATTCGTTCCAAGGACGCGCTGAAATCAACCATCGGCTTTTCGATGACAAGGTGAAGCTCAAGTTCGGCATTCTCGGCAAGAAGACCGAGGCCAACAATACTGGTAGCGGAGGCTATGACGGCTATATCTTCAGCCAGGCCACCCGCCGCAACCCTACCGAGCCTGTCAAGAACGAAGATGGCAGCTGGTATGAAAATACATCGAAGTTCGAGTATGAGAACCCTGTTTCGAAAATCTACGAAGTGGATGGCAACCGCAAGCGTACCACACTTCGCATGAATGGTAGCATCACCTACAATCCCATTCGTGACCTCACACTTCAGGCTGTAGGTTCCTACGAGCGCCAGAACTATAACAATGGCTACAGCGAGACCCTTGAGCATATCTCGAGCCTGCGCGATGGCTTGTCGGGATGGACTACCATCACAGCTAGCACAAGCATGGAGAAACTTCTCGAACTCACTGCGCGTTATGAAAAAGAGATCAAGGGCCACAAGTTCTCGGTGCTCGGCGGATACAGCTACAACGAGACCGACTACGAGGAAGTCTATGTGAACAACTATGGTTTCCAGGACGATTACTTCGGCGGTTGGCACAACATCGGTATCGGTTCGGCCTTGAAGGATGGCCTAGCAGGCATGAGTTCGTCTAAGGCTACTACCAACCTCATCGGTTTCTTTGGACGTGCCACCTACGCTTGGCGCAACCGCTATCTCCTGATGGGTGCACTCCGCTATGAAGGTGCCAGCCAGCTTTGGGGCACCGATAATGCCTGGGGTCTCTTCCCTTCTGTCTCTCTCGGCTGGCGTCTGACCGAAGAGAAGTTCATGAAGAACATCTCCTGGCTCAATGACCTCAAACTTCGTGCCGGATATGGCGTCACGGGTTCGCAGCCCAGTCGTTCGTTCCTCGGTGTGGCTATGCTCAAGTATGGTTCGTATGCTTATTCGAATGGTTCGTGGATTCAGACTATTGTTCCTGCTTCTAATGCCAACCCCGACCTCAAGTGGGAGGAGAAGAAGGAGACCAACATTGGTATCGACTGGGCCGTACTCGACAGCCGCCTCTCTGGTACCATCGACTTCTACAACCGCGACGTTGACGGCCTGATTTATGAGTATGCCGTACCTACGCCACCAAATCTCTACAACACCACTATCGCCAATGGCGGTACGATGCGTAACCGTGGTGTCGAGATTCTGATCAATGCCGTCGCTTATCGCTCCAAGTCGTTCGAATGGAACACCACTGTCACATTCTCTTACAACAAGAACGAGCTTGTGAGCCTCAACGGTTCGGTATTTAAGACTGAGTATGACTACTTCAACACCGGACAGGTGGAGTATTCGGGACAGGTGACCGACTCACACCGTGTACAGGTAGGCGAGAGCATCGGCAACTTCTGGGGCTTCAAGGTCGTTGACGTCGATGATGAAGGCCGCTGGATTTATGAAGATCGCAATGGCAACCTCGTGAACTATACCGACTTCACCCATGCTGCCGATGACAAGAAAGTGATTGGCAACGGTCTGCCCAACTACTATGCTGGTTGGAACAACACCTTCACCTACAAGGGATGGGATCTTGGTATCACCATGCGTGGCGCCTTCGACTTCCAGCTCATCAACAGTGCTCGCATGAACTACGAGAACGCCAAGAACAGCCGTTTCGAGAACCGTCTGACTTCGGTAAGCGACCTCGTCTTCGGCAAGCATACCCTCAGCAAGGAGGTAGAGCCAGAGTTCAACAGCTATTACGTTGAAGATGGCGATTACTGGAAGATTGACAACATTTCATTGGGCTACAACTTTGGCGCCCTCGGCAAGTACGTCAAGAGCCTTCGTCTCTATGGCTCGGTCCTCAACGCATTCACCTTCACCGGCTACAAGGGCATCGATCCTGAAGTCAGCACCGATGGTTTGACACCAGGTTACGACACCCGTTTCCGCTACCCCAGTACGCGTTCGTTCACAATAGGTCTTAACGTCAAATTCTAAATAGATATCACAACAATGAAAACAAGTATAAAGATTTGGTCGCTTGGCGTTTTGGCAGCTACGACCTTGGTGGGAAACACGGCATGTACCGAACTGCTCGATGAGAGCTATTCACAGGTGGTGTCGGAGAAGTATAGTCCAACTAACGATGCTGACATCAGCTATCTGGTCAATGCTGCCTATATACCCTGGCGTCAGACCATGCTGCTTTGGAACGGCGTTGTACGTTCAGAGGAGCTATGTGCCGATCAGGATGTTATACCAGCTCGCTTGGGTATCGGTTGGGTCGATGGCTACATCTATAAGCGTTGGCACCAGCACGTATGGACAACCGAAGACGATGGTGTGCTACAGGGTTGGGAGCGTACGTTCGAAGGCATCAACACTTGCAACCGTCTGCTCTCGCAGATTGAGGATGGCGTGATTGGAGTGACGGGTGATGCCAAGACCGAACTCGTATCAGAGCTCAAGGTGCTTCGCGCCAGTTATTACTACATCCTTTGCGACCTTTATGGCAATGTACCTATCGTGACTGACTTTAAGGATACCAACCTGCCACAGCAATCCACACGCAAGGAAGTCTATGACTTTATTGTACGTGAGATTACTGAAAACATCGGCAACCTGAGCGAGACTGCCCGTGGCTACTACTATGGACGTTTCAACAAGTGGGCAGCCTATACCCTGCTTGCCAAGATGTATCTGAATGCCGAAGTATATGCAGGCACCGCCCAATGGAACGAGTGCATAGCAGCTTGCGATCAGGTTATCAACTTCGCTAAGAGCTCGGGCGAATATGGCCTTGAGTCCGATATCAATGCGCCCTTCCTCACCGAGAACGAAAACTCCAAGGAGATTATCTTCGGCCTTCCTTTCGACGAGGTTTATGTCACTGACTGGAATGCTTTCGATTTCCATATGTACACTCTTGCTCCTGAGAACCAGGATACATATCAGCTCAAGGCTCGTCCTTGGGGCGGTGTCTGTGCGATTCCCCAGTTCATCGACACCTTTGATCCCGACGACCAGCGCCTTGCCGACTGGTACATCACCGGCCAGCAGTACAGTTATGCGGGCGACTCGCTCTTCGAGAGCACAACAGGTGTGCCCCTCGACTATCCGAACGTAGTACCTTCGATTGATGAGTCGTACCCCTATCAGGGCTATCGTTGGGGTAAGTTCGAATATGCCATCGGCATTACTAACCGTTTGAGCAACGACTGGCCACAATTCCGCTATGCCGATGTCCTGCTGATGAAGGCCGAGGCTTTGATGCGTGCAGGCAAACCTGGTGCAGGTGCCTTGGTGACAGAAGTACGTCAGCGCGCATTTGATGCCAATCCCTCAAAGGCTGTGGTCACCGATGCCGACCTGAATGCAGGCAGCTGCTACGACTATGGTCGCCGTGATACCTATTCGACAGTGCATGAGGGAGGTGCCGACATCAAGTTTGGCCGTATGCTCGATGAGTTAGGCTGGGAGTTCTGCCAAGAGGGTCGTCGTCGTCAGGACCTGATTCGCTTTGGCGTATTCACCACCAAATCGTGGTTTTCGCACGATGCAAGCGATGCGACGAAGAACCTTTACCCCATACCGAACAAGATCATGCTGACCAACAGCAACCTGAAACAGAATCCAGGATATTAATCTCCTTTTATTATTATAATATGTGTGTGGCGTGCCAGGAGGAAGCGAACCGACGAGCATCGGGATGCCTTTTGGCACGCATTTTCGCACCATCGGCAGCAGAATCGGGAAAAAACGTGCACCGACATGCTTTTTTTGCCAGCTACATTACCGAAATATCGAAATAATCATTATCTTTGCAGCATCATGAACAACCCCAAGACCCATTATTCATCCTTTAACCCTTTACACTTTATGAACAACAGCAAGCAACGACGAACCACCTTGTGCTGCGTGCTTTTGGCTTGTGCCTGCCACGTGCTTTTGGCTCAGACCACACGCGTCGAACTATATGCCCCCGGCATCGTGCGCGTCACGAAAACCGACGCCTCAGCCACTTCCGACCCGATGGCACAGAAACGGAGCTATTCGGTGGTATTGACCCCAGCCAGCCCGACGTCGGTCATCACCGGCGAGGGCACCCTCACCACCGAATGCCTCACGGTGAAGGTCGATGCCCAGGGCGTGGTAAGCTTCTTTGACCCTTCGGGTAAACAGCTTCTCACCGAACTGGGGCAGTGCACGGTCACCCCCATCGCCGAGGGCGTCGATCGGGGCAAGTACGAAGTGAGCCAACGTTGGCAGCTCGACCCCGACGAAGCCATCTTCGGCCTCGGACAGCGCCGCGAGGGACAGACCATGAACCAGCGCGGCACGGCTTTCCGCCTTTGGAACACCAATACGCACATCTACATCCCCTACTTCACCAGCCAGAAGGGCTACGGCGTCTATTGGGACAATGCAGGAGAGACGTTCTGGAGCGACGATGCCAGCGGGACCACCCTGCGCAGCAGCGTAGCCGAAGGCATCGACTACTACTTCCTCTACAAGGACGGCACGCAGGACGGCGTGGTGGAGCAGATTCGACTGCTGAGCGGACAGGCCACGATGTTCCCGCTCTGGGCTTACGGCTACTGGCAATGCCGCGAGCGCTACAAGACCCCCGACGAGCTTTCGGGCGTGCTCGACGAATACCGCCGCCGCGACATCCCCATCGACGCCATCGTGCAGGACTGGCAGTACTGGGGCTGCGATTCGAACTGGAACGCCATGAAGTTCGAGAACCCCCATTACCTCAACAAGATCGGCGACACGAAGCAGATGCGCTACCTGCCCAACGACGAGGATCCCGATGCCGAGATTGCCAAGGCGAAGGCACAGGGTGCCCCGCGCCTGACCACGCCACAGCAGATGGTGGACTACGTGCACGGGCAGAATGCCCACCTGATGATCACCCTTTGGCCCGACTTCGGACCTTGGACCAGGCAGTACAAGGAACTCGACAAGCTGGGTGCCCTCCTTCCGTTCGACACCTGGCCCCGCAACCGTGGCGTGCTGGTCTATGACGTGTTCAACCCCAAGGCGCGCGACATCTACTGGAAATATCTCACCAACCTCTACCGCATGGGCTTCGATGCCTGGTGGACCGATTCGACCGAACCCGACCACTTCGAGCGGGAGGGTGACTTGGACTACATGACCTACGACGGCTCGTGGCGCAGCGTGAAGAATGCCTTCCCGCTGGTTCACAACCGCGGCATCTATGAGCACCAGCGTGCCACGAAGGGCAATACCAAGCGACAGCTGCAGATGACGCGTTCGGCTTCGTTCGGCATCCAGCACTACGGCACATTCTCGTGGAGCGGCGACATCGTAAGCAACTGGAGCGACATGCAGAATCAGGTGCCTTCGGGCCTTAACTACGTGATCTGCGGCATCCCGATGTGGAACACCGACCTCGGCGGCTTCTTCGGCTGGGACTTCGGCAACGACCCAAAGAGCCCCTATGCCCAGGAACTGATGGTGCGCTGGATGCAGTGGGGTAC
>JAEEGJ010014840.1_pt1 | contig 18352 bp, 19 predicted proteins | sample 8958761 | NCBI WGS metagenome assembly JAEEGJ01 (sample SAMN16246546, study PRJNA631951) | gut metagenome | biome: gut microbiome; feature: rumen; material: RS-attached | host: Bos | place: Iran: Karaj | collected 2018-10
GGGCAACCACCCCCAGCACCGTGAGGGCCGATACGATGAGATTCAGCGTATAGCGGCCTTTCTCCAACGCCAGGAAAGGGCCGATGTCAAAGGGATCATAGACCAGCACAAAGAGGAAATAGAACACAGGAAGCACCACGATGAACAAGGTGTTCACCGGCATTTTGTAGAATGTCCTTGCGATCGTCGTCATGGCTTCTGGGGCGTTTGCGCCCGGCAAAGTTACAAAAAAAAACGCATCCGGGAAAACGTTCGTTTTTCCGGATGCCTCAGGGTGTAGGGGGCTGCGCCTAGCGGGTGCGGGGGGCGCTGAAGTTGCCGTCGGGGGCGCCTTGCGGCCTGCCGCCGGGGAAGCCGCCAGGGCCACGGTTGCCGCCACCCAGCCGGCCAATTTGCTCGCGGCGGAACATTTCCTCGGCCACGACGAGCTTGGCCACCTTGTTGGCCGGAAGGACGGCCTGGTAACGGGCCACCCGGTCGGTCTCCAGCTGATCCGACACCTTCTTGGCGGCCAGGTACTGCTCCAGCAGCGCATCGGCCTGCCCTTCATCGGCATGGTCCTTCAGGGCTACGAAAGCCTGGAACACGTTTCCGAAGGCCTCGCGGCGCTGGGCCTGCACGTCATTGTAAACGGGCCAGAAGGCCTGGGCTTCGGCCTCCGTAAGATCCAGCTCCGAGGTGATGTAGGCCACCTGCTCGGCGCGCACTTTGTCACGCCAGGCTTCCTTGTTCTCCTGTTTCTTGTGACCCCGGTTCTGCTGGGCAAAAACCATCGTGGCAGAGAGCACCACGGCAAGGCATACACTAATAAGCTTTTTCATCGTTCGTTTCATTTAAATACTCCAGAGAAACACCTTCGTCGACCAGATACTGGACAATCTCCTCCTCGTTGAGCCCGTACTCCCGGGGAAGATCCACCAGGCCGCCGTCCGGATCCAGGGACTGGGCCAGATAGGAGTAGTAGCTTCCTTCGGATACTTCTGCCTGCAGAGCCGCCGTCGTCTTCCGGAGGATGAATCCTCCTGCGGCGACCAGCAGGGCCAGGCTGGCGGCATAGGCCATGTAAGGCATCAGACGGCGTGCGACAGTGGGCCGCCCGGCCTGCTGCTTCCCGGGGATGGCCTGCAGCCGCTGCTGCAAGGAATCGAAGTAACCCTGGGGGGTGGATATGTCGTTGTTTCTTGTCATACTGCTTACTTGGACACGCTTACGGGAAAAAGGTTTAATCGTCCCTGCCGATTTCGGCATTCGATACGCTGGCGCGGATTTTTTCCTGGGCAATATGGTACGAAGTCTTGAGCGCACCCACCGAGGTGCCGGTGATGGCCGATATCTGTTCGTAGGAAAGATCGTCCCACCAGCGCATCACAAAAACCTGCCGCTGCTTCTCCGGCAGGCGGGCCACGGCGCGGGAGAGTTCCCGCTGGGCATCCGTACCATTAAAATAAGGGTCGGAAAGGATGCGGCGGTCCATCTCCTGGTCCAGGGACGAAAAGCGCAGGGCCGCCCGCACCTTCTCCCGGCGCAGCCAGTTCAGGGCCTCGTTGGTGGCGATGCGCCAGACCCAGGTATAAACTTGCGCCTCCCCCCGGAAAGAGGGAAGCGCATGCCAGATCTTGATGAAGATTTCCTGGAGCAGGTCGTCGGCATCCTCGTGGCTGGCGGTAAAGCGCCTCACGTGCCAGTACAGCCGTTCGCTGTACTGTTTCACGATGTCATTGAAAACTTGCTCCAGTTCAGTCATTTACTTTCTGCCGACGGCCTTGCGGGCGGCGTCCGCAATATGCGGCGCGTCAATGCCGTACGCGGCCATGAGTGCAGAAGGCGTGCCAGACTGACCGAAACGGTCGGCCCCGTTCACGAATTCCATGGGGGTGGGACAGTGAAGGGCCAGCACGCCGGCAACGGCCTCTCCCAGGCCACCGGCCAGGTTGTGTTCCTCGGCCACCACCACGGCGCCGGTCTTCCGGGCCGATGTGAGGATGGCGGCTTCGTCCAGGGGTTTGATGGTAGCGAGGTCGATCACCTCGGCCGCAATGCCCTCGGAAGCCAGCGTTTCCGCAGCCTGGAGGGCCTCCCAGACGGCATGGCCGGTGGCCAGGAGGGTCACATCGGCCCCTTCCTGGAGGACGATGGCCTTGCCGATGACAAAGGGCTCGTCGGCGGGGGTGAAGTTGGGCACGGCGGGACGGCCGAAACGAAGGTACACCGGGCCGTCGTAACGGGCGGCGGCCAGGGTGGCCTGCAGGGTCTGGTTGTAGTCGCAAGGGTTCAGGACCACCATGCCGGGCAGGGCGCGCATGAGGGCGATGTCCTCCATGGTCTGGTGGGTGGCGCCGTCCTCGCCCAGCGTAATGCCGGCGTGCGAGGAGGCAATCTTCACGTTGGTGTTGCCGTAGGCCACTTCCTGACGCAGCTGGTCATAGACGCGGCCGGTCACGAATTCGGCGAAAGAGCCGATGAAGGGAATCTTCCCGGTGATGGCCAGGCCGGCGGCGGCGCCCACCATGTTGGCCTCGGCGATGCCGCACTGGAAGAAACGCTCCGGGAACTCCGCGGCGAAGGCGTCCATCTTGAGGGAACCCTTCAGGTCGGCCGTCAGGGCCACGATGCGCTCGTCGGCCTGGGCGGCAATCAGCAATCCCGCACCAAAGCCGCTGCGGGTGTCTTTCTTTCCTGTATCGATATATTTTTTCATACTAAAAATCTCCTAAAGGGGTTTCACCTAACTGCTTGAGGGCATCTTCCAGCTGCTCCGGCTTGGGCACGGAACCGTGCCACTTGTGGGTGCCGGCCATGAAGTCCACGCCGTGGCCCATCTCGGTCTTGAACAGGATCATGGTGGGCTGGCCGCTGCCGGCGCCCGCCTTGGCCAGTTCGAAGGCCTTGGCGATGGAGTCAAAATCGTGTCCTTCGGCCACGATGACGCGCCATCCCCAGGCATCCCACTTGGCGGCGAGGTCCCCCTCCCCGGCCACTTCATCCACCGGGCCGTCAATCTGCTTGCCGTTCCAGTCGGTCATGGCAATGAGGTTGTCCAGCTTGTGATGGGCGGCGAACATGCCGGCCTCCCAGATCTGGCCTTCCTCGCTCTCGCCGTCACCGCACAGGCACCACACAAGATGATTGTCCTTGTCCAGTTTCTTGCCCAAGGCGGCCCCGGCGGCCGCGCTCAGGCCCTGACCCAGGGAACCCGAAGCCTGGAACACACCGGGCAGGTTCTTGCGCACCGAGGGGTGGCCCTGGAGCCGGGTCCCCATCTGGCGGAAGGAGGCGAGTTCGCTCACAGGGAAATACCCGCAGCGGCTCAGGATGGAATAATACACCGGCGTCATGTGGCCGGCGCTGAGGATGAACATGTCCTGTCCCTTCCCGGAACGGGTCCAGGTGGCAGGGTCGTGGCTCATCTCGTTGAAATAAAGGGCGGTCAGGAAGTCCGTAGAGGACATGGAACCGCCCGGATGGCCGGATTTGGCCATACATACCATCCGCAGGATATCCCGGCGCACCTGCGTAGCGATGATCCCGAGTTCTTCTTTAGATTTGTTCATATTTGTGAATCCTTCTGTGGTCAACGATTCACAAAGATACTGTTTTTGCCGAAAATACCCAATAGTCCCCACCGGGTTTTCTTCGGCCCCACCGGCGTTTGGCGTCCATGCCAGGTGTTCGCCGCCCTTCTCCCGATGGCGTTGCAGGTCATGCCACCAGCGTTGCGGGTCATACCACCAGCGTTGCGGGTCTCGGTTTTTGGCTGGGACCTGGGACACTGCAGGCCGCTGGAGCCCCATAATGCGTTGCAGGTCCCCCAGGAAAACAAAGACCTGCAACAAAAGGACAACGACCTGCAACAGGGGTAGGGCGCATTCGGCGAGAACAGGGTATCCTTACGGGACGGAGAGGAGGCGGGAGACAACCTCGCGGGGATACTGCATACAGCGGGCAAGCTGGGGGATGGAGGTCCGGTACGAGCGGTAGAGATAAGGCAAGAGTTTGGCCTTCCGTTCCGGGGTCAGTTGCGACAGAGAGAGATTGTACCATCGGCCCGCAATTTCATTGATGATAGCCAGCATTTGGGTGTCAGTTTGCCGGACCCGTGTGTTCAGAGACAGTTTCTGGCGCATTTCCGCCATGTTGACTGTGCCGACACTTTTCAAGAAAAAGGCCTGGTCGTTCGCAAAAGCACTTTCCAGATACTGGTAATCACAGGCGCTGACCGGTTCCACACTTCCCTCGGCATTCACAATCCAGGGGACAGCCCTCATATCCTCATGGGTCCGGAACAGCGCATTCTGCTCCCGACGCCCCATATCGGCCACCCGCTTTCTGCCGGCCGGGCATCGGCCTCCAACAAACATGGCTCGATAACCCGACCAGCGATAGTCTTCGATGCGGCTACCTGTATCGACTGCATTGCGAACCACATAGGCCAGCGCGTTTCTGACATACCAGTCCGAATCCAGGTTCCTGATATCCACCGGCGATGCTGCCAGAATCCCCTTTTCGTGATACTTCCAGCTCAGGTACTGGGAGTGCCTTTTCTTTATAAGCTCACCCATACTGACCACCTGTGAGCCATCCTGCGCCAAGAGAACGGCATGTCCGTGATTGGACATTACAATACCGATGACAACCAGAACATTACATTTATATGCAGCCAGATAGATACTCTTTTCCAGGTGGTCATAGTCCTCATCGCATCGGCAGAGAAGAACCGACTCCATCCCTTCCAGACTCAGATGAAAAGGGAACACCCAGCCGCTGCTTTTATCCGGCAGTGTCCGGTATACGACTCTTTCAAACGCCATCTTGCCTGGTGTTTCTGACGATCTCCAGGATTTCCTCCCCGTAACGGGCAAACAGGCCGGGGCCGAAGCCTGGGACGGCCAGCAATGACTCGGCCGATGAAGGGGCCGCGTCGGCAATTCCCAACAGCACACGCTGGTGCAGAACATAAAACGCAGGAACACCTTTTTCGGCGGCCCTGCTTTTCCGCCATGTTTTCAAGGCATTCTCCAATTCCGGATGCACTCCTCCTCCACTGTAAAGTGCTTCCTTTCTGGCACTTTCCAACAAGCGAATAGCGGCATGGCAATCCGGCGGACTCTCCCGGAGTGCCGCCACCAGCCTGCCATACAAAGGATGATTCCGACTGTCCCGGAAACTCCCCTGCCCTGTTTTGGGGAACTCAAACTCCGTAGTGGCGCTGACATCCCCGTCATCGGCCATCATCACACACAGTAACTCTTTCATAGCTTTAGTATTACATCTCCGCCGGCATCGTGCCGATGGAGGTATGACAAAGAAAGCAACAATTATCGGTGTTATGGGTTCTGAAACGTTTATTTCCAGAAATCGTCCACCCAGGCGCTTCTATGGCTGTTTTATCCTTGACACAAAAACGTTTTTTCGCGGTATTTTCGTTTCTGGCTGCCAGATTTCGACCTCCCAGGCCCCTCCGTGGCCGATAATCCGTTTCAGAATAGTGCTGTACCCGTGATGCAGGCCGTGTCACTTGCGTTGCCGGTCAGGCCGCTGGTGTTGCAGGTCGTGCTGGTTTCGTTGCAGGTCACGGTTTTTTGCCGGGACCTGGGACGCTGTAGGCCGCTGGAGGCCCATAATGCGTTGCAGGTCCCTCAGGAAAACGGAGACCTGCAACGAGAGAATCGGGCTACCAGACAGTCGGGGCCAGGGATTAGCGGGCGTTGCAGGTCACGGATTTTTGCCGGGACCTGGGACGCTGTAGGCCAATGGAAGCCAAAAATGCGTTGCAGGTCCCTCAGGAAAACGGAGACCTGCAACGAGAGAATCGGGCTACCAGACAGCCGGGGCCAGGGATCAGCGGGCGCCGGGGCGGAAATAGGCGGAGGTGTCGATGTAGCGGGCGTCTTTTAGCGGGCGTCCGTGCGGTACGAGGCATCTGTGCGGTATGAGGCGGAGGTGCCGATGGACAGAATCACCCGGCAGGCTTGTCCCTGGTGGGAACCCGGCTTCCAGGCCGGCGCTTCCTTCACAATCTCCATATACTTGTCCATCATCTCCGATTTTTCTCCAAACGTGTCATAGTCAATCACTTCTCCTTCCTCGGAGAGGAGAATGGCCAGGTGGGCGAAGCCCGGGTCGGGCGTATTCTCGTCCAGTCCCATCTTCACAATCACCCACAGGTTGAAGTCGTTGATGGTTCCGCCCTGGAACGTGGGCTTTTCATCGACGGCCTCATAGGGGATGGCATCCTGGAACAGGCACCATTTCCGGTAGCCCACCACATCCGGTCTCACTTCGGCCTGCCACTGCCGGTTGTAGCGGCGAGTCAGGTACTTGAACATGGTGTAGTTGTAGGCCACTTTCTGGGCTTCCGGGCACGCGGGGACCTGGTACGTCACCCCGAAACGCTGGCGGAAGAGCTTGTCGCCGGCAGCCGGGTTACTGCCTTCCGGCAGCAGGAGCTTGGCCGAGTCGGCAAAGAAGTCCTTTCTGGCCGATTCGGCCGAATACGACGAGACCGGCTGGCAGGAGCAACATTGGGCCTGTCCCGTGAAGGAGAAGGCCATCAGGGCAGTGCAGAGGCCCAGGGTGAGGGAAATGATTCGATTCATGGTTATCTAGTCTAGTTTCAATACGGCCATAAACGCGCTCTGGGGCACCTGGACGGTACCGATCTGGCGCATGCGTTTCTTGCCTTCCTTCTGTTTTTCCAGCAGTTTGCGTTTGCGGGTGACGTCGCCGCCGTAGCACTTGGCCGTGACGTCTTTCCGCACCTGCCGCACCGTTTCGCGGGCGATGATCTTGGCGCCGATGGCCGCCTGGACGGCGATATCGAACTGCTGACGGGGAATCAGGTCCTTGAGCTTCAGGCAAATCTTCCGGCCGAAATCGTAGGCGTGATCCTCGTGGATGAGGGTGCTCAGGGCATCGGCCGGATCCCCGTTCAGGAGGATATCCAGTTTTACCAGCCGGGCCGGGCGGAAGTCGGTGATATGATAGTCGAAGGAGGCGTAGCCCTTGGAAATGGACTTGAGCTTGTCGTAGAAGTCAAACACCACCTCGCTCAGAGGAAGGTCGTAATTCAGTTCCACGCGGTCGGTGGTGATGTAGTGCTGGCCGATGAGCGTGCCCCGCTTGTCCATGCAGAGCTTCATGATGGGACCATAGAAATCGCTCTTGGTGATGATCTGGGCCCGGATGTACGGCTCTTCGATATGGTCGATGACGCTGGGGGCGGGGAGACCGGAGGGATTGTGCACGTCCACCACCTCGCCCTTGGTGGTATATACTTTATAGGAGACGTTGGGGACGGTGGTGATTACGTCCATGTTGAACTCGCGGAACAGGCGCTCCTGCACGATTTCCAGGTGCAGCAGGCCCAGGAAACCGCAGCGGAAGCCGAATCCCAGGGCCAGGGAACTCTCCGGCTCGTAGGTGAAGGAGGCGTCGTTGAGCTGGAACTTCTCCAGGGTGGCCCGCAGTTCCTCGAACTTGGAGGCATCCACCGGATACAGGCCGGCGAAAACCATCGGCTTCACTTCCTCGAAGCCCGCGATGGCCTCCTGGCAGGGCTCTTCCACGTGGGTGATGGTGTCGCCCACCTTCACTTCCACGGCGGCCTTGATGCCCGTGATGATATAGCCCACGTCCCCGGCCCGGACTTCTCCGGTGGGGTTCAGTTTCAGTTTCAGATTGCCCACTTCCTCGCCCTCATACTCGTTGCCGGTAGAGAAGAACTTCACTTTTTCGCCGGTGCGGAGGGTGCCGTTCACCACTTTGAAATAGGCGATGATGCCGCGGAACTGGTTGAAGACGGAGTCGAAGATGAGGGCCTGGAGCGGCGCCTGGGGGTCTCCCTTGGGCGCGGGCACCTTGTCCACGATGGCATCCAGGACGGCCTGTACCCCTTCTCCGGTGCGGGCGCTCACGCGATAGACATCCTCCGGCTCGCAGCCCAGCAGGTCGCAGACCTGGTCTGTCACCACCTCCGGCTGGGCGCTGTCCATGTCAATCTTGTTGAGCACGGGGATAATCTCCAGCCCGTGGTCGATGGCCTGGTACAGGTTGGAAATAGTCTGGGCCTGAATGCCTTGCGAGGCATCCACCACCAGCAGGGCACCTTCGCAGGAGGCGATGCTGCGGGACACTTCATAGCTGAAGTCCACGTGCCCGGGGGTGTCAATCAGGTTGAGGCGGTAGGTGACGCCGTCCCGGTGGTAGTCCATCTGGATGGCGTGGCTCTTGATGGTGATGCCCTTCTCTTTTTCCAGGTCCATGTCGTCCAGCACCTGGTTTTCCATTTCCCGGTCGCTCAGGGTGCGGGTAATCTCCAGCAGGCGGTCGGCCAGGGTAGATTTACCATGGTCTATATGGGCTATGATGCAAAAGTTGCGGATGTTCTTCATAACATACAAAGATACGCTAATTTGCAGAAATTGCCAAAAGGAAGGGCAATTGGGGATAACAGCCGGCGGTTTGCCAGGGTAGATTTACTATAGGGCGCAGGATTCGTCCGAGCACAGCTGCCGGCCCGGTTTTCTGACTGTTTGTGCCGATGTTCCCTCCAACGCCGCCTTTACCTTCTCCAGCAGTACCGTTCCCAGCAGCACCGTCCCGTCGGGGCCGATCAGATACAGGGACGGAATCCACTTGACGCCATATTGCTCTGCCACGGCCGATTCCTTCTTGCCGGCAGGGTCAAACAACTGGACGCCAGGAAGATAGTTCTCCTGTGCGAATTGCTGCAAAGCCTCCAGCGTACGGTCAAAGGAGACCGAAACAAAGGCCACCTTGTCCGGCTGCGCTGCAGCATGCAGGGCCTTGAGCGCAGGAATCTCCGCACGGCAGTCCGGACACCAGGATGCCCAGAACACCAGCACCACGTGCCGGCCACGGAAATCGCTGAGTTTCATTTCCTTTCCCTGGATATCACGCAGGGTGAAATCCGGTGCGGCCGTACCCGGCTTGAGCAGGGTGCCGGCATATTTTGCATCCAGGTCCTCTTCCGCTTGTTGCTGGGCAGCCAGGCCCAGGCAGGGCAGGATGGCAGCCAATAAGGCCAATAATCTTTTCATCGTCACAAAAAAAGTCGGGGTGATGTGACTCGAACACACGACCCTCTGCTCCCAAAGCAGATGCGCTAGCCAACTGCGCCACACCCCGATGAAAAGACAAATTTAGGGGCTTGGGGCGAAAAATGCAAATTCTTTGTATCTTTGCAGTCCTATGATGATTCAGGCAAGCGGTATCCGGAAAAGCTTTGGCACCGTGGAGGTGCTCAAAGGCGTGGATTTTCATGCCGATGCCGCCGAAGTGGTGGCCATCATGGGCGCTTCGGGCGCCGGCAAATCCACCCTCCTGCAGATTCTGGGGACGTTGTCCACCCCGGACAGCGGCTCCCTGGTAATTGACGGGACCCCGGTCCTGCAACTGGACGGCCGGGCGCTGGCAGCCTTCCGCAACCGCCAGATCGGCTTTGTATTCCAGGCCCATCACCTGCTGCCGGAATTCACGGCCCTGGAGAATGTTATGATTCCCGCCCTCATTGGCGGAAAATCCAGTTCCCAGGCCCGTACCGACGCCCTTTCCCTGTTGGAAACCGTGGGACTGGGCCACCGGACGGGGCACAAACCCTCGGAACTCTCGGGCGGCGAGCAGCAGCGCGTGGCCATCGCCCGCGCCCTAATCCAGCGGCCTGCCATCCTGCTGGCCGATGAACCCTCCGGCAACCTGGACAGCCGCACCAAAGAGGAGATCCACCGCCTCTTCCTGGACCTGAGGCAGCAACTGGGACAGACGGAAGTGATTGTTACCCACGACCCTGGCCTGGCTGCGCTGTGCGACCGGACCTGCCATCTGAGCGACGGTCTCTTTTAAGTTTTCGAAAAAAGTATTTCAAGTTTTCCGGGAAATCACTATCTTTGCAAGGCTAAAACCTTTTAACCATGTATCTCTTAGGCTATGATCTCGGCAGCTCATCCGTAAAAGCGTCCCTGGTGGATGCCGAAAGCGGCCAATGCGTTGCCCTGGGAACCTACCCTGCACACGAAGCCCCCATCCTTTCCAGGCAGCCCGGCTGGGCCGAGCAGGATCCTGCCATGTGGTGGGAAAACCTGCGCATGGCCACCGCCCAGATCCTGCAGCAGACGAAATGCGATCCCCGGGACATCGCGGCCATCGGCATATCCTATCAGATGCATGGCCTGGTGTGCGTGGACCGGGACCGGAAAGTCCTCCGTCCCGCCATCATCTGGTGCGACTCCCGCGCCGTCCCCTACGGCCAGCGTGCTTTTGAAGCGTTGGGGCGGGATTTCGCCCTGAGCCACCTGCTCAACTCACCCGGCAATTTCACCGCGGCCAAGCTGGCCTGGGTGAAGGAGAATGAACCGGAGCTGTACCGGCGCATCTGGAAGATCATGCTCCCCGGCGACTATATCGCCATGCGCCTCACCGGCGAGGCCGGCACCACAGTGAGCGGCCTGTCGGAGGGCATTTTCTGGGATTTTGCCCAGCACCGCCCCTGCCGGGAACTCCTGGACTGCTTTGGTTTTGACGAAGCCTTGCTTCCGCCGGTGCTGGCGTGCTTCGGCATGCAGGGCACCCTCACGGCCGATGCCGCCCGGGACCTGGGACTCGCGCCGGGCATCCCCGTCACCTACCGGGCCGGCGACCAGCCCAACAACGCACTCAGCCTCAACGTCTTCAATCACGGAGAGATTGCCTCCACCGCCGGCACGTCCGGCGTGGTGTATGGGGTGATCGGCCAGGTGAATTACGACCCCCTGAGCCGCGTGAACAGTTTCGCCCATGTGAATCACACGGCTACGGATCCGCGTCTGGGGGTGCTGCTGTGCATCAACGGAACCGGCATCCTGAATTCCTGGCTGCGCAGCCAGCTGCTCCCGGAAGGCATCTCCTATCCCGAGATGAACGCCCTGGCCGCCGAGGTGCCCATCGGCTGTGACGGCATCTCCGTGCTGCCCTTTGGCAACGGGGCCGAGCGCATGCTGGAAAACCGCGACTACGGCTGCAGCATCCAGGGCGTGAACTTCAACCGCCACACGCGCAAGCACCTGGTGCGGGCCGTGCAGGAAGGCATCGTGTTCTCCTTCCAGTACGGCATCGAGATCATGGAGCAGATGGGCATGCAGGTGAACAAGATACACGCCGGCCGGGCCAACATGTTCCAGTCGCCGGTATTCACGGAAGCGCTCGCCGGGGTGAGCGGCGCCACCATCGAACTCTACGACACGGACGGCTCGGCAGGTGCCGCCAAGGGCGCCGGCATCGGGGCGGGCATTTACCGCGACCACGACCAGGCCTTCGCGTCCCTGCAGCGGCTGGCCATTGTCGAGCCCCGGCACCAAGACGAATACCGCGCCGCCTACGCGCGCTGGAAATCTTATCTGAATCAAGCAATAAACAAGTAATAATCAATCACATGACCACTGAGTACTTCCCTTCCATCGGCATCATTCCTTTCGAAGGAACCGATAGCAAGAATCCCCTTGCCTTCCATTATTACGACGCCCAGCGCCTCGTCCTGGGAAAACCCATGAAAGACTGGCTGCGCTACGCCATGTGCTGGTGGCACAGCCTGGGCCAGGCATCGGCCGATCCCTTTGGCGGACAAACCCGCAGCTACGCCTGGGACCAGGGAAGTGATCCGTATGTGCGCGCCCGCGCCAAGGCCGACGCCGGCTTCGAGATCATGCAGAAACTGGGCATCGAGTTCTTCTGCTTCCACGACGTGGACCTCATCGAAGACTGCGATGACATCGCCGAATATGAGGCCCGTCTCAAGGATATCACGGACTACCTCCTGGTGAAGATGAAGGAAACCGGAATCAAGAACCTCTGGGGCACGGCCAACGTCTTCGGACACAAGCGCTACATGAACGGCGCCGGAACCAATCCGCAGTTCGACATCGTGGCCCGCGCCGCCGTCCAGATCAAGAACGCCCTGGATGCCACCATCAAGCTGGGCGGCTCCAATTACGTGTTCTGGGGCGGCCGGGAAGGCTACTACACCCTCCTGAACACCCAGATGCAGCGGGAGAAAGACCACCTGGCCCAGCTCCTCACCGCCGCCCGCAACTATGCCCGTGCTAAGGGCTTCCAGGGCACCTTCCTCATCGAGCCCAAGCCCATGGAACCCACCAAGCACCAGTATGACGTGGACACGGAGACCGTGATCGGCTTCCTGCGCGCCAACGGGCTGGACAAGGACTTCAAGGTGAACATCGAGGTGAACCACGCCACCCTGGCCGGCCACACCTTCGAACACGAGCTCACCGTAGCCCGCGAAAACGGCTTCCTGGGCAGCATCGACGCCAACCGAGGCGACGCCCAGAACGGCTGGGATACCGACCAGTTCCCCGTGGACGCCTACGACCTCACCCCGGCCATGATGCAGATCATCCTGAATGGCGGTTTCGGCCATGGCGGCACGAACTTTGATGCCAAATTGCGCCGCAGTTCCACCGACCCGGAGGACATCTTCATCGCCCACATCAGCGCGATGGATGCCATGGCCCACGCCCTCCTCAACGCCGCCGCCGTGCTGGAAGAAAGCCCGCTGCCCGAAATGGTCCGGGAGCGCTACAGCTCCTTTGACAGCGGCCTGGGCAAGCGCTTCGAGAACGGCCAGTGCAGCCTGGAAGAGCTGTACGAATATGCCAAGGCCATAGGCGAGCCCGTGGCCGCCTCCGGCAAACAGGAGCTGTGCGAAACCATACTGAACCTTTATGCAAAGTAATTACAGACAGGAAGGCAGCGTCCTCTACCTGGTAAGTATCGTCCTGGTGGCCGTCATCGGCGGCCTCCTTTTCGGTTATGACACCGCGGTGATTTCCGGCGCCGAGAAAGGCCTCCAGGCCTTTTTCCAAGGCGCGGCCGACTTTACCTACACCGACGCCTGGCACGGTTTCACCACCTCCAGCGCCCTGATCGGCTGCATTGTAGGCGCGCTCCTTTCGGGGCAGCTGGCCATGCATCTGGGCCGGAAAAAGACGCTCTTCGTAGCGGGCGTCCTCTTCCTGCTGAGCGCCCTGGGCTCCTATGCCCCGGAGTTCCTTTTCTTTGAGAAGGGCGTGGCCAGCAAGAGCCTTCTCATGGCGTTCAACGGCTACCGGATCCTGGGCGGCATCGGCGTGGGCCTGGCATCGGCCATCTGCCCCATGTACATTGCCGAGATTGCCCCGGCCCGCAAGCGCGGACGCCTGGTTTCCTGGAACCAGTTTGCCATCATCTTCGGCCAGCTGGTGGTGTACTTCGTGAACTACCTCATCATCCGCAGCCATGCTTCCAGTCCCGATTTCCTGGCCTGGACCCATCAGATCGGCTGGCGCGTGATGTTCGTTTCGGAGGCCGTTCCCGCCGGGCTGTTCGCCCTCCTGATCCTGCTGGTTCCCGAAACGCCGCGTTACCTGGCCATCCACGGACAGGAAGAGAAAGCGCTGCAGGTGCTGTCCCACATCAACGGAGAAGCCCGTGCCCGCGAAATCCTGGCCAACATCCAGGCCACGGTCAATGCCGACAGCAAGAAAAAGCACGAGAAACTCTTCGCCTACGGTTTCATGGTGGTGTTCATCGGCTGCATGCTCAGCGTATTCCAGCAGATTATCGGCATCAACGCCGTGCTGTACTTCGCCCCCCGTATCTTTGAATCCATGGGGATGGGAGATCCCATGTTCCAGACGGTCCTGATGGGTGTCATCAACATCACCTTCACCCTGGTGGCCGTGTTCACGGTGGAGAAACTGGGGCGCAAACCGCTGCTCATCACCGGTTCCCTGGGCATGGCCCTGGGCGCCCTGGGCGTGGCTTTCAGCAATGTATTCACCGTGCCGGCCCTGGTTCCGGTGGTGAGCATCATGCTCTACAGCGCCTGCTTCATGTTCAGCTGGGGCCCGATCTGCTGGGTCTATATCGCCGAGCTCTTCCCCAACACCATCCGCAGCCAGGCTACGGCCCTGGCGGTGGCCTTCCAGTGGATCTTCAACTTCATCGTGAGCTCCACCTTCGTGCCCATGTACAACCGCAGCCACTTCTTCGCCTATGCCCTCTACGGCACCATCTGCCTGCTTGCCGCCGTGTTTGTCTGGCGCCTGGTTCCGGAGACCAAGGGCAAGACCCTGGAAGACATGACGGCCCTCTGGCGTAACCGCCAGCACCGCGTCAAGTAATTCGGACGAAAAGCGCTAGATAAGACCGCCGTTAAGGGCGTAATCGGCCTTGACCTCCTCGTAGAAGGCGGCCTGGGTGGTGGTTACGTAAGGCGCGAGCCAGAGGAAGCCGATACCGGCGGTGAAAAGGCACAGGATGGCCCAGCCGATAAAACTCAGGTACAGCCAGAAGAGGTCGAACTTGTGCCCGCGCATCATGGCGCGGCTGCGGTCGATAGCTTCATTGGCCGACAGTTCCGGATTCTCTTCCAGGATATAGGGCGTCATGGCGTAGGAGAACGCCTTGATGATACCCGGAATCACGAAGAGCAGGCTCCACAGCGAAATGAATATCCCCACCAGGAGCATGCCCCAAACCTTGTGCCAGTAATTGCCGAGGGCCATGGAGAACATGTTGGAAGTGAGGTTGTTATCGCCAGCCACGAGCAACTTGTGGAAGGCGTTGGCGGCCCCCACGCTCAGGGGCATGATAATCAGGATCATGAGCAGGGACATGAAACTGGAAGCCTGGTTGGTCTTTGCCTGGGCCTCCAGGATGGCGGGATCCTGCATGACCACGGCCATCTGATGCAGCACATTGTTGCCGCCAACATACATCATACGGGCTTGCACGTGTTGCTGCATGACGGCAGTCTGGTACGTGACGGGCCCTACGGCCACACTTTCAATCAAAGCAAAAATGAGGACGGCCAGCAAGGCTTTCACCCAATTCCCCTTGAGGGCAGAGAGGGCCTGCTTTTTCAATTCGCGGTTGCTTTTCATACTTTTGTCTGTTACTGTTGACAAATTTACACTTTTTTCGCAATTTTGTGATTGCTTAACCAAAATTCGAAGCCTTATGTGGATTATTATCGTTGCCATTATTGCCCTGCTGGTGGTATGGATTATTTCTGTCCAGAACAAACTGGTGCGAAGCGATGAACTGTGCAAGAACGCCCTCAAGCAGATCGGCGTCCAGCAAACCAGCCGCTACGACGCCCTGCTGGCCCTGGTCAAACTCACCCGTGAGTATGCCGCCTACGAAAGCGAAACCCTCCAGAAAGTCATCGCCGAGCGCAAGATCGTCTCCTCCCCTAACCCTACCGTGGCCGATATCAACGCCAACGAGAGTGCCCTCAAGGAGATCGGCGCCCGCCTGATCGCCGTAGCCGAACGCTATCCCGAACTCAAGGCCAACGAGAACTATAAGCAGACCATGGCCAGCATTGAAAAGTACGAAGAGAATGTGCGCCTGTCCCGCATGACCTTCAACGACACCGTCACCCGTTACAACAACGAGGTGCGCATGTTCCCCGGCTCCCTGGTCGCCGGACCGCTGGGCTTTGCACCGCGCGAGTACCTGGCCGAAGACAACAGCAAGAAAGATTATCCCGCCTTCTGATGAGACGCCTGTTCTCCTGCCTGGCCTGCGTCCTGTGCTGCCTGACAGCCACGGCGCAGGAAATCAGGGATGTGGACATCGAGGTCCGCCTGCAACGGGACGGATCGGCCTGGATTACGCAGCACTGGGATGTGACGGTGGTTTCCGGGACGGAGTGGTACATCCCCATCAGCAACCTGGGCCCCATGACCGTGGAAGAGCTCTCGGTCTGGGAAAACGGCCAGGCGTTCGAGCAGGTGGGTGACCGCTGGGATGTGGACTGGTCGGCCAGCCGGAAAGCCGGCAAATGTGGCATCGTGCGCAAGCATGACGGCGTGGAACTGTGCTGGGGACAGGGAGACTACGGCCCCCACCGGTGGACGGCCCGTTTCCATGTAACAGGGCTGGTACAGGCCTACGATGACGCCGACGCCTTCCTGTTCATGTTCGTGAATGCCGGCCTCGTGGCCCCTCCCAAGCATGCGAAAGTAACCATCGCCCCGGATTTTGAGGGAACGCCGTGGACATCGGGCAACACCCGCGTCTGGGGCTTCGGCTTTTACGGGGACATCAACGTCCGCAGCGGCCAGGTGGTGGCCGAATCGTCGGAATCCTTCGAGCGCATGAGCCAGCTCATCGCGCTGGTGAAGTTCGAAAAAGGCATGTTCCAGCCCGCCGTAGAGCGGGGCGGACCTTTCCAGACCCTGCTGGACGGTGCCCTGGACGGCAGCGCCTATGGGGAAGACGACGACTTCTTCTGGGGCATGCTCCTCTTTGCCCTGGCCTTCCTGGGCGTCCTGGGCATGGGCATATACGCGGTCATCGCGTCCCTGCTGGGATACAAATACAAGAAATCCTTCTTTGGCAAGTCCAAGATCACGGAATGGTACCGGGACGTCCCCGTGGAAGGAGACCTCTTTGCCGCCTACTATGTCCTGTCCAAAGGGGGCCGGTTCACCATGCAGGCGCCCAGCAACCAGCTTATCGGTGCCTTTTTCCTGCGCTGGATCCTGGACGGCCGCATCCGGGTGCAGCCCGATCCCCAGTCCGACAAGCGGGTGAACCTGGTATTCCCCGATGAGCTGAACATGGGCACCTACGGCCCGGAGCAGTCCCTGTTCGAGTATGCCCGCAGCGCCAGCGGCGGCAACCTCATCCTGGAGAAAAAGGAGTTCGAGCGCTGGTCGGAGAAGAACTACAAAAAGGTAATGGCCTGGCCCGAAAAGGCACTCAGCCGCGGCAAGCAGTGGTTTGAAAATCACGGCTACCTGGAAAAAGGCAACCGGACCACCCCGGAAGGCGCCGTACAGGCCTGTCACGTGATTGAATTCCGGAACTTCCTGAAAGACTTTACGCTCTCGGCCGAGCGGGGTGCCGTGGAAGTGGGCCTGTGGAAAGACTACCTGGTGTTCGCGCAACTGTTCGGCATCGCCGACAAAGTGGCCGCCCAGTTCCAGAAACTCTTCCCGGCCGAACTGGAACAGTTGTCGCGCCAGAGCGGCCTGGACAGTTCCCGGCTGGGCACCATCATCTGGTACACCAACCACACCAGCACCCACGCCTTCACGGGCGCAGCGGCCAAGGCCGGCAGCGCCAGCGGCGGCGGAGGCCACACCTCCTTCGGCGGAGGCGGCGGTTTCTCTGGCGGCGGCTTTGGCGGCGGCAGCCGCTAAAGCAGGCCTTCGGGGATTTCGAGGGTCAGGATGCGGCGCTTGGTATCGGCCGCAAGAATCAGATTTTCGTGAAGGGGCAGGAGTACCTGCCCTTTTTCCGTGTCCACCCACAGGCAGAGGTTGCCGGGAATGTCCTCGTATTCCGTGGCGGTGCCCACCGTCTGCCCCTGGGCATCCCGGATGGTCCAGCCAATGAAACTCTCGGCCTCCTGCTCTTCAAAATAGTCGGCATAGACGGCGCAGCCGGCCAGCTCGTCGGCATCCTGCAGGCTGTGGATCCCGGTGAGGCGCGCCAGGGCGCGATGGGTTCCGCGGGGTTTGAAAGAGTCAAAATAAAAGGGAACCGGCAGTCCATCGAAATAGATGAACACCGGTTCCTGAAGGTCGATATCCTCCGGGGACACGTCCAGGAAGCTCATGAGGAGCTGTCCTTCCGTCCCGTTGGATTTCAGTACCTGGGCGATGCGCAGCATCACTACTCTGCAGCACCCTCCGCAGGCTGGGCGGCAGCGGCCTCTGCGGCAGCCTCTTCGGCGGCCTTGCGGGCAGCTTCCTCGGCCTCCGCCTTCTTGGCGGCGATGGCCTTTGCACGGGCTTCGTTCACTTCAGCCTCGGCAGCCTTGGCGGCCTTGGCCTTTGCAATCTCGTCGTTCTTGATGCCGGCCTTCTTGGCGGCAATCTTTTCGTCCCGCTGAGCTTTCCAGGCGGCGAACTTGGCGTCTGCCTGAGCCTCGGTGATGGCGCCCTTGGCGACACCCTCTGCGAGGTGCTTGCGGAGGAGGACACCCTCATAGGAGAGGATCCTGCGAGCCGTGAGCGTGGGCTGGGCGCCAACGTTGAGCCATGCCAGGGCCTTCTCTGCATTCAGGGTAATGCTGGCGGGGTTGGTGTTGGGGTTGTAGGAGCCCAGGAGCTCGATGAACTTACCGTCGCGCGGTGCGCGGCCGTCCGCCACAACAATGTGGAAGAATGCGAAATTCTTCTTTCCGTGGCGCTGGAGTCTGATTTTAACAGCCATTGTGAATCTGTTTTTTAATGTAAATAATGTATTAGCGTATTGCCCCAACTCGTGGGAGCCTGCAAAGTTAAGAAAATATTCTTATCTTTGAAAAAATTTTTGTAATCATGCAAGGAAACGCCCCCGGGCG